>WNFT01015401.1_pt1 | contig 13019 bp, 13 predicted proteins | sample 5400191 | NCBI WGS metagenome assembly WNFT01 (sample SAMN13153359, study PRJNA577476) | soil metagenome | isolation source: 80 cm saprolite under Madrone tree | place: USA:California | collected 2016-06-14
GCCTCCGCCGCGTCCTCGGGATGATCTTTTCCACCCGCCTCGATCTGGCGGGCGCGGTCCCAAGCGACCAGCACGTTGGTGCTCGCGTCCAGGTTGAGCGCTCCGTCCTCGGACAGCGGCTGCGCGGGCGCGGGAACCTCGGGCAGGACCAAGGGCGCGATGGTCGTCGGCCCGCCGGCCAGCGACTCGGAGCGGGAGCGCAGCAGATCCGTCGCAGCGCCCTCGATCGCTTCGCCCAGCTCGCGGCGGGTGCTCGCCGTCGCCGACGCGCGCTGGATCAGGTCGCCGCCGCGGTCGTGCAACTCGATGATCGCGCGATAGCCCATCCCGCCGCGCGAGACCCGTCCGGAGATGACGAAGTCGGCCTCCCCCTCCCGGTCCACGACGCGCGCGTCGGGAGCCGCCCGGCGCACCGCCTCCCGGAGGCGATCGTTCAGCTCGGCGGCAGCCACCGGGTGCACGCGCGAGCGCAGCTCGAGGACGGCGATGGTCTCGCCCTGCTGCGCGGCTGCCGCGCGCAGGGCGATGCAGAAGACGAACAAGGATGCGATGAGCGGCTTCATACGGCACCTCCCGAGAACGTGTCATTCACAACGCAAAGGCCCCGAAGGCTCGGCGAAACAGGTCAGCTCGTAGCCGCTCTCGGCGGCGCGCCGGCCCATCTCCTCCTCGCTGACCGGGCCGAACCGGGCCCGCAGCGCGGCCTGCGCGATCTCCGGCAGGCGCGGGCTGAGGATGACTTGCAAGGCGAGCTCGTCCCCCGGCGACTGCAAGCGGGCGCGGCCCAATGGATCCCCGAGCGCCTCGTTGAGCGCGGCGTCGCGCAACAGCCGGGGAACGCCAGGGCACGGGGGCCCCGACATCTCCACCACCCGCTGTCCGTCGAGGGCGAGCACCGAGAGGACCTCGGCGCCGGAGCCCGAGAGCCGCGAGACCACCAGGCAGGCGCCGGAGTTGCGCAAGTGCGCCGCCAGCTCCGCCGGGCTGCGCGGGACCAGCACCCGCATGCGCACGCCGTGCATGGCCGTGGAATCGGCGGCGATGCGGGCCAGCGGAGCGGGCGCCGCCGGCGCTTGCCGCGCCGTGCTCTGCGCCGGCGCGGGCGCGGGTCGTTGCGGCGCGGCGACCGGCTTCGCAGGCGCCGGCTCCGTCTTGGGAGCGGGCGGCGGCTTGGGCAGCTGCACGATCCGGATCTTCCGCTCCCGCGGCTTGACCTCCGGCTCGGGCGCCGGCGCGGCCTTCCGCCCGCGCGGCCAGGGCAGCGACAAGATCAGCGCGGCGCCGGTCAGCGCCAGCAGCTGCAGGCAGACGGCGCGGACGAGCCGCGGAGGCGCCGCTCCTTCAATGGCCGGAAGGCTGTGCATCCGCGCTCATCCCCACCACCAGCTCGGCCGCGCCGGAGGACGTCATCTGCGCCAGGCACGCCTCCTGCGAAGCTCCGAGGTGCATGACCACCACCTTGCCTCTGGCCGCCTCCCGGCTGATGGCGTCCCCGGACAGGGTCCGCGCCCCTCCCGCTTCGCAGCGCACGTCCAGGCGTTGCGAGCTGGACGGCGCCGCCGCCGTCTGCCGGGAAGGCGGCGTCAGGCGGAGGAGGAGGAACTGGGCGGAGAGCAGTTGCGCCACCATCACCAGCGCCAGCAGCGCCAGCGCGAACTGCTTTTCCGCGAACAGCCGGTAGATCAGCGCCTCCATCTCGTCGAATCCACCGGAGCGCGACGTCCGCGACGTCATGGTTTCGCCTCCACGGCCAGCGCCGGTTGCGGCTCCGCCCACGCCGGCAGGAGCGCCGAGCCGGGCTTGCGCTGCAGCCGCACCAGCTCCTTGAAGTACGCGTCGATCCCGCGCAGCAGCACCGAGCCCTGCAGCCCGTCGGGCAGCGGCGGCTCGATCGGACGCAGCGCGCCGATGAGGACCACGGGCCGCGCGTCCAGGCAGAGCCCGACCGCCGCCAGCGCGGAATCGTCGTGCGGCGAGGAGCCGGTCTTCCCGCTGAAGACGATCTTCGGCCACCGCTGCGCCAGCCAACGGAGCGTCCCTTCCTTGCGGTGCAAGGCGAGGAGCGCTCCGGTATCGCTGAGCATGCAGGTGCCGTCGTTCGCGAACAGCTTGCGCTGCAGGTATCCGCCGATCTGCTCCGGAGTGGCGCGCGAGGAGTTGCCGAGCAGGGAGGTGGGGTCCTCCGGGAGCCGCTCCGCGGGCAACCCGGCCTGCTCGCGGCGATCCTTCAGGTACCGGAAGAGCGCCACCGCCGCCGCGCTGTACGAGAGCTCCGGGGCGACGGCGTCGGGAGGCACCACCTCGCCGAGCTGCGAAAGCAGGTCTCCAGCGAGGGCGCGGTCCGCGGGTGAATCGAGCGCGGCGCGCTCTTCGGCGGGAACTTCTGATGCGACCTCGCGCAGTAGATCGGGCCGGCGCAGGGCGAGGAGCGCGGGAAGCATCATCGCGTGGCGCGCGGTCATCGAGTTCACCGAGCGCGCCACCGCCTCGTCCATCGCCATCGGCCGGGTGGCCGGCGCGACGTCGGTCGGGCAATAGCGCGAGGGCTGCGAGCGGCGGAGCTCCTTCGTGGACCAGGTCCAGCGGACGCAAGGACCCGGCGGGAGCGACAGCTCGCGAACCGCTTCCGGTCCGAAGGCTTCGACCGCGAGATCCAGCGCCTCGAGCTTGGCCACCGACCCGTAGTTGACGGCCATCAGCGCCGACTCCGCGCCCGACCGCGCCAGGACCGCGCCGCCCGACCCGAGCGCCGCGAACGCGGTCCGGACGGCGGTGCCGGGGAACTCGGCGCGCAGCGTCGCTTCCAGGCCGTCGCGGAACTTGTCGATGGCGTCGACCAGGTCCAGGTCCGCCGTGGGCAGCTCCCCGCTGGCGACGCGCTCGGTCCAGCCTTCCACGAATCGGAACGCCCCCTCCGAGTCGATCACCGCGGAGTCGAGATACGACCGCACCGACGGATCCCACAGCTTCTCCGCGATCAGCCAGGCGCGGGTCGAAGCGATGCGGTGCGCGGAGAGCACCGGATGCGCCCGCAGCCACTGCACGCCGCGCGGCGAGGCGCCGAGGACGAGCTGGTCCTCCCGCGAGAGCCGCTGCAGCGGGAGCCCGAACAAGGCCAGCGCCAGCCGGTGCAGCCCGTCCGCCGGGCGCCGCACCGTTCCCATCGCCGTGCCGGCGCTCAGGTTCAGGTAGAGGCCGGCGATCTCCTCGGGCTCCGCCTGCCGCGTCAGCCAGGTGGCGAAGAGCGCCTCGCTCATCTTGTCCAGCACGCCGGCCCGCGTCCCGTCCCGCAGGTAGAGCTTGGCGAGCTGCTGGGGAATGGTCGATCCCCCTTGGGGGATCCCGCGCAGGTTCCGGGCCACGGCGCGCGCCACGCCCACCGGGGAGATGGGAGGGACCCAGCGCGGCCGGCGGAAGAACGCGCGGTCCTCGTAGCCGGCTGCCGCCGCCGACACCAGCGGAGCGGAGCGGATCCCCGGCGCGGCGGCACGGTACTGCGAGAGATCGCCGCCGAAGAGCGCCGCCGCTCGCTGCACGCGGGCTCCACCCGCGAGCATGAGCGGCGCGGCCAGAGCGACGGCGAAACAGGCGGCGGCGGCGCCGCAAAGTCCGGCGGCGATTCCGTGGCGCGACGTCCGCGCGCGCTCGATCGCGGAGCGGAGGACCAGGGCGATCATCGGGCCAGCCCCATCCGCTTGAGGACGCGCAGCGTCTCGGCCGGCGTGTACAGCGCGAGCAGCGGATCCTGCGCCCGACCTTTCTGATCGAGCAGGGAGAAGTGCAGGTGCGGACCGGTCGAATGCCCGGTGCTCCCCACCTCGCCGACTACACCCATGGCGGGCACGGTCAGCCCTTCGACGATCCCCATCCGCCGCGGGTCCGAGCGCAGATGGCAGTAGACCGTCCGCCAGCCGTTCTCGTGCTCCATGGTCACGTACCAGCCGCAGGCGCGCGCGCGACCGGCGTCGGCCACCTTTCCCTCGCGCGCCGCGACCACCCACGAGCCTGGAGGAGCCACCAGGTCGACGCCGCGATGCAGCTTGCGGTGCCCCTCCAGCCGGCGGACCCCGAACTTCGAAGAGACCTGCTCGAAGCGCCGGACGTCGATGGGAAACAAGAGCCAGGGCGAGCGCCGCGGCTTCGCTTCCGCCGCCGCGGAGAGGATCAGCACGGCGGCGAACACCGTGAGGCGCATGCCGCGCCAGCAAAAAAGCCCACGAGCCTTCCGCGCGGTCCGATTTTTTTGCTTGCCGTGGCCGGAAGGAGACCCCGATGGGGCCACTCGCCCGGTTCTGGCACTACTCGGTCGACACCTACGGCGGCGCGCCGGTGCTGCTCCTCATCACGCTCATCCAGATCGCCGCGCTGGGCTGGGTGGTCGCGCAAGCCGTCCGCGCCCGCGCCGACTACGCTCCGGGGATCTCGCCGGACTACCGCCGCATCCGCGCGGCGCGCAGAGCGGAGATCTGGCAGAAGCAGGTCCGTCCCCTCGCGCTCACCATGATGCTGCTCGGTCCCGGGCTCGGGCTGGGAATGAGCACGCTCCTGGGAGCGCTGGGGATGGGCGCCCTGGGCGACGCGATGGGCGCGCAGGCCGGAGCGGAGTTGCTCGCGGCCACCATGGCCCGCGCCTACCGCGAGATCAGCTACGCGTACTTCCTGATGGTGGGCGGCACGTTCCCGATGCTGCTCGGGCCGGTGATCGTGTTGGTGGCCCGCCGCCTCGACGACGAGGGCAGCGACGCGAAGGGCGGCGACCCGGAGGAAGTCCTCCTCCACACCTTGAAGTCGCTGCTGGCCGTGACCGAGGCGCAGGCGCGCCGGGCGCAGGCCGACGCGCACCGCACGCACACGCTCCTGGCGGAAGCGGCGGCGGCCTTCCAGCGCGGGGCCGCGGCGTGAGCGCCGACGAGATGCTCGCCCTGCTGCACGAGCAAAGGCGATCGGCGCCCGACGAGCACGGCGCGCCTCCGGTGTCGCTGCCGCTGCGGGTCCAGCCTTCGCGGGCCTCGGCCCTCGGGTGGTCGCACGAAGTGTTCGCCCTGACCCTGCTGATCGGGAACGCGTCGTTCCGCCAGGAGGACGGGGCGCTGCTCCCGCGCGGCGACGGGCCGGTGGTGGCGGTCTGCGCGGAGTACGAGCGGCCGCTCACCTCGCTGGGCCCTCCCACCCTGGCCCCCTACTCGCTGGTGCGCGCGAGGCTGCAGGGGATGCCGACGCTGCGGCTGCCGGGAGGCTGGTTCCGCGCTCCGCTCCGGCTCGAAGTCACGCGCCGGGGGGCGCGCATGGCCGCCCGCCGCGACGAGGCCCTCGCCCGCGCGGCGCGTTTCCTCGACGAGCTCAACGAGGCCTGGCAGCGGCGTCTGAGCGCCGTGTTGGAAGTGGCCTGGCCCGTCTATCCGCCCGAGCACGCAGGACCCCTGCTCGACGCGGTCGCCGGATCCCCTCTGCCCGAATTGCCGCTTCGATGACGCGATCCGGATTTTTTGCTTTCGCGAACCAGGAGGACCTCCCATGCAGAAGAACATCCTGATCCTCTCGCTGGCCGCGCTGCTGGCCTGCGCCCATGAAGACGTGGCGCAGCTGCCGACCGAGCGCGATTGGGAGAAAGGGCTCGACGGCACCCGCGGGCCGCAGATCGCGCCGCTCGGACCCATCGACACCGATCAGGCCGCCTACAACTACATCCGCCGGCGCGAGCAGGAGCGCGATCTGGGCAGCCGCATGACGGCCGCCGGCCTGGACGAGATCATCGCCGCTTCCAGCCAGGTGCTGGCCTCGGCCATGGCCCTTCCGCTCTTCCGCGCCGGCGTCTACCTCGGCTCGCCCCGCCTGATCGAGCGCGCCTGCACCTCCTCGCAGCGGGTCACGCACTCCGCGCTCCGCGCCAGCGGCAACATCGACGCCGTCGTGCAGGGCTGCGGAGCGCTGAACGCCGGCAAGCAACCGACTTCGGACGCCTGCGGCGAAGGACGGCAGAAGCTGCGCGACGCTTACGCGCTGCTCGCCGCCGACAAGGGACCGGACGCCGGACGCGCCGCGGCCGACGCCGTGCGCATGATGCGCGACCGCTGCGCGAAGATGACGGCGCCGCTGCGCAGCCCGGTCGACCCCAGCTCGCGCGGCTTCCTCATCGTCTGGGTGCTGCACGCCAACGACGCCCCGCCGGTCACCTACCTGGCCGGAGAGCCCGCGCCCAATACGTCCGACGCCATCAACGACGCGTTCCTGCGCGGCGTCCAGACCGTCCGCACGGTGGCGCACAATCCCTGAGAGGAGATCGCACATGTCCAGCGAACGCCCCGAATTCCAGCCCATCGACACTCCGACGCGGCGGACCTGGCCAAGACCCGCTGCGTCGCCCGCCGCGGCGCCTGCCAAAGCGCCGGAGGGACCGAACGTGCTCGGCGCCGCCGTCGACACGGCGAAGAAGCTCGCCACCGTGGCGAAGGCGGAGCTCGATCGCGAGGTGGCGCGGACGAAGTCGGCGCAGGCGCAAGCAGCGTCGTACCGCAAGCAGATCGACGAACTGCAGAAGCAGCTCGGCGCGGCCCGCGCGCAGATCGCCGCGATGCAGACCGCGCAGAAGCCGCCGCCGCCCACCGACCAGGAGCAAATCTTGCAGACGCTCGCGCCGGTGCTCCGCTCCGGCAGCGACGGGCGCCCTTGACCCGATGTCCACCCGACTGGAGCCGAACATGAACCGCACCCTCCTGTTGATCGCGCTCGCTGCCGCCGTGCCGGCGCGCGCCGCCGACGAGTTCAAGCCCATCAAGGCCAGCGAGTCCGTCACGTACCCGCTGCCGCCGATCCCCCTGCCGCCGGTGCAGGCGACGGACAGCAAGTGGTCGGAGACCGAGGACAGCCCGGCGCTGCGCGTGAGCCGCGCCTGGGTGAAGCTGGGCCAGGCCGCCGGAGTCGAGCGCAGCGACCCCACCCGCCGGCTGTACCAGGCCTGGAAGAACGAAGTGGCGCGCGACGGAACCAAGGGCCGCGTCGCGCAGGCCGCGCACGCCAAGTTCCTCGCCGCCTACAAGAAGGACCTGGATCAGGCCCGCTCGATCTACGAAGGCGTGCTGCGCGACGTCGACTCCCTCGACGCGGACGGCGCGGACACCGGCGGCTCGGGCGAAGGCGTCACCGGCGGTCTGGCGCGCGAGGCGGAGGAGCAGATCAAGTCCGCCGAGCGCGACGAGCGCCTGACCAACTCCGCCTGCTTCCTCTCCCCGGACACCTGCCAGCAAGGCGATCCCGCCGACAAGGCGCTGCAGGACGAGATCGCCGGGCTGGTCAAAGGGACGCTGGAAGCGGGCGGCCCGGACGGCGGCCTCAGCCTGTACTCGCTGCGGCGCAAGGCCGGCTTGCTGGCGCTGCGCGCGCGCGTGATGGCGGCGGTGACGCAGCGGGCGGCGGCGCGGCTCGCCACCGAAGTGGCCACTCAACAGGACGGCGCGGGCGCGCCGCGCTCGCTGCCGTCGCCGGTCGCCCCGGTGGTCTCGGTGGCGGCTCGAAGAGGATCGACTCCCACCGCGGATCCATACCGGTGAGAGTCATCCTGGTGGTCGCGGCGCTGGCCCTCACCCCGGAGGCCGGTGCCGCGGCCGTTTCCGCGCCCTGCGCCGCGTACAGCGGACCGCAGCGGCCCGACGATCCCGGGCTGCGCGAGTGGCTGCGCGCGCTGGTGCACGAGGTGGCGGTGGAGGAAGGCGTCGACCCCCACGCGCTCGAGGCGCTGGGCATGACGGAGACCACCCTGCAGCCCATGCTGGGCCGCTCCTGCGAGGTGGGGCCCTTCCAGGTCATGCCCTGGTGGGCGGCGATCTTCCGCCTGCACTCTCCGGAGCTGCTCTGGGATCCGCGGATCAACGCCATCGCCGCCGCCCGCATCTACAAGGACGCCTTGCGGCGCTGGGACGAGCGCTTCGCGCACGCGGGAAAGAACCGCATCCTGCGCGCGGCGGGCTGGCGCGGGAACCTCGACCGGTTCACGTTCGCCGCGCTCGCCTACAACTGGGGTCGGGCGCCAAAAGCCTTCGCGCAGGCGAGCGATCTGCGCACCGTGCCGATCCCGGCCTCGGCGGCCGCTTACGCGGTCCGGTTCAACCAGGCCTTGCGGCAAGCCCGGGAGCGGGCTCGCGCGGATAATGACACTCCTCCAGCCCGATGGCTGTGATGGACATGAGATGCGAGAGCGGCGTGGTGAGGCGGCCCTCGCGGGTGGCCTCGTCCGCGAGCCGCGGCAGATCCTCGAGCTGCGCCGGACCCGGTCCGCTGAGCCACAGCTCCTCGCGATAGCGCGGGTCGATCGGGTCCGCGAGATCCTGCAGCTGCTCGTACGCCGCTCCACCGCCGAGGTCTCCCAGGAAGAGCGCGCCGCGGACGGGAACGCGTGCCGCCAGCTGCCGGGCAGCGTAGATGGAACCGGGGGACGGGGGCGCTGCGTGCACCAGCAAGAGCGAGGCGGGATGACGCCGGGAGCGCGCCACCGTCTCCGCCGGCTGCGCCGGAAAGACGCGGGGGATCCACGCCCCTCGATCGCCCAGCAGAGCACGGAGCGCCTCCGCCGCTTCGTGCCATTCGGCGAAGGCCTGCGGGTCGATGATCTGCACGGCGGGGACGGCGGGAGCTTCCAGGTCGGGCAGCGGCAGCCGCGCCGCCAGCAGCCGGGCCAGGAGCCGGGGCCAGAGCGCGCGGGCCTCGAACGGCTCCGCTTCTCGGGCCGCCTCCTCCAGGAGCGCGGTCACCCGCGCGGCCTGGGCACCCTGGACCGCGCGCAGCACGGAGCGGAACCCTTGCACCGGGGCGGGCCGGGGACCGGGCTCCGGTCCGACCAGAGGCAGCCGCACGCGGCCGCGGTTCTTCCAGACCACGGCATCCTGGGTGGGCGCTCCATCCGAGAAGACGCAGTGGTCGTCCCGCTGCAGCGCTTGCGCGGCAACGGACAGGCGGACCACCGGATCGCGGCTCCAGCCGGGCTCGGGGAGGCGGAAGAGGTGCCCCGCCCCAAGCGGCGGATTGGAGACGCCGCGCGCGTATTGCTCGAAGTCGATCAGCCAGTCGTCGATCAGGATCGGCCGCAGCGCTCCCGCGTCCTCCGTCCAGAGGCGCCCCGCCGCTTCCAGATAGTGGGTCCCCAGGGCAGCCTCGACGAGCCAGAGCTGCTTCTGCTCCACCGCGTCCGCGGGGACGCTCCGAGCGAGCCGCTGCAGGCCGTCGTAGAGCGCCTCGCCGAAGTAGCTCCGCCCCGCCTCGGCGTCGCCCGAGCTGCTGGCCAGGTGGCGCTGGACGTCGACGCGCGAGGCGGGCACCGGATCGAGCAACCCGGGAAGCGGAGCGCGAAAGCGGGGGATGGCGGGCGCCAACCGGCCCTCGATGCCCCGCACGATCCAGTCGCTGAAGGCGAGCTCCGGATCGCACCACTTCTCCGCCCCGCGCAGGGTCGAGGCCAGCAAGAGATGGACCGCCTCGTGCCGCGCGATGGCCGCCGCATCTTCCGGACCCGCCTCCTCGCCCACCGAGAGGCGGATGCAACCGGAACCCAGCGACAGCGCCTCGCCTTCCGTCCGCGAACCGGCGGCGATCGAGACTTCCACCCTCTCCCAGGGGCGCACCGGAGCGCGGACGTGCAGGGCCTCGGAGAGCACGGCCGGCGCGGCCGAGAGCGCGTCGACCACGGCCTTGGGCACCTCCGGGTCCAGGCGCCGGTTGCCCGGGACCAGCCGCACCGAGGGGCGGTCGTCCAGCCAGACGACGAAGAATCCGCCGCAACGAGGGTGATCCACCCGCATGATGAATTCTCCAGCCGTCTCGATCGTAATCCTTATCGGGCATTCCCCGTGACCGCAATCCGGCGGGCGCGGTCAGGTGAACGTCCCGACGCGGGACAGCGGAGCCGATGGAGCCACTTCCGCAGCTCGAATCGTGCTTGCGCCTCGCGTTCGACGCGCGGGACGCCGAGCACCCTTCGGGCATCTCGCTGGCTTCCTGGTTCGTCCGCGCCCCCACCCGCGGCCGGCGGCGCAGCGACCTGGACCCGGAGCTCCTCTTCCCCCGCGATCTTCGGGCTCGACTCGGCCCCGACGCGGAGCGCACCATCTCCCTGGCCATGGAACCGTCGTCCTGGAAATCCTGCCCGGCCCCCCGTCCCACGATTCCGCTGGCGACGCGCGAGTGGCTGGCGGAGGCGGCGCTCGCGCTGGGAAAGGCGGAAGGATTCAACCTCACCTGGGCCCTGCTCCGCGCCGTCGCCGAGCTGGAGTCCGTGGCGCAGCGGCTGCTGGGATCCCGGACGTCGCGCGCGACGGTGCGTCAGGTACTGCACGGCGTGGGACAGCGCACGTTGCGCGTGGAGCCCTTCGCGGCGTTCGTGGTTCGTGTGCTGAAGATCGGCCAGACCGCCTACGCGGCGTTCCGGCACGCGGGCCATCCACACGACGCGGCCTGGGCGCTGGTGCAGGACAGGCTCTGGATGCCGCACCCGACCGGCAAGTCGAGCCGGTCGGGAACCATGGCGCGCGGGGCGTACCTGCCCAGCCTCTTGCAGGCGTCCGCGGGGAATGCCCGCAAGCGCCTGCGCAGGAGCGCGGACGAGCGCCGCACGCCGGATCACGCCCGGGCGCTCCTGGCCCGATTCGCCTCGGGGCCGGGCGCGCGGCTCTGGCCCTGGACCGACGCCGCGGGCCGGCTCCTGCCTGCTGCCGATCCGGTGCTCACTCCGGAGATGGCCGGCGCCTGCTTCTTAGCGCTGCTGGCCCAGGCCGCGAGCGAGCGGCGCAGCCGCGGCGGACCTTCCGGCGGCCTCTCGACCGCGCTGGCCGAAGCGGGATTCGGCTCCGGAGAATGGCTCCCCGACCGGACCGACGACGTGGCCATCCGGCTGCTCACCGCCGGAGCGCCCGCCGGCGTCCCCCGCAGCGATCTCCTGGAGGCCACATCGGTGCTGGTGCGCGCCACGCTGTCCAACGGCAGAGGACGCGAAGGCGCCTCCGCGCTGCGGCGGGTGGGGATCGATCTCCCCGAGGCGGATTCGGAAGCGATGCTCGCCCGCGCCCGCGGCCGCGTCTCCGGCCTCGCCCGCTGGCTGGAAGAGAACGCCCGCGATCTGTTGGAGAGGACCTGACGTGCGCCGCATGCGCCCCGACTCGATCTGGCCCGAGCTCTCCGCCAGCTCCTCCGGCGGCGAGGTGGTGCGGCGATGGGAATCGCTGCTCGACAAGGCCCCGCGCCTGCGGCCCTGGGTGGACCAGATGCTGGGGCGTCAGCGGATGCACTTGCAGCAAAGCGGGATCGCGCAGCTCGAGGTCGAGCGGTCGCTCTGGCAGGAACTCACCCGCTGGCTGACGGATTTCGAGGCGCTGCCCCAGTTCGCCGTCTCGGCCATCGCGGTCACGCTGGAGGACGAGGCGGTCCACCAGGTCGACCCGGCTCCGGCCGATGCGGCGGACCCCGCGCCGCAGTCCTCGCCGGAGCGCGCCGTCGCCGATCTGGAGACGCTGCTCTCCGATCCGGCGTTTGCGCTCGCGTTCCACTGCGTCGACGTGCGGGTGCGCCCCCGATTGGCGGCCGCGCACGCGGAGCTCGCGGCGGTGACGGAGAGCGATTGGTTCGCGCTCCTTCATGCCAGCTCGAAGGCGCGGCCGGCGCTCAGCGCGGACGTAGCCATCGCCCTGGTGCTCCACGTCCTCAGCCCCGGATGGGCGAGCCTTCCTACCGGGGCGCGACACGCGGCGCTGCGCCTCTTCCTTGCCCGGCTCGAAGACCTGTGCGGCGACGTCCGGATCCTCTGCGGCGCGCTCCCGGCCCATTGGGCGCTCGGAGCCGCGCAGCTGCCGCTCTTCGTGGCCGCCGCGCAGGAGGCGCGGGTCGCGCTGGCGGACGCGGCGAGGCTCTGCGTCCGGCTGGTGGCGGGGACCCGGGATCGCCCCGGCGGCCTGGCGCTGCTGACGGATGGTTCCAGCGCCCCGCCGGCGCCCGAGGAAGTCGCGGAGCTGTTTAGAAATTTCAGGAAATACAAATACCTGGGAGGTTTTCGGCAGCTGATCTCGCTCCTCTGAGCCCCTCGCTGGATTTTTTTGCTTGATCGAACGTACGGCAGCGCACGAGGTCCCGATGATTCCCCTCGACGTGTCAGCGACCTGGACGCGGATGCTCTCGATGACCGCCGGCGCCTGCGCCGCGGCGGGGGCGCCTGGACCTGGAACCCGCATCCGCGGCCGGCCGGCGCTGGACTGGATCGCCGGTCCCTGGCTGGGGCTGATCGACTTCGACGGGCTGGGCCGATTGGAGCGCGAGATCCTCGAGGGATGGCTGATCGGCCACGCGGAGCCCCTGCTCCTGGTGCGGCATCTCCTGCTCGCCAAGCCGCTGCGCGAGGACATCTTCATCGACCTGACGGCGCAGGCGGTCGAGGCCATGCCGCCGGGTTGGCGCGACTCCGCGCGACCCATCCTCATCCTGGCGCCGGCTGGCCGCGCCCGGCGCGAGCGGCGCCGCGAGTATCTCGACGCGCTCTCGCGGCTCCGCATCCCGCTGGTCTCCGCCGGCAGCGAGCTCTGGGCGGTGCGGGAATACGACGCCGACTTCCTCGTCGCCCTGGCGCAGCTCTGGGACTCGGGCGAGAGGGGCGCGTTCCGGGCCGCGATGGAGCCGAGCCAGACCCGGCTCTTCGACCAGCAGCTGGCGGTCGCCGAGGCCGCGATGCTGGACGACCTGGTGGGCGGCCGCGACGAGGAGAGCGCCGTGGCCCTGGACGTCGAGGCGCTCTCTTCGCTGCATCCGCGCGCCCATCCTCTCGCGCTCTATGCCGCGGTGGAGCGGGCGCACAACCGCCGGCGGCCGGCGGAAGAGCGCACCCAGTTCGCCGGCCGCACCACCGAGGCCCGGCTCGCCGCGCGCGGCTTTCCCGAGACCCCGCGCGCCTGCACTCCGGAGTTCGCCGGCCTGGCCACCGCCGTGGCGCCGCTGCTGCCCGGCGATCTGCAGCGCATCTTCGAGGCCTCTGAGCTGCTCGCCCAGCCATG
>WNFT01004077.1_pt1 | contig 13018 bp, 9 predicted proteins | sample 5400191 | NCBI WGS metagenome assembly WNFT01 (sample SAMN13153359, study PRJNA577476) | soil metagenome | isolation source: 80 cm saprolite under Madrone tree | place: USA:California | collected 2016-06-14
TGATGTGCGTCTTGATGCTTCGCGGACCGCAGACTGTTGGCGAAATCCGAACCCGGAGCAATCGCCTCTATAATTTTTCAAGTCTCGAGGAAGTGGAGATTACTCTGAACTCGCTCATGTCGGGCGAGGCGCCGTTTATTGTCCGCCTGCCGCGGCAGAGCGGCCAGAAGGAAGTCCGTTACGCGCATCTTCTTTCCGGTGAAGTGACGCTCACTGAACCGGAAGTCGAACCCGATCGAATCGGCAAACTCGAGAAAGAAGTGGAAGATCTGAAAAAGCAGTTCGAGCAGTTCAGGAAGCAGTTCGAGTGAAGACCCGAGAATAGCGCCGCGCCCGGCATTCATTATTCTCGCAAGGTCACAGCGGGAATGAGTGAGGTGAAGATGGTTCCTGCCCCATAAAACCCACGGGCCGATACAGGACGATCATCCTTTCAAAACCTGAAATGCGAAATGTCCGCAAAGAAGCAAGATCTGGATGTTTCAGTCGAGGATGCCATCCCATAGCCGGCTGCGATGCAAGCAGAGTGAATGTTTCGTGTGCTGCAAGAAGAAAGTGGTGGCCAATTTCCGGACCGGCGTTCTCTGCAAGATATAAAGCTTGATGGTCCAGATCCGCGTCGGCTTTGGGACGAACAAGATAGCGGCCACTCAAAATTTATCGGTCTTTTTCAAACGCTCGTCGAGACGACGATGTTTCTCTTGCCAGTAGCGGGCATCGACTTCCATCGGCGCTCCTGAATTGATTCCTTCCAGCGCAAAAGTGGTCATCTCCTCCTCCGCTCGGTCGCCGGCGCCGATGAGGCGTTCCAAATATGCTTCAACGGTAAGGCCTTCCGCCTCGGCTTGAGCACGTAACCTGGTCTCGAGGTCCGGTGAAATAACGATGCTCATCTCTCGGTACTCCAAAAGTTTTCTGATTGTGATTCTACTCTTGATCGCAGTCTTGTGCCACGGCCCCGTGGTTGAAACGAACAAGGCGTTTATTCATATGCATGTGTAACCGTCTATTGTTCGATTTGCCGGGTAGCGCGGTGGCCAGGTCACATCTACTTCATCATTCCATTCTCATCTTGACATCCTAAAGGTAGGTCGCGGTATGCTCTTTCATCTTGTTGGCCTAAAGGAGCATCGATGGAGAAGCTGGATATTCCGCAGGGCACGCTTGATTTGATGATCCTCACGATCCTCAGCCGTGAACCCATGCACGGCTATGGAATCTCGCAAAAGCTTGCCGCGCTTAGCCACGATACTTTCCAGGTTAATCCAGGTTCGCTATTCCCATCGCTATACCGCCTGGAGCAGGACGGCAAGCTGAAGGCGGAATGGGGACCGAGCGAAAACAATCGAAATGCCAAATATTACAGGCTGACTGCCTCCGGTAGACGGCAACTGGAACAGCACAGGCAACGCTGGGAAAGAATCTCGCTGGCTATTACGGGGGTTCTGGAGGGCGCATGACTCTTCTGCACCGGCTCCTATCCGTGATCCGCGGTCTGTTCCACCGAAAGGAAATTGAACAGGATCTCGACAGCGAACTCCTATCATTCGTCGATCTGTCCGCCTCCGAGAGGATGCGCGACGGCATTCCGCCCGCGGAAGCCCGCCGACTGGCAATTCTCGAACTCGGTGGCATTGAACAAGCGAAAGAGCGGGTTCGAACTTATCGCCATGGCGCTTTGCTGGACGAACTGGGTAGGGATCTGCATTATGCCTTCCGAATGTTCGCGAAGAATCCCGGCTTCGTAGTGATTGTTGTGCTGACTCTGACGCTTGGTATTGGTGCGAACACCGCGATCTTCAGCCTGATGAACGCGGTGATGTTGAAGTCGCTTCCAGTGCGCGAGCCGGAGCGGCTGGTTCAAGTCCATCTGGGGGCACGCCGGGACACTTTTTCCAATCCGATTTGGGAACAGATACGCGCACATCCGGAGGTCTTTGATGGAGCGATCGCCTATTCGGCTCGACGCTATAATCTGGCCCCCGGAGGCGAGACTCGCCTCGTGGATGGCTTGCAAGTTAATGGCAGTTACTTCGTCGTGCTGGGTATCCGTGCAGTAATCGGACGGACGTTCACGGAAAACGACGACCGGCGCGGATGTGGCCCCGACGGACCGGTGGCTGTCCTCAGTCACGGGTTTTGGGAGAATCATTATGGCGGCGCTATGGACGTTCTCGGCAAACCCATCGCGCTCAATGGCCGCGATTTCACGATCATTGGCGTGACTTCGCCTCGGTTTTTCGGCGTCCGTGTTGGCCAATCGTTCGACGTTGCGACGCCACTCTGCGCATCCGGTTATCTGGACAACCCCACCACAAGTTGGCTCAGATTGATGGGACGACTAAAGGCGGGCATGAGAATAGAAGAAGCTGAAAATCTCCTGCGCGCACTGCAGCCCGCCATTCGCGACCGAACGATGCCGTTAAACGCCGATGCAACCTTTGCGAAAACATATCTCAAAGACCCATTCCGGCTTTCCCCGGCCGCGACGGGTTCTTCGTCTCTCCGAGACGATTATGCTCAAGCTTTGTTTGTGCTGATGGCCATTGCCGGACTCGTCCTGCTGGTCACTTGCGGAAACATTGCAAGTCTGCTTTTAGCGCGCGCGACGGCGCGAACCAGAGAAATTGCAGTGCGTGTCGCCATCGGCGCCTCACGCTCCCGGCTGATTCGCCAACTGCTGATCGAATCCATTGTTTTGGGATTATCCGGCGCGATATTTGGAATTCTTCTCGCCCGGTGGGCGAGCCGTTTGCTGCTGTATGGCCTGTCCACAGCTGGTAGGAAGGTATTCCTGGACGTGAGTCTGGATTGGAGAGTTCTGGTCTTCACGATAGGGGCCGGTCTGATGACTGGCTTGCTGTTCGGGATTATTCCGGCGATCCGCGCGACCCACTGGAGTCCTGCCGAGACACTTCGTGAAATCACAGCGAGCCCAGGCGTTGCGCGAAAACGTGCAGGAGCGGGCCGATGGCTCGTCTCGTTTCAAATGGGGCTATCCCTCGTGCTGATCTTCGGAGCCGCGCTCTTTCTTCACAGCTATTGGCGCCTCGCAACCGCGGATCACGGATTCACCAGGGAGAACGTTCTGCTGATCCAACCCGCCGGGTTTGGCGGCGACTTCGGTGTAGACGGCGAGGTCCCCCACAAGAACGACAGTTCGTCACCGCTTTATTCCCAGGTCCTGGATGCTGTGCGCGCGGTTCCGGGAATCGAATCCGCAGCCTATTCCTTCACTGTCCCGGTTGGCGACAGCGGGTTTCACACCGGCATCCAGGCAGAGGGCTATCAGCCGCAATCCGATCATGACACCGACGTGGCCTTGAACCTGGTCAGTCCTGGTTATTTCAGCACGTTCGGGACAGCGCTGATCGCGGGCCGTGATTTCGATTCTCACGACACGCCGAATGCGGAGCGGTTCGCCATTGTCAACGAAGCTTTTGCGCAAAAGTTTCTTGCGGGCAAGAATCCGGTCGGCAAGGTGATTGGCACGAGCGCAAAGGATTCCTGGATACCAACCGAGATCGTAGGTCTTGTTCGGGACGCGAAATACAGAAGCCTTCGCGAAGCCGCTCCGCCGACGATCTACCAGCCGGCTTCTCCACGTGTCTCGCCCGGATGGGTATTTCTGTAAAAAGTTCAGGGAGCGCAGCAGCCAACGCGCCCGCGGTCGTGGAAGCCATCGGAAAGGTCGATAAGAGCCTCGCGATAACCGTTCGCACGTTCGAATCGCAGATCGATGATTCACTGGTGCAGGAGCGGCTGATGGCAACTTTATCGGCATTCTTTGGCCTTCTAGCGCTGATCATTGCCGCTGTTGGTCTGGCCGGCCTCGTCTCGTATTCTGTAACTCGACGCGGCAAAGAGATCGGGATCCGCGCAGCGCTCGGCGCAACGCCCGGCTCCCTGGTCGGCCTTGTGATGCGCGACGTGATTGCGATGACGATCAGTGGCCTTGTTGTAGGGACGCTGGGCGGCCTCGCCGGCGCTCGACTCCTGGCAGCGATGCTGTATGAGATCGGACCAGGCGATCCCATCACACTCGGCGTCGCGGCTGCCACGCTGACGCTCGTTGCCGCGGTTGCCGGATACATTCCTGCACGCCGTGCCGCCCGTATCGATCCGATGGAATCTCTGCGGTCGCAGTGAACAGCCGCTCGCAGCGTCTCAGGTTTTACTGTTCCTTTCCTCCCATTTGGACTTCAAAGCCATCGGGATCCTGGACGTGGAAACTCCCTTCGGTCGTCCGTATCTGCAACCCGCGGCGCTTCAGTTCGGCCTCAACCGCCGGCTTGACGCTTTTGTCCGTGTCCCAGTTGGCAATCGTGTAGGCGATATGATCGACCTTCCCCGCGGGCTGCCGGTTACGAACAATGAGGATGTTATCCCCAAACGACAAACGGCACTGCATCCCGTCGTCCCTCGATACCTTCATTCCGAACAGACCGGCGTAAAAGTCGCGGGCCTTTTTGTAATCGGCTACCTGATAGGAGACGTGGTTTAGGGAGACCACCCTCGCCACGTACCCTTCCGCGGGGGCCGCGGAAGCCTCACCGAGAGCGGACGCCGCCGTCGCCGTCAAGGCCAGGCTCTGAATGAGCTGCCGCCGTGTCATTTTTCCTTGTTCGAAGTCCTGAAGCAACTTTGCAATGATGTTTTCCATGTTGGCCCTCCTCTGGGAACCGTCGGGATTTCGTGACTGATCCCGGTTGATTTGTGGGTGCTGGTTGGCTTCTTCTACGTCGAATCACGGCAGGGCGCAAGCTATTTCGAGTTGCCCTCAACCAGATCAATCCTCGTCGTCGTCGCGGAAAAGAGACAGGTCGATCGCATCAGCCATGGGGCGCTTCAGACAGACTGCTGGAAAGCGTCGGGGCGCGCCGTGCCGCCCCTCCAGGCGATTGCGCTCGCGCGAGCAGTCGCTCCTGGCCCGCGGCGAATAGGAACAGGTAAAATACATCCCGTGGTCTACCGGCCGATCAGCCAATACCTGCTGTCGTTGCCGGAGCGGGTGCTGCGATCGGCAACGGCGCTTGCCGGCGGCCTGCTTCGCGAAATTGGAGAAGTCACGATCCCGCAGACGGTCCGCCGCAGCCAACTCTATCGGAATCTCGTTGAGGCGACTCTCCGCTTTCTCATCGAAAAGGTCGGCCAGGTCGAAGGCATCTATCCCGGCGAAGAAAAACTGGCGGAAGATTTCCTCGTGCGCCGCACAGCGGGCAACGGAATTGAGTTGATTGGTATTCTTACCTTTCGCGCTTCTCCGGTCTGGGTACTGGCGGCGCTCGCGGATGCTTCGGGCGCGGGGCGATACCTGATTCGCGAGATTACCGACAGTCTGAAAGATGAAGGCCTGCTCGATCGCGCGACCGAGTTCACCACCGTGGATCAGATGCTCGATGGACTGGAACGGTCCGCAGGGCGGCTGGCATCGACAATCAACACGCCTCCACTCGATGTGGCAGCGCTGCGGCAGGAATGGGACAGCATGCGCCGCGATCTGGCGAAGATCCCGCCCAGGAACATTCCCGGGCTCGACAGCCTCCGCAACGTGTGGACGAGCATGGTACGGGAAGCACAGGAGCAGAACCGAACCGTCTTCGAAGTCTCTTCGCTGATGGCGATGTCCGCCATCACCACTCTGCCTCAAAAAGCCAGGTGGCTTTCGGCGTCCACCCGCCTTGCAGCGGGGAAGACCGGCGCGGTGATAGCCGGCGTTCTTCTGGACCATTATCGGACGACGTTAAGGCAGATCCACGAACGCGGCTACATCCGTTACGCCGTACAGCAGTTTCGTCCTTACCTGTACGCCGCCGTCTCTCAATTCTCGCCACAACGGCGCTCGCTCACGGAACGGTTGTTTCAAAAGAGAAAACTGTAGCGGCGGTCTATGACCGCCGGCGATGTCTCGGGACCGCTGGACTGTCGGCGCTCATAGAGCGCCGCTACAGCGGAACCATCGTACGCTTCTGCCGCCGTCTTGAAGATCGATGCGGGCGGTGTCTCATTTTGAAATGACGATTTCTTGAGGAGAAGTAAAGGTGAGATCGCGTTGTCAGCCAGCTGCGCTGTGATCGCGTCTCTGGCTTCGGAAAGGGTGGTATCGGGCTTCGCCGGTTCGGACGCGCGCGGCGCAGCGAACGTGGCCGTCTGTTGGGTGAACCCATCGAGCAGGCCGTCAATCGCGGGGCCGAGTCCGTTCTCGTCCTGTCCGCCGCCGCCCAGCAGACCGGTGAGCGAGCCTGCAAGCTTGTTGGGGTCAACCGTAACGCGCAGTTCCCCGTCCGCGGCATTCCAGCTTAATCCCTGCGCACCTGCACCACGCAGCGAATCAATCGCGCTCTGGATGGTTGTTTCCATTTCGCTGCGAAGCGAAAGGGAGTCGCGAACCTTGCCGAGCTGCGACAGCACTTCATTCAGTTTGTCTGCCGCCGCCGACACGCTCGCGGCGACCTCGCTGCCATTCGATTCGGTTGTGGTTCCCGTTTGGGTCTCGATGATGCTCGTGATTCCGGGGGCGCCGCGATAGCTGCCGCCGGCGATTCCCAGGGTCAAAAGCACGCCTGAGGTATCCGAAACCGTGACCGATCCGCCCGTCTCTTGCGATGAGACGCTGATCTTGCCCGTATTTTCGTTAAGCTTTGCCGAAATGCCCTCGATATTGTCGAGGGCGGAGACCAGACTGCGAATCGTCGTGGTGGCCGGGTCGATCGCGATCTGATGGCCATTCACGGTTACCGCGCCAGTCCCTACGCTCAAGTACTCGTCTATCCGATTGAGCGCGGAATCGAAGGGAGCGATTGCCGTCCCTGTCGTGCTCTGCGCCGTCTGGTTAAGTTTCACAGCGGTGAGGAAACCTGATGTGTCGCCGCCGACGGTGATCGGCGTTGCCGTTTCCTGCTTCGAGGTGAGCCTCACAGTCTGCGCCGCGTTGTCATAGGTAGCGGTGACTCCGGCATCCGAAGCCGTGATCTTCCCAAGCACGGTGTTGGTGCTGTCGTTGGCAGCAACCGTGATCGCGACGCCGTTCACAGTAAAGGCGCCCGCCTGCACTGAATTGCCGGGATCGAAAAGTGGAGAGTTCAAGCCGGTGGCGTTGAAAGCTGCCGCGGCGTTGACATGCGTTCCCACGGTTCCCGCAGCGACTTTGGCCGCAGCCAGGAAACCGCTCGTATCGCCCTCGAGCGAGAGTGTCGAGCCGGCGACATTGGGAGTGAAGACCAATTTGTCACTGGTACTGTTATAGCTGGCCGTTACTCCGGCGCCGGCGCTGTTGATTTTTCCGATCACCGTCTGCAGTGTGTCCTGCGACGCGTCCACCGAGATCGAAGCACCGTTGACCGTGAAAGAACCGCTGGTCACAGCGGCGAACTGCGAGGTCTTTGAGAAGACCTGCTGATCGTCGGGCAAGTTGCCGCGGACGGTGTTGCCGGTGTTCAGGTTTGCGGCGTGGAGGAAGCCGGTCGTGTCGCTACCGACCGTGATCAGATCTTCACTGTTAGAGGTACCCGTCAGCACAATCTTGTTCGTCGATGAGTTGAAGGTGGCAGTCACTCCGGCATTCGCAGTGTTGATCCGGTTTACGAACGAGGTCACTGTATCCCTGTCTTTGTTGATCGAGATCGAGACGCCGTTGACTGCGAAAGAGCCGCTCGTCACGCTGCTGAATTGCGTCGTCTTCGACAGCACCTGTTGATCGTCGCGGATGTTGCCTCGAACAGTATTGTTGGTCGAAAGCTTCGCGGCGGTCAGGAAGCCCGTTGTGTCGCCGGATACCGTGATCAGATCTTCGCTATTCCCCGTGGTGTTCAGGATCAGCTTGTTCTGGGCCGAATCGAAGGATGCCGTTACCCCTGCGCCGGAGCTGTTGATACGGCTCATGATGGACGTCAGCGTATCCGTATCTTTGTTGACCGAAATCGAGACGCCGTTGACGGAAAACGAGCCGCTTGTCACGCTGCTGAATTGCGTCGTCTTCGACAGTACCCGCTGATCGTCGCGGACGTTGCCCCGCGTCGTGGTGGCGCCGGAGAGTCTGGTCGCCGCCAGGAATCCCGACGTATCGCCGCCGAGGACGATGTTGTCCTCGGAGTCGGAGTTGGACTTGGAGTTGGAGTTGGAGTTGGAGTTGGAGTTGGACTTGGAGTTGGTGCTCAGCTTGATCTTGTCGCCGCTGACTGAGGCGGTAACGCCTGCGGCCGAGCTGTTGATGCGTGAGATGACCGAGTTGATGCTGTCGTTCGCGTTCACCGCGATGGTCGTCCCGTTGATCGTGAACGAGCCGGCTGAGACCGTCTGATAGTTCTCGAATACCGGCGCAGAACCCCAACCTGCGTTGAAGAGCGCGGCCGCATTGACATCGGTGCCCGTTTGCGAAACGTTTGTGGTGGCCGTCGTGTTCAGGCCAAGCGTTCCGGCGGTGAAGCGGACCTTGAGACCGGTGCTCCCAACGTCGAGAACCTGTCCTGCCGTTACCATGCCCGTATAGGTTGCGACCTGGTTGTTGCTTTGGTCGGTCACTCGAAAGGAAAGGAGCGATGCGGACCCGCTAATGGTCGTCGCGGCCGTGATCTTGAACGTCAGCGACGTGGCTGTCCCGGAATAGGCACCCGAAACCTGCGCATAACTTGTGGAACTAGCAAACGCCAGGTCGTAGGCGCTCAGCGAAGTCGTGGCCGTATTCATTTCGGCGGTTGACCGTATCGTCGAAGTACTTTGCGGCGACGTGACATCGAGGCCCAGCGTCGCGCTCGATTTGAGAATCGAGGCTGTTTCGGGAGAAGTGATGTCGAGGCCGAGACCGGCAGACGACTCCAGCCTTGACGCCGCAGCTGCCGAAGTGACGTCCAGCCCGACCGCACTCGAGGACAATCGGTCTGTAGAAGTTTTTGTGTTGATCTTTAGAGTCGTTTGTAAAGCCGAATAGCCGACGTATCTGGGCGTCAGATGCGGGGCGGTTCCCCTCAGTGACGCCTGCAACGCCGGAGTACTCAGGACCGAGGTGGTGTAAACGGCTTTGGTCACGTTCGTGAAGCCGCGAAATGCATCGCCCAGCGCAGCCGAAGCAGCCAGAAGCTGAACCCGCAACTGGTCGATGGTCGGGTTCGGTCCCGACTCCGGCACCGCAGTTTTGAGACTGAATGCACCCGAATTTCGGGTTGATGGGACATTGACCTGAAACAGGTTAAACTCGTTTCCGCCAATCCCGAATAGACCCGAGGCGCTCATGGCAAATCTCCCTCTGTCAGGCTTATCGGCCATGGGGCCTATAACTTTAGCTATCCACGACAGCGACAGGGGAAAATCGCCGGATATGCTCAGAATCCCAATCCGAAGTGCAGGCCGAAAGTAACTGGTGTCGTCTTGGGACCGAATGTTGGCCGATTGAAGCGGACTGGCAGCACGGCCTCAGCGAAGTAAGCCTTGAAGAAGCTGTCCTCGATCGGCCAACTGTGATTCACAAGGGGCGTGAATCCCCATTGCGGAGTATTGACGTCGAACGCTGCTCGTATCCCGACACCGAAATCGTGTCCCACGGCCCACACAAGGCCTGGATGCACTGTAAAGTTCGTCTGTCGCGGAGTGCCTTGCACTCCCGGAACCAGTTCGAGGTCATAGGCCATGCGCCCTTTTCCCTTGAACGTAATTCCAAGCGGAAAGCCAATGGAAAAGCGATCTGCGATGTTCGTCGTCGTGCCGGCGGCGCGCGTGACCAGTGGCAGCACAAATCCGATATGCCCACCCAGGTTGGCTTGAGCTTCTGCTGCCGGAACTTGCGACATCAGTAAGGCTGCCGCCGTGAGACAGAGTACGGTTTGTAATCTCAATGCTTTTTCCCCCTCGACTTGTGGCGTTCATTTTGAATAGCGTGCCGTAGGTCACAGGCGTGTCTTCGCGGGTTTCCAAAACCGAGCCGATTGTAGCAGTGAAAAAGTATTAAACAAAACGAGAGACTGAAGCTCCCCTCCTAAGTTAGGAGGGGTGGCTGCGCCATCAAGAAAATGCTGCGAAGCCACCGAAGCCGGGCGCAGGCGGGGTGGTTGCCTGAGGAACCACCCCGCCGTTCGCTAAAAGACGCGCGAACGGCACCCCTCCTAACTTAGGAGGGGAGTTTCAGAATCTTCCGCGTCGTCTCCGGCGGAATTAACGGATAGAATTAGAGACTGATTTGAACTCCAGTGCACAGCGCGGAACGACAACCTTTCGGACCCCAGTGCTGGTGGCCCTTCTGATCGTTTGTCTGCGTCCCGGAACCGGCGCGGCAGCGAATGACCCGGCCCCGGCTCCGCCGCCGAACAAGCTCACCTTGTCCTACTACGATTTCTCCTCCGGCAAAGAAGGTGTCGACATCAACCTGCGCCACACCTTCAAGTCGAGCACGGCATGGATCGGCGGCTACCGCGAGAACAGCGGGTTCGATCAGGCCCGCGTGGGTTACCAGTACGACTACCACCACAACTGGCTGACTTTCATCCCGTCAGCACAGGCGGCCACACGCGGATTCCTTGGCGCCTCGGTATACAGCGAGGCCGGAAGCCGGCTTTTCGGCATCGCGGGGATGGGGCGCACGAACCTGAAACCCTACTGGAACCTGGGTTTCGATCCCAACGACTACCTCCAACTGGGGGCGGGATATCACGACCACGCCGGCAATACGATGTCGGTGTATGCGATCCGGGATAACCGCCTCCACACCGGACAAAGCAACACTCACCTGTTCTTCAGACGCTATCTACCCGAGGACTGGCGCCTGACTCTCGATTTGGTGCACGAGCATGGCAACGGCGACGATGGGCTGGCGGTGAATGCCTGGGCGATCAGCGGAGATGTCGATTGGCGCCGCTGGTTCGCGCGTGTTGCCTGGGACCCGCACGTCAACTACACGCCGGACCGGCAAGTCCGCGTGGCTGCCGGCCTGAGATTCTAGCAGGCAGCTGTTTGCTTAAGTCGGTTGGCCGGGAGTATATTCCTATCGAACTGCGAGCGGACCACGAATGGAGCCGGGACCTGTTTTTACTCACCCCCCAGTCCCCGCTTTTTATGAGGAGACAATTCAATGACGAGGGATATATCCAGAGGGATTATTTTCTGCCTGTTGTTCTTGATGTGCAGCGTGTGGGTCATGGCATCGCCGACAGGAAGCATCACGGGTTTTGTAAAAGATCCTACCGGAGCCTTAATTCCGGGAGTAAAGGTCACTCTTACGAACACCTCAACTAACGCCCAACTGTCGACGATCAGTAATGAAAACGGAGGGTTCCAATTTCCACAGCTGGCGCCGGCCGGTTACTCACTGGTCGTGGAATCTCCAGGCTTCAAGAGGTCGATTGTCAATGTTGTAGTTCAGGTGGATCAGATCACCCGCGTTGACGTCGTTCTCCAGGTCGGAGATATCGCGCAGGAAGTGGAGGTGCAGGCTGTGGCTCCGCTGCTCGAGAGCGATAAGAGCACACTGAGCAGCGTTGTCGAGAGCCGCGTCATCTCGAACGTGCCGCTGAACGCCCGCCAATATCTGGACCTGGCGTTGATCACTCCAGGCGTGCTTCCTTCAAGCGCTGGAGCGCAGGGAGGCGGTTTCAACGTGGCCGGCGCCCGCTCGCAATCGAACAACTTCCTGCTGGATGGCGTGAGCAACGTCGACACCCAGATCAATTCGGCGCTGGGTAATTTCCGCATCACCGATGCAGTGCAGGAGTTCGCCGTTCAGACCAGCGTTCCGACTGCGGAATTCGGGCGCGGCACAGGCGGCCAGATCAGCATCGTAACGAAAAGCGGCTCGAATCAATTCCACGGTTCGGCATTCGAATTTCTGCGCAACGATGCATTAGATGCCGCCGACTTCTTCACAAACAGGTCCGGCGGGACAAAGGCGCCGCTGCATCGCAATCAGTATGGCGCGACGTTTGGCGGGCCCATTCGGAAGGATAAGACGTTTTTCTTTGCTTCGTGGGAAGGCTTCCGCCAGGTGTCTCCCCAGGTAAGCTCGACGCGAGTACCGACCGATGCAGAGCGCGCCACCGTGACCGATCCGATTTCCAAAGCCTTGCTCCGGTTCTGGCCGGCGCCAAATGCACAGCGGCCGGGACAGACGAACAATTTCATTGCGAATGTCCGAGCGACGACATTCGATAACACATACCTGGGAAGGATCGACCAGAATTTCAGCGACAAGGATCACCTCTCGTTCCGGTGGACCGACTACGACGGCACGACGTTCACACCCGGGGCTCTCCCATCACTCAACGGGAACGCGAATACTCCAGTCAGCCGAAATGCAGTTCTCAACGAGACGCACATCTTTTCGCCGGCCTTGCTGAATGAATTCCGTTTTGGTTACTCCCGGAACGCGACGTTTATCACCGTGCAAGACATGGGATTCGACGCGTCCAGTATTTTTGTCGGGGCAGACGGAAAACCACTCTCCGGTGTAGTCGTCGCCGGCCAAAATATGCTCGATTCGGGATTGCCTACGATCACCGTCAGCGGCGGCTTTTCACCTTTGGGCAGCACGAATAATCTCCCACAGGGCCGTACCACGAACACGTATGAATTGTTCGACAACATGTCCTGGATCGCCCCGTTCGGCGCGTCCAGACATTCCTGGCGGTGGGGTTACCATATCCGTCGCGAAGACGCCAAGCGGTTTCTGGATGGTTCCGCACGCGGGACTTTCAACCTGGTCAACTTCGCCGACTTTGCTGCAGGCCTGGTAAATACGTCGACGTTCCGGTACGGATCGACGATGCGTTACTGGAGACGGTACGCCCAGACACGCCAGAACGCAACCAACTTTATTCCCGGCGTCGGCCCCGTGCTTCTGGGAACGAATCAGCTTTTGCAGATCGATCCCAGCAAGCGAGGAATCGCTTCCTTCGTTCTCACCCAGGCCCCCGTCACAGTGAGCAACACGGGTGTATATTCCGACAGGAACAACTTCGCTCCGGTTCTTGGTATGGCCTACACACCGCGATTTGCCGAATCTCTGTTCGGTCATGACGACACGGTGATTCGCATGGGG
>WNFT01006510.1_pt1 | contig 13018 bp, 8 predicted proteins | sample 5400191 | NCBI WGS metagenome assembly WNFT01 (sample SAMN13153359, study PRJNA577476) | soil metagenome | isolation source: 80 cm saprolite under Madrone tree | place: USA:California | collected 2016-06-14
ACAATTTTTGTTTGCCAGAACTGCGGCCACCAGTCGCGTAAGTGGCTGGGAAAATGTCCCGAGTGTGGTGAATGGAACTCGCTCGTCGAAGAGCGCGCCCGCGCCACGCAAAAGGGAAGCGCGCGCAACACTTTTCACACTCGCGAAGTCGAGGCTATTGCTTATTCTGAGATTGAGTCGCAGGACGAAGTGCGCATCGCGTCGGGCGTAACGGAGTTTGATCGAGTTTTGGGCGGCGGCATCGTTCCCGGCACGCTCGTACTAATCGGCGGCGATCCCGGCATCGGCAAAAGCACATTGTTGCTTCAGGTTGCCGATCAACTCAGCGTCCATGGCGCCACAGTGCTTTACGTTTCCGGCGAAGAGTCTGAACGGCAAATAAAACTGCGCGGCGAGCGATTGGGAATCAAAGCCACTAACCTTTACCTGCTACCGGAAACGAATCTCGAAAACATTTTTCATGAAGTCGAACGCCTGAAACCAACGGCCATCGTTGTCGATTCCATTCAGACGGTTTTCTCGGCAATGATTGAATCGGCGCCGGGATCGGTTTCGCAGGTGAGGGAAGCGGCGCACCAGTTTCTGCTGCTCGCGAAGAAGCGCACCATTCCAGTTTTCCTGATCGGCCACATCACCAAAGACGGATCAATTGCCGGCCCGAAAGCGCTCGAACACGTCGTCGATACGGTGCTTTATTTTGAAGGCGAACGTCACCACAACCATCGCATTGTGCGCGCGGTGAAGAATCGCTTTGGCGCAGCGAATGAAATTGGTGTGTTTGAGATGACTGGCGCCGGACTTATTCCGGTGGCGAATCCTTCGCAAATGTTTTTGCAGGAGCGGCCGCAGAACGTTGCCGGCTCAGTTGTCACCGCCTGCATGGAAGGAACGCGACCGCTGTTAGTAGAAATTCAGGCGCTCGTTTCCGAAACCAAATACGGCACCGGACGGCGCATGACGCAGGGCGTCGATCAAAATCGGGTTTCTTTGTTAATGGCCATGCTTGAGAAACGCGTGGGCTTGCAGATGCTGGGCGACGATGTCTTTGTAAACATTGCCGGCGGTTTGGAAGTTGACGAGCCGGCAGTCGATCTCGGCGTCGTGGCGGCAATCACCTCGAGTTTTCGCAGCGCGCCCATCGATCCGCACACGGCGGTGTTTGGTGAAGTTGGTTTGACTGGAGAAGTGCGCGGCACGACTCAGGCAGTCGTGCGCGCGCGCGAGGCGCAGGCGCTCGGCTTCAAAACGATCGTGATGCCATCGTCAAACACGGCGGGCCTGGAACGGATGCTGGGAATAAGAACCGTTGGCGTGCGTTCGGTTGAAGAAGCGCTTGAAGAGTTGTTTTAAATTTGGAGGGCGGCGGCCTGGCGCCGCTTTGGCCCACCAGGCGATACTTACGAGCATAAGGTTAGACCAACGCGGTGCAGACTCATTCCCGCCACTTTGATTGGCGGCGTTTGTCGCTGCCGCAACAACTCATTCAGCGCGGGAAGATCTATTGCTTTCAGCACTCCCCATTTTGTCATTTGCTGATCGAGCAGCCGCCTGTAAATAAGAAAGGCTCCATTCGCCTGGACGGTTGGCGCAGCATCAGCGCCTTCGACCAATCGCAATAGCGAGCCAAGCGCGCCGTTGATCGATGCTGCTGAAATAATTCCCACCGGCGGATACTGTTCTTCGACGGCAATCAGCTCCGCCGCTTTCTTGTCGAGTGCGCTGGCTGCTTCAGCGAGTGCTGCATCCGCCATTCCCGGTTTGATTTGACTCAGCACCGTTTTTAACTGATCGCGCAGAGCGCTAATCTGCTGCACGGCCGCAAAGCTTTGATTCATCGCGTCAACGATTTGCTTTTCAAGCGCGACTTGTTGACTCAGCGCGAACGGCGTGACCTTTACGCGCGGATCCATCTTCACTTCGAGCGGCGCCGTGTAACTGCGCCCACCAACCGTCAATTTCGCCTGGTAGGTGCCTGGCAAAACCAGGGGCCCTTCGGGAACCATAATCGCGTCTTCACCGAACGCTGCGCCAATGCTATAGCCGTAGCGCAAGGCGTGTGGGCGCTCGTATCGCAGGTCCCAGACGAAACGATTCATGCCAATTTTCTTAGACAGCGGGAATGGTGGTCGAAACCAATAAGTGGGAAACGACTGCGACTCGTCAAGCCGTCGTTGCTGATCGTTAGTAGAGTATTTTCTGACTAACGCACCGCGCGCATCCAGAATTTCCAACGTCACTTCGCCGGCCGGCACAGACTTCAAACTGTAGTCAATGATTGCGCCGGCAGGCGGATTCTTTCCGGCAGGAGTTTCCGGCGGCAAAGGCGTGTCGTGTCCTTCATTCTTTCTAACGCGAATCGCGGTTGCCGGTCGAAACAGATGTGCGACTTCAGCAGACATCGAGGCGTTAAGTTCTCGCAACGGCGAAATGTCATCGAGTATCCAAAAAGACCGGCCATGTGTCGCGATTACCAGATCGTTATCCTTGATTACCAGGTCGCGCACAGGCACGGCAGGAAGATTCATTTGCAGCGGTTGCCAATTGTCGCCGTCATTGAAAGAAACGAAGACTCCTGTTTCAGTACCCGCAAAAAGCAAGCCTTTACGCACCGGATCTTCGCGCACGGCGTGAACATAAGTGTTGTCAGGAATTCCGTTGGTAGTTTTTGTCCACGTCTTACCGAGATCACGAGTGCGATAGATGTATGGCTTGATGTCATCCATTTGATGCCGATCGATTGCTGCATACGCAGTCGCAGCGTCGTGAGGCGAAGCGTCAATTAAACTGATCATGCTCCAGGGCGCGAGTCCTTTGGGTGACACTTCGTTCCAGGTCTTGCCTTCGTCTCGCGTTAACTGGACCAGGCCGTTGTCAGTTCCGATCCAGATTGTCCCCGCCGCAACGGGTGAAGGGGCGATTGTGTAAATGACACCCTTTGCATCTGCTTCTTTTTCTCCGGGCCGCAAAGTCAGGTCAGGACTGATTACTCTCCAACTGTGTCCGCCATCGGCTGTGCGAAAAAGAAACTGGGATGATTGATACAGCGCGTGCGGTGCTTGAAAGGAAAAGGCCAGGGGCGTGGTCCATGGATATCGATGCGTCACCTTGAGGCCGATCTCCGCCGCCGTCGGCGAGACATCTTGCACCTGTCCAGTCCGCGTATCGAAACGGTAGAGCTCGCCGCCGGTGCTGCCACCATAAACAATTTGCGGGTTCACCGGATCGGGAAGAATGTAACCGCTTTCGCCCGCGCCGATGGGATGCCAGTCGCGAAATGTAATCAGGCCATAGTCGCTGCGGCTGACGACGGCCGCTGTGCCGCTGTCCTGTTGCGCACCGTAGACCCAATAAGGGAATTGGTTATCAACCGCAACGTGATAGAACTGCGCCGTCGGCTGGTTGTACCAACTGCTCCATGTTTGACCGCCATTAACGGTGACGAGAGTTCCCTGGTCGACTCCGGAAATCATGCGCTGCGGATTTTCCGGATCGATCCAAAGCGAATGGTAATCGTCACCACCCGGCGCGCCACGAATCGCCTTGAATGTCTTGCCGCCGTCAAGTGACTGGTAAATTGAAACATTGGAAACGTAAACGACATCAGCGTTCCTGGGATCGCTGCGCACTTCACCGAAGTACCAGCCGCGGCTGAGAATGCGCGGCTCAACGCTGACCCGCGTCCAACTTTGTCCGGCGTCGTCGGAAACGTAGAGACCACTTTCGTCTCCAGCGTCGACGAGTGCGTAGATGCGTTTGCCATGTTGTCCCGCCGGCACATCGATACCGATGCGTCCGACTTTGCCTGTCGGAAAGCGATCACCGGTGATTTGTTTCCAGCTCTCCCCGCCATCGGTTGATTTGTAGAGCCCGCCGCCCGGGCCAGTAACCGGTGGATACGCATTCCACGCTACGCGACGAACGTTCCAAAGACTTGCATAAACTGTGCGTGAGTTATCGGGATCGAAAGCAAGATCGATCGCACCGGTGTTTTCATCTTTGTAAAGAACTTTGGTCCAACTTTTCCCGCCGTTAGTTGAACGGAAAACGCCGCGCTCAGTGTTTGGACCAAAACCATGGCCAAGCGCTGCTACTAGCACAACGTTCGGATTCTTTGGATCGATCAGAATGCGGCCGATTTGGCGGGTGTCATGAAGACCAAGGTAGCTCCACGTTTGGCCCGCGTCTGCAGATTTGTAAACGCCATTGCCAAGCGAAATGTCCGAACGCATGTCGGCTTCTCCGCTGCCAACGTAAATGACATCCGGATCAGAAGTTGAAACAGCGAGTGCGCCAATCGAGGCGACTGGTTGATTATCGAAAATTGGTGTCCAGGTCTGACCGGCATCCGTGGTCTTCCAAACACCGCCGCCGACAGCTCCGAAGTAGAACGTGTTTGGCTGGCCGCGCACCCCTGATACTGCCACCACTCGGCCGCCTCGATGCGGACCGATGCAACGCCACTGCATGGCTGAAACGTAATTGTCGGGAATTGTTTGTTGAGCGAAAACTGGAGACGCGATAATAGCGATCGCGAATAGGATGCAGCAGCTTTTCATAAGGCGCATAGTAAATGAATTCCGTTCAAATTCGTCTTTCGTGGAATCAATTTGGAAGTGCAACAGATTGCGCATTGATGCTTCGCCCTGTAAGGGCGAGATGTTTATAGCCTGATGGAGCTCTATGCGCCCCAGCCGCTCCGTTAGGAGCGGAACGTTTTACGTGGCCCGCCAGGATATGTTTCGCTCTTAACGGAGCGAGGTTGTTTAGGCAGCTGGTGGCTATAAACATCTCGCTCCTCTGGAGCGAAGACGATTTCTCAAAACGTTGCTCCTTGGACTTGAATGCACATATTTGTACCGTGCAATGCCTCGCAACGGCAATCTAATCGTAACATCTAACTTCTAACGGCAGTGCTATAGTTCATTGATTAAGGATTTTCCTTTTCCAGACGCGCAGCGGCAGCAGGTGACGCGGCACCTATCCTTAGCGCCACTTCAATCATAAACGTTACAAAAGAATAGAAGGAGGTCCCCCAATGAGTTCTCCGGCAGTTGCGAGACGCCAGGAAAGCACCAGGCGCGTGAATATTCCCAAAGACAATTGGCTCGGGTTTATAGGCGACGTTACACAATTTACCGGCGAAGTACGTTTCAAATCGATCTTGCGCATTGATGGGCATTTTTCCGGAAGCGTTAGTTCTCCAGATGGCATGCTCGTCGTGACGGATGGTGCGAAAATCACCCACGCGAAAATCGAAGTTGCGGTGGCGAAGATAAATGGAACGGTGGAAGGAGAGATCCACGCCACCAAGGAGCTGGTACTCGGTCGTACTGCGAGTGTGACTGGGAAAGTGATAGCGCCGACCTTGACGGTTGAAGAGGGCGCGCAACTAAATGCCAAATGCGTTAGGGGTTAGAAGTCGATCCTGTCGAAGCATTTGGATAGATAAGCCAACGTAGAGCGAGGGCCTCGCCGACAAGTTCTTCGTTCATGAACGGACCGTAGACTTCAGCGGTGTCGAAGAACGTGACGCCTCGATCCACAGCTACGTGAAGCAGAGAGATCATCTCCTGCTTGTCTCTGGGCGGACCGTAGGAAAAGCTCATTCCCATGCAGCCCAGCCCGATGGCCGACACTTCCAAGTTGCTTTTTCCAAGTTTGCGCCTCTGCATTGTGTCTCCCCAAAGTAGGGCGATCATTGATTACGCTGAAGGCGTAAAAACCTTGTCATAAATATTGTTCGTCGCTGACCTGCTCCATCCATTCGACGGCCTTGCCGTCGAGCTGTTCCACAATGGCGATGTGCGTCATCGCTGTAGTTGAAGTGGCTCCGTGCCAATGCTTCTCACCCGGCGGGCACCAGACCACGTCGCCCGGCCGAATCTCCTCTTTTGGACCACCCTCGCTTTGCACCCATCCACACCCGGACGTGACGATTAGGGTTTGGCCCAGCGGATGTGTGTGCCATGCGGTCCGAGCGCCGGGCTCGAAAGTGACACTGACGGCGAGCACGCGTGCCGGAGCGGGTGCTTGGTTCAGTGGGTCAATGCGAACAGTGCCGGTGAAATACTCGGCAGGGCCCTTGCCGGAAGGCTGCGAGCCGCTTTTCTTGATGTCCATTATTGAACTCCTTCACTTGAAGGTAACAGTCGTTTGTCTCGCCGTTGTCTTGTCTTTGCGGAGAATGTTTTTCAGATTGCGTTCGGGGTCGATGAGCCGCAAGAGGCGACATGAATTGTTCGGTAAACTTTAGAAAGCTCTGATTAAGTGGAAGCGTCAACTCCTTGGAGTGCGGCGGCCCGGCGCCGCTTTGGCCTGCGTCGGCCTGGTGGCGGCTTTATCGAGAAGCATTCAACCATGACGCCTGATAGGTCAGTCGGACCAAAGCGCTGCCAGGCCAGCGCACTCCAAGGAGTTGACCGCTTGATCAGAGGTTCCTTTAGTTTGTCGTTCTTCGCCGGCGACAAGCTGAAGCTTATCGGACAACATGCAGCCCCGCTTTCATCCCCTTACATCTGCGACTGGAGGATTGACGAAGGGACCAGAAAGCGTCGCATAGGCGCCGCCGTTAGCTGTTACGACAATATCATTTACGCCACCGTCCAGCTTCTGACCGTTCGAGTCAACCTCCCAGCGGCGCAGTTTCTTTTCCCGCCAGGTCAACTTCAAGGATCGCGCCGTGTTCGTCGTCACACGCCAACAGGAAAGTCTTCTGTTTCGTGAGCGCCAACCCGTTGTGTCCGCAACCGGGAGTGTGGTTCAGCACCGTGGTCGTTCTGCCATCCCACTTCGACAACGTGCTTGAGACCCAGGCCACATAGTAAAGATTGCCATCAACATACAGTGGACCCTCCGGTCCAAGAATATTGCTCACGATAGTGATTTCCCTTTGGGCCGTTTCACCCGATAACCAATTGCCACTCGCTGTTACCAGAGCCAACATTATGCTAATGGCTAAACTGATGATTTTACTTTTCTTCATCCAAGCCCTTTTCGATTAATCTCTCATTGTCGTCTAACGGTTTCTCCAGCCAGGTTCATAGCTCGCCCTGCCAATGGTCATCCCACCAATGCGCACAATCTCCAATTTTCCTTTTTCAAAACCGACGAGTCTCATCGGGAGCTTCGAACCGCTTTAAGATCACCTCTAGCATTCCCGTCTCCTTTGGAAATCTTCAGTCTCGAAATCCTGCCCAAAAATTCTGGCCTTACAAAGAGTGGAAAGATGCCAAACGATCGAATTCATCGGACACGGGCGAATACCATTCCAGCAACGATCTTACAAGCCAGTTTGAGAAGCACGCCGTCACGCTCCGGTGCAATGAGGGGTTAGATGCGCGTTTATATCAGTCTTCTCAATCTGATTCTAATCTGCATCCTCTCGTCGCCTCGCTTGACGCTCAACAGATAACTTTGCCCTTCCTGGTTAAACATTGTTCGCACCCGTTCCAGGCTGAGCTTGGAGGCAAGCGTCCCGTTAACAGCGGAGATAACATCTCCTTCACGGAGTCCGGCCCCGGTTGCTGGTGAGTCTTCGACCAGGTGCCTCACCTTAAGAATCTTGAAGTCTTCTCCTTCCGCAATCAAAAGCAGTCCACTCATATCGTATTCGTCAGGTTCGGAAAAGTGACGATTAGGTTCCAGAATCATTTGCTGGCGCGAATAGTCAAACACCACTTTAAACCGCCGTAGGATTTCGCCGCCGATTACGCCGTCGAATTCAGGACTAGCGAGAACCCCTTTTTTATCAAGAAAGAAAATAGCGACCGGGTTCTTAAACGTGAATCTTCCCAACTGTAAGTTTGGCATGCGGCCAACGGGTTGCTTCGATTCTCGGACCATCGAGCCGCCGCCGAGAGGCGCTTGAATTGTCTTTTGGGTAGACTGCAACAGCTTATTTGCCTCCACGAAAGGCGAGTTGAAACTCAAGGCGCCGCGAACCCCGGTATCAGCGATGAACTTTCCCTCGATTGGGTCGCGGCCAAGCTGCATAATCCTGGCGCGCACTAAAGGAACTCTGCCGCCGGAATCATCTTCCAACATGATGAGCGGGATAACCTCTCCGGAACCGAAATATTTATAGCCCTGAGGCTCGAAGAGATTTATGGTTCTGCTTGCATAGTCTATTTGAACAACAAAGCGGCTGATAAAATCATAACCAAGCATGCCGTCAACGGCGTGACCGTCATAAATCCAGAAACCTAATGGCTGGATCGAAAAAGCTTGGTTGCGCAGCCGCACTCCAGGAAAGCTGATTAGGACTGTTTTGGATTCACCCTGAACGCCAAGTCCAAGAGCCTTCGCATGTTGCGCATCCAAGTATGACCCCGCTGCACCAGTGTCTAATAAGAACCAAAGCGGTTCAGAGTTATTAACGCTACCCCGAAGGTAGATGTGATTACCGACCAACTCAAAACGGATTCGCCGAGCACTTTGACCCGAAGCAAACTGCAAGTCGGCGGAGACGGGAGGCGTCTTGGTTTCCTGCGTGCTGCCGCACAAAGGAGTTTGGAATAGCAGAAGGCCAACGGCGAACTGTTGGAGGAAGAACCGAACAATATTCTTCATACTAAACATTCATCTCAACTTACCCAATTTCATGAGACAACCAGCAAACCAAAATGGCATATCGCCAAAACGATGATGCCTTTGAGATCAGCGATGATGAAAAAGTTATCGTAAACGCCAATGGGGCAGAGGACAGAGAGATTAGAGTTTTCGCGATATCCTTTCTGGTTTCCCATTGAAATATGAGCGGGTCAGTCGTCTTCTTGGCCACATCCAGTAGGCGATCTAGAAGAGGACTGATATTTCCAGAAGGAGTCATTGCGTCAACCTTCGTGAACCAAAGCCATCGAACTACGCATCATACCGCGCATCTGCGGCGCGGGTACGTGTTTGGTGGTATTATCCCGCTCCGCTCTAAGCCATCAAGAGTCTACTTCAAGGAGTCAACGCATGCCGCCGATTTCGCTCGCAGCGCGCCGAAGCGTGAGTTGCTTCCGAAGGCTAGCTGTTCACCCACCCGCTATGCTTCGCACCCTCTCCCTGCCCTCTCCCAAAGGGAGAGGGAATGCGGGCGGTACTGACTTCATTTCCATGCTTAAGGTCTCTTTGGCTGTCTTCATCGCATTGTTTTCAATTTCTGTTTCAATCAACGTCAATGCGCAGCAACCTTCACCCGCAGCGACGCCTGATAATGATCCGCTAAAGGCTTTGCAATGGCGTTTGGTTGGTCCATTCCGTGGCGGGCGTGTGACGGCGGTCAGCGGCGTCGCGTCGCAACCACTCGTTTATTACTTCGGCGGCACCGGCGGCGGTGTTTGGAAGACGACTGACGGTGGCATCAACTGGGAACCGATGACGGATAAATCGGTTTTTGGCACTGGCTCAGTCGGCGCGATTGGTTTGTCGGATTCTGATCCAAACACGATTTACGTCGGCATGGGCGAGTCGCCGATTCGCGGCAACGTGTCGCACGGCGATGGCGTTTACAAATCCACCGACGCGGGCAAAACCTGGAAACGCGTCGGCTTGGAAGATACGCGCCAGATTTCACGCGTCCGCGTGAATCCAAAAAACCCCGACATCGTTTATGTTGCGGCGCAGGGTCACGTCTGGGCTCCCAACGAACAGCGTGGAGTCTTTCGTTCAAAGGATGGCGGCAAGACGTGGCAGAAGGTTTTGTACCGTAGCGACAAAGCTGGCGCCTGCGATCTAATTCTCGATCCGACGAACGCAAACATTCTTTACGCAGCCTTCTGGGAAGTTTATCGCAAGCCCTGGACGCTTGAGAGCGGCGGCGCGGGCAGCGGGATTTTCAAGTCAACCGATGGAGGCGACACCTGGACTGAAATCACGCGCAATCCGGGATTGCCGAAAGGCACGATCGGAATAGTCGGCATTACCGCCTCACCGGCAACTCCCGATCGGCTGTGGGCCATTGTGGAAGCAGAAGACGGCGGTGTGTTTCGTTCTGAAAATGGAGGCAAGACCTGGACGAAAGTTAACGAGGAAAGAAGACTGCGCCAACGCGCCTGGTACTACTCGCGCATCTATGCCGATCCGAAAAGTGCCGACACGGTTTACGTTTTGAACACCGGTTTCTATAAATCAAACGACGCAGGCAAAACCTTTACTTCGATGCCGGTGCCTCACGGCGATAATCACGATCTCTGGATCGCTCCCGACGATCCCAATCGCATGATCAACAGCAACGACGGCGGCGCGAATGTTTCGTTCAATGGCGGCAAGAGTTGGACCGAACAGGACCAGCCGACCGCGCAGTTTTTGGAATCACGCGTGAAGACTGGTACGACGTGGGCGGCGGTGAATCGGGCTGGATCGCGCCTTCGCCGAAAGACTCGCAAATTGTTTATGCAGGATCCTATGGCGGATTGATCACCCGCTACGATCATCACACTGGCCAACTGCGCGACGTATCGCCTTACCCGAACAATCCGATGGGCGCCGGCGCGGATGTTTTGAAGTATCGCTTTCAATGGAATTTTCCGATCCTCTTCTCGCCACACGATCCGAATACTTTGTACGCGGCGGGCAATGTGCTTTTCCGCTCGCTGAACGAAGGACAAACCTGGGAAATTATTAGTCCAGACCTGACGCGCAATGACAAGTCGAAGCAAGCATCATCGGGTGGCCCAATCACCAAAGACAACACCAGCATTGAATACTACGACACGATTTTCACAGTCATGGAATCGCCGGTACAGCAGGGTGTGATCTGGACCGGGTCGGACGACGGCCTGGTCCAGCTAACACGTGACGGCGGCAAGAATTGGCAAAACGTGACGCCGCCAAAATCGATCATGCCGGAATGGATCCAGATCAATTCGATTGAAGCCTCGCCGAATGATCCAGCTACCGCTTACGTCGCGGCCACGATGTACAAGTGGGACGACTACAAACCCTATTTGTATAGGACTACCGACTACGGCAAGACGTGGAAGAAGATCACGAATGGAATTTCCAGCACGACTTTCACGCGCGTGATACGCGAAGATCCAAATAAGCGCGGCCTGCTTTACGCTGGCACCGAAACCGGGCTGTACGTTTCTTTCGACGACGGCGCGAATTGGCAACCGATGCAATTCAATCTGCCAGTTGTTCCGATCACCGATCTGGCGATTCATAAACGCGAACAGGATCTGGTAGCGGCAACGCAGGGAAGATCGTTTTGGATCTTTGACGATCTGCCCTTGCTTCATCAGATGATGGATGCCGGCGGAACGAATGTGGTTAAAGAAGCTCGACTGTTTCAGCCTGAAGACGCTTATCGCATGCAGGGCGGCGGCGGCCTGCAACTTCCGGCTACTGCCACGATTGGCAGCAATCCGCCAAACGGTGCAGTCGTTTATTATTCACTTAAATCAAAGCCGGCGAGCGATGTAGTTTTGGAATTCGTCGACTCGACAGGAAAGTCAATTCGGAAATTTACCGCAAAGGCGTCGCCGGCGCCGCCGGCAGCCACTGCTTCGCCCGGTGCGCAGAGTTCGCCAACGCCTGTACCGGGCGCGGCACAAGTTTCTACTCCTCCCGAAGAGCCGCAAGCTCCATCCGGAGAAGAGTCAGAATTCTTTGGTGGTGGTCGAGCGCCCCGCGTAACGACCGACGTCGGACTGAATCGTTTTGTCTGGGACCTGCGCTATCCGGATGCAGTTAGATTTCCGGGAATAATCTTGTGGGCCGGCGACTTGCGCGGCCCGCGGGTCGTGCCTGGCAGGTATCAGGTGCGGCTTACGCTTGACGGCAAAACGACCACCGAAAGCTTTGAAGTGAAACCCGATCCGCGTCTGACAACAACGGCGAGTGACTATGCGAAGCAGTTGGAGCTTGGTTTGAGAATTCGCGACAAGCTGACCGAAACGCACAATGCCATTATCCAGATTCGCGATGTGCGCAAGCAGGTTGACGATCTGTTGAAGCGCGTAGCCGGTCAGCTTGGCTTCAAAGTTATTAACGACGCGGCTTCAGCGTTGCAGAAGAATCTGACTGCTGTCGAAGAAAGCCTGTACCAAACAAAAAATCAAAGCAGCCAGGATCCTTTGAACTTTCCCGTCCGGCTCAACAACAAACTCGCCGCACTTGCCGGCGTGGTGTCGAGCGCTGATACCGCGCCGACAGAGCAATCATACGTCGTCTACGATGAGGTGGTTGTACAGATCGATGCGCAGTTGGCGAGGTTGGCCCAGATTATCAAGACTGACGTGCCGGCATTCAATCAACTTGTGCGCGATCAGAATATTCCAGCGGTGACGGTGAAAGCGCCCGGGGAAGCGAAGCCGTAAAACTGGAGATACCACTCGGCGGGGTGGCATGAGGTCAGTACCACCACGCGGTAGCGGGTGGGTTCCGGATTTTCGATTCCGATTGTCGATTGGCTTTATCCCCAATCGAAAATCGGCAATTGACAATCGGCAATCATGAGACCCACCCGCTACCGCGTGGTGGTACTGACCTCATGCCACTCAAAGGAATGCGAGACGCCCGCGCTCCCAGTAAAAATCCAGCTGTTTGCTCTAAACTCGACATCGTTGTATCTTTAATCATTCCCTCGAGCTGTCCGATAGCTTCTTTATCTCGTAAATCTCTCCCATCATTAGAATCCTTTGGCTGGAACCTGAGGAGGAGACCACCATGAAAAAGATTATCTTTGCTTTGTTGCTTACGCTGGCGACTGTTTCTATCGCCGCCGCTGATACTATCTATTTACGCAGTGGCACGACGTTGCGTGGCAACGTGCTTGGCTATATTAACGGCCGCTTCGCAATTCAGTTGACGGCGCCGGCCACGTTGCCGGTTCAAACCGGCAATCGCACATCGACTTCGACGCAGCCCACATATTCGCAAACCACCAGAACCGTGCGCGAAGGTGAAGTGATCTTCTTACGACCCCGCGACATCGATCGCATCGAGATCGACGGACGGTCGCTGGATGACGCGCGCTATCAAACGCAAACCGTTGACGTGGCCCTGGGTCCCAACTGGATTGATAGTGGCG
>WNFT01028010.1_pt1 | contig 13018 bp, 13 predicted proteins | sample 5400191 | NCBI WGS metagenome assembly WNFT01 (sample SAMN13153359, study PRJNA577476) | soil metagenome | isolation source: 80 cm saprolite under Madrone tree | place: USA:California | collected 2016-06-14
GATCAGCCGGTGCCGCGGATCGAAGATGTCGAGCCCGTCGTGATAGAACGCCGCCAGTGCCCCGACGACGCCGCACATCACCGCCATCGGATGGGCGTCGCGCCGGAAGCCCCGATAGATCGCATGCAGCTGCTCGTTGACCATCGTGTGATGGGTGATGTCATGAGTGAAGCCCGCGAGCTGTGCCGCCGTCGGCAGCTCGCCATTGAGCAAGAGCCAGCAGATTTCGAGATAGCTGCAGCTCTCGACGAGCGCGTCGATCGGATAGCCGCGATAGAGCAGAATCCCCTCGTCGGCGTCGACAAACGTGATCCCCGAACGGCAGACCCCGATCTCATGCAAGGCGGGATCGTAGGCGTAACACCCGGTGTCTTGGTAGAGGCGGCGAAGATCGACCATCGCCGGCCCGATCGTCGGGCGTAGCAGCGGCAACTCGGCCCCCTCGTCGCCGACCTCGATCCGAGCCGTCAGAAGATTTGCCGTTGCGCTCATGGGTGCCTCCGCGATAGAGGGCTTACTAGATAGGTGCATGAACTTGATGTCAACCTTGATCGACTAATCAACCTATAACGATGTTGCTGACCGCCCGCCAAACCGCCGACCGGCTCGGCATCAAGCTCGACACGCTCTACGCCTATGTCAGCCGCGGCCGGCTTCGCTCGGTCATGGTCCCCGGCACGCGCGAGCGCCGCTATCGCAGCGAAGACGTCGAGGCGCTGCTCGACGCCCGCTCCGGTACCCGGCCGCCGCCCAACTCCGATCCCGAAGCGCTGATGCCGGTGATTGGCTCATCGATCTGCCTGATCGAGAACGGCCGCTTCTACTATCGGGGGCAGGACGCCGTTCGCCTCGCCGAGAGCGCCACACTCGAGGAGATCGCAAGACTGCTGTGGCTCGAGGAGACGGGGCCCCCCGAGCTTAGCGACGCGAGCGCGCCGCCCCGATCACGGAGTGCCGAGCCGTCCTCGGGGCTGATCGAGCGCTGCCAAATCCGGCTTGCAGCACTTGGCGACGAAGATTTCTCGGCGCTCGATCTGACGCGGCCCCGGGTGATCCGCACCGGCCGGCGCATTCTTCGCGAGCTCGCCGCCTGCGTCGCCCACGCCTCGCCCTTGCCCGCCTCGCCTTTGCCCGCGCCGATCCACCGCCAGCTCGCGGCGGCGTGGAAATTGCGCGAAGAGGGCGCCGACCTCCTGCGTCGTTGCCTGGTGCTGATCGCCGATCACGAGCTCAACCCATCGACTTTTGTCGCGCGTTGCGTCGCCTCGACCGGTGCCAGTCCGTACGCGGTGGTATTGGCAGCATTGAGCGCCCTGTCCGGCAGTCGCCACGGTGGCGAGACAGCAAGAGCCGAAGGGCTGTTCCGCGAGCTCGTCGAGGCTCAGGACCCGATCGCGGTAATGACCCCTCGGCTGGTGCGGGGGGATCGGCTCCCGGGATTTGGCCAGCTGCTCTACCCCGAGGGCGACCCGCGCGCCATCGCCATCCTCGCCGCCCTCGCGCGAGCCGCGCCCGAAGTCCACACCCTGGCGGAAACGGCGGCGGAAATCGGCTTGCGCCTGACCGGGCGTCACCCCAATGTCGATTTTGCCCTTGCCGCCGCGGCAACTGGGTTGGGGCTGCCCCGAAACGCCGCGCTCGGGCTCTTCATCGTCGGCCGCACGGTCGGCTGGATCGCGCACGCAACCGAGCAATACGAAAGCGGTATCCTGATCCGCCCGCGGGCCCGCTATCTCGGCCCGCGGCCCGAAGAGGAACGGCCGAGTTAGCCCCCCGGCGTAGGAACGAGATCGAGCCTGGTTTCGATGCGTTCGATCCTGAAAGACATCGCGGCCATGTCTCCGCGAATGCTCGCAGTTTCCGACCGCAACCCGGCGAACTGACCTTCCAGCGATGTGACGCGGTGCTTCAGGTCCTGGATGTCGTCAGTCAGGCGATCGATCTTGCCGTCGATCCTGCGCAAGTAAACGAGGACTAAATTGTCGGGCTCTCCGCTCATCGCGAATCTCTATGGACGATCGTGTCTTGAAATTCAACGAAGATGGCGATCGTGCGAGTGCTTAGACGCATTCACCTGATTCCGCCTGTAGCCCTGCACTTCTTTGCCACGCACGTCCCCTCCTCGTCATCCCGGCGCTGGCCGGGATCCATCTCTCAGCCAGCATGGCGCTTCCCGAAGATGCACGCTCGTAGAAAACGCCCAGAATCCCGTACTTGAGGAACGATGGGTCCCGGCCTGCGGCGGGATGACGGGATTTGTTTGACCCGATTTGTCAGGATCGGTACCGCTGGGGTCTGGTGAATCGTATCCTTGCGTCTGAGCACTTGGTTTTCCCACCACAGCGGCGGGAAGGGTCGAGTTTGAGTGAACCGACGAGGGCGGCAATGGCCGATTGGCGAGACGAGATTTTCGCCGCGCTGAAGGCGGCGAATATCCGTCAGGTAGGCTATGTGCCCGATGCCGGGCATGCCCGGCTGATCGACCTGTGCCGGGCCGAGCCCACAATCCGCGCCGTCCCGCTGACCACCGAGGAGGAAGGGGTGGCGCTCGCGGCCGGCGCCTGGCTCGGCGGTCAACGCGCGGCTCTGTTGATGCAATCGAGCGGTGTGGGCAATTGCATCAATATGCTGTCGCTGACCAAGACCTGCCGTTTCCCGTTGGTGATGCTGGTGGCGATGCGCGGCGAGTGGGCCGAGTTCAATCCGTGGCAAGTGCCGATGGGGTCGCGCACACAGGCGGCGCTCGAATTGTGCGACGTGCTCGTCTATCGCATCGAGCGGCCCGAAGAGGCTGCCGAGACCGTCACCGCAGCACTCGACATCGCCCTCAATGGCGACCTCGCCACGGCAGTGCTGCTGTCGCAGCGGCTGCTCGGCGCCAAGCGGTGGTGAAATGAGCGGCAACGATCCGAGGCTCGACCGCCGCGCGGCGATCCGCATTTTGCTCGCCGATCGTGGCGATCTTCTCGTCGTTACCGGGCTCGGCTCGACCAGCTGGGACGCCGCCTCGGTCGGCGACGACGACCGCAACTTCTATCTTTGGGGTGCCATGGGAGCGGCGGCGATGACCGGGCTCGGGATCGCCCTCGCCCGGCCGGACCGGCGGGTTCTTGTCGTCACCGGGGACGGCGAGATACTGATGGGGTTAGGCTCCCTCGCGACGATTGGCGTGCAATGCCCGCCGAATCTTGCGATCGCGGTCTTCGACAATGGCCGCTACGGCGAGACCGGCATGCAGGCGAGCCATACCGAGACCGCGGTCGAATTGACCGGCGTCGCCCGCGCCTGCGGGATCGAGCAGGTTTTCGATATTGCGGATGAAGCGGCGCTGCGGCAGTTTGCCGGGCTGGTGCACCGCGCCGAGGCAACACTCTTCGCCCGGGTCACGATCCGCGCCGAGGACGCGCCGCGCGTGCTGCCGTCGCGCGACGGCGTATTGCTGAAAGCGCGATTCCGTCGCGCTTGTAGGGTGGGTTGAGCGCCGCGAAACCCACCGCTACCGTCGGAAAAGATGGGTTTCGCTGCGCTCAACCCATCCTACGAGCTACGTGAAATCCCACTTCCGCCGCATGATCGGCGCAGAAACTTGACCTTGCGGCTATCGGCGGGTGTACTTTCCCGGAAGTATTCACTCAAAACAAAGGACATGGCCTCGTGAGCATTGGATCGCTGCCTCTCGCCCGCTTCACCGTTCTCGATCTGTGTCATGCCCGTGCCGGGCCGACCGCGGTGCGCCAGCTCGCCGATTGGGGCGCCAACGTGATCAAGATCGAGCCACCGGGCGAAGCGAGAAGCGATGTCACTGGCTCGCGCCGCGAGGGCTTCGATTTCCAGAACCTGCATCGCAACAAGCGCAGCCTGACCCTCAACCTGAAGACCGAGGAAGGGAAGGCGATCTTCTTCAAGCTGGCGGAGAAGGCCGACGTCATCGTCGAGAATTTCCGCTCGGAGGTAAAATTTCGGCTCGGCGTCGATTACGAGTCGGTCAAGAAGATCAATCCGCGCATCGTCTACGGCAGCATTTCCGGGTTCGGCCAGAGCGGGCCGTACGCCAAGCGGCCGGGCGTCGACCAGATCGCCCAGGGCATGGGCGGGCTGATGTCGATTACCGGCCTGCCGGGCCAAGGGCCGGTGCGGGTCGGCATCCCGATCGACGATCTCTGCGCCGGGCTGTTGCTGGCCCAAGGTATGCTGATGGCGCTGATCGAGCGCGAGGTGAGCGGCGAAGGGCAGTGGGTGCACACCTCGCTGCTCGAAGCGCAAATCTTTATGCTCGACTTCCAGGGCTCGCGCTGGCTGATGGCGGGCGAAGTCGCCAAGCAGGCGGGCAACGACCATCCGACCGGCATCCCCACCGGTGTGTTCCCGACCTCGGACGGGCAGATCAACATTGCGGCCTCGGGCGACCACATGTTCCGCCGCTTCTGCGAGGCGGCCGATGCAATGGCATTGCTCGACGATCCCGATTATGCGAACGGCCCGGCGCGTTCGAAAAACCGGAAGGCGCTCAACGAACGGATCGGCGAGATCACTAGAAAGAGGCCCGCTGTCTATTGGGTCGAGCTGATGAACGAGGTGGGTGTGCCGTGCGGGCCGATCTACACGATCGACCAGACTTTCGCCGACCCGCAGGTCCAGCATTTGGAAATGGCGCGGCCGATCGACCATCCAAAGCTCGGCCGGCTGAAGGCCGTCGGCCAGGCGATCAACATGACCCGCACCCCCGAGCCCGCAAAACTTCGGCCGACCCCGGATCTCGGCCAGCACACCAGCGAGGTATTGCGTGAGCTCGGCTACAACGAGGCCGCGATCGCCGATCTGCGCGCCCGCGCGGTCGTCTAAATCTAAGAGGGCGTAGGTAGCCAGAGCGCGCCGACGGCGTTCCGACGGCGAGCTCTCGCAGGTCCACGGACGGAAGCGCCGGATTGTGGGGCCGAGATGTTTTTGTTGACGGGGCGCGCCACCAGGAACTTCCTGGGTCTCCTGGTCGTGATGCACTTCATCCTCTTTGTTGACCGGGTGAACCTCGCTGCCGCAGCGGGAGTGATGCAGCAGGATCTCCGGCTCAGCAACATTGAGCTGGGCATCGCGTTTTCGGCCTTCAATTACGCCTATGCCCCGTTTCAGCTGGTCGGCGGCTGGTTTGCGGACCGCTTCGGCGCACGGCGCACTCTGACGGTCTGCGGGCTGGTGTGGTCGACCACGACAATCGTGACGGGGGCGGTGGGTGGGCTTTTTTCGCTGTTTGCCGTCCGCTTTGTGCTCGGGATGGGCGAAGGTGCCACCTTGCCGGCGGCGACGCGCGCGTTGTCCAATTGGACCTCGCTCGCGTCGCGCGGCATGGCGGTTGGCATCACCCATGCCGCCGGGCGTCTCGGCGCGGGATCCGCGGCGCCGATCGTCGCCCTCCTGATCGCCTGGTTCTCCTGGCGTTTTTCATTCGTCGCTCTCGGCCTCTTGTCGGTTCTTTGGGCGGCCTTGTGGTGGTGGTATTTTCACGAGGATCCGCGCCGGCATCCCGGCATCACCGCCGCGGAGCTGGCCGCATTGCCGACCGCTGATCCGGCCAGACAGATCGCCTCCGGCCCGGTGCCGTGGCGGCGCCTCGTCCCCCGCGTGGCGCCGTTGATGATCATCTACTTCTGCCAGGGCTGGACCGGCTGGCTCTATGTGACCTGGATGCCGTCCTTGCTCCAGAAAAACTATGGCCTCGAATTCAAGAAGTCGTCCTTCCTTTACGCTGCGGTGCTTTTCTGTGGAATGATCTCCGAGTTGCTCGGCGGCGTGCTCACCGATTATCTTCTGCGCCGTACCCGGAGCCTGCAGATCGCGCGCTCGCTGCTGATCGCAGTCAGCTGGACCTTCGTCGTGGCGGCGCTCGTGCCCGCGATACTCGTCCACGATCTGGTTATCGGGCTGGCCGGCTTCACGCTCGTGGCGTTTTTCCTCGGCTTGGCGATTTCGCCGCTATGGACTGCGGCGATGGACATCGCCCCGAATTACGCCGGCTCTTCGAGCGCTCTGATGAATTCAGCCGGTGCCGTCGCCGGGATATTCTCGCCGGTTGCGTTCGGCTGGATCCTCGAGCGCACCGGCAACTGGACGATGCCCTTCGCGGTCTCGGTCGGGCTGTTGCTGTTCGCGATCGTGATGACCTATTGGATCCGGCCGGACCGACCGATCGAAGCCGTGACCAGGGTCGGCGGCTTGGCGGTGGCCGGACAGTAAGCGCAGAGCAGGAAGTCACCGATGCGCCGCGGCGCGCGATCTGTCACACTCCGGCGATCAACCAGGAGCGAGACCCAGCCATGCTCGACCAGCCGTTCACCAGCAAGATGATCGCCGAGAAGGACGGGCCGATCGGCCGCCTGATCTTCAACAACCCGGCGCGCCACAATGCCGTATCGCTCGAAATGTGGCAGGCCGTGACGCAGATCATGGACGATTTCGAAGAGGACGACGCGGTGCGGGTCATCGTCGTCAGCGGCGCCGGCGGCCGGGCCTTCGTCTCTGGCGCGGACATCTCGGAGTTCAAGGAAAGGCGCGCCTCCGAAGAGGCGGCGGCTGCCTATGCGAAAATTTCCGAGGGTGCCCGCATGCGCCTGCAGGAAACGCTGAAACCGACGATCGCGATGATCCGAGGCTATTGCATCGGAGGCGGCGTCGGCACAGCGCTTGCGTGCGACATGCGCATCGCCGCCGAGGGCTCGAAATTTGGTGTTCCTGCGGCCAAGCTCGGGCTCGGCTACGCCTATGACGGCGTCAAAAGGCTGGTCGATCTGGTCGGCCCGGCCCATGCCCGCGAGATCTTCTTCACCGCACGTCAGTTCACCGCCGAGGAGGCGTTGCTCATGGGCCTCGTCAACCAGGTGGTGCCGGACGGAGAATTGGAGACCTACGTCAATAACTATTGCGACATGATCGCGACGAATGCGCCGCTGACAGTGCGCTCGGCCAAAGTGAACATCCGTGAAGCGTTAAAGGACGAATCGGCGCGCGATCTCGCATTGTGCAAGCGCTTGGTCGACGAATGCTTCGCCAGCGGCGATTACGCCGAAGGCCGCACCGCCTTCATGGAAAAGCGCAAACCGGTGTTCAAAGGGCGATGACGCGTCGCGAAAGTGTCTTCCGACATTAGCCCCTCACCCCAACCCTCTCCCCGCCATTCGGGGAGAGGGAGGGACCCGCGAAGCGGGAGGGTGAGGGGCAATTGTTCAGGCTCCGAACCACGCCAATGAAACTCCCCGCGCACAGCCGTTACGACTACGTCCCGATTCATAAACGGCCGCAATACGAATGGCCGGAAGGCGCGCGGCTCGCCGTCACCTTTTGCAACAATATCGAATATTTCGCCTTTGGCGCAGGTCTCGGCGTCGACCCGTCGGGCTCCCTCGCGCCCCAGAGCCACCGCAACTATGCGTGGCGCGACTACGGCAACCGCGTCGGCCTCTGGCATTATCTCGATGTGCTCGACGAGTTCGCCCTGCCGGGGGCGCACAACGTCAACTCGGCCGTCCTCGAGCACTGTCCGGAGATCGTCGAGCGGCTGAACGGTCGCGGCGACGAATATGTCGGCCACGGCCGGACGAACGCCGAGCGCCAGGACGGCCTATGGGAGGAGGACGAGGCGCGGCTGATCGCCCAATGCACCGAGATCGTAACGCGGCTTTCCGGCCGGCGGCCGGAAGGCTGGCTCGGCCCGGGTCTCGCGGAGAGCGGGGCGACACCCGACCTCCTGAAGGAAGCCGGCTACCGCTACGTCATGGATTGGGCGATCGACGACCAGCCGATCTGGATGCGCACCCGCGCCGGGCCGATCCTGTCGGTGCCTTATCCCGCCGAGCTCAACGATCTGCCCGCACTCGTCAACCGCCGTCACACCGGCCGCCAGTTCGCCGAAATGATCATCGACCAGTTCGATGAGATGCTGGCGCAGTCCCAGAAATACCCGCTCGTCTTCACCGTCGCGGTGCATCCCTTCATTATCGGTCAGCCGCACCGCCTGCGTCCCTTCCGTGACGCGCTGCGCCATATCATGCGCCACCGCGACGCGCTGTGGATCACCACGCCCGGCGAGATCGCGCGCTATTGCGCAAGCTTGCCAAAGGGCACGGTTCCCGGCTCGGACTAGCACCCGCCTGTTCCGACGTCTCGGGCCGGCTCTCCGGGGCGCTTGTCGCGCAGGCGGAGCATGGGGACGAAGGCGAACGCCAATGCGGTGAATGCTGCCGACACCAATATCAGCGGATCGAGATGGCGGTCGAACAGGTGCTCATAGAGGAACGAGCCCATATTGTCAGATAGGGCGGCCGAGAAGTTGGTGATCGACATCAACACGGCAAAAGCGAACCCTTCGGCGCGCTGCGGGCAGTAGTCCGCAGCGAGCGTCAAGGTCGCGACAAAAGCGATCATCCCGGCAATCCCACTGCAGAAGTTGACGACCGCTGCCGTGGCTTCATCCAGCAGCAACAGGAACGCCGCCGTCGTCAGGGTGCCGAAGAGGATGCTCAAATTCAGCAGTGCCCTGGCGGTGATCCTTTTGAGAAACCTTCGATACAGCAGTGCTCCCGCGATCCATCCGGCGGAGCTGATCGAACCAAGGATGCCAATGTATTCCTGAGAGAATTTCAGGTCATCGGTCATGTGGTAATAAAGCGGCGTACCCTCTCCGGCAGGTCGATACGGCGCTTTGGCTCGCTGATCAGAAACCAGGCGGCAAAGACGATGGCGAGTGGGGCGACGGCGATGATCCCGGCCGCGGCGTGCAAGGCCGTGCCCGGCGACAGCCGCCCGACCAGCTGACCGCCGACAAACCCGCTCGCCAAAGCTGCGATGTTGAACCACAGCCACTGCTGATTGACGAAGGCGTCGCTGGCGCCGAACCTCTGGCCGTTCTCGACGAGGATCGCACCACAGAGCGTACTCGAGATCGCCATTGCATAGGCGGTCAGCAGTAGAGCGAAGACCAGCCGACTGGGCGCAGTAATTTGCGTGACCCAGCAATAAGCAGCGGTCGCCGTGGCGTTGGCAAGGATCAGGTAGGACTTGCGGCGGTAGCCGAAGAGCGGCAGGAAATCCGATACGATCCCGTAGACCGGCTTGATGATCCAGGGAAGGTTGAGGATCGTCAGATAGGCGGTGACCTGCACTGCAGTCCAGCCGAAGGTCTGCTTCAGATAGTAGTTGAGCGGCTGGGCGATCAGGCCGCCGGTCTGTCCGATCCCTTCGACGACGTAGACCAAGCCGAAGAACAGCATGAGCCGGCGGATCTGCTGATCCTTTTCCGGCGCGGAGACCGCAGGCAATCGTGTGAACGGCTCGTCCGCGTCGCCTGACAACGCGGCGTTCCCCGGCTATTTGACCGCGACGATGACTTCGATCTCGACTGGGATCCCGGCCGGCAGCGAGCTCATGCCAACCGCCGACCGCGCGTGCCTGCCCGCCTCGCCAAAGACTTCGACGAAGAGGTCCGAGCACCCGTTGACGACTTTCGGGTGGTCTTCGAAATCGGGCGTAGCGTTGACCATGCCGAGCACCTTGACGATCCCCTCGACCCGGTCGAGATCGTCGCCGAGCGCGTCCTTGATTGCCGCGATCAGCATGAGGCCCACCTGGCGGGCATGCCGATAACCCTCTTCGATCGACATCCCGCTGCCGAGCTTGCCCCGGGGCATCGTGCCGTCGGCGCTTTCCGGTCCCTTGCCCGAGAGGTACAGCAAATTCCCGACCCGCTTGGCGTGGACATAATTCCCGAGCGGGCGGCCGACCTTGGGCAATTCGATGTTCAACTCCTTTAGCCGTTGCTCGACGCTCATCCGACGATCTCCCTGTGGGTGCATGGCATCATAACCGAAAAGGCCCGGTCGCAGCGGGACCGTGTTCAGCGACAGCGAAATTCAGCGATCTGGATACTGCCGCTTTGCTCGTTCGAGGCCAGCGCGGCGGTCTTGCCGAATGATCGGCAGTGGAGGTCAGCGACGGTCTGCGCAGCAGCGATATCCGCCTCGTCGGCGTACCAGCGCAAAGTGATTGCGTCAGGCGATCGGTTGACCGTCCAGGGCGGCGTGCTGCAAGCTGCGACACCGAGCACGAGCACAGCCACCGCAACGCGAACCGTGGGGAAGAACATCGACATCGGCACCTCGCTCCGTCGGTCGTCGCTACGCCTCGGCGAGGTGCTGCCAATCGATGGACTTGCCCAGCTCCAGCCTCCGCCCGGCTTCCGGCATCGGGTATTTGAGCCCGCTGGCGCAGTTGAAGAGGACGACCCGCTCGTCGGGGCGGACCTGGCCGTCAGCTAGCGCCTGCTTGTAGGCCGCGTAAGTCGCTGCGGTTTCGGGGCAGAGCAGCAGCCCTTCCTCGGCTGCGACCTCGCGCCACGCGCGTAGGATCGCATCGTCGTCGATCGCGGTCGCAAACCCGCCGCTCTCGCGCACCGCGCGCAGGATCAGAAAATCGCCGACCGCCTGGGGCACCCGAATTCCGGCGGCGAAGGTGTGCGCTCCTTCCCAGCGCGGCGCGTGCTCGACGCCCTCTTCCCAAGCCTTGACCATCGGCGCGCAACCGGCCGCCTGGACCACCACCATGCGCGGTCGCTTCGACCCGATCCAGCCAATCGCTTCGAGCTCGGCGAACGCCTTCCACATGCCGATGATGCCGGTGCCGCCGCCGGTCGGATAAAGGATCACATCGGGCAACTGCCATCCCAGCTGCTCGGCGAGCTCGATCCCCATCGTCTTCTTGCCCTCGATGCGATAGGGCTCCCGCAAGGTCGAGCAGTTGAACCAGCCGACTTCCCGCTCACCCGCCGCGACCAGCTTGCCGCAATCGTCGATCAGGCCGTCGACGAGGAACACCGCCGCACCCTGCATTGCGATCTCGCGGATGTTGACCGCCGGGGTATCGTCTGGGCAGAAGACGTAGGCCTTGATCCCGGCCCGCGAGCAATAGGCCGCCATCGCCGCCCCGGCATTGCCGTTGGTCGGCATCGCCATCGTGGCGATCCCGAGCTCTTTGGCCATCGACACCGCGAGCGCCAGCCCGCGCGCCTTGAACGAGCCGGTCGGCAGCCGCCCCTCATCCTTGACCAGGATCTCGCCGCCGATGGCCAGCTGGGCCGCGATGCGCGCGAGCGGGACCAGTGGAGTCGTGACTTCGCCCAGCGAGACCACATCTTCCGCCCGGCGCACCGGCATCAGCTCGCGGTAGCGCCAGAGTGTCTGCGGCCGGCCGGCGAGCGCCTCGCGAGGAAACGCGCGGCGCACCCCGTCGAGGTCATAGCGCACCAGTAGGGGACGGCCGGCTCTGGACAATGTCTGCACCGTGTCTGCGGGATACCGCTCGCCGGTCAGACTGCACTCCAGATGGGTGACGAAAGTCGGCAGATCGCCGCCCGTCCAATGGTAATCCGCCATGTGTACCTCCCGCAGCCGGCCATTCTTGGCGGAAGGTACTGCAGGATGCCGGTCATGTCGAAACCCTCCCCCTCGGTTGAACCGGGAGGAGCCGGCATTGCCCCGGCCCTGCTGCTGGTGCTGATCCGCCGCGGCATGGTCGAGCCCGAGCGTTTCCAGGCGGTGCGCGAGCGGCGCCGCGCGCTGGCCACCCAGGCCCGGACCACCACCGCCGAGGACCGGGAGTTCCTGCGCTTTGTACCGCTGCAACTGTTCAACAAAGAGCTGCGCTTCAACACGCTCGTCGGCCTGCTCTTCGCGCTTGGCACATTGCTGGCGATCTGGACGACGGTGATTTGGTTGCCGACGATCCAGAGCCTGATGCTGGAAAAGGAAGGCATCAAGGGTGCCGCGGTTGCGCCGATCATCGGCCGCAACATGATGCTGTGGGGCATCGGTGGCATCTTCGGCTATGCGCGCTTTGGCTTTATCGCCGATCTGATCGGGCGGAGGCTGACCGTGGCACTCTATAACATCGGGACCCTAGTCGCCGGCCTCGTCCTGTTCCTGGCCGTGGACAGCATGGCGCCCTTCCCGTATCTGCTCGTCATCTACGGGTTCTTTGTGCTCGGCGTGTTTCCGGTCACGCGGTTTATATTCCAGAACTCTTCCCGACCCGTGTGCGGGCAACCGCAGTCGCGTTCTGTAACGGCGGCGCCCGCGTCATTACCAGCTTCGGGCCGCTGGTCGCGGGTCTCTTGGCCGCGCCGTTCGGCGGGAACTTCAACAAGCCCGCCGCGATCATGACCTGCTTTGCGCTGTTGAGCGTCTACGCAATGTAGCTCGGCCGCGAGACCCGAGCCGACCCCTTGCCGCGGTAGTCTCGTCGTGCCCGCGAACGCGGGCATCCAGAGCCTCCGCTGTTTGCGGGGGTGACGGAGGAAGGGCCTCTTAAAAGAGAAACCCCGCCGGAGATCGCCGGCGGGGTTTCGACAAGTGGCGGCCGCTGGGCCGCCGTGTAGCCTAGTTGATCAGGCCGTAGAACTTGCCGGCATTCTCGCAGGTCATCTTGAAGGTGGTTTCGGCCGGCAGATGGCTGAACTGCTCTTCGATGTATTTCTTGGATTCCGGCCACACCCCGTCGGGATGCGGGTAGTCCGAGCCCCACATCAGGGTCTCGACCCCCATCTCCTCGATCAGCTTGGTGCCGACGCGGTCGAATTGGAACGTCGCCTTGCACTGGCGGCGCCAGTATTCGCTTGGCAACGCCTTGAGCTTGAGGTCCTGGTATTGGTCTTGGTACTCGAAATCCATGCGGTCGAGCACGTAGGGGATCCAGCCGATGCCGCTCTCGCCCAGCACGACGCGGATATTGGGGAAGCGCTCGAACACCGCCGCACCCATCAGGTCGGTCAGGATCGTCGCCAAGGTCATCTGGAAACGGCACAGCCCGCTATAGGTCATTCGCCGCGCAATCGTCGGCTCGAGAGACTTGCGCAGCTCGGGGTCGGTCGCCGGGAAGGTGTGGAAGTGCAGCGGGAGCTGCACCTCGTTGACCGCTTCCCACAGCGGGTCCCACATCGGATGCCACATCGGCGTCATATGCCATGAGCAGGAGAGTTCCA
>WNFT01003917.1_pt1 | contig 13014 bp, 12 predicted proteins | sample 5400191 | NCBI WGS metagenome assembly WNFT01 (sample SAMN13153359, study PRJNA577476) | soil metagenome | isolation source: 80 cm saprolite under Madrone tree | place: USA:California | collected 2016-06-14
ACCGCTGCTCTCTGCTGTGTGGGGAAACCACGCGCAGGGCCCCACAGCTGATGCGGCGGTGGCGACAGCGGACCTGGAGGGCGTGGGTCATGCGGCCCCGGAAGCCTCTGTGGGCCCCGGCGGCCTGTCAGGGGCAGAGTGAAGACGCCTACGATGGGCCTCTGGGGTGACGTCTGAGGGGGATCAGATGCTGCAGGTGTCACTGGGTCACATGGGCCGGACAGAGTTACGAGTGCGCCCAGCGGTCCTGCGGGATGTCTTGGTTCGGTGCCGAAGCGGCGAGGCTACAGCTGGGACTTGCAGGATTGCTTGGATGAACTTATGGCTGCTACTGCATATACTGTACCCACTGCATCTTCAATGGCTCGTAGTCCTCAGATGTTGCTTGAGCGAGAACAGGACTTGTTGAAGCGTACGTTTGAGAGATCCGCCTGCAAACGTTCAAGAGAGAGGCGTCTGTGTATGGAGAGCATGGTCAAGGTTCTGGAGATGGCTGACATTCCCACCGCCGAGCTGGCGTGCATTGTCAAACAAGGGGCCATCTTGCGCTTGCCCTATCTTGAGGGGCGTTTGCTCCAGGCAAGGGGGCATGTCAAACGCTTGAGCGAGAAGTACCAAACCACGGTGGAGACCTTGAAGTCCCAGGGACTCCCTGAGGACGCCGGCTATGAAACGCACGAGGATTTCATCGAGTGGGAGTATTGGGATGATGTGCTGCGAGAGACTGAGACGGTCGTGAGGAGCATAAAAGCACTCCTGGAGCAATTGGAGGGAACGGTTGACGTGCATTGAAGAGAGGATCAGTCAGATCGAGAGCACATACGCGCATTTGCTCCGCAACGTGCTCGTCGTAAACCTGACCGAAGAGACGTTTCGATTGATTCTTGGGCGCAACGACGGTACCAACTTACGAGTGGCTGAACGCTGGAGGGGGAGAGCGTTAGTGCGCTATAGCTACTATTGGCTCGATGCCGAGGACCGTCTGAAGGTTGGATGGGATAATGCGCCACATCACCCACAGTTCGAAAACTTTCCTCATCACAAGCATATCGGCGGGCAAGAAAACAGAATGCCCGCCGCTGAGACGTGCCTGGAAGACGTTATGACTGTTGTAGAGCAGGAGATCGCCAGGGCCTAATCTCCCCAGTGACAGGTGCAAGCCCTGGCGTAGGGCTGGGTAAAGACTACCCGGCCACTCTGGTGGTCAGCCGCTCCAGAGCCTGCTCTGCTGCGTGGTAGGCAGGCCCAAAGCCATCCGGAGCGCCTCCCAGCGTCACACCAGGAGGCGTGGCTGGCCGGCGCATGAACTGTGCCGGGATGAGGACGAAAGTGGCCTGGACCAGGAAAAAACTCCAGATCGCCAGCGCCGGGCTGCCGCTGTGCCCATACACCATGAGAGCAGCACCGCAGCCGAGTATACACACGCCACCCTGGAGCACTGCGGACACCAGGCTGCGGCTATAGGCGAAAGACCGCATACCCCAAATGAGCGTCACGCCCAGCAGCAGCATCGTCATAAACCGCAGGTTGCATACGAGACCAGCCAGCAACACAGTCAGGGCCAGTAATCCCAGCGTCACCCGACCACTCCTCCTGCCACTCCGCGCCAGGAGGTAACATATGTAGGTGTATGCCATGGCCATGACCCCTGTCTTCCAGACCAGCAGGCTGCCGATCGAGAGCTGCACGAGCACGATGAGCGGACTCAGGCTCAGACTCAGTACCAACGCGACAAGGACACCTTCCAGCAACGTTGGGCGGTGCATCGCTTCTCCTCCCGTAACAAGATAGTTGTCATCTTTCCAACTCCCTCTGTCATGCCATGACGCTTACGGCGTGCCAGGCACTGTCCCACTCCGGCGCCGTTTTTCCTCTAAGAAGGCTACCTCCACCTCATCGTCCGTTATGACACTACCGCTCTGGAGGGGAGAGCAGGGTGACGACGCCCAGACATGGCTCGAGCGGGTTTCCTCATACAATTTGAGTTTCTGGACCACCGCAGCAAGCTGCGCTTTATGCGCCGCAATCGTTGTGGCCAGCTCGTCACTGTGCGCCCGCCTCTCTTCTTGAGCCCGCGCGATGCCTCTGGCGCGCCGGGCTATTTCGAGTTGCTTGCGGATCAGGTTTTTGGCCAATGGCTCATTCTCAGCCGCAAAACAGGTATCGATGTGTTGGGCGATCTCCTGCATCGCCGCCGTCGTCTCCTGCGCTTCCCGATCCAGGCGCTGCAAGACCGCGTGGAGGTCTGCGAGCCGGCCCTCTTGCGTGGCAATGTCCTCTTCCATATCGCGTATCGCCTGTTTGAGCACCTCCTCGGGCTCTTCGAGACCGTCGAGGATGCCGTGCAGATCAGCTTTGAATAAGCGGGTAATGCGTGCGATCAAGGTCATAATGGACGCTCCTCTCTCCTGTGTTAGCGCCGGCGGTCCTCACTGCGACCGCTGGCTCTTGAGTGACTCGCCGTGGTGTGTTTTGGCGGCACGATTGCGCTTCTCTGCCTGCTGTGGCGCCGGCCCAGAAAAAGCCTCGTTGAGTTCCTGCTCCATGGTAGACAGCTTGTCGGTGACAGCCGAGTTCTCCACTCTGACGCCGGTGTCGGTTTCCGTCTTCTGCAGGGCCTGGCGATAGTCGGCAATGGCTTGCTGCGCCTTCTGCTTATCACCAGACCGTAGCCAGTGGCTATAGTCCTTCTGCAGCCGTCCGAGATTGTTGCCTTCCCAGATCTGTGGGACCAGCTCCCGGCTCACCGACGCCACCGCTTCGTCACGCCGTGCCGGCTCGAGTACGGCGATACGCAAGTTTTCACGCGGCAGCGCTATGCTGTTCGTCCCCTGACTGGTAGTATAGTGCAGCTTTACATTGCCTAAGCCGATCTCACCAAGGCGGTCGGTGGGGACGGTCATGGTCACCACGAAATGCTTCTTGGCGCCGCCCAGGAGTTGGCCAGTGGCGACGCGCGCCATCCCGGGCTGCGAGGTCAGGTCGATGGGATACCCACCCACATCGGTCACGGTGACACCGTCGCCGACTGTGATCTCAAGGCTGCTGGCACTCGCAAAGACCTGGCGCGTGTCAGCCATATCCTGCTCCAGAATCTCCCCGAGCTTTGCCAGGTGTTCTAAGTACGCGTAATGGCCCATGCCATAATCCGCCAGCGCTGCCATGAGCGTTTCGTTAAACTCCAGTCCCATGCCGATTGTCGACAGCACGGCGCTGTGTTCCGTAAAGCTCATGGCAATTTTCGCCAGTGCCTTGGGATCAACGATACCCATATTGGCCTCGCCATCAGACAGCAAAATCACCTTGCGGTGGCGCTCCCCGGCGTTCCCCTGCAGCAAGGCGCGGGCCTTCAGCAAGCCGTCGCTGATATTCGTCGAGGATCCAGGATGGATGGCATTTACCCGCCGCACGATGCGCTCGCGCACGGCATCCGTGACCGGGGTGAGTTCGGTGTCGACGACGGCGACGGAATCAAAGGTAATCAGGGCGAACCGATCGTCGGCTTGCAGTTGATGCACCAGACGGCGTACCGCTTCTTTGGCATAGGGCAACCTGTTATCCGCCGCCATCGAACCACTGCGGTCGAGCACCACCACAATATCGCTAGCTTTAACCCTCGCGGGTGAGAGAGTGGCCGAGGGCGTGGTAATGCTCAGATCCAGGTACATGACGCCGTTCCCACCCTGCACGAGCTTCGTCTGGGATAACGTGCCTGAGAAAGCGATGCCGTCGGCACCCTGGTGTACAAAGGCGGTCGAACCTCCTGCGGTCTCTCCCGATGTTCCACCGCTGCCACCTCCGGTGGCCCTGGGTGCCAGTGCGAAAGCTGCGGTCCCCAGTACGAGAGCAATAAAGAGCCCCAGAGCCCCCCGGGGCGAGCGCAGTATGCGAGTGATGCGTGTGATGAGGTGTTGCATAGTCGTTCCTCCATATGGTGCAAGATGCTTTGAGCGCTCACGACTGAGCACGTACACTCCACACAGTGTAGCTATGGACCTCCATGCAGGTGTAGACAGCAGTGTGTAAAAAGAACGCGACGTTTTTTACACGACTTTTACAGTAGGGAGGGGGTGCACTGAGGTACTATTATGTGTATGAGCTGAGGTACACACCGGGGTAAACTATGCAGCGCAAATCACGCTTACTTATTATCGAAGACGAGCCGGCTATTCTCACCGGGCTCCTGGATCTCTTCGTGTATCATGGATACGATGTTGATGCGGCCCAGGACGGCCAGCTCGGGCTGGAGAAAGCGCTGCAAGGCACCTATGATCTGATCATCCTGGACATCATGCTCCCCAGGCTCGACGGCTTTGCCATCTGCGATGCTATTCGCCACCACAGCCGCGAGCAGCCACTCATCATCCTCACCGCCAAAACGACGGATGAGGATATCATCACGGGGCTGACGCTCGGTGCCGACGATTATGTGGCCAAGCCTTTTAGTGTGCGTGAGCTAGTCCTGCGCGTGGAAGCCGTACTGCGACGCTCGGCAAAGCGCCGGTATGAGGCCGCCCAGCTCTGCCTCGGCACGCACCTGCAGATTGATACCAGGACGCTCGTGGGCACGCAGCGGGACCACCACGAGCCCATCCTCTTTACCAGGCGGGAGGTAGAAATCTTGCAGTATCTCACCCAGCATCACGAGCGCCCGGTGCCACGCGAGGAGCTCCTGGTGGAGGTCTGGGGCTATGCCAATGCCTCGCACTTTGAAACCCGCACTGTGGATATCCACATGGCCAAGTTGCGCCGGAAGGTCGAGCCCAATCCTAAAGCCCCCGCCTTACTGATCACTGTCCGTGGCGAAGGCTATCGCCTCCTCACAGGCTCCTAGTGCTGCGCCTCGCAAGTGCTGCGCACGGCAAGTGCCAGTTTGGCGGGGGGATCTCCCACATTTTGCGTGTGCTCCGGAGGAAGCAATGGGTGGAAGACTGCCGCGATGTAGCCCTAGGAAAGCCGCGATGTTTCAGCACCTGCGTCGCTGGCTGCGTCACACCCCCGTGCGAGCATCGTTCCACCCTGGGACACGTGGGCATGCGACGCGACGCCTACGCCTGCTTCTCTGTGCCTCACTGCTCTGCGTGGCCCTGCCGCTTGCCCTGCTTCTGAGTCGTGTCTATCAGAATCTGGCGCAGGAGGTTTTCTATCAGTACCGCAGTACCGCAGAAGAAGTGGTAAAGCAGGTCAATCAACGGCTCGCTGACATCCTGCAGGGAGAAGAGCTGCGGCCGTTTGATGAGTATAGTTTTCTCAAGGTCACAGCCAATCCGCTGTTTAAAAACTCCGCCATCGTCGCTTCACCCCTCTCCGAACTGCCGCCGCAAAGCGCCGTGCCGGGGGTGATCGGCTATTTTCAGATCAATCCCGATGGGAGTTTGAATTCACCGGTACTCCCGGATCTCGATGAGGCCGAGTTGTCGGCCAATGCGGAGCGCTTTGGCTTTGGCAGCAGTGAACTGGCCAGGCGCCTGGCCTTACGCAGCCGGATCGAGGAACTGTTGCGCGCCGGGGTCCCTGCGACGGAACGCCGCAAGCGGCAACAACACGCGGCGCAGCCATCGGCAACGCCAGCCCCGATGGCCTCTGCGCCCGTGTCCCGCGACGCTGGTGAAGGCGATTTTGCTTTGGAGAAGCAGGAGGCTGTACGTTCCCGTAAGGCGGCGCCGAGCAACGCCGGGCGTGTGGGAGAAACCGTGGACAATCGGGCGCTGCGCCAGGATAAGCCCGCCACACCCAGTGCAGAGGCTCCACAGACATCTGCCCAACAGGCTCTACCACAGCCGAAACTCTCCGTGGCCAGGTCGTCTGCGTATCGCGAGCGTCGTACGGAGCAGGTGGCGCTCCCCGAACAGTCCACGGTCGCCCAGGTGCAGGACGCGCTCGACAAGCTCAACGCCCTGCCGCAAGACACTGGTCGCAGCGCTGAGAAGCGTGCGCCGTCAGAAGCGCAGGCCCCTGCCAAAGACTCTGCGGACAAGAAGCAACGCGCCGCCGTGAAAATCCTCAGCTTTGAAGGCGAGGTCGACCCCTTGCAGTTTACCGTGTTGAGCACCGGGCCGTTGGGGTTTTTCCGCAAAGCCTGGCGCAATAATCTGCGCTATATCCAGGGCTTTGTGGTTGACAAGGGCGAGTTGTTGCAGCAGCTCATCGAGTCCCCTATGAGCGGCACCTCATTAGGGCAGTTGGCGTCGCTCACTGTGTCCTATCAGGACCTGGAGATCTTCTCTCGCGCTCCGGTGCTGCAGTCGTCTCGCGGCCTGGGGACCAGCGCGCCCCCGCCGCCTACTCTGCGTCCACTATACAGCGCCACCCTCGAGGCACCGCTTGACACCGTAGAACTCGCTTTCCGTGTCGGACCTCTGCCGCGCAGCGGCGGGGCGGTCGTAGTAGACGCTCTTGCTCTCACGCTGGTGCTGGTGCTCCTGGTCGGGCACTATGGCCTCTACCGCCTGGGGCTGCAACAGATCGACCTGGCAGTCCAGCGGAGCGATTTTGTGTCAGCCGTCAGCCATGAACTGCGCACGCCCCTGACGGCCATTCGTATGTACGGAGAGATGCTGCGGGCCGGCTGGGTGCAAGATGAGGCCCGACGGCAGACGTATTACGATTTTATTTTTTTTGAGAGTGAGCGCCTGTCGCGGCTCATTGCCAATGTGCTGCAACTGGCTCGTCTGACCAACCATGACGCCCCCCTCGATCTGAAAGAATGCCCCCTGCACCACCTCCTTGATATCGTACGTAGCAAGGTCTCGACGCAAGCCGACGCGGCTGGTTTTACATTACAGTTTCTCACCGAGGGAGAGGCCAATGACCTTGCGGCGGCATCCGTCCTCGCCGATGAGGACGCCTTCGTGCAGATTTGTATCAATCTCGTCGACAATGCCCTCAAATTCTCCGCCAATGCCGAGGTCAAGCGCGTTGACATCGGACTGCGCCGGCACGCCGCACAGTCGCAGCAAGCGGTGCTGTTCGTGCGTGACTACGGCCCTGGTGTCGCTCCTGATCAGATGCAGCGCATCTTCCAGCTCTTTTACCGGGCTGAGGACGAACTCACGCGCCAGACCAAGGGCACCGGTATTGGCCTAGCCCTAGTTAAAGTGCTCGCGACCAAGATGCACGCCACGGTCAATCTGCACAACCGCACCCCGGGCGCCGAGTTTCAGATTATTCTGCCGATTGTCATTTGATCAGCTCACAGGAGAGCTGATGTACCCTTTACACTGAGGGAAGAAATTCACCTGGAGTCTCTGGTGCACACCGTTTATAGTCTACGAGTCATGTCTACGCCTGCATGGACCCCTTACTAACGGACTGCCGAGGATGGCATGGAACAGGATAGCTTTCTGCAGGAACAACAAACCCGGCTCACCGAAATGTTGCGTCCCTACCAGCGCGAACTGACCCGACGACAACGCCTGGCAGACTTTGTCAACTCTTGTATCCGCAGTGTGGGCCGCGATGATTTTTTTACCCTCTATGAATTGTTACAGAGTCGTGCATGCAGCGAGGTGGAGGCCGAAGCCGGCTGCGAAGAGGCCAGAGACATCTTTCACAGCCTGCGCGACGATGCGACACGCAAGGTGGAACGCTCGCAGCTCTCGTTCCAGGAGGATTTTAGCAGGCTGGCGCAGGAGGCCGGGCTACCGGTAGAGAACGATTTCCCGCGCCTGCGGCTGCTGCAAGGCATTGAGTTGGAAGTGGAATTCACCCAGAAACGCACCTTGATCAATGGCAAGCCGCTCAAAACCGTTGATCCGCAGCGCATCATGCGCGCCGTGTTGGCGTTGAAACGTCGCCTGTATGAACGTCCTTTCGAGCCCCAGGGCTTTATCGATGGGCTCTACACGGTCTATGATAAAGTCACCCACGGGGCAGACGGAGATGCCGCTCCCATCCAGACGATGTATATCGAGTACACCATGTCATTACAAGCCCGTAGCTTTTTCCAGGACATGGCCAGGGGAAAATTTCGTGAGTACGACGCCGACCAGTTTGCCGTCGATTTCTGGCGCTATTTTACGTCCGATGTGTCTGCCACCTCGGATGGTCGTGCGCTGCGCCTGACGCCGGGACGCAATAACGCCATGTGGCTGATCGATACCAGTGGCGAGCGGCGGCGGATTACCAGCCTGTCGTTCCAACGTGGGGGGTGAGCCATGGCTATTGCCGCACCGGTAGAGGACTTGCAACCCGTGGCCGCGCGCAGCATCATCGAACACTTGCGGCGCGGCAGTGTACCAGTCGACCAGGTGACCTATTTCACGGTCGGACGCGAGCGCTGGCTCAGCATTATCGAGGACGACTTGACGAACTACATCGCTGCTGGCGGTGCCAAAGTGCGCTTCCTGAATGGGGACTATGGTGACGGCAAAACACACTTTCTGTCGGTCGTCCAGCACCTCGTGCATCAGGCAGGTTTTGCGGTGTCTTTTGTCGTGCTGACACGTGAGGTGCCCATGCACAAGTTCGAACTCGTGTACCGCGAGATCGTCTCACGGCTGTCGACAGTCGCAGGGACAACGGGCCTGCGAGGGTTACTGACCCACTGGCTGGAGAGCCTCCAGCCACACCTGGGCGAGGTGCCAGACGAGGCGACCCGTACCGCACGTCTCGAGGCCCTGGCCGACACCCTGCGTAGCATGGAAGGCATGGATCTCAATTTTGCCAATGGGCTGATTGCCCTCATCCACAACCGCTTTCGTCCCTTCACAGAGGGCGAGGCGCTGGAAGCACGGGAAGCTGAACGCCTGACACTCTACGAGTGGTTCGAGGGCGGGCGGCTGAACAGGAGCGAACGGCGGCAGTGGCAGATCTTTGAATCGCTCAGTAAAACCAACAGCAAGCGCCTGCTGGTATCACTCATCCTGCTGTTGCGCCACCTGGGTTATCAAGGGCTGATTGTGCTGCTCGACGAACTGGAGACCGTGCTCCTGCAGTCGGCCAGTGTGCGCAACGCCGCCTACGAGAACGTGCGGTTGCTCATCGACAATGCCGAGCAGGGGCATCACCTGCACGTGTTCTTTTCGATCATTCCAGATGTCCTCCTGGCTGATAAAGGTTTTAAGTCCTACGATGCGCTGTGGAGCCGGGTGCGCTCCGTCGGCGAGAGCCACCGTCTGAACTATCGCAGCATCGTCATTGACTTGCATCGTACCCCGCTCGAAATCCCCGAACTGCGCACTCTGGGCCAACGCTTACGACGCATTCATGAGTTAGCCTATCGTTGGGATGCCGAGGCCATTGTGACCGATGCTTTTATCGAGCAGGTCTGCCAGACGCAGCAGCGTATGGGGCTGCTGCCTGAGGTGCGGCTGTTTATCAAGCAGATTGTGCGCTATCTCGACATGGCCGAGCAAGACGGTACCCTGGAGGGGCTTGACCTGACAGACCAGATCATCGCTACGCAGAAAGAGATCGTCCAGGAGAAGACAGCCCAGCCACCAGCGTGGGATGCCTGATGAACGCCACGGCTTTGCAGGACTACAGCCCGTTCCAGATGCGGCGCCTGCTGGAGCGCTTGCGTGAGGGACTATATGACCCCCTGGCCGTGCGTCTGCTGACCGCGGATCACGACGCCCTCGATGCCCGACTGCAGCAGACGCTGTGGCGCTCAGGCGACGACACGGGAGCCCATCTGTGTGTCTGTGGCGGCTATGGCCAGGGCAAATCCCACACCCTGGCGTATATCCAGGCTCTGGCGTTGCAGCAGGGCTATGTCGTGAGTGCCATTCACCTGGACCCGCGCGAAGTCCCCCTGCATCACTTCCGCCAGACGTATCGTGCCCTGGTGCGCAGTCTCACGTTTCCTCCTACCGAGGACACCGGTGTAGCCCCAACGTCCTTCCTTGACCGCTGGCGCACCTGGTTGCGAGCCCAGCCCCGTACTGACGTAGACCCGGCGGTGTCGCTGGCCGCGGCGCTGCCGGCGGCCATGCCCCACCCGTTCAAGGCGGCCATTACAGCTCTGTCCTTGCCCACGCTGGAGGTCCCGGTAGGGCAGCGGATACTGAAGCAGTATCGCGATTACCGTCCGGCAGACTTCCCCTGGACCCTGCGGCGCATGTTGCTCGGCGACACTGTGCCCGTGACGCGTCTGCGCCCGGCGCTGAAGTACCGCCAGGTGTCGTTTTATCGCCAATCCACCCTGGCCCTGGACAGCCACGAGTCGTTCGTGCAGATGACCCTGGCGCTTGCAACCCTCTTCCGGCGTATGGGCTATCGTGGCTGGGTGCTGTTGTGCGACGAGGGCGAGGCGATTATCCAGGGGTCGCGTCCCATGCGCGCCCGTGGCTACCACACCCTGCACCGCCTGTTGTACCCTGAAGCACCGTGCCCGGGCCTGCATCCGGTGTTCGCTTTTACGCCGGACTTTTTCCAGCGCCTGCACGAGGAGGAGTATCACCTCCCACCGTTTGAGCGCAATTACTCCGAGGCCTGGCGTCATCTCAATGTGCACCATCTCCAGGGGCTCTCGCGGGCTGCCTGGCACGACCTCTGCGCCACCCTCATGACGCTACACGCCGCAGCCTATCGCTGGCCGACTGACCACGCAAGCCTCATGCCGGTGCTCACGGCACGTCTGCAGACGCTGCCGCTGCACGACCCACGCACGACGCTCAAGACCCTGGTGGACGAGCTAGATCAGGTACAGCAGGAGGCGTTTTTTGCGCAACGGCAGGCGGGAAGCGGGGATTAAAGTAACGTATCGAGGCGAAAAAGGCATGTGATGTTGTCGCACGGAGCATAAGCTATTGCCTCCTCCCCACTCCCTGCCTTTTGAGTTGACTGCCCTGGCAAGATGGGTTAAGAATAACATCCATACGTTTGGGGCCTATTACCCCTCTTATGCGTTGTAACTACGCCAGAACAAAGTGATATCACCATGCGTGACTACGATATTATCGAAGCAGATGAGGCGCTCGATCTCGTCCTTAAACATGCGTTACCACTGACGCCCCGGCCTGTTGCCCTCCTGGAGGCCCTGGATCTCGTGTTAGCGCAGGACATTATCGCGCAAGAAGATCTTCCCCCCTTCCCGTGCAGTTCAAAGGACGGCTTTGCCGTTATCGCCGCAGATACCACGAATCCGCGCCGTCTTGTAGGCGAGCAGACCGCCGGGTATATCGCGGACTTACAGGTGACCCCGGGCACTTGTGTGCGCATTACGACCGGTGCGCCCATACCCCGCGGTGCCGATGCAGTCATTATGGTCGAGTATACCCAGGAAGCCCACGGCATGATTACCATGCAGGGGCAAGTCGCGCAGTGGGCCGATGTCCGTCCCGTGGGCCAGGACATTACGCATGGGCAGCGCGTGCTGGAAGCTGGCATACGTCTTGGACCGCAGGAAATTGGTTTGCTGGCGAGCCTGGGATACACGTCGCTCATCGCCTATCCGCGCCCCCGTGTGGCGGTGCTTTCCACCGGGGATGAAATTGTGGAACCGGACGCCCAGCCGCGTCCTGGCCAGATCCGCGACAGTAACCGCTATGCCCTTATGGCCGCGGTGCAGCGGGCTGGCGCCCAGCCCGTGTCCCTTGGCATTGGCAGCGACCGCCAGGACGAGCTCACTGACAAAATCGAGGAGGGCCTGGCCACCTGTGATGCCGTGATCACGTCGGGTGGAGTATCCATGGGCGAACTCGACCTGATCAAGCCGATCCTCGAAGGCAGGGGCGAGGTGCACTTTGGGCGGGTCAATCTCAAACCGGGCAAGCCGTTGACGTTCGCGACCGTGGACCACAAACCGGTGTTTGCCCTGCCGGGCTTTCCGGTGTCGTCTCTGGTCTCCTTTGAAATCTTCGTGCGACCGGCGTTACGCCAAATGAGTGGGCAGCGTCTGATCCTGCGTCCCCATGTGCCCGTGACGTTGGCCGAGCCTATTCAGGGCGATGCCTGGCGACCGGAGTTCCATCGTGCCAGATTGACCCAGGAGAACGGTACGTTCATGGCGCGCACCACGGGTATGCAGTCGTCGGCACGTCTGCTCTCTATGGTGGGAGCGAATGGGCTGCTGGTGCTCCCGAAGCAGGCCAAGCCGTTTAACGCCGGGGAAACGGTCACAGCCATCTTGCTGGAGTATCCTGAGACGGAGCCGTATCCACCGAGTTGGGGGGCTCCAAAAGTTTGAGGGGAAGAGGCCTTGAAAAATTTCGAGTACTTTGATCCGACCAGTGTCGGTGAGGCAGTTGCACTCCTGCGTCAGCATGGGGAAAGCGCCAAGGTGCTGGCCGGCGGCACGGATTTGTTCTTGCGCATGCATCGCCGTGCGGTACTGCCAGATGTGGTCGTTGATCTGAAGCGCATCGCGGCACTCGCCAACTTGAGCTACAGCGACCAGGACGGCTTGCGTATCGGGGCGACCGTGACGCATGGCGAGGTGGCGGAGCACGCAGCCGTGCAGCAGCACTATGGGGCCCTGGTCACTGCCGCCAACTGGGTTGGCTCGCTGCAGACCCGCCACCGCGGGACTGTGGTGGGGAACCTCTGTAATGCCTCACCAGCGGCTGATACTGCTCCGGCCTTGCTGTCCTATGGCGCTATCGTGACCATGGTTGGGCCGGATGGCCAGCGTGAGATGCCGTTGGAGACGTTTTTTCAGGGACCAGGTCGGACGGCGCTGGGAGCGGCAGAGATTGTCACGGCGTTGCGCTTGCCGCCGTCGCCAGGTCAGCGCGGCTGGGGCTATGCGCGGCGCACGCGCACGGTAATCGATATTGCCCTGGTGTCGTCGTGTGTCGTGGTCCAGGCCAGCAATGGGGTGTGCGGAGATGTGCGGGTCAGTCTGGGCGCGGTGGGGCCGACCCCGCTACGCGCGACACAGGCAGAAGCCGTCCTGCGCGGCCAGCAGCCCAGTGCGGCGTTGCTCGCACAAGCGAGTCGGGTGGCGGCGGAGGAATCCCGCCCTATTTCTGATGTACGCTGTTCCGCCGAATATCGCAAGGACATGGTAGAAGTGCTGAGCAAGCGCTGCATGGAGTCGGCATTCAGTATGTTGCGGATGCTGTAGGAACA
>WNFT01012447.1_pt1 | contig 13014 bp, 6 predicted proteins | sample 5400191 | NCBI WGS metagenome assembly WNFT01 (sample SAMN13153359, study PRJNA577476) | soil metagenome | isolation source: 80 cm saprolite under Madrone tree | place: USA:California | collected 2016-06-14
TATCGTAGTAGCAGTGCCGGTAGCGGCTCCCTCTACCTGTGAAGAGTTCGAGGCAGAGGTAGACGAGATCGTGTGCGCGCAAACGCCGGAGCCATTCTACGGCGTGGGCTACTGGTACGAGAATTTCTCTCAAACCAGCGACGAAGAAGTGCATGACTTGCTGGCTCAGGCTGAGCAGGAATGGCCCGTTGCATCGCGCAAACGGTGAGAAGTTGTAGGAGATAGAACCCTCCACAAGATAATAAAGTACCTGGATCCATAAAAGGTGCCAGGTACTTTATTGCATTTTTCAGGAACATTCATCGTCTCTGTTACTTTTTGACTTTAATTGCTATTTTATCAAATGTTATGTATACTTCTAGTGAAATAGGTTTGCGGACAATGGTTATAGCCTTTAGCTAAGAATTGATTTTCAGAATGGTTGCTTTTACGCTTCTCTTTGATTTTAGGTTTTGCTTATCGTCTTAATAAGTAAAGGGGAATTTTAAGAGATTCACAAGTTATTGGTAAACTACAGACACATGCGTGTGTTGACTGAATAGATGCTAAAAATGAACATTTTGAATCTGGAGGGAAGAGTGGAAGCCCAGATATTGCAATCCGTGAATGAAGTATCGGCCAAACTGGTACGAACACCTGGGAAACACGGAGATCTGAATAGCTTACTTCAACACATTGCTGAAGCAGCACAGGAAGGTTTTGCAGCAGATGCTTGTGTCATGCTGGCATTCAATCCAATCACAGAAGGATTCATAGGCTCACAAATCGTCGCGGGAGACTTGCATATAAAGAATGAGTTGCTCCATGATAAGCCCAGACCAGAAGGAGTGACACAACAGGTCTTGAAAGAGGGCGTGGTGCTTGTTGAAGACCTGGAAGAAAAGCCGAAGTATCAAAATCGTTTTCTCACGAAAGAGGGTATACGCTCTTTTGCGGGCCTGGCTATGCGTACGAGACATCGTCAAAGGCCACTAGGTGTCATTTACCTGGACTATAGACAACCGCGGGCATTCGCTCCCACCGACCATGAAAGCTTTAAGATCTTCGCTATTCAAGCGGCCCTCCTTCTTCAAGAAGCATGGCTAGAGAAGCACCTTGAGGAGATTGCACGCATCGGGCAGGAAATCAATCATAATCTCGACGCAGTTGATGATCTCTTTTCACATTTGCAGACGTATGTGGATGCTGTACTCGATGATAGTCACTTGCTACTGCTGGCTGTCTACCAACCGCAAACCAATACGATGGATATCCACGTAAGAACGCAAGGAACCCACACATCCATGAATAGTCCATTGCTATTGGGAGGGGCTACCAAATATATTATCGATACTCAAGAACCGTATTTTATCCAGTATTTAAGTGAAGAGAAAGACCACCTGCCATTTCAGGTGAACAACATAACGGGAACTGAAGAAAGGGAATCGCTGATTTTTGTTCCTTTGACGTTACGTGGTCTCTCTTTGGGTGTCCTCTCTATCCAGCACCTACTCCCGAATGCGTATGGTCAGGAAGATCTCTTTAGCTTACAATTGCTAGCAAATTATTTTGCTCTGGCTCTGCATAATATGCGTCTCTATCACAATCTTAACCAGCTCAATGAAACCGGTCAACTCCTCACTCAACAGCTGAAGTCGGAACAAACACTACAGGCAACGGTTGATAAGATTCGTGACGCAACACAGGCAGATGTCGTGGTTCTCTATCCCTATGAACCAGTGCTTCAGCATTTCGTTCTTCCCCCACGTATGGCAGGCGGGTTGTTGAATCCAGGCTTTCCTCGAACTCTTCGTCTACGCCCTTACGACGCTGCCACTCTCGCATTGAGTCGCCTGGAACCTATTTTCGCCAAGGAGAGTATGACGGCCTATACCGAACTATATGGTGATATCCAAACACGGCATGGAAGTTTCCTAGAGCGTGAAAAAATATGTTCGTCGGCAGTGGTCCCATTGCGAGTGGGCAATGAATCGGTTGGAGTACTCTTTGTCAATTTTCGCCAACCCCAGCGCTTCGATGCTACCCAGAAGTTGCTGATCGAGGGCCTTGCTCACTACGCGGGGATTGCCATCAAGAATTCCCAGCTATTTGGGAATTTAAGTCTACGCCGGGTGGGTGAACTCGAGATATTGCAGAAAATTGATCGCGAACTTACTCATACCCTTGAGTTGGATACTGTCTTGAATACTATTCTCAAGCTTGCGCATGAACGTATCCCTGCCGATGAGGCCTCTATTCTACTTCAGAATATGCGCACTCATAACTTAGAGACAGCAGTAGCCATCGGCCGTCATGCTGAAGTGAGCCGGAAGCAGGTGCTCTCCCTCCAGGAAATGAAAGGCATAACACGTTGGGTGGTGGATCAGAAAAAATCGGCCAGAGTGAATAATGTGCATATCGAAGAACCCTGGCATAATCTGCATGTACCTGTTGCAGATGATATCGTTTCGGAGCTTGATGTACCACTGCTTGATGGTGACGAAGTTGTCGGCGTCTTGAACTTTGAAAGCACTAAAGAAGGTGCTTTCCAACAAGAGGATCAGGACTTTCTCCAAACTCTAGCAGGGCAGGCTGTACTTGCGATCAAGAATGCGCAGGCATATGAACGAGAGAAGCGCCTTGCTGAAGAGGGACGAGTACTCAATCAGATCAGTAAAGAGATTATCAGTCAGCTTGATCTCAACTATGTTTTTGATCTCATCCTTAAAAAGGCATTGGAATTGACGAACGCTACAAGCGGCAACCTGATGCTTTATGACCGTGACAAGAAGGACTTATGGATGGCTGCCGAACATGGTGTAGTCAAAGAGAAGAAAGGGTGGCGTCAATCATTGGAAGAGGGAGTTGTCGGATATGTGGCCAAACATAAGCACATGCTCAATGTGGACTTATCTCAGCCTCCCTGGAATGATGTCAATCTGGATTTTATTCCCGGAACCCGTTCCGAATTGGCTGTTCCTATGTTAGTAGGGAATGAACTGCATGGAGTCCTCAACGTTGAAAGTCTCTCTGTTAACAATTTTAGCGAAAGTGATGAACGACTTTTACAGGGATTAGCGGATCTGGCCGTAATAGCTCTGCAAAATGCGCAAGCATATGATAGAGAGAAACATTTTGCAGCCGAAAGCCTGCGTCTCGCTACTGAAAGCCAGGTACTCAATCAGATCAGCAAGGAGATTACGAGTCAGCTTGACACCTCCCATGTTTTTGATCTCATCCTCAATAAAGCATTGGAGTTGACCCATTCTACTTTAGGCTCACTGCATCTCTATAATAGAGATCTAAACGAACTAATCATGGTTGCCGAGCTAGGAGTGGCTCAGAGCAATAAAGGTCTACGTCAATTACTGCATCAGGGAATTGTAGGGCATGTGGCATCACAAAAACAGTTGCTGAACGTGCCAGATGTATCTCTACCTCCCTGGAATAAAGTTTTTTGGGAATTTTTTCCTGGAACAAAATCAGAGTTAGCGGCACCAATGCTGGCAGGCAAGAAGATTCGAGGTGTACTCAATGTCGAGAGTACTTCACCCAACCACTTCAGTGAGAAGGATGAACGCTTGCTACAGGGATTAGCGGACCTGGCTGTGGTTGCGTTACAAAATGCTGAACGGTACAAGCAGGCGCAGGTAGAGGCTCAACGCTTCAAACTGCTCTATCAGGCAGGGCAAGAGCTAGGCAAGATTACCGACTTGGCACAACTCGAACAAGCCTATGATATCGTGGTACGGATTGCCGAGGAACAAAGTCAGAGTCTGGTAGTGATCCGCCGTTTTGATAACGATGCTCAGGAACTGAATGTGGTACGAGCGTCGCAGCTTCATTATGCAGACCTGTATCGTAAGTCCAATTTGGACTCCGGTATCAACGGGCAGGTAGCTCGTGAGCACCGTACGATTACGCTACCTGATATCACGAATCCACCACCAGGTGTGGCTACTCCGCAGCCATCAAATCCAAAGACACGCTCGCTCCTCATCACGCCTATTATCTTCGAAAAGCAATATTATGGCAATCTGGGACTCGACCACGAAGATGTGGGGCATTTTCAGGATGCCGATACGCTATTCTTCGAGGGGTTAGCCCAGCAACTGGCTATTACAATTCATCGATTAGAAACAGCTAAGGCTCACCAGGAATTCGAGCAGCGCGCGACATCTGCCGAGGAAATGAGTTCAATTGGGCAATCAGCCTTCGAGGTAACTCACCGGCTGGGTAACGATCTGGGGCTGGTTGATTTGTATGTTTCTGATATCCAGGAAGAACTAAAGCAACTTGGTATTGCTGACGACAAGGTTATCTCCAGGAAACTGGAGGATATTCTTCAATCAGTGCAAACAGTACTATCCTTCAGTGGCGATTTGAAGGAGGAACTGGCTAAATTAGGTACCAAAGAAGAGGCTGCTGGTGAGCCTGTTAAGGTATCACCACGAGTGTTGCTTCAAGAAGCTGCGACTATTTCAATATTGCCATCCAATGTTCAGATATGCCTGAAGATAGATGATGACGTGGCTTCTGTGCAAGTGATTCGCAGTATGGTTGCGGATATCATGCACAATCTGGTTGCGAATGCAATCCAGGCGATGCCGAAAGAAGGCGGTAAGATTACTCTGAAAGCGCGCAATGCTGGTCGTTCGGTGGCTCTCGAGGTGGCCGATACAGGAGTTGGCATCCATCCGGACAGGCTCCCCAAAGTATTTGACCTATTTTTCTCCACGAGAGGGAGCTCCGGCTTTGGACTGTGGAGTGCCAGGCGCAATGCCCTTAAGAATCATGGAGATCTGAAAGTGGAAAGCAAACTGGATGAAGGCACTACTTTTACACTGCTCTTACCTCGAAGCGACGTAGGGGAAGAATGACGTATTAGGCCAAAGGAGAAATTTACAAGGAATAAAGAAAGTACCAAGAGAGAGAAGGTGCCTCATGAACAGGCTAGCGCGCATCCTAGTTGTAGATGATTTAGAAAAGTGGCGCGAGCAATTAGTCTCAACTCTACAGAACGACGGCTTCCATGTGGATTCTGAGTCTACCGTCGAGCAGGTCAAGAAGAAATTACAGAAAACATTCTATCACTTGCTTATACTCGATATTCGATTGGATGATACTGATCAAAGCAATGAAGGTGGCATAGAACTCCTGCGCGAACTGGACAAACGTGGACTTAGTGAGGCGACAAAAGTGATTATGCTTTCTGCCCATGATACCAAAGAACAAATGCGCATCGCTTTTAGAGATTACAAGGTGGCCGACTTTCTCTCGAAGGACAGATTCTCCAAAAAGATCTTTCTGGACAGCGTCCACCGCGCATTTTTAGAGGAGGTTAACATCAATCTGGCACTGGATGTAATCTGGCAACAGGTGACGGGACCCGAGCAGGTGGTACTCAACCTGGAAGTCGACGGGAAGCGACTTAAAGGCAAGGAGGTGGCCGCCTGTTCTCTCAGGCCGAGAGCGTACTGGTGCATCCCCTGACACAAGGGCAGAGTCCTACTGGAGTCCTTTGGGCACAACCATTCTATAATAGCGGAGGCGGGCACGCCGTAATTATCAAGTTCGGGGACTTGCATAAGATCGAGGAAGAGTACACCAACTTTAAGAAATACGTCCAACCTTTCATTGGAGGAGGACGTAATACCACCGTTCTGGATGTACGGCGTACGCCTCATCTTGCTGGCATTCTGTACTCTCTCCTGGGCGCAGATAATGACTACCTGGAAGACTTTGGCACTTTTTATCAGCATGCAGATGTTTCCCAAATTCGGGATGTATTGGATCGGCTTTTCCTGGATACATGCCGTGCCTGGTACGCAAATCCTGGCCAATTACACCCTCATGATTTGACATCAGACTACCAGCAATTGCTTGGTTTCACACGAGATAAGCTTGAGCAGGCACTCTATGAACGACTCCATTCTGTACAGGGCAAGCAAAAACTCTACTTCAAAACTCTAGATGGGGAACGAGCCTTTACGAATCCCTTGCTTGCAATGTCCGGTCCTTCTCTCGTTCGCACTACTTACATCTGCACTACTCATGGCGACTTCAATCAACATAACCTTCTGGTTGACAGTACTGGACATGTGTGGCTGATCGATTTTCAGCGAACCGGCAGGGGCCATATCTTGCATGATTTCACCAAACTGGACTCAGAAATACGGTTCTTCTTGCTGGCATCTGAAGAGGCTACATTGGAAGAGCGCCTTGCAATGGAGGAAGTACTGTGCCGCGCTGAACGCTTCAGCCAGGTGGGACAACTGCTGAATCAACTACCAACACAGAATCGGGCGCTAACAAGGGCATATAGCGCTGTCATACATCTGCGCACACTGGCTCGGGGGCTGCTGGCACAGAACACTGGTGATGATATCACTGAATACTATATCGCTTTGTTTTACAACGCTTTGAATACACTTCGATTCTACTCACTACCATCCAGGCAACGCGAGCATGCTCTGCTCTGTGCGAGCCTGCTTGCCAATCGATTGGGACTAAGGGGATAGATGATCATATGCCTGCTAAGAAAGGCCATATTCTGATTGTTGACGATTTGCAGAAGTGGCGCGAGGAATTAGTAAAAACTCTGGAGAACAACGGTTTTGTCGCGCATGCTGTAGAGAATGGGCCTCAAGCTCTCGAGCGCTTACAGGAGACACTTTACCATGTGGTAGTACTCGACGTGCGTCTGAAGGCCAACAATCAGAATAACATGGACGGTATCAAACTGTTAGGTCAACTGGACGAACGAGGTATAAGTGAGGTGACAAAAGTTCTTATGCTTTCTGCTTATGGAACCAAAGAGCAGATGCGTACAGCGTTTGCAAAGCATAAGGTAGTGGATTTCCTCTCCAAAGACGATTTTAACAGGCAGATATTCCTTGAAAGCGTACAGCAGGTAATCGCAAGAGAGATGAATATCAACCTGGAACTTGATATTCACTGGCAACAGATAAGTGGTGCAGGTCAAGTTGTAACCGGCCTGGAGTTCGGTGGAGTTGCTGTCGAACCAGGAACGCCTTTACAAAACCAGATGGTAGAGGAATTGGAGGATCTGCTTCGTCGCTTATTCCACCAGGCGAAAAGCATTCTTGTGCGTCCGCTGACACCAGGCCATAGTGGTACAGGCGTGGTGCGGGTAAAGCCTTTCTACACAACTGGCGGTGGCGGATACGAAGTGGTTGTCAAGTTTGGTGAATTCAATAGAGTTAAGCAGGAATACGATAATTTTAAAAAATATGTTCAACCCTTTCTTGGAGGCGGACATAATACGATGATTCTGGATATGCGCCGGACCTATCACCTTGGCGGCATAATCTACTCCCTTCTGGGCACAATCAATGATCAACTGACAGATTTCGGTGACTTCTATCATCATGCTGATCTATCCCAGGTCAAGGAAGCCCTGGACCGCCTCTTCCGAGATACATGTGGCGTCTGGTATGCAAACAGGGGACAACTAGATGCGCTTGATTTGACCGAAGATTACCAGAAGCTGCTGGGCTATAGACCTGAGAAACTTGAGCGGGCTGTTTCCGAGGACCTTACTTCCGTACAAGGCACAGAAGAACTGACTTTCAAGTCTTTGGGAAGCAAACGATCTTTCACAAACCCCTTAAGAGTAACTGCAGAGCGATCTCTTGTACATTCTACCTATTGCTGTATTACACATGGTGATTTCAATCAGCGCAATTTGCTTGTGGATAGTACCGGACATGTCTGGATGATCGATTTCCAGGGGACCGGCCAGAGCCATATTTTGCGAGATGTTGCTACATTGGATGCGACGATTCGCTTTCAATTGCTTACAGCAGAAGAAGCAACGCTTAAAGAACGTCTTAAAATGGAAGAGGCATTGTGTAAAATTGAACGTTTCAGCCAGTTAGAAACGTTAGCGACTCTTTTCACGACAAAGAATACTTTTCTGGCAAAGACCTATGCTGCAGTTGTGCATCTACGGATGGGGGCGCGTAGATTGCTAGAGCTCAATATCGACGATGATATGGGTCAGTATTACACTGCCTTACTCTACACGGCTATGAACACCATCCGGTTTTCCTCATTACAGCCGGTACAGCGAGAACATGCCTTGCTCTGCGCCAGTTTACTTGCCGACCGGCTGGGATTGAATACGCGTGGGTCAAGCGCTAGCCATGTGAAAGGTAATGGATCAGGCAGGGCCTGATGGGATTACATATCGGTCTCCATCTTGTAGTTCTGAACGCAGGGGAGATTGGCAACTCGTTTGTATGCGTGATAAAGGAGGGATAAGTGCTGACCACGCTCTCGAGCGTTTGCGGGTAGAGGCTGCCGATATTGCTGCAGTTCTACACCTGCTTGCAGAAAAGCCTTTTGTAACGGTGTCGGATATGTGTCGAAACACATACGATTTGCAAGATCAATCAATAAGGCCGTGCGCTGCTTCTCTGGGAAATGGACAATTTCATGGGCTACCTGGATTAAAAGCAACTCTTGATCGATACTCTCGCAAATGAAGTCTAATAGACTGTGTTGTTCAGCCTTGCCTTCCCGTCCAGGCAATATGGCCCCTTGAGGCTCGATACGTAATAATCTGCTGTCGTGTCGTCTTAAGTCTCTTGTGTAGTTACTTGCTATGATCATCATCATGTGCTTGAGGGAGAAAATGGGGTCTGCTTCTCCTCTCCCGGCTTTCTGGTTACGTTCTATGACCCGTCGAAAAGTTTCTTGTATGATATCTTCTACGATATCCTCTTCCTGGCCTTTCCAACAGGGAACATGAAAGGAATAGACAAGGGATCTGACAAAAGAGTAAAGCGGCAGATAGAGATCTGTACAGATGCTCTCGCTGCTGAGATCAGATGGATTATCAAATCCAACTTTTGAAATTGTAAACATAATCGACTCCTACCGGGTACTTTGGCCCGCTACAACTAATGGCTCATCTTGAGAAAAGATAGCTCGAAGAGAACCTGCTGGGAACCACAACTCAAGGACATATACAGGACAATCAGTGGGCAAATTGTTTTGGGATAAAATATTCGTAGTGCTGCATGCTCTAGCATCAAGATGAAAGCGATTCCAATGGAGAAGCAATCTGCCTGGCACCAAATTTTGAAACACGAGCGTGATTTGCGGGGTTGGGGACGATCTTATGTGGCTGAGAGAATTGGTAGTGATGTCAAGACCATTGCTCGATGGGAATTAGGAAAATCATTTCCCAGCCCATACTTTCGCCAGAAGCTTATTGAACTGTATGCAAAGGATGCAGCAGAACTAGGATTGATAAAGGATTCAAGTTTTCCCGATGCCACGATTAAAGTCAAATCGGAGCAAACATTCGGGGATAGCAGCAGTAATAAGCCGGTAAAGAGCGATTCCAGGAAGGAAGACTGGGGAAGGATACCTCATCTTGAAAACTTCTATGGACATGCAGATGAACTTACTGAGATAGAACATTGGATTATCGATGAGCATTGCCAGGTGGTGACTATCCTGGGAATTGGAGGCATTGGCAAAACAACTTTTGCGGCGAAGGTGGCAATGAGGATAAAGAATCAGTTTGACTATATCTTCTGGCGTTCATTACAGAATGCTCCACCTCTGCAAAGTATCCTGGGGAGTTGCATCCAATTTATTACGGGCCAACAACAAATGGCTCTGCCGCAAAATCTGGATGAACAAATTTCCCTGTTTATCACGTTGCTGCAAGAACGACGTTGCCTCGTCATATTGGATAATGTCGAGTCTGTGTTACAACCGAACAATCGTTCTGGACTGTATCTGGAATCGTATGAGGGCTATGGTCTCTTGTTCGACCGCGCAGGTGAATCATATCATCAAAGCTGTCTCCTCTTGACCAGCCGGGAGAAGCCCAAAGAGATTGCACGCATAGAAGGATCCATATCTCCGGTTCGATCATTTCCGCTTAGCGGCATCCAACGAGTTGATGGACAAGAGTTGCTGAAGGATAAGGGCCTTTGGGGAGCAGACACAATATGGGCACGCCTGATCCAGGCCTACTCAGGAAACCCGCTCGCCTTGAAACTCGTCTCGGAGCCAATTCGCGAGGTGTTTGGCGGAGATATCACGAGCTTTCTGAGAGAAGAGGAGATGGTGTTCGGAGATATTCATGATCTGCTGAATCAACAATTTCAACGGTTATCTGACCTGGAGCAGGAGGTTATGTATTGGCTGGCGATTGAGCGCGAGGGTGTCTCGCTCAAGAGTCTTCGAGAAGATATGCTGCGTCGTGTGTCGAAAGGAGCATTATTTGAGACGTTAGATGCGCTGCGACGGCGGTATATGATGGAGGTGAGTGGGGATGGCCATTTCATGCTACAAGCGGTTATCGAAGAGTATGTAACCGAGAGGTTCGTGGAGCAAATTTTTAGAGAGATAGATGCGGAGAGCATACATCTGTTTGGCAGCCATGCGCTGATCAAAGCTAACGCCGACGATCATGTGAGAAATAATCAGATTCGTTTTATTCTTTCTCGACTTGCAGAAATGCTGCTCAATGCATTTGGCAAACTGGAGAGTGAAAACAGGCTCAAGCGTATACTCGTGCTACTAAAAAAGCTTTCGCGAACAGCTTCCTATGCGGCGGGCAATATATTGAACCTGTCGATCCAACTCCAGGTTGATTTGCGGGGTTATGACTTTTCCTACCTGATCGTGAGACAGGCCTATGCTCAGGGTACGGCTTTACCTGAGGTCAATTTCGCTCATTCTAACCTTGCAACTTCTGTCTTCACAGATACTTTCAGCAGCATTCAGTGCCTGGCAGTAAGCCCAAATGGAGCATTGCTGGCAGCCGGAACTACCACTGACGAGGTGCGTTTCTGGCGAGCAGATGATGCTACCTCGCTCTTCACTTGTCGAGGTCATACAGATGGTATACGATCTGTCGCATTTAGCCCTGATAGCGCACTGCTTGTCAGTGGAAGCGAAGATCAGACCGTGCGATTATGGGATACCAGGACAGGAAATTGTCTCAACACTTTGCAGGGACATACCAATTGGATACGTTGTGTTGCTTTCAGCCCTGATGGGCATACTGTGGCCAGTGCTGGTGAAGATCAGACGATCCGCCTCTGGGATGCAAGTACCGGCAACTGCTTTCGAGTTCTGCAGGAACATAGTCCCTGGATACGGTCCATTGCCTTCAACGTAGATGGCGCAGTTCTTGCCAGTGGCGGCAATGATTCCACTATTCGGCTCTGGGATATCTCCAGCGGTGATTGTCTCGGGTGCCTTGAGGGACACACCGACCAGGTGAGGTCTATTACCTTCAGTCCTGATGGCATACTGCTTGCCAGTGGTAGTGAAGATCATACTATTCGGATATGGAATGCTGAAACGGGGAATTGTCTCAACATTTTGCGAGGACATACGAGCCGCGTTAGAGCAGTTGCTTTTTCTTTTGATGGTACACTGCTAGCCAGTTGTAGCGAGGATCAGACCGTGCGATTATGGAATACCAGTACCTGGAATTGCTCAAACGTTCTGCGGGGGCACGCCAATCGCATATGGTCGATTGCTTTCGTACCCGGTGGCAAAACGCTTATCAGTGCCAGTGAAGACGATACTATGCGTTTCTGGGAGGTTCGCAGCGGGCAATGCACCAGGATATTACAGGGGCAAACGAGCCTGATAAAGTCGGTTGCTTTCAATCCTGATGGTCAGATTATTGCCAGCGGTAGTGAAGATCAGATGATTCATCTATGGAATGTTATGAACGGGAATTGTCTTCATATCCTTCATGGGCACAGCAATCGCGTCAGGACCATCAGTTTCAGCCCTGATGGAGCCATCCTCGCCAGTGGCAGCGAAGATGAAACGGTGCGCATATGGGATGCAAGTACTGGCAACTGTCTTATGACTCTTCATGGGCACACCAATCTAATCAGGTCCGTCGCGTTTAGCCCTGATGGAGGTAGTATTGCCAGTGCCAGTCATGACAAGACTATACGTATCTGGAAAGTCAGTACAGGTCAGTGTCTCAAAACAATAGACTGTCATAGCCTACTATGGTCTGTTGCTTTTAGTCCCGATGCTACTTTTCTCGCCACCGGTAATGACGATCACACGGTTCGACTCTGGGATACTAATGCCGGAAGTTGTCTCCAGACATTAGAAGGACATACTCACAGGGTATGGTCTATCGCATTCAACTCTGCTGGCACTCTTCTTGTGAGCAGCGGGGATGATCACACAATTAGAATCTGGGATACCAGCAGTGGGCATTGCCTTCAGATTTTACGAGGACATACGAGTTGGGTGAGATGTATCGCTTTTAGCCCTGATGGTCGCTTTATTGCTAGTGGAAGTCATGATCAGACCGGACGTATATGGGATGTCAGAACAGGGCAATGCCTCATGACTCTAAGAGGTCATCACAACTGCATATGGTCAGTTGCTTTCAGCCCGATTTCAAGTACTCTCATTACAGGCAGTGATGATGGAACTATCAAACTCTGGCATTATGATACAGGCGAATGCATAAAAACATTGAGAAGTGAGCGGTTATACGAGCGCATGAACATTGCTCATGTCAAAGGGTTGGCGGAGACTCAGAAAATCTCACTTAAAGCCCTGGGAGCCATTGAAGAAGAGCAGTGATTTATGAAGAGGCATTAGCCGCTGACAACAACTCCAGCGCAGCCCCAACCACCTCCTCTGTAGGAATATCAGCCACAAACGAGGCACGGTGCCGGCAGGGTTCAAAAATCTGATTGCTACTACAGACGGGGCATTCGAGTCGCCAGGAGATAAGCGGGCGATGATGTATCCGCGTCAACAACGCCGCCGTAATCAGGTTGACGCACCAGTAGATGCCCACTGTGGGTGTATTAACGGCTTCTGCCAGGTGCAAGGGGCCAGAGTCATTGGAGATCAGCACTTTGCAGCGGCTGAACAGACCGGCAAGTCCCCCAAGCGAGAGCCGCCCACAGAGGTTCTGCGCCTCCACTTTCATACTGCCAATAACGGCTTCAACCAGGTGATTTTCTGCTTGCGTACCGGTTACGACAATCTGTG
>WNFT01011285.1_pt1 | contig 13008 bp, 15 predicted proteins | sample 5400191 | NCBI WGS metagenome assembly WNFT01 (sample SAMN13153359, study PRJNA577476) | soil metagenome | isolation source: 80 cm saprolite under Madrone tree | place: USA:California | collected 2016-06-14
CGTGGACGCCCTGCTGAACGTGGCGGCGGTGTTCACATCCGAGTACCAGCAAACCGATGATGGTTTCGAGCTGATGCTCGCCACCAACCACCTCGGCCCTTTCCTTTTGACGAACCTCCTCCGTGATCGGCTGTCCGGCGCCGGGCGGGTGGTCACGGTCACGGCGCCCTCCTCCACCCGGGTCGACCTCGATCAGCTTGTCTCGAAGGACCACTTCAGCCCCCTGCGGACGTTCGGCGCCACCAAGGCCGCCAACCTGCTGTTCACGTTCGAGCTCGCGCGGCGGGCGAAGAGATGGGACGTACGCGCCTGCGCCTACCACCCGGGACTGGTCCGCTCCGAGCTCATGCGAGAGGCGCCTCGGCCGATCCGATTGTTGACGCGAATCGTGTCCGGGTCGCCGAATCGCGCCGCGGAGGATCTGGCGGAGCTAGCCATTTCGCCGGCATTTCAGAGCACAACGGGCTGGTTGTTCAAGGGCACCCGCCGCATCGATCCTCCCAGGTCGACCCTGGACCTCGAAGCCCAACACAGCCTGTGGAAGCGCACCGCCGACCTGGTGGAGCTCGACGAGTCGAGCTTCTGAAGTCTCCACGCCGCGCTCGTCGCTGCTTCACATCGCATTCACAACCTCGCGGAAGGATGAGGGGCATCAAACCACTCGTGACAAAGGAGCAACGGCAATGAGACGCGGTTTCGGTTTTCTGTGGGTGGCGCTGACGGGCATCCTGCTCGCGACTGTCGGCACCATCGCTTATCAGGCAGGCTGGGCGGCGGGTGCGGCGACGCAGCTGCCGGCCGGAGCGGCGGCGGCGGCGGCCCCGTATTACTACTACGGTCCGCACGTCGACGGCTTCGGATTCTTCGGTTTCTTCTGGTTCCTGTTCATCCTGTTCCTGCTGTTCGTGCTCTTCCGCATCGCGCGGTTCGGCCGCGGCTGGGGGTACGGCGGCTGGGGTTACCGCGGCGGTTACGGCGGCCACGGTTACGGCGGCGGGAAGAGCGGCATTCCGCCCGCGATCGACGAGCGGATGCAGGAATGGCACCAGCGAGCGCACGGCGAACCCGCGCCCGCGCCACCGTCAGACACCAAGACCGTCTGACTTAAGGAACAACGGCACCGGGGGCGGCGAGCCCTCGGTGCTGTTCCGGATCCTTACGATGGAGGCGGTGACGACCATCCTGGTCGTGGACGATGAGCCACGCATCGTCCAGCTCGTTCGCGACTACCTCGAGCATGGTGGGTTCACCGTGCTTGTCGCTTCTGATGGCCCAACCGCCCTGCGGACGGCGCGCACGGGACGCCCCGACCTCATCATCCTCGACCTTGCTCTGCCCGGGCGAGACGGACTCGATGTGACGCGCGCTCTTCGGCGCGACGGCGAGGTGCCAATCATCATGTTGACGGCGCGGACCGAGGAATCGGACAAGCTGGTCGGCCTCGAGCTCGGCGCCGACGACTACATGACCAAGCCGTTCAGCCCCAAGGAGCTGGTCGCTCGCGTACGCGCAGTTTTGCGGCGGGCCGAGGGCATGCGGCGACCCGCAGACGTGATCAGGGTTGGCTCAGACGTTGAGCTCGACGTCCCGCGAATGGACGTGAGGATCGGCGGTCGCCGGGCGGAGCTCACCAAGACCGAGTTTCAAATCTTGGCGACGATGGCGAGACAGCCGGGCCGCATCTTCACGCGCTCTCAACTGCTCGACGCTGTGAAGGGCGTGGCCTTCGAGTCCTACGAACGGGCGATCGACGCCCACATCAAGAACATCAGGCGGAAGATCGAGCCGCAGCCGGGCAGGCCCCGATACGTGCTGACGGTGTTCGGAGTCGGTTACCGTTTCGCCGAGCCACCCGACCGATGAAAACCGCATGGGGACCGCCTCCCCGCCGCCGGCCGCCCTGGTGGCCGGAGAACCAGCCGTGGCCGCCACCGCGCCGTTGGCGCCGCGGAGGCCTGCCCTTTTTCTGGCGCATGGGTTGCTTGATCCTCGGCGTGATCGGGCTGGTCGCCGTGGTCGGCGCCCTGGTGACCGCCCTGGTGATCACACTGCTGAGCTGGCTGCTGGGTCCGACTGCGCTCAGCCAGAGCACGGCCGAGGTCGTGCTGGTGATCACGTTCCTGCTCCTCGGCGCCTCAGCGGTCGTGGCCCAGCGTGGTATCCGGCGCTTCTCGCAGCCAATGGACAACCTGATCGAGGCGGCGGGCAGGATCGAGAAGGGAGACTACTCGGCCCACCTATCCGAGACCGGCCCGAGGGAGTTGAGGTCGGTCGCCCGAGCCTTCAACGCGATGTCTGCTCGCCTCAAGGCCAGCGACGAGCAGCGCCGGAGCTTCCTGGCCGACGTGGCGCATGAGCTGCGCACGCCGCTGTCGATCATCCGCGGGCAGGCGGAAGCGGTTGCCGACGGCGTGTACCCGGGGGATCCCGATCACCTGATGCCCATCCTCGATGCGACCCGCACGCTCGAGGTCCTGGTCGAGGACCTGCGCACGCTCGTGCTCACCGACGCGGGCAGCCTGGTGCTGAATCGAGAGCACATCGAGCCCGGCGCGCTGGTGCTGGACGTGCTGGCGTCGTTCGAGACCCAGAGCGAAGCCTTCGGCGTGAGCATGGCGTCGGCGATCGACTCTACTGTCCCTCCCGTCGACGTCGATCCGGCGCGCATTCGCAGCGCCCTCGCCAACGTGGTCTCGAATGCGATCCGCCACACGCCCGCGGGGGGGTCGATTCGGATCGAGGTGCATACCGCCGGCAATCAAGTGGCGATCACCGTCCAGGACACCGGGGAGGGCATCTCGCCGGAGATCCTCCCGCGCGTTTTTCAGCGCTTCGTCAAGGGGCCCGGTTCGACGGGTTCCGGCCTGGGCCTGGCGATCACCCACGACATCATCACGGCCCACGGGGGCACGGTCGACATTCAGAGCACTCTCGGCTCAGGCACGACAGTCCGGATCATGCTGCCACCCGCAACCTGACGCCCTGGACTCGCCCGTTTCCATCTGAAATGATTGCGGGACTTGGCGAAGAAGGGAAGGAATTCGACCAGTCCGGCCCCGGCGCAGACGACCACCCGCCGGCGGCCGTCCAGACCGCTCGAGGGGGAAGACCTTCGGACCACGCGGTGGGAGGACGCGCGCCACTGGATGAGCATCTACGCCGACCTCCTCGAGTTCAAGCGCGGAATCCTCGATCGGGTGCGCCGCGACATGACCAACCTGCAGCCTCCCGCCCAGAAGGCGGCGGCCATCGACCTCCAGATCATCGAAGCCCAGATGTTTGGATATGAGCAGCGCCTGGACCTCTGGTACCGCCGGCTCTGGGAGCTCCAGGGGTTGTGGCTGGATCCGGCCGGCCGGATGGTGAGGCACAAAGGCCGGGAGGTGGCCCTGACCAAGCGCGAGTTCCAGCTGCTGCAGTTCCTGCTCGACCACCCGCACCGCTTCTTCACCACGACCCAGATCCTCGGTCAGGCATGGGCCGACCCGGCCCTTTTCCCGGAGGAGGTGCGCAATTACGTGCGCCGGCTCCGAAAGATCCTCATCGACCTCGCGATCCCGGTTGACCTGGTCAACAAGCCGAGCAGGGGCTACTCCCTGATTTTCCGCCCCGACTGAGCGGAGCTCGCCGTCCGGGCGTGCAAATGTTGCTGATCTTTTTATGCCGGGCGTCGTATCTCTGTGCCCATGAGGAAGGTCGAGCCGAAAAAACCGCGCCCGGACGTCGACGCAGCGGTGCGCGGCGGCGATTGGACTCAGGCCATGGATGGTGAGGGCCTTCCAGAAAACTCCACGCTCGAGCACGCGCTCTACTGGAGGCAGATCTACACCGAGATCCTTGCCATGGAGGAGAAGGTGTTGGCCCGCATCCGCCAGCTCATGACCACGCAGTCCGCAGAAGGCCGCCGCGAGGTCGAGCTGACAAACGTCCCGGTCGTGGTCGCGCAGGCCGAGAGATTCCGCCAGAGGCTGAGCTACTGGGAGGCGCGGGTGGTGCAGCTTGACGGCCATCCTCACGGACACCTCGACGGGCACCTTGAGCCGTAAAGCAAGCAGCATTCCGGCAAAAAGTTGCTGACTTTATTACGCCGAGTAGCCGAACGTCCGTGCTGTGGATCCTGGGTCCTGGGGGAAGAATTGGAATGAAGCCGCCCTTCGGCGCATCGTGAACCTGCGTCGGCAGTCGCCATCCCGCCCGTGGCCACTGCTGGGCATGCTTGCGCTCGGGTTGGTTGCCGGCGTGGCGATCGGCGGCTACGCCGCATCGCAACGTTCGCAGATGAAACGGCTCGTGAATTACGCCCATCGCCTGGGGGATGAGCTGGCTGGTGTAGATGTAGCTCCCGTCAAGCCCCTATCTGTTGTCACATCCCCCCGTTCCAACCACCGCCGCAGGGCGGCGGCAAAGGTTTAGAAGCCCATGGTGATTGGCACGTAGCGATTCTTTAGACATCTCTCCGTCGGGCCTCGCGGACCTTCCCCCCAACCCCCCGCGAGGCCTTTTCTTTTGCCCCGCTGAGCCGTCAGGCGGACGGAGTCTTATTCCGCGGGTGGCTTTGCCGGCGCCGGCGGAGCTGCAGGCGCTCCCTTGTGCCGCGCACGCCTTGCGACCAGGCGAAGTTGAAGGATCCTGCCGGCTCCGAAGGCCAGGACGACCACCGCCCCCAGGATCATCGCGAACAGCAGCGCCACCGCGAGCGGCAGCTGTCCCTGCATCACAAGGAAGTGCACCTCCACGTTCTGGAGGTTCTGCAGGATGAACACGAGGATGACCACCAGGATCACGATGCCGACGACCAGCGCCGTCCACGCGCCACTGAGGCGGGTTTGGCGTTCGCCCGGGTAGGGTTGCTCGCCCTCTACATCCTGACCAGAAGAACCTTCCGCCACTTGCGTTATACCTCCCTCGGCATCATTGCAAAATCAATTCTGCCGATATTGCACCTGGAACGGATAGGGTCAAAAGTCGGGTTCCGGCTCGGCAGCTACCCCGGGGCCACAGAGCAGGTATCTCTTTGGGACCTGCAAGAGAGCTATGCGCAACTCTGGCCGGCGTCGAAACGTGATTTCGTCGCCGGCGTCCCTGAGACGTGCATACTGACCTCGCGCCGACAGTCGCACGCTACGGAGGGACCATGACCAGTTGGGACTGGCGTCAATGGACCGGTGTGCTCGGACTCCTTTATGTCGCGATTCAGGTCGCCGCCCTCATTCTCTTCTTGGTGGCGGGCAACCCGCCAGACTTCGGCGACGCCAAGGCGTACGCCGCATGGATCAACTCAAACAGTGGCCTTTTCATGGGCGATGCGTTTCTCACGAACGTCGCCACCGCTGCCTTTCTCATGCAGTTCACGGGCGTCCGCGCACTCATTCGAAATGCGGGCGAAGACTGGGAGTGGGCGGCTGCTCTTTTCTTCGGGGCCGGCCTTGTGGCCGCAGCGGTCCTCATCGTCGGGTCCTCCGCTGAAGCCTCCGCCGCATTCGTGAGCGGTGCCGGAACCGATCCCACGATCGTTCGCGCCGTGTGGGCTGTGGCGTGGATGGCGCTGACGTTCCTCTACCTGCCAGCCGCGATCGCGTTTGGGACAGCTTCGTATGCCGTCCTGCACGCCGCGATTTTGCCCCGCTGGATCGGTTGGCTGAGCGGCGTCGCCGCCGTCCTCGACGCACTCGCCGCGCTGACCATTTTCGGCGGCACCGGCAACACCGGACCCCTTGGCCTGCTGCCGCTCATCCTTGGCGCAACGCCCGTAGTCATCTGGTTCGTCGCGGTAAGCATCGTCCTGCTCCGCCCCGCTACCTCGAGCCGTAAGGACGCAGTGCCAACCGCTAGGTCCTGACTGGGCTCAGCCCGGGCCGAGTGCAGTGAGAGTGAATGTGGAGCGCGAGGGCCGTCTATTGGTTTGGTCAGTTGACTCTAACCGTGTGAATATTCGCGCTCAAGGACTGCTGACCTGTGCTTGTCCGGCTAACGAACGCCGCACGACCGATACGACGGCCGCCGGCGTGTTGAGTACGTCTGCCGCTGTGAAACGGAGAATTCGACACCCGGCGTCGATCAGACGATTCTGGCGGCGGTTGTCGGCGGCGAGGCTCTCGCGATGTGTGGCTCCGTCATACTCGATCGCGAGTCGAGCGCGGGGATAGTAGAGGTCCGGCCTCGCTATCAAGAAACCTGAGTCATCGCGAAGCGACAGCTGGACCTTCGGACGCGGAAGTCCCGCCATAACTAACAGCAAGCGGAGTCGGGTCTCCATCACGCTCTCTGCAGCCTCATCGGTCAGCTCGAGTGCGTTCTTTAGACACCTGATGCCTCGGTAACCTGGGTGGGTCTTGACCCAATGAAGAAGGTCTTCGTCGTTCACCAGGCGACGACGAAGTGCCGTGTCCAACAGCGCGACCGCGTCGATCAACGGACCCCTACATGCGAGGTCTGCGAAGGTCCGAACTGCGGATGTCACGCGAAGACCGCGCAGGGTTGAAGTCTCGGTCCCGGGTATGCTCGAGCGGCGCACGGCGAGCCCGACGAGTCGTGAGATGTGGCTGGTCTTGGGCACCGCTGCCTCGATTGGGTTGCAGGGGGTCATGTCAAGCCCATGCAGCCAGGCTGCGGTGGGTCCGGTGAATACTGCCGTGTCTGGCAGTCGATGCTTTGCAGCGATCAACCGCGTGATCGGTGCATCGGCAATCTCGCGCCAGGCATAGAGACCAACACCAAGTCGCCGCCAGCTCGCGCCGAGTAGTTGTGCTCTGGTCACCCCGTGACGGCGCGCAACTTCGATGGTGAACGGACCGCGCGTTAGTTCAATCGGAACACGAGGTATCGGCGCCATGGCGATCCATGCTGGCCAGTTCGCGGTTTGGAATCAGCGCTGCTTGTTAACGGCGAGTGCGCGATGGAGCTGGTATCACCGTCACGCAATTGCTACGGGCCCGCACACTCGGTGACTCGGGAAGGAAAAGCTGGAGCGGGAGACGGGCTTCGAACCCGCTACCTCGACCTTGGCAAGGTCGCGCTCTACCAAGTGAGCTACTCCCGCTCGGGCAGAGGAGAAATGATAACCCGCGGCCGAATCCTCACCGGTACCGCACGGTGGAGATGGCCGTGCCGACGGCCCAGAGGATGGCCATCAGGGGCAGGACAAAGGTCCAGCTCAGGTGAGGCATCCCCACTCCTTCCAGGAACCCATATCCGAACGTGAGCAAAGCTGTCGCCCCGAGCGAGAACCCGAAGGCCTGCATCTGGATGCGTTTGTGGAGCTCGTCCAGGCGCGACAGCGCGCGGATGAAGATCCACACGGTCAGCGCGGCTGGAGCCACAGGCAGCACCGCCACGACGTATCGCCACCCCGCGCCTGGGTTCGCCTGCAGCACTGTCACCGACCCCACCAGCACCATCAGGTAAGCCAGCATCGCGAGCCCGAACTCGATCTGCGACCGGTAGGTGACCCAGGTCGATTGGAACGCCGCCGGCGTGGGCATCTCGACGTGTGCCGGCGCCGTTGACTCTGTCCGCAGGAACGGTGAAGCGGGATGCGTGTACAGAGGTTCGATGGGTGTGTCGTCCGGGTTTGGCGGCTGCTCGCTCATTCGTAAAGGCAGTGTAAAGCCACTTTTGCGATGTCTCGATCGGCTCACCGCGACCATGGTTTGACGCGTGGCGACCCTGCATCTATAAATACGCCCGAGAGTTGAACGTGAGCAGGATGAGCCCGGGCATGATGCCCAAACCGAGCGAGCAGGCCAAAGCGGCGTTTACCAAGCTCGTCCCCGACGAGCCCGCGGTGACCCTGCGACCGATGTTCGGCAACCTGTCGGCATTTGTGAACGGCAACATGTTCACGGGCCTGTTTGGCGAGGACCTCTTCGTCCGGTTGCCCGATGACCAGAGCGCGCCCATTCGCAAGCAGGGTGGTCGCGATTTCGAGCCGGTGGCAGGTCATGCCATGAAGGGCTACGTAACGGTTCCAAGCACTTGGCGCACAAAACCGGCGCGGGCAAGAAGGCCGCAGCTAAGAAGCCATCAGTCCGAAAGTAGCCCCGAGCTAACGGCGCTTCGGCTTGCCCTTCTTCGGTTGGTTTTTGGCTTTTCCGCCCTTGCCATCCGATCTACCAACGGTGGCCGGGGGCGGCACAGCCGCCGGCTTGGCGGCCGGTGGCGGCACGATCGCAGCCTTGGCGGCCGGGGGCGGCGCGGTCGGAGCCTTGGCGGCCGCGGGCGGCACGATCGCAGCCTTGGCGACCGGAGGCGGCACGGTCGGAGCCTTGACGGCCGGGGGCGGCGGCATTGGTGTCGCGACGATCGGAGCCGTCGGTTTGGCCGCAGCTTGAGGTTCGGGCGCGACCGGCTTGGGCTCGACGGCGACCGGCTTCGGCTCGACCACGGGTGGTTTTGTCTCGGCGGCTTTTGCGGGCGCTTCGGCGGCGGCGCCCATCGAAACCTTGCCGCTGAAAGTCGCCCCGTCCTGGATGGTCAAGCGCGCCACGCGGACGTCGCCGATGAGCGAGCCGGACCTTGTCACCTCCAGTCGCTTTCGCGCTATGACCGCGCCGACCACATGGCCGGAAATGCTGATGTCTCGGCCGGTAACCGAGGCCTTGACCTTGGCCAGGTCGTCGATCGCGACGTCACCCGTGACCTCGACCTCGCCCTCGACGATGCCACTGACCCGAAGGTCACCCTCGATATAGATCTGCCCGATCACGCGGTCACGCGGCCCAAGCGTTACCGCGTTGTGCTGATTCGAGTCGACGGGGCGGGAGGTCGGCGGCTCGTCCGCCGATGCGGGAATTGGACGCCTAGCCGGGGTGCTGCTCAAAGTCGCCCATTCGGACGTAGCCGTTCAAGCTGGCGCCGTCCTCGATCTGCAGCCGGCGCGCCTGGACGTCTCCGTTCAGCTTTGCCGCTTTTCCCAGCGTGAGCTTGTCGCGGGCAGTCAGCTTGCCTTCGACCACGCCTTTGATGGTGACGTTGGAAGCCTCGATCAAGGCCTTGACCACGGATCCGTTTCCGATGTCCATGTTGCCCCCGACTCGAAACTCGCCTTCGGCGTGCCCCCCATCGACGGCCATATGACCGCCGTAGGTCAGCTTCCCCTCGAGGCTGTCATTCGGGCCGAGCGTGAATTTCTGTTGTTGTCCGTCACGCTTGGAGTCGGACTGGCCGTCCGTATGCGTGCCCTCAGCCACGGCTTGTTGTGTATCCATGAGCCTGTACTCCCCGCCTTGATATTGACCTCGGGTCCCGCCCGAAGCAGGGTCACAGGATACTTCAGGGCCCACCCCCGCCGGGGGCGCGATCTCCCTTTGTTGCCAGGCAACCATCGGTAGGTAAAACGCACCGATTCAGGCGCTGCGGTCCTCGATCTCCCAAGCGTGATCGAGCAGATGCCAGGCCATGCGCCGCGCAACGTAGCGGGGCGGCCATCTCTTCTCGCCCGTCTGCGGAGCGCCCGCGGAAGCCCGGATTGCGTCGAGGATCGTTTTGCGAGTCGCTTGCACAGCGACCGCGTCGTCTCGCCGGGGCGTCTTGAGCTTGAGCCCGAGCCTGGGTGTATATGCGGACTCGGCATCAATGACGTGGTCGGCGATCTTGTCGCGATCGCGGCCTCCACCGCGCGGTCCCTTGCGCAGCTCGGCGGGCGCTTTCGCGACTGCAGCGTCGAATACTTTCCACGAGGCCCCAAGCAGGGCACAGATTCGTTCCGCCTCGGCGTGCGTCAGCGACTTCGCGTCACCCGACGCCGGCATGCCGGGGGCGCCGAAGTCGGTGGTCGCATTGCCTTGCACACGTTCGACGACCTTGAAAGTGCTTTTCGGGTCGGAGGCGAATTCGATGTGTGCTGCCTTGGGCACCGCGGCGTATCGGGGGGCATAGGCCGCCAACGCCTCCAGTGCCCGCGGCTCGTCCCTTGCCGAACGGGTCCAGCCCGGCCAATCGAGCGCTGACGCAAAGACTCGCTTTTCGCCGATTTCGAGATAGACGGGGATGACGGGCATCGCGGCCAAAACGTACCCTACCCGCGATCCGGCACGCCTAGACTTTCGGCCCATGACCGCCCTTTATCACGATGCCCAACGACGGCTCCAGGACCAGTTCGACACGCGACGCCTCGCCGACCGTATCGAGGAGAGATTGGTGCATGACCACCTGGACGAAGACGACGCCGCGTTCATCACCGCGCGCGACATGTTCTTCCTCGCGACGGTCGACCCGGAGGGGAGGCCGAACTGCTCCTACAAGGGCGGCGACCCGGGCTTCGTACGCGTCGTGGACGACCGCACGCTGGCGTTTCCAAACTACGACGGCAACGGGATGTATCTCTCGATGGGCAACGCTCTCGCCACAGGCGAGGTGGGGATGCTCTTCATCGATTTCGAGAAGCGGCACCGCATGCGCGTCAACGGCGTCGCCAGCGTGATCGAGGACGACGACCTGATGGCGGCCTACCCATACGCGCAGTTCATCGTCCGGGTGGCGGTTCGGCAGGTCTTCCCCAACTGCCCGCGCTACATCCATCGCTACCAGCTGGTCGAGCGCTCGAAGTTCGTGCCCAGGAAGGCCGGCCGGCCGCCCGTGCCTGACTGGAAGCGCTCCGACTGGGCGTGCGACGTGCTGCCCGAGGGCGATCCCGCCCGCCAACCCGGTGTGCCTGAGCCAGGCTAAAGTACGGTCCGACGTCAGCGGTTTGGGCTAAAAGGAGGCGCGCGTCGTGGGCATTTTCCGAAAGGCTTACTCCGTGGCAGGCGCGATCTTGATGCTTCAGTTCATCCTGCAGCTTTACTTCGTGGCCGCCGCGCTGCTGACGATCTTCCAGGCCAACGACAATGCGAAGGACGTCTATTCGGCGTTCAAGACCGCGGACACTTTCGCCGGCTTGCACAGAGCGAACGGAGATCTCCTCGGCATCACCATCCTCGTGATGATCGGCTGCTCGTTTGGGGCGCGCTACCCCTGGCGGACGACCATCTTGACCATCGTGCTGTTTGTTCTGCTCGTGATCCAGTCCTTCCTGGCGTACGTGAACGTTCCGATTGTGTCGGGTCTTCATGGCGTCAACGCGCTGATCCTGATCGGCCTGGGCGGATTCCTGACGGGCCGCAACTGGGCCTTCCGCCGTGGGTCGGAGGCCGCCCCAACGACGCCCTAGCCGACCCCGAGGAATATTCGCGCCGCGGGGGCCAATTACAGTTGGCGCCTTGAGGCGAATTCACTACGCGTGGATCGTGGCCGCCGTCACCTTCATCGCGCTGATGGGAGCGGCCGGCTTCCGCGCCACACCCAGCGTCTTGATCGTGCCGCTCCAGAACGAATTCGGCTGGAACCGGGCGGTCATCTCGGTCGCGGTCTCGATCAATCTGATCCTGTTCGGCCTGACAGGTCCGTTTGCCGCCGCGCTCATGGACCGCTTCGGCCTTCGCAAGGTGACGGTGGGCGCGCTGGCGACGGTGTCTGCCGGCGCGCTGCTGACGACCATCATGAACTCGCCCTGGCAGCTCTACCTGCTCTGGGGGGTTGTGGTCGGGCTCGGCACCGGATGCATGGCGTCGGTGCTCGCGGCGACGGTGGCGGGCCGCTGGTTCGTGCATCGGCGGGGCTTGGTGCTGGGCGCCTTGACCGCTGCCGGCGCCACCGGGCAGCTGATCTTCCTGCCCGCGCTCGGCTGGATGGCGCAGTACCTCGGCTGGCGGGTGGCCGCGGTCTCGGTCGGGCTGGCCGCACTCGCCGTCGTGCCGGTGGTCGCGATATTTCTTCGCAATCGCCCAAGCGACCTCGGGCTCCGCGCTTACGGGGCGACTGAGGCCGACAACGTGCCGCTCGCGACCGGCAGCCCGATTGTGAACGCCTTTCGCGGCCTCAGGGTCGGAGTCCGCTCCCGCGATTTCTGGCTCCTCGCCGGCAGCTTCTTCATTTGCGGAGCGTCCACCAACGGCCTGATCGGAACCCACCTCATCCCGGCTTCGATGGACCACGGGATGGCCGAGGTGACAGCCGCCAGCCTGCTGGCCGTGATCGGGGTTTTCGACGTGATCGGCACGCTGGCGTCCGGGTACCTGACCGATCGCTTCGACAGCCGTTGGCTGTTGTTCTTCTACTACGGCCTGCGCGGCTTGTCGCTCCTGCTGCTCCCTTACGTGTTCGGGAGCGCCTACTTCGGCCTGATCCTTTTCGTCGTCTTCTACGGGCTCGATTGGGTCGCGACCGTGCCGCCGACGGTCCAGCTCGCGCGCAAGATCTTCGGACAGCAGAATTTCGCGATCGTATACGGGTGGATCTTCGCCGCCCACCAACTCGGCGCCGCCTCCATCGCCTTCGCGGCGGGCGCGGTCAGGACGATCTTCGGCGACTACCAGCTGGCTTTCATGAGCTCGGGCCTCCTGTGCCTGATCGCCGCGGGACTCGTGCTTCGGATCGCGCGCCTGAAGCCTGCGAGCCCGGTCGAAGAGCCGCCACTGCCCATCGGGGCCGAGGCTCCCGCCTACTCCTGAGCCGATCCCGGCGCCTCACAATCGCCGGCATCGCCATCGCCGCCGCGCTGCTGCCGCAGATCGCCTTGGCCCACGCGCAACTGATCCAGTCGGGCCCACCGCCGGACGCAATCATGTCGACGCTACCCCCGGTGGTCGAGTTGATTTTCAGCGAGCCCGTCACGCCTGCCGGCGCCGGCATCAAGGTCTTCAGCCCGTCAGGCCATCAGATCGCCGGGCCGGTCATCTCCAGGGGCGCGTTGCTGTACGCGCCGATGAGCTCGGTCGATTCGGGGACGTTCATCGTGAGCTGGCAGGTGCTGGCAGCCGATACGCATCCATCCCGTGGGGCATTCAGTTTCTCGGTCGGCCACCTGAGCGCCAATCCCTATTCATCGCTGCTCACAGGCGGCGAGATCGGTACAGCAACTCCGCTCGGGTTCGTGCTGCAGGCGCTCGCACGCTGGGTGCATTTCGGCGGTTTCGCGCTGGTCTTCGGCGTGGTCGCCTACTCCGCGCTGACCAGGGACAAGCGGCCCGA
>WNFT01005952.1_pt1 | contig 13006 bp, 14 predicted proteins | sample 5400191 | NCBI WGS metagenome assembly WNFT01 (sample SAMN13153359, study PRJNA577476) | soil metagenome | isolation source: 80 cm saprolite under Madrone tree | place: USA:California | collected 2016-06-14
GGCCAGGGAACGGCACGTATCGCCCGTGGCTTCGGAATGAACGTGCTGTTTGCCGATCATGCTCCGCCGCAGGCACCAGGCGTCGTATTCACCCCACTCGATCAGGTACTGGCGGAAAGCGACGTGATTTCCCTGCACCTGCCGCTCACCAACGAGACTCGCAACATGATCGGCATCGACGAGTTGCGCAAGATGAAGCGCACGGCCATTCTGATCAATACGGCTCGGGGCGGACTGGTGGATGAGCAAGCGCTGGCGCAGGCGCTCAAGCAGGGACTGATCGCGGGCGCCGGCTTTGACGTCCTCAGCAAGGAGCCGCCCAAGGAAGGCAACCCGCTGCTCGAGTTGCGCCTGCCGAACTTCATTCTGACACCCCACGTCGCCTGGGCCAGCGACGACGCCATGCAGTTTCTCGCCGATCAATTGATAGACAATATCGAAGCCTTGGTCGTGGGTAAGCCGCAGAATCTCGTCACCTGACTATCGGAGGCGGCCAGCCAGGGACCGCGACGCTCTCGACGCCGTCAGGAGATCCCGGCCGGCAAAGCGGGGCGGTTGTGGCCGAATGACAACCTGCGATTACAACCACCCACACTCAAGTACCTCAACTCGTTACAGAGGAGATGAGTTCGCAGAACTTCATCATATCCAAGTTGCCTCCGGAGACAATCGCAACGATCGGGCCTCGGCCTGCCTTTTCCGTGAGCGCGGCGGCCACCGGCAGAGCGCCAGCGCCTTCGACGATGACGCGCGCCTTTTCGGCCATCAACCGCATCGCTCTCTTGGTTTCATCCAGACTTACCACGATGCAGCTGTCCACTACAGGTCGCATCCGCTCCCACATGCGCGGGAATAGGCTCTGGCCGCCTGCGCCGTCCACAAAGGACGGCTTCCAGTCCTTGAACACTTGGGGAGATCCCTTGGCAAGGGACAACGCAGCTGGCGCAGCCGTATCCGGTTCAGCGCCCCAAACCTTGATCCGGGAATTCAGCGCCTTCAGGGCGCTACCCACTCCGGTAATCAACCCACCGCCGCCGATGCTGGCGATGACAGCGACGGCATCCGGGGCATCCTCAAAGATCTCCAGGCCCATCGTTGCATGGCCGGCAATGAAATTGTGGTCGTCGAACGGGTGCACGAACGTCCCGTCAACTCCAGGGAACGCACGATCTCCAAGGGCCTTCCAAGCGACTGCATACGGCACCGGAATGAGACGCGCGCCGAGTGCTCGCATTCTCTCGATCTTCGACGCGGGCGCAGTCTCGATCACAATGACCGCGCAGGACACGCCCGCTTGCCTGGCCGCATACGCGATGCCCTGTCCAGCATTGCCTGCGCTGATCGTCCACACGCCCAGCGTGCGGTCTGCGTCCGACAACATTGCCACGGCGTTGACCGCGCCGCGCAGCTTGTACGAGTTGGTTGGCTGCAGGTTCTCTAATTTGAGAAGAATGTCGGGGTAGTCCGGACCCATTTCAAAACGGAGCAAGGGGGTGCGAACGATAGTCTTGGCAATCCGCGTGCGCGCCCCCTGAATGTCGGCCAATGTGATTGCGCGCACCCGTTCGAGGGTCTGGGGCATGGACATCGCTTTCTCTCGGATGAACTAATTTGCGTCGCGAGGGCGCTGCGGTGGCGGCGGACTAACTTCCGGTGACAATACCGTCACGCGCCACAGCGCGGCGTGGTCCGGGGTTTGCCTAGGCACGATGTATCCAACGAACGGGACGAGCGCGATCCTAAGCGCCGACCAGCAGGCGGCTCAGTTTAGGACTCGAATAGGCGGCGCACACAACTCCCCCGCTACGCAGCGCGATTGAAGTGAAACGGCCCGGTCGATTGACCGGGCCGTGATCTTAGCAGCCATCTCCCCGGCAGCGACGAGGGGGCCGGAGGAGTTTGAGTCTAGTTCCTATCGCCCGGTTCGTGGGTCGTCTGCGCAGGCGCAGCGGTTCTGCTCGACGAGTCTTTGGCGGCGCCGCTCTTGCTGACCGATCCGGTCGCCTGGCCTGCACCGGAAGCTGCCATGGAGCCGCCGGGGCTGTTGGAGAGCAACATTTTCGTACCGCCGTCTAGTCGCACATTGCGCGTGGACGAGGTGATCGCTGAGCCTTCTGCACTGCCGGCCGAGGAAGAGACGATGTCTAGGCCCTTGACCCCGAACACGCCTTTGCTACCCGAGGTCAACATCCCGCGGGAGGTAAGCCCGCCGACTGCACCGGCCGAATGAACGGTGGCGTTCGCCATGCCGCCGACCGCCCCGTTCACACCATGACTGACGCCACCGGCCATGCCGCCCGCAGCGCTCAAGCCACCCGCGGCCGAGCCGCCAACGCCGCCGATGAGTCCCCCGCCCGAGGCACGCGGCGAGCCCAGGCTCGACCCGACCGCGGACGGCGGCGAGCCCAGGCTCGACCCGACCGCGGACGTGCCGGCGCCGCCCATGTCGGAAGCGAGCGAGGCATCCGACTCCGCTGCCGATATGGCTTGAATGGTCGCGTTCAGAGGAACCTCACGGCCGTCCTTGAGAACGGCCTTGTCGAATACAAGCGCCAACATGGATCCTGCGCTGGCGTCGGCCTTGCCGGAGGCCGATTTGTCCAGCGGCTGCGCCTTCGTCACGTGGCCAAGCAGTTTCGAGCCCTGCTTGATGCTGGTGCCATCCGCAGTTTTGGCATCTCTATCGTTCGTTGCCGTGACGGGGTCGCCTGGCTTGGCCTTGCGCGCATCGACCGGCTTCGAGAGCGTCGCGCTCATTTCCGAACTGCCAGCCGCATCGGCCTGAGCATGCTTGGTGCCCGCGGAGGCGGTGGAAGTGCTGCTATGGGTGGCGCTCGCGTCGTTGCGATTCGCCTTGACGTCCGTGGTGGACGTCGTCGCAGCGCCACCCTGTGCGGCCGGTCCGTCCGCGAACGCATTCGCAGCTAGTGCCAGCACCGCCCAAAAAAGCATAGTCGATGTTCTCATGATTCAGACTCCTGTTGGGACGCACGCTGCGCGTCCGCCGCGCAGTCTGAAACGTCGGTTGGCCCAATTCTGTTATCCACGTCTCGTTGGCCGCATCCGCCCCGCACAGCAGGCGTCTTCGCGGACTCTGATAGCAATACGTTCCGCGATCGGCGTTTCTTCCGGCTGCCATGCAACCGTCCGCTATGGTCAAATCGTCGGGTGTCGGCCTGGCGTGCGGAATTCCAACAAATCTGGCCCACGGCAGCTTTCCCGTGCTGCGTGACGACGCGAGGGACCGGACGATCCCCGCCGTCCCGGATCCGCTCGGGAGACTGGGCTCCGCAGCGGCATGCCATGCCGCCGCCGGGGCCGCCTACGGGGTCCTAAACTTCTGGAATCGCTGTGCGTGGCTAACCGTGCCGCAATTGCATTCGACTGGGATTGGCTTGGGAAGCTCCAAAAAGTCATCGCCATATCCCTGGGAGAAATCCTCGTGTACGACGATCTGCAGCCCGCAGTCGCAACGTGCACCGTAGTACCAGGTATTGCGCTTCAGATTTTGCTCGGGCATAGCCCGATAGGGGGCGCTTGTCATGAGGCTCCTTCGAGTTGAGCGCTTATTTCACCGCGCGATGCTACCCGTTCGCACGGCCCGACCTCATAAGAGGGCCAGCATTGCAGCTGTAGGTGTTGGCCTACATGTTCTGTCCCCGACGGACATGGACCACAACCACGCGCCGCGGCCTTGAGCGCTTGCGATTCAGTCTGTTACCGGGCCGACATCGGCGGCATCCAGTTGCTCCAAATGCAGCTCGCTAAGCAATTGCTCGTGCTCCTCTTTCCACTTGCGGCACGTCGTAGCGAGTGTCGGATTGTCAGGCGTCCCAATGATCCATTCCTCCAGCTCCAACACCCGCCTGAGCTTCTCACAATGGCTGATGGCGCTGTCCACGAGAAGCGCGCCAGTGTCGCCACCGCCGGCAATGCTGGGTGGAATGTCGCTGCCCGAAACCCGGCGTGTCGCTCGATCGTTCATCAGCTCTCTCCAGGAGTCTGTGTGTCGCACCCGCGCGCTTTCGCACTGGGGGAATGTGCACAATAGATACTCCGCAAGTGTGTTGTCGGACGTGAGGCCCCTCACAAACCCAGCGTGGGCGCGCGCCCCGTTGTGCTGTAGGATACGTCTGACAGGGATTTTACGCAGCCTATACCGCTGTCCAGCCACTATCACTCAACCAACCAAGAACGAAGCCATGAACGACACCAATAAGTTCCGTTGGATGATGCTGCCAATCGCGTGGGCGCCATTGCTTGGGGGGCCGACGGCGGCGGCTGACGTGGTCACGGACTGGAACGTCACTGCCGCGGATATCACGGTCGCGGTCGGCCTGCCGCCACCGCACGCCAACCGCACGCTCGCAATGGTGCAGACCGCCGTCTACGAGGCCGCCAACGCCATCACCAAACGGTATCCCCCCGATCGGGTTACGCCGCATGCGGTGCCCGATGCGTCGGTTGCTGCAGCAGTCGCGGCAGCGAACCGTGCGATGCTGTCGCGCCTGGTGCCCTCGCAGCAGGCCACGATCGACAAGGCCTACGGGAGCGCGCTCGCCGCGATCGCCGATGGCTTGGCGAAGACGGCGGGGATCGCGGCAGGCGAACAGGCCGCCGCGGCTGTTCTCGCTTGGCGCGCGGACGACGGCGCGGGAGCAGGCGAACGGTACCGGCCGGCCACGACCGCCGGCGTATACGTCCCCACAACAATCCCCGCCGTTCCGCAGTGGGCGCAGCGCAAGCCATGGGTGATGACCTCGTGCGACCAATTTCGACCTGGGCCGCCTCCTGCGCTTACGAGTGAGCTGTGGGCGCGTGACTACAACGAGATCAAGGCGGTCGGCGCGAAAAACAGTACGACGAGAACCCCGGCACAGACTGAGATTGCCCGGTTCTGGGAAGCCACTGCGCCGACGATCTACCTTCCGGTCGTGCGTTCAGTCGCCAATGTTCCCGGCAGGGAGGTGACGCGGAACGCGCGACTCCTCGCGATGACCGCCGAAGCGATCGACGACGCCCTGATCGCGGTCTTTGACGGCAAGTACTTTTACAACTTCTGGCGACCGGTCACCGCGATTCGCAACGGGGACATCGATGGCAACGATGCGACCGAACGGGACGCAGGCTGGCTACCATTCATTGACACGCCAATGCACCCCGAATATCCCTGCGCCCATTGCATCGTCTCAGGAGCGGTCGGCGCGGTGCTGGTAGCGGAGATCGGTAGTGGACCCACGCCGACACTGAGCACCACCAGCCCGACGGCGCCAGGAGTCGTCCGCAGTTGGACGAGCATCGACGATTTCGTGGTCGAAGTCGCCAACGCCCGCATCTACGACGGCGTGCATTACCGCAACTCTACGGAAGTAGGAACGGCGATGGGGAAAAAGATTGGCGCATGGACGGCGGCGAACGCGCTGCGGCCGGCCAAGTAGCGCAAGCACCCGGCTCAGCACGTGGATCAGCCATCATCTGCATTTGCTCACACTGCCCAGGAGAGTTGAATGCGTGCTCTGCAGATTTCAGGCGCAGTCCTGATCGTGATCGGCCTGTGGATGATCATCCGGCCGCCGAGCTATTCGCGCGAGGAGAGCGTGTTCAAGCTCGGTGACATCGAAGCGAAAATGCAGCAGGAGCACCGCGTCCCCGGATGGGTCGGTGGCATAGCACTCGGCGCCGGCCTCGTGCTTTTCGTGGGCGGGACTAAGAAGCGCTGAATCGTAGTCACCTGCTCCGTGTAGGGCGCGCCGGCAAGTCTATTGGGAATAGTGGTCGCTGGGCGCCGATTCTGGAGCTCAGCAAAATCGCCCGGCCGGCGCCGGTCCGCGACGTGATGCGGCTTCAGGGCGCGCAGCCTAGCCGCGCCGACTCGAAGTTTATCGCGAAGTCAAGGCGCTTCTCGCGATTTGATCAGGCGCTGATGGCCTGCAGAAGCCGCACCGCTGCTCGCTGCAATACAGCACTGCCACCTCAGCGGAGCGAGGGTGGCGGCAGCAACTGGCCCGCCTCGAGCGCGAGGCCGCAGTTCAATTGCTTTGATGCGATGTCGTTTGCATAAGCTTTTCGACATCCGTCGTTTTGAGAAGCCTGGTTCCAGGCTCTTCCACTGGCCAGGAGACGGCTGCGGCGCCGCGCAACCGCGGCAAGATCGCCGCTCGGTCGCAGTCTTAGGGCGAAAAGCGTCGCGATGCCGAGGAGCAACAGTGCGAAGGTCGAAGGTTCCGGGACCGACACGACGGTTCTGTCGTCGGGGCCTCCGTGCGGCGCGTGCGCGGGAGGATCCGGCGCGTAACCGGGCCAGACTACAGAGGCGGCGTGCCCGAGGTCGGGCGGCTCCGCCGGTACGGGGGAGCGCGGCAGGTCGGTCAAGGGTATGTCCTGCAGGTGAGCTTCAGGCCACGGGTCGCGACACGCCGGCTGCGCCGGCGGATGATAGTAATGGGCGTGATACGGAAACGCGCGCGGGTGCACGTGATGGCGCGGTACGCAGTTCGGGTCCAGCATGCCGGCGAGGAGAAGCGCGGTGATCACGGATTCTTCTTGTTCTGTCAGGCCCTAGAGCCATTTTGCGGTCGAAGCCCTCTCCAGCGCAGTCATGTGAAACCCCTATCCTCCAATGGGGGATTTCGAGCATATGGGGCTAGAATCGTGGGCGTCAGCTGGGAGAAATCAGTATCTGCAGAGCCCCGTGCGGGTAGGCAAGGGCGCAAATCTGCTGCCGGCGATCGTCGTGCGGTTGGGCATCGGGGTGAAGACCGTCGAGTCGCACCGCTCCCAGCCCATGCCAAAGCTCGGTATCCGTGACACAACGAGTCTGGTCGTAGTGCTGCATCAGGAAATTCCTGATGCGGTATTGCGCCTTTAGCCGACCCGCTCCCGCAGCATTCGCTGGTATGACGCGCAGCGCCGTGGCACTACGCTTCGCGCGTCGCTTGAGGGTGGGGCTTGAGATGAATTACCCGCGACGGAAGTTGCAGTCTCACGGTCCGTTGCACAGGGAGCAGCGCGCGTTCGCAGTAGGGAGTTCGCCAGGAGCGCCGTGCAACAGGTCGTTGATTTGACGGCCTGATTCATCGCAGGAGAAGACGCTCCCCTAATAGTTTCCAAACAATAGGGAGGCAGCGCCTGCAGGCGTTTGCCGGTGGTGCTCATATGAGGTTCGCAAGCATCGTGCTCGTCGAGGATCACGCCATCCTGCGCGAAGGGTTGCGCGCGCTGCTCGAGCTGGAACCTGATCTCAGGGTGGTTGGTGAAGCCAGCACCGGAGCGGACGGTGTCCGGGTGGTGCAGAGCACCAGCCCGACGCTCGTGATTACCGACCTGGCGATGCCGGGCGGATCGGGGCTGCGGACAATCGATGAGCTGCGCGCGGTGTGCCCGAACCTGCGGGTGTTGGTGCTGACGGCGTCTTACACGGCGGAGCACATCGGGGCAGCGCTAACCGCTGGCGCCGATGGCTACGTGCTGAAGGATGCCAGCCGCGCGGAGCTGCTGCAGGCGATTCGCTCCGTCATCGCCGGCCAGAAGTACTTCTCCGAGCCGAAAGACCATCTCCATTGACGGAGGAGAACGGGAACAAAAAACGAAGATAAAACGCACGGCGAAGACGGGAAAGGCGATTCCTTCCAGTCCGACGACGGCCCTTCACGCCCCGACAGCAGCAGCATGTCCTACGAGGACCAATCGCAAGGCATCAAGAGCAGAGCGTGAATGGCGCACGGTCCATCACCCTGCAGGGGTACATGCGTCAGTTATGCCGGGGATGCCGTGCTGAACCCACCAATTACGGATTTCGCCGTATTGCAAGCGCCGCCGGACCGGCGTAAACGTACCTGCTTTCGCTTTCGTCGCGCAGTTGCACCAGACCGCACCGCAAACAGGCGCTTTGGCTCTGAACGGATGGGGATTGTACGCGCCGTTGTACAGAGCAACAGCAATGGGAGATACCTATGGTTCCAAAGTTACTTGCCTCGAAATGCCGGTCAAACGGAACAGTTGTCGCAGCGCTGGGCCTCGCATTCGCCCTGCTGGCAGTGACAAATCCTCCTCGTGTCCTCGCAGCGAACGATCGCTTTCGCGCCACGATTCCGGATGGCGGCGCCGGCGAGGCGGGCGAACTACGCACGCCGCTGCAGTTTGAGCAGCAGGCAACCAACCATCCGCAGAGCGGAACTCAGTCCTTGTTTTCGCGTTGCCGTCGCCCTCCGTTTAGTGGCACGGTAGGGCTTTATGACCCGATCGCTTCGCCGGAATTTGATGCTATCGTGAACGATACGGCGTTCAGCTTCGCGGATGGCTCCAGCTGCTATAACCCGCAGAACGAACAGAACATCGTGATCAATCCGGCCGATACGCAGAACGTTGTCACGTCCGCCAACGAGTATCGCGACAACGTGCATGCCATCTACTACTCGCGCGATGGCGGGCATAGCTGGATTAACGTGTTTCTGCCGGGCTGGACCAGATCGTCGGGCGGATCGGGCGATTTCTCGCATCTCGACTCCTGCGGCGATCCGGTGCTCGCCTTTTCACCGAACGGTCAGCGGCTTTATTACAGCGGGCTCGTATGCAACTTCGACAAGTTCCCTCGGACGATGTCTGGGGTAGCAATCGCGGTGTCCACCGACGGCGGTGCAAGCTGGTCGGCTCCGACTATGGTCGACTATCGAGCCAGCGGTGATTTCTTCAATGACAAGGAATGGATTACCGCCGGACCTGGGAACACGGTGTATGTGACCTGGACAAAGTTCTACCAGGGTCCGCGAGGTCTGGGCTATCTGCGCTCACCGATCGTCATGGCAAGTTCGTCAAATGGCGGTAAATCCTGGTCATCGGTCAAGGCGGTCTCTGACGATGCACATCCGTTCAATCAGGGATCACAGGTGGCCGTTGCGCCTGACGGGGCGCTATATGTTGCCTACGAGGGGTCCGACCCCGCAACGGGATATGCGACCGACCAGTTGGTGATCGCGCGCTCGCTCAATGGCGGCACGTCGTTCGTTAACCATCAGATTGCGCGCGTGTGGGATGATGTCGATTGCTACCCGCTGCAACTGCCGGGTGCGCAGAACCGCCAGACGCTCAGCAACGAGCAGTTTCGGATCAACAGCTTTCCATCCATGTCGATCGACGGGACCACCGGAGACATAGCGATTGTATGGGCGGACAATCAAGGTGCGGGCAATTGCGGCAACGGCGGTGTCGCATTCAGTGGCGTGACCTCGAATCAGGTCAAGTTGGTCACATCGGCCGATGGCATCAACTGGACGGCGCCTCGCACGGTCACTTCCGGCGCTGCGGACAAGGTGTATCCCTCGGTCGGCGCAAATGCCGGACGTGTGGTCATAGGCTATTACACTCGGACCTATTCGCCAGCACCGACAGCGACTGATCGCAGCTGCGGAATCGCTGAACTTGATTCCTCGACGGGCAACGTAGTTTTGCCGGCCGATACGGCTCGGGCCAATGCTGCGGTCTGCCTGGATTGGGCGGTTCGATCCTCGACCGATAATTTCGCCACTGAGACGCGGGTGACACGGCAGTCATCAAATCCGTACATCCTGTTTGCGGGCTCGTTCATTGGCGATTACACCGGCACGGCGCTGGCCGCCAATGGCAAGGCGATTACCGTGTGGACCGACTTTCGCGGTAACCCTGGCCTGACGCCTGCCAACCAGGATGTCGTGGTCGGTACAGGGTACTGAGTTAACAGGGTACTGCGCCACGGCACCACGCCGTGGCGCTCCTGTATCAGGCTGGCCGGCAAACGGCGTATTCCTGATACGCGAGCAATTTGGAAAACCAGAGCTCGGGCACGAAGGATACGTACGTGCAGCTGGGAGCGAAGGGCAACGCCAGCTCACTGACACTGAGAAACCAGGGCGGCCGAGAGCAGATTCTCAAACCGTTTATATGACCGGAATGGACCCCGTACCAGATGGTAGGGGAGCCGGTATGCTCATTCCGTGCAGCCCGGATCCTGCACCGCGTCAAGGTGCGCTGATTCTCTCGCCGCTGGCGCCGCGCCGCAGTTGCGCTGCGCGGCCTACTGGCGGCCTGATGGGCGGCGCCTATACCGATGCGCGGGAACTTGTAGCGGGGGCGGGCTTCTGCTGTTTTCTACCAACCACCGGCTCGCCATCGCCACCTAGTAGAAGACAATGGTAGCGAAGAGGATACCTATATTGGAGACTGAAACAGCTATGTCGCATCATAGTCCGTCTGCGCGGTCGCGAGGCATCGAACGTTCGCACCATGCCCACTTTTCTTCGATGTAGAGAGACGCGCATGTCTTCCGTGCGGTGCAACATAATGCGCAACTTTGACTTTGTGCATACGTCTCGGGCACCTTCGCTTCATCGCTGCACGCCGTATGCAGGCGACGGCTCAAAGCTATGGCGTCATAAGGGATGTCGGCCGAACCATCATGCTCACATCGCTACTCTGCGAAGCGCGTATCTGGCCGGTAATCTGGCGACGCAGACTCGCCTACTGGCTCGTCGGCGAGAAGGACAATCTGGCGTTCCTCGTGATGCTCGGGCTGCCGATCCTTGGTGTGGCAGGCATCATCTATTTTGCCTACTCGGAGGGAACGCGCATCGAGCCTGCCCGCATTCAGGCCCTGCAGCGGGAAGCAACACATGCAGGTCGGCGCGCAAATGATCTGCAATGCCTCGCCGAGAACATCTATTTCGAAGCTCGCGGCGAACCGCTCGAAGGCCAGTACGCGGTTGCCGAAGTCACCTTGAATCGGAAATGGTCCCAGAACTTCCCGCACACGATCTGCGAAGTGGTCCATGAGACTCGGTGGGATCCGAACCGCCGGCGTTTCGTTGCAGACTTCTCGTGGACGGAGCTCGGCACGCTGTCGCCGCAGGACGGACCTGCCTGGAAGCAGGCGATGACCGTGGCGAGCGCGGCGTACGATGACCTGCACACGCCGGTTGTGCCCGGTGCATTGTTCTATCACGCGACCAGCGTCCGGCCCGGATGGTCGAGGAACAGAAGAGCTGTCGCGACGATCGGCCATCACATTTTTTACCGCTGAGAGTCCCGCAGAGCGCGCAGCTCTATCGCGAGGCCGTGCGCAATCTCAACACGACACTCACGGAACCTGTTGAACGACAGGAAGCGCGCGCGCTCATCGCCCAATTGCTTGGCGGTCACGTGAAGATTCGACAGGAAAGTGAGGCGGTCTACGCGCGCCTCGAAATGGATGGTGGTAGCGGGGCTGCATTCGAGTCCTGCCCTGTTGCGGGCGGTGGTTGCTATCGACCCGGGGGCACCCCCAGGAGAGCCTCAGCGGCGCGCACGTAGTGCCAGAGCTCACCGGGATTTCTTGCCAACGCCTGTGAAAACAATTCCTCGCCCTTTGCGCGCTGACCCGTTCTGATATACCACGCACCAATTTCGGCCATGCCGGTATCGTCTTTGGGATTCGCGATGAGTGTCTTCTGAAAGGCATCTTCGGCTTTCAACGGCTCGCCGGCGTCAGCGTAGATCTCCCCTGCGCGCTGCCAGTCGCTCCCCTTCGGTTTGGCGTTCAAGACCTGGTCAATCAGAGCCTGGCCTTTGGCCTTGTCTCCTGAGAGGTAATACACACGAGCGACACCCAGCCGTTCCCAGGAGCCACTGCCGGCGAGCTTCTCTGCTTCCTGCAGAGCAGCCAGTCCCGCTTCCTTCGCCGCTTTGCCGCGGATGAGATCGATGCCCGGTGGTTTTTCCTTCGCGACGAGCCCGACGCCTATGCCAAACGCCAGGCACCCTGCCGCAAGTGCGACGGCGAAACCCGTTTTCATGTTTGAATCCTCGTGAGTGCGACCATCAGAAGCCGTGCGTCGCGGCCCGCAGGTACCGTAACACAAACACAGGTCGCCCTCCCGTTTCGCCATGAGGAATCGATGGCGCGTGCCGGCTCCACACGTTAGCGTTGGGGGGTGTGGGCGCCTCGCGAAGGCCGAGAAGACAGTGGACGCGGGGCGTGCCCTAGTCGACAATCACGCGGGGCCGAATCCTTCCCCATCGTCGGATGTGGTAGCGGGGCCTGCTTGTGGCGTTGTTTGCTGCGGCTTCCTAGATGAATTTCGGCGGCGCGTTGGGAGCGCTTGATCAATCAGGCCGATCGCAAGTCAATTGGGGCCAAGTGCGACAACCCACGTCTCCCGTGCGCCGTCGGATGGTTTGCATTGAACCCACGTGCCAGCCCAATTTAGGGCTGCCAGCGTGCAGGGGCGCCTGTAAGTCGGCGGCGCTGAGCAAGCCGGCTGCGGGCGCTCGGGCGATAGCAGTTCTCATTGCGGTCGGCTGGCTGTTGCCCGCCGCCGCTGGCCACCCCGCAGATGTGCCGGCCAGCACCTCGGCTTGGCGTGCGGAGAAGGAGGTCTTCTACTTGATCTTCGTGCGCAGCTTCGGCGACTCAAACGGCGATCACATTGGCGACTTCAAGGGTATTGAGCAGAAGCTACCGTACCTGCAGCACACCCTCGGCGTGACTTCCATCTTACTGACGCCGATCGTCCCCTCGCCCACGTACCACAACTACTTTGCGTCGAGGTTTGACGATGTTGATCGGGCCTACGGCGATCTCGCGTCATTTCGTCATCTTGTGAAGACACTGCATTCGCGTGGGATGAAGATCTATCTCGATGAGGAGATCCAGTACACAGCAGAGAACCATCCATGGTGGGCGGAGTCGGCGGACCATTCCGAATCCAAGTACTCAGATTACATTCTGTATGGTGGACCTGGGAACACGAGCCCGGAGACTTGGACGGGAGCAGAGACCTATGCCGGGAAGTCCGGGAGCGTCGCGATGGTGAATCTGCAGGCTCCCGCTTTGCGGCGTTACTTCGCGGATTTATTCGTTTGGTGGGTAGATCCGCACGGGGACGGGCGGTTCGACGAAGGCGTGGACGGCTTCCGTATCGATCACATGATGGATGATCTGGATGGGAAGGGGAAACTCACCAACCTCGTCGCGGGTTTCTGGGCACCGCTGCTCTTG
>WNFT01011186.1_pt1 | contig 13006 bp, 13 predicted proteins | sample 5400191 | NCBI WGS metagenome assembly WNFT01 (sample SAMN13153359, study PRJNA577476) | soil metagenome | isolation source: 80 cm saprolite under Madrone tree | place: USA:California | collected 2016-06-14
AGAGCACTGTGCGCGGCATGGTCGTGGTCGTGAGGTGGTGGAATCACTGCGGCCAGAAGAAAATGATTACTTTGTGCTCAAGCCGAAGCATTCCGGATTTTTCTCTACCACACTTGAGACGCTCCTCCGCTACTTGGAAACACAAACCTTGATTCTCACGGGCATTGCTGGGAATTTTTGTGTCCTTTTCACAGCAAACGATGCCTATATGCGTGATTTCGACTTGTTTGTGCCCTCGGATTGCACAGTATCGAACACAAAAACGGAAAATGGCTCTGCACTTGCGCTCATGAGGAAATTCCTCAAGGCGGATACCCGCGTGTCTTCTAGAATCGTGCTGTGCGTGACACACAAAAAGAGTCGAAAACGACGTCGTCGTCGATAACCAGACCCATCCGGTTCAGTTGTCCGCACTAACCCGATTCGGGCACCCGACAGGTGCAACCTGTCAACACGCTTCGGTAACTAATCGCCAAGCTGATGACGAAATCGACAATCACCTGTCGAGGCAACTCGCCAATTATGGGACTCCTCTGCCTCGCCAGCCGAAGACAAAAAAGATTACGCACATCACCAGAAACAGAAAGAACAAAACTTTCGCGATTCCTGCTGATGCCGCGGCGATGCCGCCGAAGCCAAGTACTGCTGCTACTAACGCAATTATCAGAAACGTTACAGCCCAACCTAACATGATGTCACCTCCTTAAGGCCTGAATCGAGTCAGCCGATTGCTTCGCGTGTATTTTTGTCACACGGCTCCTAATCTGACACTCGACGACTCGCATTGTTATAACTGCATAAGCTAGTACTACCCTAGGATTGTGCCTGAGAGCCTTGTCATTAAAAGTCCTATCGGCGTTAAGGGCTTGTAACTAGCGCCAGGTGGGAACAGACCAATCGCTTCTAGGTTATAAAGGCAGAGTTCAAATTCTTTCCGCCAGGTCGGGCTGGCCTAACAGGCGACGGAAAAAGGCTTCCGCCGCCCGTCAATGCAAGCACAATCAGCCTTATCGTCCGCCTTGCTGACCGCCGCCTTGTTGACCGCCACCGGGTTGGCCGCCGCCGCCCTGCTTCTCACGCTCGCGCTGCTGGCGTTCACGTTCCTGTTTCTCGCGATCTCCCTCTTGGCCGCCCTGCTGTCCTGGACCGCCGGACTTACCTGGTTCGTTTGGATTACGTTGTGTTTCCATGAGTACCTTTCGTTAGTGTATCAGTGAATGCTAGCCCATCCTTTGTAACAAGCGATGAGGTCGAGTTCCTTTCTTCCTTTTAAGATCGCTTTGCGCAGGCCCTTTGGACTCAAGAATTTGCGATAAGGTTTTCGGTTGAGGATAACGAGCTAAAACTACTGATTCCTGGCCTCGGCTAGCTCAGCCTCCATGAGAGCCTCCGGGTTCACGATCTCTTCAGCCAATTGGTTGAGCGCCTCATTCGTCTCGGATTCCTCATTGAGGGTGGTTTGGAGAAGCTCCGCGGATCTCTCCTTTCCGAGCAGCTCAGCAAAGGTACGGACGCTGCCGTAACCGGCGATCTCATAATGTTCGACTTTTTGTGCCGCGACGATGATACCAGCGTCAATGACGGATTCTTCGCCTTCTTCCTGCAGAATTTCCGATCCTTCCTCGATGAGCCCTTTCATTCCATGGCAGGTTTTGCCTTTAGGCTTCTCGTTGATTTCCTCGAAGACTTGTTCAAGTCGTTCAACGTGAGACTTAGTCTGTTTCAGATGCTTTTCGAAAGCCTGCTTTAGCTCTGGCGAAGAAGCAGCCTTCGCCATCTTTGGCAAAGCTTTTAGTAGTTGGTTTTCTGCGTTATAGAGGTCTCGCAATTCGTTAATGTAAAGTTTTTGTAGCTTATCCAACTTCATAATCCCTTTTTTTCCTTTCTGATTCTACGTTTTAACTTTCTTAGTTTTACTCGTGCTAGTGCGCTTCAGCGTCAGCCTCAAGAAAGAAACGCCGCCAAAGATATTAGTGGGCGTCCTTAATGTTAGAATTTTTCAGAGCCTATCCTAACCTCACAGCCGCATCGACTGATAGAGGAAGTTCAATCAATTACGCCGGGTTTCACGTTTGTCTGGGCGCCCGGGTTTTATCGCGTGCGTTTCACTGACAGCGCGCAATGACGACTCCATACAACGATCTGGCTTCCTCATCCGAGGATCAATAACACGCATATATACTTTCAAATAGTCGTTTGCCATCCTGGTGACAGTGAAGCGCTCCTCAAAAACCTCCCGGGAACGTGCGCGGCAGAGATCGGGAACCCATCGAACCGCCTCTATCGCGTCTTCCAGTTCTGTTACGACGAAGCCCGTTCGTCCTTCTTCTATCACTTCAGCAACCGCGCCACCCTCGTACGCGATCACTGGAGTCCCGCAGGCCATGGCTTCGATCATGACGAGTCCGAAAGGCTCCGGCCAGTCAATCGGAAATAGCAACGCGTACGCACTGCCGAGGAATTCGTCTTTCTGTCGGTCACTGATTTCACCGACCCATTCCGCAGTCGAACAGTCACGTAGCAGCGGTTCGACCACCCGTTTGAAATAGCGCTTGTCTACCGGATCAATCTTGGCGGCAATCTTCAATGGTATCCCCGTTCGTTTCGCGATTTCGATCGCGCGGTCGACGCGTTTTTCGGGACAGATTCGTCCTAGAAAGGCGAGATATCTTCCTGTTTCCGGCCTAAACCGAAGCAGGTCTTTCGGCAGCCCATGATAAACCGTCGCCTGCCAGTTCGCCCAGGGCAAAGGGTCACGTTGGGAGTTAGAAATCGACACGACCGGCATATCTCGAAAGTGGTCGTAAAGCGGAGCAAGATCCGGCAGATCGAGCCGGCCGTGAAGGGTTGTGACATGCGGAATTCGCAAGAGTCGGGAGACTGGAAAATGCAGGTAATCAATGTGGAAATGGATGACATCAAATTCGTGCGCGCGCTGAGATACCTGGTCCAACAGCAGGATGTGGTGTGCCAGCTGATCCATGCAGCGTTCATCCAGTCGAAGTGAGCGGTGGCACGCGGGAATAAGCCGAGCGGCGGTCTCCGAATCCCCGCTCGCGAAAAGGGTCACATCGTGTCCCTGGCGGATCAATTCTTCAGTAAGATAAGAAACGATTCGTTCGGTCCCTCCATACTGTTTTGGAGGCACGCTCTCGTATAGAGGCGCTACCTGGGCGATACGCATATTCCTCCTCTTCTTCCCTTTTGCGATAGGTGCTTTGCTACTCTCAGCAGCAGCAAAATACGCTTTTGTTCCGAAAAATTACGCTCGCACCACAGTGCCCCAGAGATCTGCATAAATCAAAAATCATAACCGTCCTCTAAATCGAATACCCGCGTGGCTTTGGTTTTTAGAAATTAAAGCGAAAGATTCGTCTTCCACTAACGGTTCTCGATTTCCTTCATTTCGACCCGCACTGCGTATTCGCTCGGTTTCAATTCTCGACCGGCTCGCGACGCATACACTTGGGTGAATTCAGCCCCAAAAAGGAGAATTTGCGATGAATAGTAAACCCACAACAATAACGTAACGAGTGAACTGGCTGCGCCGTAAGCGGAAGCGGCAGCGCCGCTGCCCAGGTAGAATCCCAACAGCCATTTGCCGAGGCCAAACAGAACCGCAGTCATGACCGCGCCGATCCAAACATCTCGCCATTGAATTGTGACATCAGGCAGGAACTTAAAGATCATGGCGAAGAGTAAGACGACAACTGCGAAATCAAAAACGAGGTAAACCGCTAACGCCACGACAAGTCCGCCTGGCAAAGCAGATCGCACGTAATGACTAAAGCCTTTAAGCAGGGCTTCGATCGCCAGCGATACAAGCAGCAGAAAACAGATGCCGCCAACCATTGCAAATGAAAGAAAGCGGCTCCGTAGAAAACCCGAAAGACCGCGACCAGGCGTGGCTTTTACGCCCCAGATTGTGTTCAAGGCATCCTGGAGCTGACCGAAGACGCCGCTTGCACCGAAGAGTGCCAGCGCAATCCCGATGGTTGTGGCAATTGTGCTTTTTCCCGGTTGCGACGCCGTTTCGGCAATCTTTTGTACAATCTGCACCACCCTTTGATCGAGAAAGTAGCCCATCTGCAACGTGAGTTTGCTCCAAGCGCCTGCTGGATCGTCGCGGAAAACCACGCCCACAATCGCGAGCAGCACTAGGACCAGCGGTGCGAGCGAGAAAACGACGTAATAGGCAAGTGCCGCGGCTAGTTGCGGCGCTTTATCCTGCAGCCATTCTTGAAAGGTTTGCTTTAACAGACTCAATGCGGTGCCCAAAAAGGATAAGTTTGGTGCCGCCGAGATGCTCTGTCTTGCCATGAGGAATCCTCCAAGAAAGTTCGCTCTTAGGGGTGTGTCTGGTTTTGGCAAAGAAACGTTGCTATTCGATTACGCTTTGGATCGACGCATCCACCACTCATTTCGCTGCGAACTACCTCACAGAATGCTGTTGAATCCACCATTGGCGCCGATGGAAGCGCGTTCAGTCGATGAAATTCCGACCGGAGAGGGCTGGCAGTACGAGCCGAAGTGGGATGGCTTTCGCTCTATTGCATTTCGTGATGGTGAACAGATTCACTTACAATCGAAGGCCGGTCAGCCGCTGGCACGTTATTTTCCCGACATTGTTCACGCGATCGCTCGGTTGCCAGCGCAACAGTTTGTTTTGGACGGCGAGCTTGTTGTACCCGTCAGCGGCGCTCTGTCATTCGATGAATTACAACTACGTTTACATCCGGCCGCGAGTCGCGTTCAGAAACTGGCCAAAGCCCATCCAGCAATGTTCATCGTCTTCGATCTCCTCGCTGAGAATGGACAATCCTACTTGAACCGGCCTCTGCGCGAACGCCGGCGACTTCTCGAAAAGTTCGCACGCTTGAATTTCAGGTCGGCCAAAGCTTTGCGCCTTTCTCCGGCAACGACTGATCAGCGAACCGCTAGTGAGTGGTTCAAAAAGGCCGGCGGCGACCTTGATGGGATCATTGTGAAACGTCTGGACGCTGCGTATGCTTCAGGCGAACGCACAGCGGCGATTAAGGTAAAGCAAATACGCACCGCCGACTGCGTCGTCGGTGGATTTCGTTACGGGCGCGGCACGCGCCTGGTTGGTTCTCTTCTTCTCGGCCTTTACGGTGACGATGGCTTGCTCCACCACGTTGGATTCACTTCCTCTTTCACCAAATCAGAGCGTCGCGAGTTAACAAAAAAGTTTGAAGCGCTAAAGAAAGCACCTGGATTCACTGGCAACGCGCCTGGAGGACCTAGCCGCTGGAGTACGGACCGCACCGGCGAGTGGGAACCTGTCGCTTCTAAAATAGTCGTTGAGGTTGCCTACGACCATTTCACCGGTGGGCGCTTTCGACACGGCACAAGATTTCTTCGCTGGCGTCCCGACAAAGCCCCTCGCCAGTGCGCCATGGATCAAGTCGAGCAGCGTGAAGGTAAATCGCTTGCACTTTTGCACCGATAACAACATCCAATACTCCCCAGACTGGAAGGTCAGAATGGAGGACATCAATCGATAAATGGATTCCATGTGAAGGGCTCGTGGGCCCAGAGAAGTCGTCTGAGCGCCATCCACTTAAAAGAGCTTTCGCTACTCATGCCTTGTGAACCTTTAGACAACCAAACGTTCTGCGGGACTCGAACTGAAACTCACAACCTATGAACAAATACCTATTGTGTTTAATCAGCGCCGTAATCGGAATCGCGTTCGTCGCTTCTTGCACCCAGCAGCAGGGAACGACTGCGACTTCGACGGCACCGGCAGTCACCAACCCGTCACCCACCCCGTCGCGGACGCGGCACAAGGCCGCAAGAAGAAATCCGCCGAAGACGGAGGGTTCAGTTGAGGCGCCCTCGCCCTCGCCTGGGGAGTCGCCGGCGCCGACGCCGTAAGATAAGACAGCGGTGGCTTACGGCCATTGTTGGATAAAGTTTGCGACGAGCTAGTCACACGCCTGTCGAACAGGAGGATTGCATCCTTTTTGGTGCTTCGATTCTTGTAGCCGCTGTTAACCACACTTAACTCGTTGCTAGTCTCGGACTGTCGCGCGAAGAGACTTCAGAACGGCTTTCTCGACCGCATGCAGATTGATCTTAGCAGAGTTTTTGATGGCTCGTCCAAGGCCGGCAATTTGCGTTCCGCTTAAGTAAGCTTCGATGATGGCTGGATGTACGTAACATTTACGGCAAATCGCCGGAGTGTTCCCCAGAAGTTGTGCCACGGCAGAAATCGCCGTCTTTACATTCGCTTTCCCCTCTTTGTTCGTTTTGAATCCGCCCTGTGCGTTGAGAGCTAACGCTGATAGAAGCGTACCAGCCCAGGTTCGGAAATCTTTCGCCGTAAAATTTTCATTCGTGATACCGCGCAGGTAATCGTTTACGTCCTGCGATCTTACGTCGTGTACCTTGCCATCGTCATCGATATATTGGAACAGCTCCTGGCCAGGCAAGTCCTGTAGCCTGGAAACGATCTTCGCGACTTGCCTGTCTCTTATATCTACTTCGTGTTGTCGTCCGCTCTTTCCACGAAAGCGAAAACGCAAATGTGCGCCCTTCAACGTCACGTGCCGATCTTTGATCGTGGTTAGGCCAAATGATTTGTTCTCGCGCGCGTATTCGTCGTTGCCGATGCGTATGAAAGTTCGCTCCAACAGTCGCACAACTGTTGCGAGCACCTTCTCTCGCGGCAGACCGGGCAATTTGATGTCATGATCGACTCGTTTTCGAATCTGTGGCAGCGCTTTGGCAAAATCAGCGAGGCGGCCGAATTTATTTTCGTCGCGTATCTCGCGCCAACGGTCGTGATAGCGGTATTGCTTCCGCTGGCGTGCGTCGCGACCGGTAGCTTGAATATGGCCAGTAGGCGATGGACAAATCCAAACGTCAGTCCATGCCGGCGGAATGGCCAGCCGTTTGATTCGAAGAACCCGTTGCTCGTCGCGGATTCTTTTGCCTTCTGTATCTAAATACTTGACGTCTTTACCGTTCAGCCTGCGTCTGTAACCTGGCCTCTGGTCGCTTACGTACTGCAGCCCGGCTTCTTCTGCCGCAGCCACGGCTTCATCAGACGCGACTTCGGTTCCGTTCCGGTTACCAACTTTTGTTACCGCGGTGCCCATCAGAAGCCATTATCCTTAGTCAGTCGCGCATTAAGTAAGAGTCAGTTCTTTCATGGGATCGAATCCAGTGCCCGCGGACTAAACCGAACTTAACCTTTCTTCAGCGGGCCCAGCCATAACCTCGCCAGTCGCTTTGAAGCGTGAGCCATGACAAGGACAATCCCAAGTTGACTCAGCCGAGTTCCACCTGACAAGGCAGCCAAGGTGCGTGCAAACAGGCGAGAGCTTGTATATCTCCCCCTTGCGGTCGCGGAAAGCGGCGCATTTCTTCCCGCGCGAGCCGATTATCATACCCTCGCCACGTTTTAGCTGTCTGACAGAATCGGCTTCGGGACGAGCGATCCGATCTTTGATCATGTAGTACGGGTAGTCCTTGTTTTCCCGGAGATAATTCCAAGTGGCGCCTTTGATTTTTTTTCGGTCTACGGCGAATAGATCGGTCCACGGATTTGTTCTTTCCGTAGCCCAGTCGCGTGCCATGATTGCGGCTATCGTTCCAAACGTGATGCCATTTCCGCAATACCCTGTCGCGATGAACTGGCGTTCGGCATTCTCACCGATATAAGGCAAACCGTCAGGAGTACAGATAACCTGTCCCGACCAGCGATAATCAACGCGCGCCTTGGGAATGATTTTTTTTAATCGCGCCCGCAACCGAGCATAGGCTTTTTCGGTCTGGTTCTTTTGTCCCGTTTTATGATCCTCACCGCCGTAGATGAGATAATCAAAGCCGCGACGTCGATCTACCCGCAGATAATCGTAAGGATCTCTTGTATCCCAAAAAAGCGCTTCGGGAACCGTTCCCGATGGAACGCGGGCGCCAAATGCGTAGCTGGTATAGAGCGACAGCTTCGTTTGCAGAAGTGTTGCTGCGGTAACATGGGCCAGACCTACAAGGGGATTGGAAACTTTGCCTGATTGGGATATCGCACACCTGGCAAATTGAAGTAGGGAACCGATTCCAGATAAGTTGCGTCGAATCGGAGTTTCGCGGCAAGGCTGCCCTCTTTCTTTAGCCGAGAAATCTCCTTTTGTGAAAAACTGTGGCCGTAGACATGCACATAAGCAGGTACGCGCGTAAACTCGCACTCTATCTGCTCCTTCTGGACAAGCCTCTGGATCTCATCGATAGCTGCCGCGCCAGCATCCCATGCGGCCTGAGCATGATCGTCACCAAAGGTTCGTGCTAATTCCTGGAGTTCGACATCCGTGATACAGGTCAGGTGAGCAGTGGTATGGCCAGTATCGATTGAGGCCACACGCTCACGCTCGATCAGCGCCACCGTTAAACCGGTCTCCTTCAAGAGATGGGCCGTCGTGATACCTGTGATACCTGCGCCGACGACAACGACATCGACCTTCACGTTCCTCTCCAAATATGGAAATCGCTTAATCGGCGCGCTATCAATCCAGAACGGAACGCTTCTCATCCATGGTTGTTCGCGGCCGATGCATGGTTTAGCCGTGCATGGAAAATCTTTTTCGGTGGCGCACTGGGCGCGCGATTCCTTCGTTGAATGTCGCTCACGATTTTGCTTTTAGTTTTTCCATCGGCTTGTTACACACAATTCGTGTAGGAAAAACGAAACCGAAAATAAACTTATGCTTTGGACTATATTTATAATTCTTATTGTTCTCTGGCTTCTGGGTTTTCTCGGGCATGTCGGGGGCGGCCTGATCCATTTGCTACTCGTGATTGCTGTGGTTGTTTTGATCGTTAATCTGATTCAAGGCAGACGACCGCTCTAAAAATCGGAAGCGTTGTCGGGCATAACGGTAGGACATCGACGAGAGCGAAATACGCTGTCGTAAGCAAGTGCGGCACCGAGGCGGCATACGTCATGTTGGGCCATTTCCCATGGTCGTTCGAGAAGCTCGAAGACGATCTTAGGAGATCGCGCGGATCAGCCCCTTTTTGACGGCTTCTGAGGTTGAACGCCCAGCTCAAGTTCACAAACAAAATGATGATAGATTGCTGCTACCCCGACGCCTTTTGTCGCGCGTGAAGGGCCATTCGTTTATGTAATACATTGTCCTTCGAAAAATGAGACACGCGCAGGAACTACGGCGTGCGACTAAGTTTATATGAAAGAACAAAAAGAAATTGTCTCAGTCATCGATGATTTGATTCAAACGCTTAAAGATGGCCAGGAAGGCTTCAAGCAAGCCGCAGAAGGCGTGAAAGCTCCGCAGTTGAAGTCACTCTTTAACGAATATTCGAGTCAGCGGTCGCAGTTCGCTACTGAGCTCCAGAGTCAGGCTCGCAGCCTGGGCGGATCCCAGCCCGAAGAAAGCGGTAGTGCTGCCGGGGCATTGCATCGGACCTGGATCAACTTGAAATCTGCTATCACGAGTGGCGATGACCACGCGATCCTTGCGGAATGTGAACGCGGGGAAGACTCGGCAGTTGAACAATACGAGAAGGCAATGAATGACAATTACCAGCGCAATTCCTTGAGATTGTCTCGCGTCAATATTCCGAGATCAAAAACGCGCACGATCGTATCAAAAATCTGCGCGACACAGCCAAAGCGAGTTGACTAAGTCGGGGTGGGTATCGTCGTAGAAAAGCTAGAGCATGTTCAGACTCGTCGCATCACCGAGCGAATCAGGACGATCAAAGCGACTAAGCCCAAGCCACCATTTAGGTAACAGGCTCCAACCGGAGCTATGGCCGAAGTAGCAGCGCGCATTAAGAAAAAGACCAGTCTAGGTATAAGAGATATGCCTATGGGTAATGCTCTTTCTCGCCAGGTCCGCGTGGCGCGTAGCTTTGATAATCGTTTCCGTCCCTTGATATGTTCTCAGTGATCGTTAGCTGCTCAATGCGTGGAGTTATGAGATAAACGCGGCGACCTGCGCATTTTTCGTAACATCCAAATGTGTCGTGGGGAGCGAAACGAATTGGTATGCCAGAAGAAGAACCAGTCGAAAGGGCGCGTGAAGACGAACGCGAAGGCAAATCTCCCTCCACCCAGGCAGGCGAATTCGTGCGCGAGGAAATGGAACATATTCGCGAAGGCGAACATGGTGCACGTTCCCCACAGCAAGCGATCGCCATCGGTCTGTCAAAGGCGCGCAGAGCTGGAGTAGAGTTGCCCCCACCGAAGCGGGGCAAGAAGCGAACGAAACTCCAAGCCAAGCGTGATCTTGCTAAGAGCCGCAAAGGCGGCCGCAAAAGGACTTCACGCACGCGGTCCCGCGTCACCAAAGCTGCGCTCAAACGCGAGGGCCGCCGGGCGGCATCGAAAAAGGCGTTATCACGACAAGCGAAACGGGCTTCAGCTCGGCGTTCAGCGCGTTCACGTTCGGCGGCCGCGAAGAAAGCCGCCCGTACACGCAAACGTCGTCGCTGAGATGGATGCGGCAGTTTGCGGTGCACGGGGATTCTATGCCTGACGAAAGGAAACTTCAGCCGCGCCAACGCCAGCATCAGCAACCTGGCCGGGAACATAAAATGCGGCCCCGACCGAAGGCTCAGGATGAAACGTATCGCGCCAGTGAAAAACTGCGGAATAAGGTAGCGATCATCACCGGCGGCGACAGCGGGATAGGCCGGGCCGTTGCCATAGCCTTCGCGAAAGAAGGCGCAGATGTTGCAGTGGTCTATCTCGAAGAAGAAAAGGATGTGAACGAAACAAAACGCCTGGTGGAAGAACACGGCCGCAAATGCTTGTTGATTGCAGGCGACGTCGGCCAGGAAGAGTTCTGTCGAAAGGCCATCGCGAAAACCATCAAGGAGTTCGCCAGGATCGACATCCTGGTAAACAACGCGGCTGAACAGCATCTGCAGGAGTCAATTGAAAAAATTACTGAAAAACAGCTCGAACGTACGTTTCGCACCAACATCTTTTCGTTCTTTTTCATGACGAAAGCGGCGCTGAAGCATTTGAAAAAAGGCGCCGCAATTATCAATACGACTTCGGTAACCGCCTACAAAGGCAATCCCCAACTACTTGATTATTCTTCGACCAAAGGTGCTATTACAACGTTCACGCGCTCTCTCTCACAAGCCCTGGTTGACAAAGCTATTCGTGTAAATGGTGTCGCGCCAGGTCCCATCTGGACACCCCTTATTCCTTCAACGTTTCCTTCAAAAGATGTCGAGACGTTTGGCTCAGACGTCCCGCTTGGCCGACCTGGTCAGCCGGAGGAAATCGCGCCGAGCTACGTGTTCCTCGCATCTGACGACTCCTCCTACATGACGGGGCAGATTCTGCATCCAAACGGCGGTACTGTAGTAAATGGCTAACAAGTGCTAACCAACCCCGCGTTGCGCGGACTGGAAATCATACTGTGAAAAAATATGACAACTGGAAAACAACGAGCCGCCGCGAGACGGAATATCAAGAAGGCGGCTAGAACTGCGCGCCGGAAGAGAACAGTTGCGCACCTACCCAAAAAGACCCGCACTGCTCTCGGCAAAGAAGGCGCTAAGGCTGCACGAAGGAAACGAGGCAGCTCGAAATAAGGATAAGTGTTCGGGCCGCGCTGCCGCGATGTCCTTTTGTGAGACTACTGGCACTGCCTTATCTTCGGCCGCCTTTCTTCCGCCCTTGCGCGAACTCGACTTGCTTCGCTTTTTCCCGCGACCTCCTCCGCCTTTTTTACGACCACCCTTGTCCGACTTATTGACGGTCGCCCACGCTCGGCGTTCCGCTTCTTTGCTGCTTGCTCCGCGTTTCTTATAGCCTCTTTCAATCTTCGATGCCTTTCGTTTTTGCTTCGATGTGTATTTCTTCTTGCTTCCTCGTGCCGTGGATTACCTCCGGGTTAAGTTTCCGGATATAACAACGCATTTCCTGCATGGCTTGGACCTACTTTTGTCCTCTCAAGTTGATACGCGCGTCCTGGTTTCGCTCGGCGATAAAACGTTATATGAATACATTCTCACAATCTATCGGAGCGTTACTTGGTCTCGGAGTCGAACCAAAAGAGCTAACGTTTCTCCAGGTTTCACTGCGCGGGGTCATTGTCTTCATCGTTACCCTTGTGATGGTTCGACTTAGCAGCAAACGGTCCCTTGCGGAAAAGACAGCTTTCGATGCTGCCCTAATCGTCATCATCGCTTCAGTTTTGGCGCGTGCCATTAATGGTTCAGCCCCTTTTTTCCCAACCCTGGGCATTGGACTCATCCTTGTGTTACTTCATCGGCTTCTCGGCCTCGCCGCATATTATTCACATGGTTTTGGAATTTTGATTAAAGGAAAGGCGGCAGTGCTTGTTGAGAACGGTAGGCTGCAACGAAAGAATATGCGTCTAAATCACATTTCTGAACACGATCTCGAGGAAGACATGCGGCTCGACGCAGCAACCGAAGACCTATCGAAGATTAAGATTGCGCGTATCGAACGCAGTGGTGACATCAGCTTTATCAAGGCTGGATAATCTGGGAATCCGATGACTCAAGAGCCTTTGCGCCGCCCAAGATTTATGTAATTCGTAACACGCCCGTCCCTGCTCGACTCCGATCCGGCGTTGCTTTACGGAGTTACAACTGGGAATGCTGCCCTGCGCGACGTGTACCAAAAACTCAAGCCCCTATTGCTGCCACCACCCGAAACGCCAAACCGTCGAATCGATTTCACACCGAGGAAAATAATGATTAGCGTCAACGACGCCCATCACTGTTTTTGAAAAAGGCGATAATGCCCGAAATGGCGAGCGCCGCCACACCCATCGTGATCAAGGCACGATGCTCGCTTGTCCATAATTGCGGACTGCACTCTTTCGCGCGCGCGTCGAAAGCCCCGTGCGCGCCGTGATCGCCCGGCACCGGTTGCCATAAGTTGTGCGCGCGATCCGGATCTTCAGGTCCGTCATACTGCTGCGAATCGTATCCGGTATCCGCCAGGTAACGATCGAGAAGACCCAGAGCGAAT
>WNFT01004654.1_pt1 | contig 13004 bp, 12 predicted proteins | sample 5400191 | NCBI WGS metagenome assembly WNFT01 (sample SAMN13153359, study PRJNA577476) | soil metagenome | isolation source: 80 cm saprolite under Madrone tree | place: USA:California | collected 2016-06-14
GCGCGCCATAAGAATATTGCTCAAAGGAGCCGTCCACAGCATCAGAAGCGGACGTCAGGCTCATGCAGACAAGCCGGCCTTTCGCAGACCGTCCAACAGGTATTCGAGCGCGTTGGCGTCCGCGATTGGCCAATAGTCGCGGGTGAACGCCAGATCGATCTCGGGACGAAGAATTCGCAGGGCCTCGATGCTGCGGCGCGCCTCTTCCAGCCGTCCAAGATGCGCCTGGGCAGCAGCCAATATTGCCCAGCGGGACCACTGAATGTTCGGTTCGCGCAGCGACCGCTCGGCCGCCTCGGCTGCCTCCTCAAGCCGTCCCGAAAAGAGGCAGGCTTCTGCCCTTCTTACCAGGAACTGGCCAAAATACGGGTCCTGCGGGCTGAGGCGCATTGCCAACTCGATGTGCGGCAGGGCCTGCTCCGGGTGTCCGCCGGTAGCAAGGGCCATGGCAAGGGCAGAGTGGGCCTGAGCCAAGCTTGGATTAAGCTCGATCGCCTTGCGGAGCTCAAGGACGGCCGAGTCATGCCTTCGCACCAGAGTGAGTGCCCGCCCCAGGGCGTAGCGGTTGAACGCGTCCTCCCCGTCGAGCTGCACTGCCTTCTCGGCGAAACGAAGAGCGTCGGCTTTTGCGGCCTGGCCGGTGTCGACGTAGCCGCCAACAAACTGAAAGAAGAATGCCTCCTCTGCCGCCGCATAGGCACGCGCCAGGCCGGGATCAATCTCAATCGCCTGTCGGAACATGTTTTGCGCCTCGGCAAGATCCTGCCGGGTGCGCTTGTAGGTGTGCCAAAGGCCTCGCTGACACAGGTCCCAGGCGCGCAGATGGTCGGGCCGCCTGGCCCGCGCCCGCTCGCGCTCGGCCTTGCCGAGCTCGGGCTCGATCGCACCTGCCAATGTTTCGGTGATTTCGTCCTGTACGGAGAAGATATCTTCCAGGTCCCGGTCATAGCGCTGGGCCCAGACATGATTGCCCGATCCGCCGTCAATCAGCTGCCCCGTGACGCGAACCCGATTGCCAGCCTTGCGCACGCTGCCTTCGAGGACGTAGGCCACCCCAAGCTTGCGGGCCACGTCGCGAATGTCCGTCGATTGCCCCTTGTAGGCGAAGCATGAGTTGCGAGCGATCACGAAGAACCATCGAATCCGGGACAGTGCGGTAATCAGATCCTCGGTGACGCCATCGGCAAAGTACTCCTGCTCGGGGTCGCCGCTCATATTCGTGAACGGAAGCACGGCGATCGACGGCTTGTTGGGAAGCGGAAGTTCAACGGCGGAGACCGCCGGCCCGGGCCCGTCTTTGCCCGCGAGCCGGTAGATTTGGATCGGACGATCGATGTTCTTCAGCGTCTGTGGGCCCAGCGATACGAACGAATGCGGCAGCTTGCCATTCACATGCTCGAAGACACTCGCCGAAATGCAGAGACCCCCTGGCTCCGACAGGCTCTCGAGGCGAGCCGCAATGTTCACGCCATCGCCATAGAGATCGCTGCCTTCCACCATCACATCGCCAAGATTGATCCCAACACGCAGCACAATCCGCTGGCCCTCAGCCGCGCCGGCATTGGCGCCGTCCATTGCCGCCTGCAACTCGACGGCGCAGGCGACCGCGTTCACGGCGCTGCCGAACTCTACCAGCACCCCGTCACCCATCAGTTTTATGATGCGGCCATGGTGTTTGGAAACTGCAGGTTGAAGAATCTCGGCTCGCCGGGATTTGAGCGTGGCCAAGGTGCCCGCCTCGTCGCGCTCCATGAGGCGGCTGTAGCCCACTACATCAGCGGCCAGAATGGGCAAGGCGACGTTCCATCTGCTCCCCTCCGCGAGCAGTCTGCACCAAAAGGCTAATGGAGTCTTGGATGGTGGGCCGGCAAAGCTGCTAACCCGCTGGTAATCCACCTAGCTAATTTCCGTTCCGGGTCAAACTCGGACTTGAGGCGAGGCCGCCAACTTGACCGGTGTCACCCCAAAAGCGGACATAGCCGGCAGTCATTGCCCTATTCCGACGCGGCAGACCTACCCAGACTCCAAACCCTGCCAGACCGCCTGCGGGTGCGATGGCGGCCGGGTGGCCCTGATGTCCTCCGTGCCTGTGACAGCTGTTCCCAGGCGGTCTGAACGGCATTCCCACACCTCAGGCCTTCTGTTTGGGTCGGTTTGCAGCGAGACCCAGCCTGATGGAGCAGCCAAGGCAAGTCGCTGGTCACCGTTGAGCTAGGTGTAGAATCGGAATGGAAGTGGTGGGGCGCCAGCGGTGCGCGGAGAAACGCTCCGACGGCGCGCGGGATCTAGCCTACCGCCATGGAATAGCAGCCGCGACCGATGGCGACCAGCCTATTCGACCCGTCGGTGACGTCGATGTCGACCACGCCGATTGTCCGACCGGCGCGGCGAACCGATGCGGTCGCCCTGAGGTTGTCGCCGCCCGCCGGCCGCAGATAGTCGATGCGTAGATTGATCGTTGGCACGCCGCCGCCCAGTAGCATCACGAGGGCGAAGTCACCAGCGACGTCGATCAGGCTCGCGATGACGCCGCCGTGGAATTGCCCGGTGCCCGGATGACGCTCAAATTCCGGCGAGATGGGCATGTCGATCACGACCTGCTGGTGCTCCCGGTCGAGGGAAACCGCCCGCATCTTCAGTAGATGGATGAAGGGCGACCCGTCTAGTATCTCTTGGATGCGCTCCAAGGTGACGGCATTTCCAGTCTCGCTCACGGGATCAGCACTGCCTTGCCGAAGACCTCGCGCTGAATCAATTGTCGGAAGGGCCCCCGAATCTCCGACAGCGGGCACTGACAATGGATGACCGGCTTCACCCGGCCATCAGCCACGCGCCGCAGCAGCTCGCGTAGATCCTCATGTGTCCATCCGTTGCAGCCGATGATGTTGAATTCGAAGGACCAGATGTAACGGATGTCGGTCTTGGGGTCGTAGCCCGCCGTGGCGCCGCAGGTCAGTAACCGCCCGTGCAGCTTCAGGGTGCGGAAGCATTCGGCCCAGGTGTCGCCGCCGGTATAGTTGACGACGACGTCGACGCCCCCGCCGCCACGAGTCCGCGGCTTGCCGTAGAGCCGGTGGATCTCGGCGACGTAGTTCTGCTCCGTCGTGTTGATCACGTGGTCGACACCGAGTTCCTTCAGCCGCGCCATCTTCCAGTCCGAGCTGGCGCAGGCGATTACCTCGCAGCCGATCGACTTGGCGAGCTGGACGCAGCAGGTCCCCACGCCGCCGCTGGCGCCCAAAATCAAGATCTTTTCCTTCGGCTGCAGCTGCCCGCGCGTTTCGATCATGCGCAGCGCCGTACCATAGGCAACTGGCAAACAGGCCGCGTCGACGAAGGACACGGCCTCGGGCACTGGCAGTAGGAAGGCTTCCTCTATAGCGACGAAATCGGAGCAGCCGCCGCGCTTAGTCTCACCCATCATGCCGTCCGGCTGGTTCGGGATGGCAATGACCTTGTCGCCGATCTTCCACCGGCTGCGGTTTACAGCCGCGCCAAGCTCGACGATCTCTCCCGCGATGTCGGCGCCAGGAATCATCGGCAGGGGCGTCTTCAACCCCGGAATGCCCCGCAGGACCATTGGATCAAATCCATTGAGGGCGACCGCGCGCACGCGTAGCAGCGCTTCCGTCGGGCCTGGCTTCGGATCCGGGTAATCCTCGTAACGCAGATTGTCGAGCGGGCCGTGTTCATGAAATACTGCCGCCTTCATTGCTTGCCAACACCCTGCTAGACTTGATGATAAAGCCGCCACCAGCATGCAGAAAATCGCAACCATATGCCAGCCGCAACTGTCGGGCCGCCTACGCAGGAAACGCCGACCATGATAGAACTCCATCCCGGCGACATCCGATACGACAACATCGGCTATTTCTCCTGGGCGTCAGCGCGGCGCCGGCCGCAAGCAACGGCGCTGATCGATCTGTCACGCGCCGAGCCGATCGAGATCTCCTATGGCGAGCTTGACCAACGCTTAGACCGCTTCGCCCGGCTGACGGGGCGGCTCGGCCTCAAGCCAGGCGATCGCCTGGCGATGTTGGTGAGCAATCGACACGAATTCATCGAGATCATGTATGGGGCTATGCGCGCCGGCGTCGTGCCGGTGCCGCTCAATACACGGCTCGGCACCGATGTGCTCGACTATATCCTGCGGGATTCTGCCTGCGTTGCGGCGGTGGTCGATCCCGCCGCCAATCCCAGCTTCATCGCGGTCGCCGAGCGCGCTATTCCGAGCCTCCGTCTCGCGCTCGGCTCGGTGCCCGCCGGTTGGCTCGAATATGAGCGCGAGCTTCAGGCGACGCCGGCCGCCTTCGATCCGCCGGCGCTGGCAGGCGACCACCCATCCTTCCAGCCCTATACCACGGGCTCTACGGGCCGGCCGAAAGGCGTGATCCTCACTCATGCCGGGCAGATGTGGTGGATCCGCCTTTGCCACAAATATTGGCCGATGCTGGAGAGTGATCGGGCGCTCACCGCTGTCCCGCTTTACCACAAGAACGCCATGGCGGGTGCCATCAAGACAGTGCTGCATGCCGGCGCATCGACGGTGATCCTGCCCAATTTCGAGCCGCGGCGGTTCCTGGAAACTCTGTCCCGCTATCGCTGCACCTACACTGGCGGTGTCCCGGCGGTGTTTACGCTACTGCTGCAGCAACGTGACCTCATCGAGAGTCTCGACTTCTCCGCCCTCAAGGGTATGAAAATCGGCTCGGCGCCGACAGCCCGGGAACTCCAGGAGGCGGTCCAGTCGGCGTTCAAGGTACCGGTCGGCGAGAGCTATGGCCTAACTGAGGGCGGACCAGTCATGATCGGCTCGCCGACCGACGGGCGCGACGTACCAAAGGGTAGCTGCGGCGTCGTCTGGCCGGAATGCGAGGTAAAGCTGGTGGGCAGCGACGGGATGGAGAGCCAGAATTATGGCGAGCTCTGGGTCAAGAATCCCGGCGTCACGCCCGGCTATCACAATCTCCCCGAGGTCAACCGCCAACGCATTGTTGACGGCTGGCTCTGCACCGGGGATCTGTTCAGCCGTGACGCCGACGGATTCTTTTTCTTCAGAGGCCGCACTGACGACATGTTCAATAGCGGCGGCGAAAACATCTATCCGCTGGAGGTCGAGGGGCTGCTGTTGACCCATCCCGATATCGCCGACGTGTCGGTGGTGCCGGTTGCCCATCAGATCAAGGGCGAGGTCCCAGTGGCGGTGGTGGTGAAGCGCCGCGGCGCGACGATCGGCGAGCGCGAGGTGCGCGACTTCGCGCTGAAGCACGGGCCCGCCTATGCCCATCCCCGTCGGGTGATTTTCGTCGATGCCCTGCCGCTGAACGGCGCGGCCAAGACCGACCGGGGCGCGGTCAAGGCGCTGGTGCACTCGATAATCGGCGATGCGCCACTTGGCGGTGCGGATAGGCGATGACCGGTTTCGATCTCGACCATATCGGCATCGCCGTCGCCGATCTCGACGCCGCGGCGGCGAAGTTCCGGCGTCTCGGCTTCCAGCTGACACCGCGCGGCTATCACACGCTGCCGCCGCCGGCACCGGGAGCGGAGCGGCCGCGCGTGGGAACCGGCAATCACTGCGCCATGCTACCGCGCGGCTATCTGGAGCTGATTGGCGTCACCTCCCCCGCCTATCAGGGCCGCCTGCGTGCCGATATCGCCCGCTATGAGGGCCTGCACGTGATCGCCTTCGGCGCAGCAGATGCCGCGGCGGCGGCGAGCGCGCTCCGCAGTGCCGGCATTGAGGTGACGGGTCCCCGGACCCTGGAGCGGCCGATCCAAGAACAAGGGAAGACCCAGCTTGCTCACTTCGAGATCGTGGATCTTCCCCGGGAATTGCTGCCCGAGGGGCATTTCTTCGCCATCCAGCATGCCACGCCGGAACTGTTGTGGAAGAAGCCCCTGCTCGCCCACCCCAACGGTGTCTTGAGCCTGGAGACGCTCATCGTCGCCGTCACGGACCCGGCGGATTTAGCGCGTCGGCTCGGCCGCATCCTGGCTGTGGCACCGGTCGAAAAGGAAGGATTCGTGCTCGAGCTCAAAGCGGGGCGCGTGCATGTCGTCGATGGCGATTGGATCGCCGCCAATCTGCCCGGCAAGACGCCGGAGCTTCCCTATATCGCCGGGCTCAGCCTCGGTGTTGGCGATGTCGAAAAGACCGCAGATCTGCTGGCGAAAAACGGCGTCCGTTTCCAGCGCAAGCATCGCAACCTGACAGTCTCTCCCGCCGACGCCTGCGGCGCCTTCATTGATTTCCAGACGGCGAGCGCCTGATCGACGCGGCCGTCGGGTCTGCACGGCTCCGCCTCAGGCTAGGTAGAGCTCGGCCAGCCTCGCATCGTCGAGCAATTCCCGGCCCGGGCCCTCGAAGCAGTTACGTCCCAAGTCCAGCACATAGCCGCGGTGCGAGAGCGCGAGCGCCGCGCGCGCGTTCTGCTCGACCATGAGGATCGAGACGCCGGCGGCGTTGATTTGGGACACCTGCTGGAACATGGCTTGTACGAACATCGGGGCGAGGCCGGCTGAAGGCTCGTCCAACAGCAGTATCTCGGGCTTCGGCATCAAGGCGCGAGCCATGGCAACCATCTGTCGTTCGCCACCAGACATGGTTCCGACGATTTGTTTTCTGCGTTCCCCGAGACGCGGAAACAACGCCAAGAGCTCCTCGATGCGCACGGCCACAACTGAGACTCGCCGATCGACGCTGCCAAGCTCAAGGTTTTCCGCGACACTCATGTTCTCGAACACGTTCTCGCGCTGCGGGACATACCCCAGGCCCAGGCGCACGATCTCATGGGGGCGCCGGCCAGTGATGTCGCTGTCGCGGAGCAGCACTCGGCCCCGGCGAGGGGTCACGAGGCCGATTATTGCCTTCATCAAGGTGGATTTGCCCGCTCCGTTCGGCCCGACGATGGTGACAATCTCCCCGGCTGCGACACAGATCGAGACACCGCTCAAAATGTCAACCTCGGCGCTGTAGCCGGCCACCAGCGCCCGCGTCTCGAGCACCATCGACGATACGTTCAATCCATCAGCTCCGTGAGGCGCGTCCTTGGTCAGTGGGCCCGCCCGAGATAGGCGTCGATCACCCGGGGGTTGATGCGGACCAGATCGGGCTTATCGGCGGCGATGACCGCGCCTTCAGCCATCACGACCACATGGTCGGCTCGGGTCATGACGACATCCATGTCGTGCTCGACGAAGAGAAACGTGACGTCCTCGGTGCGTCGCAGCTCCTCCACATAGTCGAGCAGCCGCCGGCCTAACACCCGATTGACACCGGCCATCGGCTCGTCCAGGAGAACCATGTGAGGTGAGGTCATCAGCACTCGGGCGAGTTCGAGCAGCTTGCGCTGGCCGCCCGAAAGGGTGCCGGCATAGTCCCCGGATTTTTCCCGCAGGTTGAAGTGCTGCAACAGGGCTAGCGCCCGCTCACGCACCGCCGCCTCAGAGCGGCGGTTCGACCCTTTTGGTGCCAGCATGTGCAACAGCGACTCACCGGGCTGGTCCCGCGGCGCGAGCATCATGTTCTCAAGTACAGTCATGGCCGCGAATACGCGGGTCAATTGAAAGGTACGCACGAGGCCGAGCCTGGCGACGCGATGGGGCGGCAGCCCGGCGATCGCCCGGCCCTCGAAGCGGATCGTTCCGCGGTCTGGCTTGGCGAAGCCAGTAACGAGATCGAAGAGAGTCGTCTTGCCGGCGCCGTTGGGCCCGATCAAAGCGGTCAGGGAGCCGCGGCGAACGGAAAAACCCACGCCTGCCACGGCTCGCAGGCCGCCGAAGTTCTTGTGGAGGTCGTCGATCGTAAGAATCGAATCAGCGGGTGGGTGGGACGCGCTCATCGGCTGAGCTGCATTTCGGCCTTGCGCCCGAGCAGTCCCTGCGGTCGCAGCATGCTGAGCACAATGAGGATAAGCCCGATCAGCACGAAGCGCAGCGAGCCAAGCTGGCCGGCGCTGAGCGGCAGTTGCAGGAAGCGCAGGCCCTCCACGACGCTCCAGAACAACACGGCACCTAGGGCGACGCCGCTGTATCTGGCGAAGCCGCCGAGCACGAGTATGGCGTAGCCCAGGAAGGTGAACGTCGGATCGAACTCACTCGGATAGAGATAGGTCACGTTCAGCGCCAGGAAGAATCCGGCGATAGCGGCAAGCGCGGCTGCGATCGCCAGCGACTGCAGCTTGTAAGACAGCACATTCTTGCCCAGGGCGGCGGCGGCCTCCTCATCCTCCCGGATCGCCCTGAGGACGCGGCCCCAGGGACTAGCCTGAAGTAGCCTGAGACCGGCGAGGCAGAGACCGAAGGAGAGCCACACGAGAATGAAAAGCGGTAGCTGCGTGTCGCCGCCAAGGCCGGTGTGGATTAGCTGGCGCAGGAGCCAACCAGCAATGTCGCGCCATTCCTGGTCATAGCCAATGATACCCTGGTTGCCGCCCGCGAAGTCCGCGTTCTGGAAGGTGTAGCGGACGATCTCGGCGAAGGCGATGGTGGCGATGGCGAAATAGTCGGAGCGCAGGCGCAAGGAGGAGAGGCCGACCAGGAGCCCGGCGGCGACAGTGATGAGGACGGCAGCGGGCATCGCGGCGAAGATCGACCAGCCCGCATCGGTTACCAGCATGCCCATGGCATAGGCGCCGATGCCCATGAAGCCTGCCTGCCCAAGATTGAGCAAACCGGTGAATCCGACGTTGAGCTGCAGGCCCAAGACGAAAATGGCGTAGACGCCAGCCGTCACACCCACGCCCAGCCAGAAATCGACGCTCACGGGCGCGCCTTCTTGCGCCCGAAGATTCCGCGCGGCATCAGGAGCAGGGTCAGGATCAGAATGGCGAAGCCAATGGCCGGTTTCCAGCGTGGGTTGAAGAATAGTGTCGACCACTCCTGCGACAGTCCGATGACGACGCCGCCCGCGAGCGCTCCATAGGCATTGCCGATGCCGCCCAGCACCGCCGCCGCGAATAGGCTCAGCAAGATGGTGAAGCCGAAATTGGGATTGATTGTGCCGATGGCGGCAGCATAGAGGATGCCTGCGAGGCCCGCCAAGCCGCCGGCGACAAGCCAGGTGACCTGGATCGTCCGACCGGTATCGATTCCCGTTACTTCGGCGAGCGCGATATTATCGGCCACAGCGCGCATTTCTTTGCCGAGCCTGGTGTAGCGCAGGCCGGCGCCGGTAAGAAGGATCGTGACCAGCCCGACCAGCATGACGACCAATTGCAGGGTTCCGAGATGCCAAGGGCCGAAGTCGATCGAGCTGGTGGTATCAAGGCCAACGGTGCGCACTTGGCTGCCAGCCAAGAACTGAACGGAGTATCGCAACACCATGGCCAGTCCAGTGGCCACCAGAAAGAGCTGCAGAGTGCTGGTTCGAGCCCGGCGCATCGGCTCCCAGATCACCCGATCGAGCAGGATGGCAAGTAGAGCGGTCGCGATCATGCCTACCACTGCCGCCCACCAGAACGGGACGCCAAGGGCTGTGACTCCCAGGGCGACATATGTCCCGAATGTGAGCATATCGCCGTGGGCGAAATTGACGAGGCGAAGCACGCCGTAGACGAGGGTCAGGCCCACGGCGCCGAGAGCGAAATACCCCGCGCCGACGAGCCCATTCAGCGTCGTCTGGCCAGCGGCGACCGGACCGACCGCCGCTACAAGCAGAAGGGCGATTAGAACGAGCGCCAGCGACAGCCAAGCAATCGGCGACATTTGGCGCCGAAACTTCCACATGAACGGCGGGGCATCGCCACCCCGCTGCTCCTTGCCGCCCGATCGACTCATGCCGTCATTTGGCCGCATCGATCTGTTTCAATACAACCAGTTTGCCTTGCCGATATTTGAAAATATCGAACAGGCTCACCGTCGGATCGCCGTTCTCGGCGAATTCGAAGGCGCCTACGACGCCGATGTAGTCGATCTTCTGACCGGAGTCGACGGCCTTCAGCGCGTCGGCCAAGTTGGTCAGATAGTATTTTGGCGCGCCCGGCGTCGTTACGGCCCGGACGTGGTCTGTGATGGCCGCAGGGTCCGAGGATTTCGCTGCGGCTGCGGCGAGGAAACAAAGAGTTGCGGCGTCGAAACTATTGGCGTCCAGGGCAGAATGCTCGACACCGCCTGCTTTCTGCCAGAGATCGTCGAAGATCTTGTAGGCGTCCGTGCCAATCGGCGTGCCACCGCGGGTGCCGCGCATCCCTTCGATGGCCTGCGGCGGAATGTTGCTGGGCACCGTCGAGAAAGCCAGGGCGTCGGCAACGAAGGCCTTTGTTGGATCGAACTTGCCGGTGCGGACTAGTGCGGCGCCCAGCTTGGCGTAGGTATCGGGATAGTCAATGATGACATAGGCGTCGGGGTTGTTGGCAACGGTTTGGCTAGCCTCGGAATCGAAGGTCGCCTGAGCCGGGTCGAAAACGACGGGCCCCTGTATCTTGCCACCTTTGGCTTCCCACGCGGCGGCAAAGCCCTTGGCCAGACCCTCGCCATAAGGCTCGTTGCGATAGATCACCGAAACCAGCTTTCCGCTGGTGGTACCCAGCTTGTCGGCTACCCCGGCGGCAAGCGCGAGGGCCTGCAGGCTGTCCGGCGGCACCGTTCGGAAGATGGTGCCTTCGTCCTTGATCGTACGCAGGCGCATGCTCGTGCCGGTCGGCCAGATCGTGACCCGCTTTTGGATCGTCACTCCATTGGCGATGGCGATCGATTCCGGCGTGATTGAAGGTCCGATGAGACAGGACGCCCCCTGATCGATCAGGCTGCGCGCCGCCGAGAGGGCAGCCTGCGGGTCGCCCTGCACGTCGGCGGCGATGTCCTTGGCCTGGATGGCAACGCCGGCTTTGGTCGCCTGTTCGTTGGCATATTCGACGGCGAGCTTCACCGCTTTGTCCTGCGACGGCCCCGTGTCGGACAGCGGCCCTGTCACTTCAAGAAGTTTACCGATCGTGAGATTCACGGGATCCGCCCGCGCCGGAATCGAGGCGATCGCTAGGCCTGCCACGAGGGCTGCGCGCACCAGTATGTTCCGTCTCATCTTCCAATCTCCCTTCAAAAGTTCGCCTTGGTCATCCAAAAAGACCCTTCTAATGCGCCGCCGTCGCCGCGCATGTCTGGTCAGCCATTCGGCGGGCCCGTCAATCGCCCCTTGGAGACGACGAGATCGCTTCCAGCGATGATATCGGCGTCGAAGAACATCAGCCAGCGGTGTAGACTAGAGCGATTTTGCCCGCCGGATTCGATATTTTCTCCGATTGTTAGCCTGAGGACGGCATCGCCGAAGCCGTGATAGGGCGGAAACGCTAAGCCCTCGACCCGCCGAAGCAACGGGTTGCAGCCAAGGACGAGCTCACCCAGGCGATCTTTGTCCCCCGTTTGGACTGCCCAGGCCCGATCGAGCTCCGGCTGGTTGCCATCGGTTTCGATCCGCCTAATTCTGCCGCCCTCGAAATGTAATCGGAGTCCCTGGTCCAGCCACCGGTCGATGTCGAGGCCATATCCAGAGGCGGGGAAGCCGAATCCGTGTTGAAGCACAATTACTCCCTCGACGGAATCCCGCAATGGAATCGTGCGCAGCGCACCGCAGGGCACCTCCTCTTCGCGATCCCGCGGCGAGGCCGCCGCCGCGGCCTTGGCCTTGGAGGCATCACCATCGTTTACATGGAATCGCGTGCCGGTGCGAAAGCGCAGATCCGTTCCGGCGGAGTCGCGGATTCTGAGCTCGCGCTCGGCCATCCTGGAGACGAGATCGCGCATCCGCCGGCGCAGGGCGCCGTAATCCAGATTCAGGATGGCGTCCTGATACACCAAGTCGAGCGCGATATTATCTGGATGGTCCGGATCCGGATTTCCGGGATCGTGGAACCAATGGAAATGCACGCTGCGGCCGCCCCAGCTCTCGAGGATGCGCTCACTCTGCCCAACGGTGTTGGTGGCGCGGGGCGACCGCCAGTCGTTCTGCAGCCACACAAACACATCGGCGATGGCGAGGGTGCCGTCAGGGTGGCGCAGTTGGGTAATTGCCGGCGTCCAATGGAGCATCGTGGCCAATTCGATGCCGCTCGCCCGCTGAATTTCCGCGCGGACGGCGTCAAGCATGGCGCCGCCGCAATAAGGATCGGCCGAGATCAGCACTCGCTCATGGCGCTCAAGGCGAAGCACATCGACAATGACCTTGTGCGCCATAGCCTCCCAATCGAGGCGGTGGGTGGGGGTCAGACCTTGATGGGTGATCGGAAATGGATCGGTCTGCCGCAAGGTTCCCTGCCAGCGCCTGGGTTGAAGATCGCGATGGCCGCTTTGTCACGCACGGTTTGAACTCCAGAGCCCCAGACCCCAGTTGAACAATGCGATGCGCCATTCACCAAGGCAGCGGTATCTGCGTCGTACTTGGCTATGGAGAGCCTAGCAGAACATTTGGTGGCGGCGGAAAAAAGAAGGACTTGAACCGGCCAGGAGCCGCCCGGCCTCGTTTCTGCCGCTGCAAACATTGCGCGCACGGATCTTTCAACACCGGCACTGAGGTCTATCCACTTCGGATGGCGGGCGGCGATACGGACTACTGCACCTTCATGGATGAGGCACTCGACGACATGCCGGCCGAGAAAGCCAGTTCCACCGAAGACGGTCACCAGCGTCATATCGGGACGCCCCTTCCTTTCTCTCCTAACCGCCCCCATGGTTGTCGGAAAACCTTCCTGCCGCAGAAGCCCTGCCATTTTCTGATGCCCGTTGACGCACACCTGCCCTGAGTGGGAACTGACCCTGTTCTGCCCACATCAGACTGGGCGCGTTATGGGTCGCGGCCCCACGCGCCGGCCGCGTAGGCGCTCGGCCAGTCGCGCAATATGGTCCGGCCCGATGCCACAGCAGCCGCCCACGATCTGCACGCCACGGTCAGCCCAAATCTCGGCGGCCGCGGCGAAGGCCTCGGGCGTCAAATCACCGAATCGCCAGTTTGGGTTCTCCCATTCGCCGCACTCGGGATAGCAGGCGATCGGCCCAGTCCAGCCTCCGAG
>WNFT01003926.1_pt1 | contig 13000 bp, 6 predicted proteins | sample 5400191 | NCBI WGS metagenome assembly WNFT01 (sample SAMN13153359, study PRJNA577476) | soil metagenome | isolation source: 80 cm saprolite under Madrone tree | place: USA:California | collected 2016-06-14
CGATAGAACGTCTCCCGAGGATGGTAGTACGGAAGTACCAGGAAAGGAAGGATTTGGTGACGAAGCATTTACGAAGACTTTGGTTTGGCATGACATGAGTATCGAACTGAAATCGTAGCGTAGGGCTGGTACCGGAACGACACTGCGGGCGCAGGAAACACGTGGAAATGCCGGCGCTAAGTATTGTCAGCAAACAAGATAAACAAGATATTGTTGTGTGTAGATGAGAAGCTCCTCAGGGATGCGGCTGTGGAATTGCAGAAAGAGGAGGCACGGAACGTGCCAGATCGGCGTGCTGGCCGTCTGAGGTCGGGGAAACCAAATAATTCCGGAGAGTGTCCCATCATGAGTGCGAGCGCGCGGAGAAGTTTGGCAACTGACATTGGAATGGTGGGGGATGGAAGGCCCAATGGAGTTGCCCAAGCAGCAAGTGAATTGGGGAAAAAAGCGGGGCCAGACGCCGGCGGAGTGGCAAAGGCGAAGCCCAGCGTGTTTGTCGCCGCGGACAATCGCCTGCTGCGAGAAGCGCTGGCGCGCATGCTGGCGAAGAAGGGCAACATCGAGGTAACCGGTCTGGAGCCAACCGCGCCGCTGCAGGCAGAATTCGTAGCACGAACGAATGCGGACGTCTTGCTGCTCACTTCGCGCGGGACATTCCGTGAAGACTTGCTGATGATTCAGCAAGTGCGCGCGGCAGCTCCGGAGATGCGCATCCTGCTGCTCGGAAAGGTCAAAGACGAGCGCGAATTTCTGCAGTGCGTGCGCGCGGGCATAAGCGGATACCTGCTGCATGACGCTTGTTCGGAAGAGGTGCTGGAGGGAGTGCGCGCGGTGCATGCCGGTGAAGCCGTTTGTCCCGGTGCGTTGTGTACGGCGCTGTTCCGGTATTTTGAAAACGAAGCAGCATCGATGGAGTGCGTGAGTCCGCGACGAAGGTTAGGGCTGACTCGGCGGGAGCAGCAGTTGGTTCCGCTGATTGCGAAGGGCTTGACGAACAAGGAAATCGCCAATCTTTTTTCGCTTTCCGAGCAGACCATAAAGAACCACCTTTATCGCATGAAACAAAAGATCGGCGCGGAAGATCGGCTGGATATTGTGCAGCTCTACCGAACGCAGGGCTTTCTCGTGTAGTGGAAAGGCCAAGGACACCAAGGGTCTGTTCCCGTGCGGGGTTTGATGGGAGAGGAATTCCTTTAGAGAGGCACTAAAGTTAAGCTACTTCAGCTTAGCGTATTCGGATTTTGCGGCGATCAGGATGGGGATGTCGGGGTCGGCATCTTTCCAGAGCGTTAGGAAATCCTGATAAGCCGCCTTGGCCTTGGCAGTGTCGCCCTGCAAGACATAGGCGCGTGCGACGCCGAGATGGGCGAGTGCGCCAACTACATCATTTTGTACAATCTCTCGATGGTCGAGGATTCTCTGAAACTCAGCAGCAGCTTCAAGGCCTCTGTGTGCGGCGAGATACGCCTGCCCTCGCTGATAAGCAGACATTAGCGCATCAGTTCCCATCTCATAGGGAGTAGCGGTTCTCAGAATCTCGATGGCATTCGACGTGTCGTTGCGGTTCAAGGCCAATTGTGAGCGAATCTCAGGAAGATAAATCAATTGAATGTATGTATCTTCTGGGAAATCCCTATTCAATTCCTCTGCCAGAGTTTCCCCGAGAGTTGAATCTCCGCATAGCGCAATTTCAAAGGCCGCCAAAAATCGCACGCGACTGCTAGTCTTCAGCGCGATTGCCTTCAACGCTTGAGCTTTGGCTTCGGACACATTTCCCAAAAGGGCCTCTGTTCTCCCAGAGTTCACGAAGGAAAATCCCAAGGACCAAGCGTCTTCTCGGCTGACGGATTCCCCCGCTCGACGGTACAATTCACGGGCTTTGCGAACTTTTCCTGCATAAGCTTCGGTAGCAGCCTCCCTTCGGAACAGCCCGTCCGCCGCGTCATGGTTAGCCTCTCCCCACGCCGCTTGTTGGGACATGGCGGCAGAATCTTCTTGAACAAATGCAAGCTGGTACATAAAGACATGCAGCAGCGGAGAATCATGATGTTTCGTTTCGGCCTCTCTGCCGATGGTCTTCGCCTCTTCCAGGCGATTTAGGCGGAGATAGGACGCGAAAAGAAGGTCATAGTTCCAGCTATTTTCGGAGTCGAGATACAGGGCCTCTCGACTTCGCTCAAGGGCTTTCTCATGTTGGCCCAATTCTCCGTATAGAAGACTCAAGTTATACAAAGGGAACCAATCGCGAGGGTTGGCGGCAACCTGGAGTTCCAATGTCTGACGAAGTTTTTGTCGGTCTCCGGTCACCTGTCCAAAGTAATTAGACTCAATGGCGAGCCTCTCTCGCTCACTTACGTGGTCGCGTAGTTCGTACGCTTTCAGATTACTCTCTTTTGCCTTTGCTAGCTGGCCGAGATTGAAGTATGCATTTCCAAGGAGGCGGTAAGCGGCTGCAAATTTCGGGTCGAGTTCGATAGCTCTTCCGAGATAACGAACAGATTTTGCATAATCCCTTTCCCGCACGAAGGTCTTACGACCCATGCTGTAAGCCTGAAGGGCTTCGAGCGACGACGTAGTTACTTGCTCCAGCGGCATGTCGTTCTTCTCAACCGTGCTCAGTGATTCCCCCAAATCCTCTCGCAGCTTTGCCGCCGCATCAGTGAGCACCTTCAATACCTGTTCCTTGCCATCAGCGGACAATTGTTTGTCGGCCAGTAAATTCCCACTACGGCAATTTACCGCCTTGAGACCAAGCACGTACTGGCTCCCGAGACTCGCAATCGAGCCGCTGATTACAGCGGCGCTTCCCGTTCGTTGACAAAGTTCGCGAGCAATCTCTGGCGTAAGTTTTGCGTCGGGCGGCTGGTTCATCATCTTCAGTGTCTGTTGGATTCGCTGCTCGGTTATTAGGCTGACGTATGGCGATTGTTCGAGTTGCACTGCGAGACCTTGCCGTAGGGTGCCGTCAAAAACGGGATCTCCTGTCGTGTTTGTGAAATCCCCAAGTACGACGGCGTCTTTTTCCGTTAGGGCGTGCGCCTTGCTCGTGTGGAAGAACCAGCCACCCACAGCCAGTCCAACGGCAACTACTGTTGCGCCTGTGGCAGCCGCCCATCGAAACCAAATGGATTTTGTAGCGGGCTTCAATCCAACCTCAACCCTCGAAACTGCACGGCCTGACTCCGTATCGCGCTTCAGACGCTGCAAGTCAGTCCGAATTTCCGCAGCGTTCTGGTATCGCAACTTCTTGTCTTTCTCCAGCGCCTTGTTGATAACCTCTTCTAGCTTTGGGGCAACGTCGGGATTGAGTCGCACTGGCGCAACTGGCGCGCGATTCAAAATCGCTTCTGTAATCACGCCCGAGGTCTCGCCGCGGAAAGGCAGCACCCCAGTCGCCATCTCGTAGAGCACCACGCCAAATGAAAACAAATCTGTGCGTGCATCTAGCTCTTCGCCCCGTACTTGTTCGGGTGACATGTACGAGATGGTGCCAATCGCCGTGCCCGGTCGAGTAAGCTGTTCTAACTCGCTTACTGTGGGCATCGCCGAAAGATTCACGGCACCGCCCGCCGGTGCCAGCTTCGCGAGACCAAAATCTAAAATCTTGACGTGCCCGCGCTCGGTGACAAATACGTTGGCGGGCTTGATGTCGCGGTGGACGATGCCTTTCGTATGTGCGGCGTCTAGGGCATCGGCAATCTCGATTGCGACTTCGAGGATCTGGTCCAGGGGGAGAGGCTTGTCGGCAATGACATGCTTGAGCGTGCGGCCTCCCATGAATTCCATAGCGATGAAGTGCTGGCCATCTTGCTCGCCGATGTCGTAAATGGTGCAGATGTTGGGATGATTCAGCGCGGAAGCAGCTTCTGCTTCACGGCGGAAGCGCTCGAGTGCGGCGGGGCTTTGCGCCGTTTCCGGGGGAAGAAACTTAAGCGCGACGAGGCGCTTGAGGCGAGTGTCTTCACCTTTGTAGACCACGCCCATGCCACCGCCGCCCAGCTTTTCCAGGATGCGGTAGTGCGAGATCGTCTGGCCGATCATGGGAGAAAGCGACCTTTGTGACGGTCATCTTAGGTTGTCGCGCGCAGACAGGTCAACACAAGCTAGTCAACGGTTGATGAGTGCAGGTGACTTGGCGGGACGTTTGTGCGATGCTGCGTGCTCGACGTGCGCGAGGGCAGCTATCGATGCTGAAAAAATTCAAGGATTTGAGCGAGCGGGAAATTCTGGCCCTGGCGATTGCTTCGGAAGAAGAGGACGGGCGAATTTACGGCGAATTTGCGGACGCGCTGCGGGAATCGTATCCGGCAACGGCACAAATGTTCGAGGGCATGCGCGAGGAAGAGGCGGTGCACCGGGACCGGCTGATCGCCATGTTCCGGCAGCGCTTTGGCGAACACATCCCGCTGATCCGGCGCGAAAACGTGAAAGGCTTTTTGCGGCGAAACCCGACGTGGCTGGTGCGGCCGCTGGGCGTCAACGTGGCGCGAAAGCAAGCGGAAGTGATGGAGTTGGAGGCGGAACGCTTCTACCAGAAAGCCATCGCGCGCACGACGGACGCGTCGACGCGCGAATTGCTGAACAAGCTCGCCGACGAAGAACGCAAACACACGAGGACCGCGGGAAATCTGGAAGAGACGCTGCTGACGCAGACCGCGAAAGCGGCGGAAGACGCTTCGCACAAGAAACTGTTTCTGCTGCAAATCGTGCAGCCGGGCCTTGCCGGGCTGATGGACGGATCGGTTTCCACGCTAGCGCCGCTATTCGCCGCCGCTTTCGCGACGCACAACAGCTGGGACGCATTTCGCGTGGGCCTTGCAGCTTCTCTCGGAGCGGGAATTTCGATGGGATTTGCGGAGTCTCTTTCCGACGACGGGTCGCTGACGGGACGCGGCTCGCCCTGGATCCGCGGAGCGGCCACCGGGTTGATGACGACCGCGGGCGGGCTCGGGCACACGCTGCCATTTCTAATCGGGAATTTCCACGTAGCAACGCTGATTGCGATTATCGTCGTGTGCGTCGAATTGGCGGCCATCGCTTACATCCGGCACCGCTACATGGACACGCCATTTTTGCAGGCGTCGTTTCAGGTCATCGTGGGAGGGTTCCTGGTCTTCCTGACCGGCTACCTGATCGGCAGTTCCTAGCCACAATCCGAAAAACAGAAAAGCTGCGCAAAAGGAACGCTCAATCGGAATGAGCAGGTAGAGGAGCGGGAGCGGCGCCATGGGCACGACGTCCCTGCAGCCAGGTCTGAATGCGATCCATATAAATGTAAACGACCGGGGTGGTGAAGAGGGTCAGCATCTGGCTGAGGATCAGTCCACCGACGATGGTGATACCTAGCGGACGGCGCAACTCCGAGCCAACGCCAGTGCCAAGCGCAAGCGGGAGAGCACCAAGGAGAGCGGCCATGGTGGTCATCATGATGGGACGGAAGCGCAGCAAGCAGGCCTGGTAGATGGCTTCGACGGTGCCCTTGCCTTCCAAGCGCTCCGCTTGCACTGCGAAGTCGATCATGAGGATGGCATTTTTCTTCACGATGCCGATCAACAGAATGATGCCAATGAGCGCGATGATGCTGAGATCAGACTTGGCCAGCCGCACGGCGAGAAGCGCGCCGATGCCGGCGGACGGGAGCGTCGACAGAATAGTGATGGGATGGATGAAACTCTCGTAAAGAATGCCGAGCACGATGTAGACGGCGAGGAGCGCAGTGATGATCAGCACGGGCTGGTTGGCGAGGGAATCCTGAAAAGCCTGCGCGGTGCCCTGAAACGTGGCATGGACGCTGGCCGGGACGCCCAGCTCGCGTTGCGCTTCAAGAATGTGCTGCACCGCGGGGCCCAGCGAAGCGCCGGGGGCAAGATTGAAGGAGAGCGTGATGGAAGGGAACAGGCCCTGATGGTTCACGGAAAGAGGCGTGTTGGAGGATTCGTAGTGCGCGAAAGCGCTGAGGGGAACAAGCTTGCCGGTCTTTGAGGGAACGTAAATCGTTTTCAGAGCGTCGGGACTCTGTTGCAGCTCGGGAGCGACCTCCAGCACGACGTGGTATTGGTTGAGCCCCTTGTAAATGTTGGAGACCTGGCGCTGGCCGAACGCGTCGCCGAGGGTGTTATCGATATCCTGGAGGTTTACGCCGAGGCGCCCGGCGGTATCGCGGTCGATGACAATGTTGCTGGCCAGGCCCCGCATCTGCTGGTCGGAATTGACATCGCGCAGTTCGGGGACTTTGGCGATGCGCTGCTGAATAATGGGCGCCCAGTGGGTAAGGTCGGTCAAATTGTCGGCTTGCAGGGTGTATTGGTATTGCGCGCCGCCGAAACGGCCGCCGACCGTGAGGTCCTGCACGGCTTGCAGAAACAGTGCGGCGCCGGGCACGTGAGAGCTGGCCCGGCGGATGCGGGCGATGACCTGGTCGGCGCTCAGTTTACGCTCGTTAAGAGGCTTTAGCTGCGCGAACATGCGCGCGGTGCTGCCGCCGCTGCCGCCACCGGTGAACGAAGTGACCGAATCGACGGCGGGATCCTTGGCGACGATGTCGGTAAACACGCGCATCTTTTGCGACATGGCCGCAAAGGAAAGGTCCTGGTCGCCCTGAATTAAGCCGGTGATGCGCCCGGTGTCCTGCTGGGGGAAAAAGCCTTTCGGAGTGGCCCAGAAGAGATAGACGTTGAGGCAAACGGTACCAATGGTGACCAGCAGAATCAAAAATTGATGGCGCAGGACCCAGCGCAGGCCGATGTCGTACGTGCGCAGCAGGCCGTTGAAAGCGCGCTCTGATACACGATACGCGCGGCCGTGCCGGCCAGTGTCGTGCTTCAAAAATCGCGCGCACAGCATCGGCGTGGTGGTCAGGGAAACAAAGAGCGAGACACCGATGGCGACGCTGAGGACCACGGCGAATTCCCGAAACAGGCGGCCAACGATGCCGCCCATCATCAAGATGGGAATGAATACAGCGACGAGCGAAGTGCTCATGGAAAGGACGGTGAAGGTGATCTCACTGGCACCTTTTATGGTAGCTTCCAAGGGTTTCATGCCGCCTTCGATGTGGCGAGTGATGTTTTCGATGACCACGATGGCATCATCGACGACGAAACCCGTGCAAATCGTCAGGGCCATGAGCGACAGATTGTCCAGCGTGTAGTTGCACAGATACATCACGCCGAAGGTGCCGATGAGGGAAAGGGGCACAGCCACGCTGGGAATAATGGTGGCCCAGTAGCTGCGCAGAAACGCAAAGACGACCAGGATTACGAGCGAGATGGAAATTACCAGGGTGATTTCCACGTCGTGCACCGACGCGCGGATGGTGGTGGTGCGGTCAATGGCCACGTTGAGATTGAGCGAAGGAGAGATGGAGGCGCGTAGACGCGGCAGCAGGGCCAAAATGCGGTCCACGGTTTCGATCATGTTTGCGCCGGGCTGGCGAAAGATGGCCAGCATCACGGAAGGCTGATTATTCGTGAGACCCAAATTGCGCGTGTCCTCGACCGAGTCTTTGACTTCGGCGATATCCCGCAGGCGCACGGGCGCGCCAACGTGTCCGGCAACAATTAGCGGCTGATATTCATAGGCTTTGAAAAGCTGGTCGGTGTCGGCGATGCTCGACATTTTCGTGGGATCGGATACCGAACCTTTGGCGAGATTAGCGTTTGCCGATTGCAAGGAACGCCGAATCGTCTCCAGGCTGATTCCGTACGCGTTGAGCTGATTCGGATTCACTTCCACGCGAACGGCGGGACGCGAGCTGCCCCAGGTAAAGACTTGTCCGACGCCCTCCACCTGAGCCAGCTTCTGCGCCAGGATGGAGTCGGCCGCGTCGTAGATTTGCGCGGCCGGAATATTCTCCGAGGTCAGCGAGAGAAGAAGGATAGGCGCGTCGGCAGGATTGGCCTTGCGATAGCTCGGCTGGCCGGGAAGGTCCTGAGGAAGCTGGCTGCGCGCGGCGTTGATGGCAGCTTGCACATCGCGCGCGGCCGCATTGATGTCGCGATTCAGGTCAAACTGCAGCGTGATGCCGGTGGAGCCGAGGCCGCTGGAGGAAGTCATTTGCGTAACGCCGGCGATGCGGCCGAACTGGCGCTCCAGCGGAGTGGCCACGGCGGAGGCCATAGTTTCAGGGCTTGCGCCCGGGAGGTTCGCGCCCACCGAAATCGTCGGGAAATCCACTTGCGGCAGGGGCGCAACAGGAAGGAAGCGAAAGGCCACTATGCCGGAAAGAAGGATGGCCACCGTGATCAGGGTCGTGGCGACCGGGCGGCGAATAAAGGGAAGCGAGAAATTTGAAGAGACGTTCACGGCTCAGTCTCCGGCGGCGCCCGCAGGATCTTCGATGGGATTGCCGATGTGGAATTGAAAGCGATGAGCGATCCAGTCGAACGCGAGATAGACCACCGGGGTCGTGTAGAGCGTGAGGATCTGGCTCAGAATCAAGCCGCCTACGATGGTGATTCCCAAGGGACGGCGAAGCTCGGAGCCCACGCCGGTGCCGAGAGCCAACGGCAAACCGCCGAGCAGCGCGGCCATGGTGGTCATCATGATGGGCCGGAAGCGCAGAAGGCACGCTTCGTAGATGGCGTCGAGCGGCGCCTTGCCTTCCCTGCGCTCGGCTTCGAGCGCGAAGTCGATCATCATGATGGCGTTCTTCTTGACGATGCCGATCAGCAAGATGATGCCGATCAGCGCGACGATGCTGAATTCGCTGTGGCACAGAAGCAAGGCCAGGATGGCGCCCACGCCCGCGGACGGTAGTGTGGACAGAATCGTAATGGGATGAATGTAACTCTCGTAGAGAACGCCCAGGACGATGTAGACCGTTACGAGAGCAGCCAAAATCAAAATCGGCTCGTTGGAGAGCGAGCGCAGGAAAGCGGCGGCGGTGCCCTGGAAGGTGGCCTGAATGCTTGGCGGCATTCCGATTTCATCTTTGACTTTGTTAATGGCGTTGACGGCGTCACCCAGAGCGGCATTGGGTGCAAGATTGAAAGAAAGCGTCACCACCGGGAATTGCCCCTGGTGATTGATGGTCAGAGCCGTGCCGCTCGGTTCAAATCGTGTGAATGCGCTCAGCGGAACCTGCGTCGTCGGCGTCGAGCTGACCGCCACGGTGGTCGCGGTGATAGAAGTACCGGATCCGGAAGAAGGCGCTTGGCCGGCCGACGAATGCACATAAATGTTTTTCAGATTTTCCGGGTTCTGCTGGAACTGCGGGTCTACTTCCAGGACGACGTGGTACTGATTCAACTGCGTGAAAATGGTGGAGACCAGGCGCTGGCCGAAAGCGTCGTAGAGCGTGTTGTCTATATCGGCGGGGAGAATTCCGAGGCGCGACGCCGTGTCGCGATCGATGGTGAGCACCGCGAGCAAGCCCTGGTTCTGCTGGTCGCTGGCGACATCGCTCAGCTCGGGCAGCGCCTTGAGCTTGTCCATGAAGCGCGGGACCCAATAGGCCAACTCTTTGGCGTCCACGTCCTCCAGGCTGTATTGAAATTGCGTGCGGCTGACGCGATCCTCGACGGTGAGGTCTTGCACCGGCTGCATGAAGAGCGATATGCCATCCACTTTGGCGAGCTCGGGCTGCAGGCGGCGGATTACCTCCGAGGCGGAAATCTTGCGCTGGCCGAGGGGCTTGAGGTTGATCTGGATACGCCCGCTGTTGAGAGTCGTGTTGATCCCATCAATGCCGATGAACGAAGATAGGCTCTCGACGGCAGGGTCCTTCAAAATCACGTCGGCCAAAGCGCGCTCCCTGCTCACCATGGCCGCGAAAGATACGTCCTGCGGACCTTCGGAAACTCCTAGAATCACGCCGGTGTCCTGCACCGGGAAAAAGCCCTTGGGAACGTAGATATAGAGAAGAATGGTACCGACCAACGTCGCGGCGGTGACCACGAGCGTGGTGGTGCGAAAGCGCAGCACAAATTTCAGCGTACGGCCGTAAAACGCGATCACGGAATTAAAGGCGTGCTCGGATTTGCGGTAGAACCAGCTCTGATCCTCTTCCTTCTGATGGCGCAGAAGCTTGGCGGACATCATGGGTGTAAGCGTCAGTGAAACGAAGGCGGACACGATGATGGTGACCGCGAGGGTCACGGCAAATTCGCGGAACAAGCGGCCCACGATGTCGCCCATGAATAACAGCGGAATGAGCACGGCGATCAGGGAAACAGTCAGCGAAAGAATGGTGAAGCCGATCTGCTCGGAGCCTTTGAGCGCGGCTTGCAGGGGCGATTCGCCTTCTTCGATATAGCGGGAAATGTTTTCGATCATGACGATGGCATCGTCGACCACGAAGCCGGTGGAAATGGTGAGCGCCATGAGCGAAAGATTGTTGAGGCTGTAGCCCAGCAGGTACATCACCCCGAAGGTGCCCACAATCGAGAGGGGCACGGCAAAACTGGGAATGATCGTGGCGCGAACGCTGCGCAAGAACAGGAAGATGACCAACACAACGAGCACGATGGTCAGCATCAATGAGAATTGCACGTCCGCGACGGACGCCCGAATCGTGGTGGTACGGTCGGTCAGTATATCCACTCGCACCGCGGTGGGAAGCGCGGCCTGCAACTGCGGCAGCAATTTCTTGACGCGATCCACCACGGCGATGATGTTGGCGCCAGGTTGGCGCTGAATATTCAAGATGACCGCAGGGGTCTGGTTGGCCCAGGCCGCCTGCTGAACGTTCTCCACGCCGTCAAGCACTGTGGCCACGTCGGTCAGGCGGACGGGCGCACCGTTCCGATAGGCAACGATCAACGGCCGGTAGCTATCGCTCGAAATGAGCTGATCGTTTGCGCCGATCGTGTATGCCTGATGCGCACCGTCGAAAGTTCCTTTGGCCTGGTCCACGTTGGCTTGCGTCAGCGCCGTGCGAAGATCTTCGAGGCTTAATCCGTAGGAAGCGAGAGCGGTGGGATTTGCCTGAATGCGCACTGCCGGACGCTGTCCACCGCTGATGCTCACGAGCCCAACCCCGGTGAGCTGGGAAATTTTTTGCGCCAGCGTGGTGTCTGTAAGGTCTTCGACTTTGGACAGCGGCAGCGAATTGGAAGTGATTGCCAGAGTCAGAATCGGGGCGTCCGCCGGATTGATCTTGCTGTAGATCGGCGGGTTGGGCAGCCCTTGCGGCAAAAGATTCGAAGCGCCGTTGATCGAGGCTTGCACCTCCTGCTCGGCGACGTCAATGTTGAGGTCGAGATCGAATTGAAGCGTGATGAGCGAGCTGCCGTAGGAGCTCGTCGAAGTCATTTGGTTCAGCCCGGGCACTTGCCCAAACTGCCGCTCGAGCGGCGCGGTCACCGAGGACGCCATCACGTCTGGGCTGGCTCCCGGATAAAACGTTTGTACCTGGATGGTGGGGTAATCGACTTGTGGCAGGGCGGAAACGGGCAGTTGCCGGTATGCGACAAAGCCCACCAACAAAATGCCCACCATCAGCAATGTGGTGGCCACCGGCCGCAAAATAAACGGCCTCGATGGACTCATTGAGCCTTCCCTGCAGAGTGGCCCTGCTGCGCAGCGTCGGTACGTCGCCGTGCGCCGCCTTGCGCATTGCCCTGCAGCGCCGAGGGCTGCTGCCCACCGTTGGTGCTCGGCGCGTTTGTCGCTGCCGCCGGTGCGGTGCTGGGATTGACTTGGCTGCCGTCTTGCAGCTTGTCTTGCCCGTCGACCACCACAACATCGCCGGCATTTAATCCCGCGCTGACCCCGACACTGTTGGCGGTAGTTAGCGCGATCGTGACGGTTTGGATTTTAGCGATGGTGTCGCTCTGCACCGCATACACGTAGGTGCCCTGCGGTCCGCGCTGGATAGCTGAAGCGGGCACGATCACCAAATTCTTCTTCACGTCCGCAAGCAGGTGCACATTCACGAATTGATTGGGGAACAAGAGGTTTCGATCGTTGTTGAAAACCGACTTCAATTTGTACGTACCGGTGGTCGTGTCGATTTGGTTGTCAATGGTCAGCAGTTTGCCCGATTCGATCTTGGTCGTGTCGTCGCGGTCATAAGCATCGACGAGGAGCTGCTCGCCATTGCGGAGCTTTGTGGCAACCTGAGGCAGTTGGTCCTGCGGCAAGGAAAAGATTACCGCGATGGGCTGCAACTGCGTGATGACCAGCAGCCCGTTGGTATCGGTGGCGTGCACAATGTTCCCGATATCGACCAGGCGCAACCCAATGCGCCCGCTGATGGGCGCGATAACGTGGGAATACACCAGTTGCAGCTTCGCGCTGTCAATGGTGCCTTGATCCGCCTTGATCGCGCCTTCAAATTGCCCCACCTGCGCCCCTTGCGTATCGAGCTGCTGCTTGGGGATCACGCCCTCTTTGTATAGGAGCTGGTAACGCTCGTAGTTCACCTGCACGTCGCGAAGCTGTGCTTGATCCTTGGCAAGCTGCCCTTCCGCTTGCTCGAGCTGTACCTGGTAGGGACGCGCGTCGATTTCCAGAAGGCTCTCCCCCTGGTGCACGAATTGACCTTCCTGGAAATTAATCTTCGTGATTTGCCCGTCCACGCGGCTGTGCATCGTCACGGTGTTAAATGCCGTGACCGTCCCCAGTCCCTCGAAGTACACCGGGAGATCGCCGCGCTGCGCGGTGGCCACGACAACTGGCACCACGAATCCACCTGCGCCTGTTCCCCGGCCCTGCCCCTTGCTGCCTCCGCCGGGAGCCGCGGGGCTCTGCGCCTCGGTGCTCGTGCGGGAACCGCGGAAATACCAAATGCCTCCGCCGATAAGCACGGCCAAAGCAAGTATCCATAGCCAGCGGTGGCCCCTCGATTTGAGCTCGAGCCGCTCAAGCCCTTCACTGGAAGGGTTCGGCCCGGCTGCGTTAGCGCTCAAATGGCCCATTCATACGCTCCTGTACTGCATGGTTTTGCGAGCAAGTCTGCCACGGGCAAGACAATCGGGGGAGACGCCAAGCGCTCCAGGTGACCGGCCAAAGCCTATCGGAGAACCCTGCCCATTCTTACAATAGGACGGCCCAGGCA
>WNFT01010077.1_pt1 | contig 13000 bp, 12 predicted proteins | sample 5400191 | NCBI WGS metagenome assembly WNFT01 (sample SAMN13153359, study PRJNA577476) | soil metagenome | isolation source: 80 cm saprolite under Madrone tree | place: USA:California | collected 2016-06-14
GACGTCGTGCCGCGCCGGGCGGCGGCAGAGCAGCGACGCGAGCGCCGCGGCGATCGTAATGCCGGCCGACGGACCGTCCTTGGGCACCCCACCAGCCGGCACGTGCAGGTGCACGTCCGACTGCGTGAACGTGTCGAGCGGAATGCCGAGCGCGCTGGCGCGGGCGCGCAGCAGGCTCCAGGCGGCCTGCGCCGATTCCTTCATCACGTCGCCGAGCTGGCCGGTCAACGTGATCTGGCCTTTGCCGGGCATCCGGATCGCTTCGATGAACATGATGTCGCCGCCGACCGGCGTCCATGCAAGCCCGGTCGCGACGCCGATCTCCGGGGCCCGGCCCGCGACCTCGCTCTGCACTTTGGGCTGACCGGCGTATTTCTCGAGATTCTTGGTCGAGATCTTCACCGCGGTCGACTTGCCCTCGACCACTTCCAGCGCGGCCTTGCGGAGCACGCCCTGGATCTCGCGCTCGAGCTGCCGCACGCCCGCTTCCCTCGTGTATTCGGCGATCAGGCGGTCGAGCGCGGCGTCCGCGAGGTGCGCGCGCTCGGCATTCTTGCCCTTTCCCAGACCCGTTTCCTTGAGCTGGCGCGGCAGCAGGTAGCGCTTGGCGATCTGCAGCTTCTCCGACGGTGTGTAGCCGACGAGCGTCAGCAGCTCCATGCGGTCGAGCAGCGGATCGGGGATCGGCACCGTGCTGTTCGCGGTCGCGATGAACATCACGCCGGACAGGTCGAACGGCACCTCGAGGTAGTGATCGACGAAGGTCGAGTTCTGCGCCGGATCGAGCACCTCGAGCAGCGCGGCGGTGGGATCGCCGCGGACGTCGGCGCCCATCTTGTCCACCTCGTCCAGCATCAGCACCGGCGTCCGCGTCTCGCAGCGCTGCAGCGCGTGGATGATGCGGCCGGGGATCGCGCCGACGTAGGTGCGGCGATGGCCGCGCACTTCCGCCTCGTCGCGCACGCCGCCGAGCGAGACGCGCGTGAACTTGCGCCCCAGCGCCTCGGAGATGCTCTGCCCGAGCGACGTCTTGCCGACGCCCGGCGGTCCGACGAAGCAGAGGATCGAGCCCTTCGCGTCGGGATTGAGCGTCCGCACCGCGAGGTACTCGAGGATCCGTTCCTTGATCGTCTTGAGATCGTAGTGATCGCGATCGAGGATCTCGCGCGCCGCCTTGAGGTCGAGCCGGTCCTGGGTCACGCGGCTCCACGGCAGCGCCGCGAACACGTCGAGGTAGGTACGCGCGACCTGGTACTCGGCCGACTGCGGCGACATCTGGCGCAGCCGCTTCAGCTCGCGGTCGGCCACCTTTTTCGCTTCGGCGGAGAGCTGTGCTTCGTCGAGCCGTTTGCCGAGCTCCTCGAGCTCGTCGTCGCCCTCGCCTTCGCCCAGCTCCTGGCGGATCACCTGGAGCTGCTCGCGCAGCACGTATTCGCGCTGATTCTGATCGAGCCGCGTCTTCACTTTTTCCTGGATCTGCGTCCCGACCTCCAGCACCTGCAGCTCCTGCATCAGGAATTCGCCCAGCCGCTCCAGCCGGTGCGTGACGTCGTCGATCGCGAGCAGCTCGGCTTTGGCGGGCAAGGCGAGGTCGAGGTTCGCGGCGATGAAGTCGGCCAGCTTCCCCGCTTCCGTGATGCCCGACAGCACCTCGTGCAGCTCGGCGCCGAGGTAGGGCGCGATGTCGATGACGCGCGAGAACTGCGCGATGACCGTGCGCTTCAGCGCTTCGGTGCGGGCGTCCTCGAGCAGGTTTTCGGTGAGCGGCTCCATGTCCGCCATCAGCCATTTCTCGCCCTGCGCCACGTTGCTCAGCCGGGAGCGCTCCAGCCCCTGCACCATGACGCGCACCGAACCGTCGCCGAGCTTGAGCATCCGCACGATGGTTCCGAGCGTGCCGACGTCGTACAGCTGGTGCGGGAGAGTGTTCATCACCGCGCCTTCGGGCGGCTCCATCCCGCCCATCGACTTCACGACGCCGAGCAGCAGGCGCTTTTCGCCCTGGATGATCTCGTCGATCAGCTGAACGGCTTTGGGATCAGTGAGAGCCAGCGGCAGGACAACGTGGGGATAGACGACGAGCTGGCCCAGGGGGAGGACCGGCAGGCGTTCCATCAGGTCACTCGCACCGATTGCGCGCCCGAGGAGCGCGGCGGTTGCTTGGCGAGCCGGACCTCCAGAAAGCCGTGCTCGTACGTGGCCTTGATCGACGCGGGATCGACCACCACCGGGAGCCGGAAGCGGCGCTCGAACGGCCCGATCTGCACTTCCATCGCGTGATAGTGCCGTTTGCCACCGCCCGGCTGCCGGGTCGTGCGCTCGCCGGAGATCCTCAAGATCCCGTCGTCCAGCTCGACGCTGAAGTCCCCCGCCTCCATCCCCGCGATGTCCATGTGGACGATGAGCTCCGCGTCGGTCTCATAGACGTCGGTGCGCGGCTTCCATTTGGGTGAGGCGACGAAGCCGACCGGCCGGCCGTGGGCGACTTCGTTGAAATAGACGTCGAGCTCGTCGGCGAGGTGGACCGTGAGTGAACCCGACCCGCGGGAAGGACGATTGGGGGGAAGGCCGCTGTCAGCCATGCGCGATTAAGATAACGCGCCCCGGGGCCGGGCGCGGGGCCCTAAATCACCGATTTCGGCCCCTATTTCAGGTATTTGGTCCAGATGAGCACGACGCCGCAGGCGGTCGACACCAGCTGGTATTGAATCGGGACGCTGGCGGACCGCGGGTAGATCTCGACACCCACCAGGTCCTTGGGCTTGTAGACGTGGACCTGATCCCAATCCGATAGGAATCCGTCGATGTAGAGCGTCGCGACGCACCATCCGTTTCCGCCCGCGCTCGGGCTCGGGAGCAGCGCCACGAAGTCGGTATTCCCCTGCCCCCGCACCAGGTAGACGGATGGCATCGAGCTGAGGACGGAACGGATCGACGCCATCCCCGCGATTTCCGCCTCCCCGCGGAAGTAGCCGAGGCCGCTCCCGGCGCGGCGGCGATCCTCGAAGTCGGCCAGCATCCGCGATGGCTGTCCCAGGACGCGCATCGGGGCGAGCGTGACCGGCAGCGCGAACAGCTCCACATCGAGCCAGGTAGTGTCGCCGGGACGGAGGTCGACGGCCTGCGCGGAGGGCGTGCGTCCGATCGCCTGCACGTTCACCCACTGCGTTCCCGGCGGGATGTTGCGAATGATGAAGCCGCCGTCCGCGTCGATCACGGTGCTCGCGCCCTCGCGCACGCTCACACGGCCCCCGTAAATCGAAATGTGCTCGGGCGTGGTCGCCTGCCCGCGCAAGACCGCGGTTTGGCGGGCGGGGGCGAGCGCGATGGAAAAATCCTGCCGTCCCACGCCGCGCGGGCCGAGCTGTACGTCGAGCAATCCAGACGAATCGCGCTGCGCGTAGGCGCGGAGCGCGATCTTCATGTCGCGCGCGACGCCGCAGGCATAGTACGTCCCGGTCGAGTCGGTATGCACCGTCAGATCGCGCGGCTGCGTATGCACCGTCACGACGTCGGACTGGATGATCCGCAGCCATTGCAGCAGGACGCCGGCGCCGGCGAGGCGAGCCTGCGTCTTGGCGTCCTGGACGACGCCGAAGATGAGCCCGCTGTCGGCCCGCATCATGAGGTCCTGCCCGCACCGACGCTGCCACAATGTGGCGAGCGACGGCGTTGCGACCCGCACCGGCAGCGAGTCGTGGCCGGTGACGGTCAGCGGCACGGCGAGGGTGAAGAGGCCGGCGGAGTCGAGTCCGGGATGCGCAACGAGGAGGGTGTAGCGGCCGGGCGCGACGCTGTCGATGCGAAACCGCCCCCCCGAGTCGGTGAGCGCGCGCTGCTCGTGCCCGCGGAGCCACACGTCCGCGCCCCAGAGGGGCGCTCGCAGGAGGCTGTCGTAGACCGTCCCGACGACGGGCCGCTGGCCCGGGACGACCTGCGGCACGAGCAAGAGCAACGCCACGCCACGCATGACGCCCACAATACTTCGGGATTGCGGAGTGAGAAAGGGAACCAGCCCTTCTACTGTAGAGAGCGTGAGACTACGTCTGCTTCTGAGCCCACTCCTGGCGACGCTGCTCCACACTGCGCGCGAACTCCTGCCGGTTCTTGTTGAACGCCGCCGCGAGCTCCGCGCTCCACCCGTACATCGCCCACGGCGCGCGCTGCTGCACAAAGGCGAGCAGCTCGTGCACCTTCTTTTCCTTGCCGGGAATCGTGGCCGTGCCGCCGTAACAGGCGACGATCGCTTCATACGTCTTGCCCGTCGGAATGAAGTTCACGCTGTGCTTGGTGACCTTCTTGTAACCCCACAGCACATCCTGCAGGCGCAGCAGGTTGACCGTGAAGAAGGTCGAGCGGATGAGATACGTGTTCCCCAGGCGCCAGCCGGCCTTGGCCTTCAGCAGCGGGTTGTCGAACTCGTGCTCGGCCGCCAGCCCGACGCCCATCGGGTCGCCCCACTTCGCGATGCGCTGCGCCAGCGGATGACGCTCCGGGTCACGCCAGGCGCGCCACGCCGGCAGCGCCTGCCAGAGGAACAGCAGCAGAAACACGATCCCCACACCGATCACGACGTAACCAGGCCGGCGGAACGAATCGCTGTCCAGATAGAAAGGATAGAACTGGCTGCGCAACGTGCGCATCTCCTTGGTGTCGAACAGCTGTTCCTCGAGATCCGCCGTCAACGGCACGAGCTTCCCCTCCGCCGCCGACGAGTCGTCGCCCGCCGTCCGGACGACGAGATAGCGGTTGCCGAAGACGAGCGCCTTATAGGCGCCCGACTCTTCGCGGCTCGTCTCGACGCCGCTTTGCGTGTGGATCGTGTACTGGCGGATTCCGGTGTCGATCACCCGCTCGCCGGCGACGCGCGCGTAGTAGCGCGGCGTGGTCGTCACATCACGGATCGCATCGAGGTCCGCCCGCGCGAGTGCATAGGGACCGCGCAGGAAGTTGGCGATGTAGCGATGGTCGCTCGTGGCGACGAGCACGCCGACCACGAGGACGAGAGTCCACACGATGACGCGACGCAGCGAGGTCGCGCGAATGCGCTTGACGATCCAGCCGTCCATTGGAGTCCCTCGGCGCAGAGCCGGCACACTATAGCGAACGGGTTTCGCACAGGCTAGCATAGCGATATGCGATCCTTCCCATCCGCCACCGTGATCGCCCTCACTGCGGCTGCGGTGGGGGCCTGTGGGAAGCCGGCGTCAAAGCCAGCCGGCGTCCCCGACTTCCATAATCCCACCGATGCCGGGTTCTCCCAGGAGGCGCCCGACAGTTTCCGCGCCCGCTTCAGGACGACGAAAGGCGACTTCGTCATCGCCGTGCATCGCGCCTGGGCGCCGCAGGGCGTCGACCGCTTCTACAACCTGGTGCGCTCCGGTTTCTACGACGGCGTGCGCTTCTTCCGCGTCATTCCCGGCTTCATGGCGCAGTTCGGCATCCACGGCGACACCGCGGTGTCGGCGGCGTGGCGCCCGCGCGTCATCCCCGACGATCCCGTGCGCCGCACCAACGGGCGCGGCATGGTGACGTACGCGACCGCCGGGCCGGGCACGCGCACGACGCAGATTTTCATCAACTTCGGCGACAACACCCGCCTGGACGCGAGCGGCTTCGCGCCGTTCGGGCAGGTCGTGGAGGGGATGGAGGTCGTGGATGCGCTGTACGGCGGGTACGGCGAGGGCGCGCCCAACGGGCGCGGCCCGGATCAGTTTCGGCTCAATGTCGAAGGCGAGAAGTATCTCGCCCGTCAGTTCCCCAAGCTCGACAAGATCAACAAGGCTACGGTCGAGTAAGCTGTCGTAGCCTGCCCTGTGCCTCGCCGTTGGTGGAATCGCGGCGCACGGCTTCGCGGAACGCGGCGATCGCGGCGGTTGTGTCGCCTTTCATCAGGTTGATGTTCGCACGGAAGGTCGCGAGGTTCGACGACGTCGGGAACTGCTCCTCGTTGAGCTTCAGAATCGCGAACGCCTCGTCGAATTTTCCCGCGCGCGCCAGCCGGAACGCTGCGACATTCAGCGTCGGCTCGCCGAAGTCGTAGGACGCGCGGCCGTAATAGCGCTCGCGCAGCGCGCGATAGGCGCGCGTCGCCGAATCCGCACCGGCGGTTTGCGCCGTCTCCTGAATCAGCTGCTCGAGCGACATCGGCCGGCTCACCCCGCGATGGCAGGTCTGGCACGTCACCTCGACGTGGCTCGTCATCTGCGCGTGCTCGGGGAGCGTGTCCAGCCGCCGGTTGATCTCTTCCACCATCCGCATCATCTGGCGCGCGGTCAGCTTGGTACGCTTTTCGTCTTTCGCGAAATCGAATTGCCCGAGCGGCTGTCCTTCCTGACCGACGTGGCAGTACTGGCAGCGCACGCCGAGCGCGCCGGCGAAGTTGCGCATGATCCCGACGACTTGCATCACGGGGGTGTTCTTGGGAATCACCTTGACGTTGATGAGCGAGTCGGGGGGGAAATGACCGGGAGCCTGGGACACAAGGGCCGCAGGGGCGGCGGGGGCGGCAAGGGCAGCAATGAGAAAGACGACGGGGCGTGCGTTCATGGCTCAGACATACGCCATCGCGCGACACCCCGCTATATCGATCCGCCAAAACCCTACAAATCTCTGACGCGCGTTACAGGCCCTTACCCCTGAGCCAAGACAGCGACGCATTAGCGACCTCTTTCCAACCGCCGTCGACGGTCAACGAATGCCCGCGGTCGGGAAATACGTGGTACTCGGTCACGCCCGGCGCCTTGCGGTAGAGTTTGTACGCGGCGCGCGAGACGCTCTCCGGCACCGTGTGATCCTTCCCGCCACCGGTGATCAAGAGCGGTCCGCGATTCGCCTTCGTGTCCACCTTCGCGGGAGTATTGGGGAAGACATTGGCGAATGCTGCTTCGAACAGCGGCTTGCCGGGCGCCGGGATGTGGTACTTCGCGTGCAGCGCATTCGATTCCTGCTCGGACACGGCGTTGCCGAACCCGAAATGAAACTGCTTCGGCGTCTGGGAGATGGCTTTCTTGTAGTTAAAGGGATTGCTCAGGACTGGGAATGCGCTCTTGAGCTGCGCCAATGGCAGCGGCAACACGCCGCGGATCTGCGCCGGATCGAGCGCCACCGCGGCCGACGCCAACCCCATGCCCAGCAGTTTCTGCGCAACCAATCCGCCAAAGGAATGGCCGATCACAATGGGCTTCGCCGGAAGCGCCCGAATGATCCTGGCGTAGTGCTCGACGACGTCGTTGATGCCGACGTTCGCGAGCCGCTCGGGATGCGCGTTCGATTCCGCGACCGTCGCTGGCTCGCCCGGCCAGCCGGGGGCGATGGGGTCATAGCCCGCGGCGCGGAACAGCTCCATCCAGGGTTTCCAGGAGTCAGCGTGTAACCAGAGGCCGTGGATGAAAACGACGGGGGTGGGCATGGGATCCTCAGAAAAAGGACGGTAACGGGCGGTAAGAGACGGTGCGGGACGGTAAAGGTCAACACCCTTACCGCGCGTGATGCTGTTCGCGCTGGAACGCCAGAAACTCGTGAATCGCGCGGACCACGGTGGTGTCGCTCGTCCGCATGCGCACTTCCCCGCCCCGCGGCCGGTCGATCGCCTCATACTGGATCGCGCCCCGGCGGGCCGCCATGATCGCGGTTCCCGGCACGGTCTGGGCGTGGACCTCGAACGGTTTGGTGAAACCGCCCGCGCGGAACGCGGCCTCGATGTCGCGCATGTGCCCCCGAATCTTCGCGATGGCGGCGGTATCCGTGGCATCGTCGCGCTCCAGGACGAGCCGGCCGCCGTCGGGGAGGTCCTCGAAAACGTGCGCGGAGGTGTACTGGTCGACGCCCATGACATGGGCGCCGCGGGACTGCATCGCGGCGAAGTCGTCGTTCGACCGCTTGCAGGCCGTGACTACGAGGGCCGCGACGCAGCCGATGATTCCGACCGATAGCCGAGTCTGATCCATACCACGCATAAGGCACCGTTGAGGGCGAGGCCGAGCGCCGGCTTGACGAGGGCGAGCGCGGTCGCCGCGACATAGACAAGAACACCTACGTAGTAGGTCCGCCGCACGTTGGCAACCGTCTCGGCGGTCACCTCTTTGTGCAGCAACCCGCCGTTCACGATCGCTCGGAACAAGACGTTCCAGCACAGCGCGTTCACGGCCATGCTCGCGCAGTAAAACGCCGCCGCCGGTTTTGCCTGCGCCGTCGCGAGGTTCTGCGCCAGGACCGCCGTGGGGAAAGGCAGGAAGGTCACGGTGAGCAGTAACAGTCCGTTCGCAAAGAGAAAGCGATAGTTGACGCCTCGTGCCATGCGCAGCAGCTCGTGGTGGTTCACCCACATGATGAGGATGACGACGAAGCTCAGCAGGAACGCGATGTACGACGGCCACAGCGCCACGAGCCCCGCCCACAGGTCCTGATCGCCGTGCGGGACGCGGATCTGGCCGCTGACACGACCAACACCCCGGGCTTCTATAGTCTGACGATCTCGACGGGTGGGACTCCCGTTGACGGCTACCTGCGCGTCACGCAAAGCACGTACATGACGACCTACGCCTATCCCGCGCAGCCCCTCAGGGGCGACACCGTCAATAACATCTTGATGGTTACGCCCACGGAGTTCTCGTTGCTGGCAGCGGCCGCCGGTATCATGCCACAGGCAGGCAAGGCATTCATCGGAGTCGTGGTGAAGGACTGCACCGGAGCCGCGATCACGGGGGCGACGGTCACCAGTACACCAGGGGCGACCGTGCTGTATAACGTGGCGGGTGTCCCCAGCTCGTCCGCGACGGCAACCGCCGCCGACGGCATCGCCTACATCGCCAACGTCGCCGCAGGCAACGTGACGATCATGGCGACCGCGAGCGGGCACACGCTGCGCCAGCACGTGGTCAACGCACGCGCGGATGCCATCACGCTGACGGAGATTCGGCCGTAGCGACGACGACCAGCTCCGGGCACCCGTCCACCACCGGTCCCCGTGAGAAGTCGCCGTAAATCTCGCGCGCGCGAAATCCCGCGCGCGCGAGCAGGTGTCGCAGCTCGGCCGCCAAATACCAGCGCATCTCGAAGGCCTGTACGTACCGCTGGCCGCCGACGTAGTAGATCAGCTCCGCCTCGCTGACCTGGTCCAGCCAGCGCACCCGCACGATGCGGTAGGTACGTCGCAACGTGCGCCCGTCGGGCAGGCGCTGCTCGGGCGTATCTTCGTGCTCGACGCCGTCCGCGGCGACGAGCTTGTCGAAGCGAGGATTGAAGACGTCGAAGATGAAGCGCCCACCCGGGGCGAGGTGGCGCGCGACCGTCGCGAGGAATTGCAGCTGATCGTCGACGGTCGTGAGATGCTGCACGACGCGAAAGGGCGCGATAATCAGCGGGTACGACTCCCCGAGTTTGAAGGTCCCCATCTCGTTCAGCACGAGTCTGACACGGCCCTGTACCCCGTCCGGCTCGGCGGCGAGCTTGGCGCGGCACCGGTCGAGCATCTGGCGCGAGCTGTCGAGTCCCGTGATGGCGCAACCGGCGCGCGCGATCGGCAGCAGGATCCGGCCGGTGCCGCAGCCCACTTCGAGCACACGGCCACCCGCCGATTTTGCCTCCGCTAGATAGAACGCGACGTCCTGGCGCGCCGCGTACAGCGGCACGCTGTCGTAGAGCAGACCAAAGTCGGAGATCGCATCGTAGGAAGAAGCCGCCACTAGTTCTTGATCTTAACCGTCAACACCCTGCCATCGCGAGAGACGTCGGCATTGCCGGCGCGGAGCGAGACGAGCGGGGACTCGATGCGGACGTCGCCCTGCGCGCCGGTGACGACCTTCACGGTCGAGTCGGCACCGATGACGGCGCGCAGCGTCTGCGCCGTGCGGTCCTGCACGACCGGCGTGTTGAACGTCGCCTGGAAATCCCCCGCGCAGGCCTGCAGCCAGCGCGTATGGAGCAACACGCCGGGCTCGACTTGCAGCAGATTCTGCGGATCGATGCCGCAGAGGCCGAGGTAACGGCCGGCGACGGTGACGACGAGCTGGACGCCCGGCGCATTGAGCAGGCTGTCCACCTGCGCTTTGCGGAAGGTGCGCAGCCGGGCGACGTCCGAATCGGCTGCCGTGCGCAGCTTCGCGATCACGAACGTCGATTCCGCCTGGCGCCGCAGCGCGAGCTCCTGGGAGCGGTAGCCGACCGCGTCCGCCAGCGCGTCCTGCACGGTCAGGTTCTGCGCGATGAGACGCGTCTTCCAGGCCGGCCCCTCCAGCGCGTCGAGCAGCAGGCCGACGGCGGGGCCGGTGAGGTAATAGCGCAGCCGAATAGACAGTGTGACGTCGTCGGTGAGCGTCAGGAGTCCCTTCAGTTTGTCCGTCTGTAGCCGCGATGCGCCCACGCGATCGGGGAAGTCGCGCAGCCGCGCTGCAAGCTGTTCCGCCCGCACCAGGGTGTACTCGGCCAGTCCTTCATTCAGCTCCGCCAGCTGCTCGAAATCGGCCAGCTCGGCGCCGAGGGCCCGATGGCGCGATTCACGGACCGCGAGAAACTGGCGCGCCAGCGTGCGGCGCTGCTTCCGACCGGGCGCCTGCTCCGCCGCCTCGAGGATCCGGCCCTCGAGCGCCATGCCCGATTCGTTCCCGGGGTCGAACACGGGATAAGTCGTGACGAGAAACGCGTTCTCGCCCTGGCCGAACCGCTTGCCATCCTGCTTTGACGCTGCCTCGAAGACGTGAAATGCCTCGTGCGTCGTCAGGCCGACGAGCGAGGCGATGCCCAGGGAGTCATGGGCGACGACTTGCGCCGTGGGCCGGCCGGCCAGCTGCGTGCCGGTGCTCGCCGCGCCGGGGTCGGCCACCGACTGCCAGCCGCCGCCCTCGACGCCGGTAATCGGGAGGAACCCCGGCGGCAGGTCGCCGCGCCAGCCGAGCAGCAACGTGCCCTGGCCGCGGACGACGTAGAGCACGGGAATCGTGTCCGGCCGAAAGCCGGGCCAGATCGAGTCTCCCATCTCCTTGCCGAGGCGCACGACCCACTCGTGCGCCGTCACCATGCGCGTGGTAGTCTCGGGCGGCCCTTGAACGATCAGTGCCAGGCAGAAAGCAGCATGCAGCACGCGATTCCCCCTCGGTTGTGCCAGCCTCTAATCAAGCACGTTTTCCCGAACAAAGCCCATATGACCCGCGCCTGTCGCCCGCCCCGGCGTATGCTCGCCCGCGCCCTCGATCCGTCTCCAGGAGGGCTGCATGCTTCGCTCGATCCGCAGTACGCTGCTCATCGCAACGCTTGTCGGCGTCGCGGCCTGCGATACCAATGCGCCCACTGGCGCGCCGCCGACCACGAATCCCCCCGCTCCCGGTCCCATTGAGGCCACGGTCGTTCCCGCGGCGCTCGGCAACGCGCTGCGGCAGCTCACCATCGCGCAGCGCCGCCAGTTTGAGGTCGGCCGCGCCATGTTTCAGACCGTATTCACGCCGGAGACAGGGCTCGGCCCACTCTTCAACGCGGTCAGCTGCGCGTTCTGCCACGAGCAGCCGGTCGTTGGCGGCGGCGGGAGCATCGAGGAAGGGGCAGGCGGCGAGGACGTCGAGCTGCACGCCACCGCGTTTCATGGCGGGACCGCGCAGTGCGACGACCTCGGCGCGGTCGGCGGCCAGGTGATTCAGAAACAGCTCACCCCGGCGTTGAGCGCGTACACGGGGCTGACCGCGGAGCCGATTCCCGCCGCGGCCACCGACTCCGGGCATCGCACCACGCCCGATCTGTTCGGGTTTGGATTGCTGGACGCGGTGCCCGACGCGGAGATTCTGGCCCGCGCCGATCCGCTGGATCGCAACGGCGACGGCATCTCGGGCCGGCCGAACCGGACCGCCGATGGCCGGCTGGGCCGCTTCGGGCGCAAGGCGCAGGCCGCGACGCTGCGCGAGTTCAATGCCGACGCATTCGTCATGGAGATGGGCGTGACGAGTCCTCTGAATCAGACCGAGCAGACCATCGGCGGGCTGCCGCTGCCGCCCGGCATCGATCCGCTGCCCGAGCCGGAGATCAGCGCGGCGCAGCTGAACGCGGTGGATGCGTTCGTGCGATTCCTCGCGCCCCCGCCGCGTGCGTTGCTCGGGCTGCTGGGCGCGCGCGGCGCCATCGTATTCAGCAGGATCGGCTGCGCCGCCTGTCACACGCCGGTGCTCGTGACTGGCGCGAACCGCATCGCGGCGCTGCGATTCAAGGCCGTGCCGGCCTTCACGGATCTGCTGTTGCACGAAATGGGGCCGGATCTGGCCGACATCTGTCTCGGCCAGGCGCAGCCGGCGGAGTTCCGCACGGAGCCGCTCATGGGGCTGCGGTTCGCGACGACGTTCCTGCATGACGGCCGCGCGGCGACGATCAGCGACGCGATCGACCTGCACGGCGGCGAAGGACTCGCCGCGCGCAATCGATTCGTGCGCCTGACGGTGTTCGAGCGGGCCGCGCTGTTGAAGTTCCTGGGAAGCCTGTAAGCGCTAGCGGTCCTTCCGCACGAACGTCAACGTCGCAACGGGCTTCACGCGGCCATTGACCACGAAGTGCCGGGTGGCGGCGCGCGTGGTCGGCTTCTTTGGATTCGTGTCGCGGTCGGGAGCCTGGTACGTCTTGCCGTCGTCGCCGCCCGAGTCGTAGGCGGGGAGCGTGAGGGTGCGGCGCGCGACCCAGGCGCCGTTCTCGGCGAGGTTCACGCTCGAGGCGCCCGTGAACCAGTCGGGACTCGGCGCCACCATGTTGACGACCGAGACGAGCGGATGCGCCGGATCGACGCGCACCGTCGACACCATCGAGTCCTTCCAGTTCTTGAGCCCGCCCGACTCGAACAGCATGAGTGCGCTCCCCTGATCGACGGCCGTGCGGATCTCCGTGTCGAGCGGCGAGTGCTTCCCTTCCTCGGACAGCCGCTCGAGCCCCGGCGTCGGCCGCCGGCCCACGGCGAAGATCGAGTATTTCGCATTGTGGGACGCGCCGATCATGCCGGAGAAATGCGCCCCCGACGGATACTCGAACGGGT
>WNFT01003929.1_pt1 | contig 12995 bp, 6 predicted proteins | sample 5400191 | NCBI WGS metagenome assembly WNFT01 (sample SAMN13153359, study PRJNA577476) | soil metagenome | isolation source: 80 cm saprolite under Madrone tree | place: USA:California | collected 2016-06-14
TCAACGAAGCTACCGGAGAAAAATGGAAAGCCGCTACGGATGATACGGGGAACTACTCGTTTGTTTTGCTGCCTCCGGGGCTTTACGAGATCGACGTAGCGGCAGAGGGTTTCAAGACCGCTGTCTCGAAGGATGTACCCGTCCGCATTACGGAGACGTCCGCAATTAACGTATCGCTCGCGGTAGGGACCCGGGTTGAGAAGATCATTGTGAACGGTTCGCCGCCTCTCCTGCAAACGGACGGGCCGCAGCTTGGACGCGTGGTGGGCTCTCGGGCCGTTGCGGAGCTCCCCCTGGCGTCACGCAATTTCACCCAGATTCTGACTCTTTCACCGGGAACAGTCAGCCATCTGCCAGACAGCACGGCCGTCGGCCGCAACACTCAAGCCATTTCCGTCAACGGCGCCCGAGTCACACAAAACTTCTTTCAGATAAACGGCATTGATGCAACCACGATGGGCAGCCAAGGACCGATTCTGGTTGCGGTTCCCGCTCCGGAAACCATCGAGGAATTCAAAGTGCAGACTTCACTCTATGACGCCACGTACGGCCGGAGCGGCGGCGCGAACATCCAACTTGTGACTAAGAGCGGCGGCAATGAAGTCCATGGAGACGCTTATGAGTATTTTCGGAATGAAGCGCTCAACGCGAACAATCCTTTTTTGAAGGCCGCTGGGCTCGCGCGCCCATTGCTGCGACGAAATGTTTTCGGAGGTGTTTTGGGTGGTCCGATCGGAAAAAACCGGGCGTTTTTCTTTATTTCTTACCAGGGCTCGCGTGAGCGAAATGCGGCATCCATTATCAACAGCATTTCCTCCAATGTTCTCGTTGCTCCGGGGCTTACCGACGACCGGTCTGCTTCAACCTTGGAGTCGACGTTTGGCGTAGCTACGATTGATCCTGCTTCTCTGGCATTGCTCAATGCGAAGCTTCCCACTGGCCGGTTCGTGATTCCAACGCCGCAGGTAAATGGGCTGTTCTCCGGCTCTTCGCCATCCACCTTCCAAGAAGACCAATTCAATGCGAACGCCGATTTTCGACTCTCCAACAGTAATTCTCTCGCGGTGAAATTCTTCTTCGCCAATACACCTCAGTTCTTGGCGTTGCCCAGTTTTCGTAACACGGGGCCGAACGTCCCCGGATATGGAACCAACCAGACTATCAACAATCGCGTGGCTGCGATTCAAGACATTTATTTCTTCACTCCGGCCCTGACGAATGAACTGCGGCTCGGTTACGCGTTGAACCGCAACAATGCGATTCCTCACGAGCCCGTCACGGATTCCGAAATCGGCGTGTCAAGACCCAATGCGGCTGAATTGCCCGGGCTACCTATGATCCGAATTGCTCCGGCAGCCGGCGGAGTGATTGTCGGGACTCCGACGAACATCAACCCGGCGAAGCCATCGGTGACCACTTTGGCCGATTCGCTGTCGTTCTTGCGAAGAAATCATACGCTGCGCACAGGATTTGAAATCCGGTACAACGAAGTCAACTTCACCGGGCAGGTTTTCACGCGAGGTCAGATTGATTTCCTCGACTTCCGCAACTTCTTGGCGGGGACTACTCAGGTCACGACGTTTGGAGACGGACTCGGTGAGCGCAGCCAGCGCGCCTGGGATTACAACTTTTTTGTTCAGGATGACTGGAAGGTGTCACCCCGATTGACAGTGAACTTGGGCTTGCGATACGAACTCGATCTGCCCACCTACGACACTCGCGGACGGCTCTCCACGTTTGATCCCGCACTGTACATCGCGCGCCAGCAAGTACAGAACGGCATCCCGGTCGGACCGCCCATCGGGGGATTTGTGCAGGCTGGAAACGTGATACCCAGTTTCGACCTGCCGGATGTCCCCAATGTCACAAAGTATGTGGTGCGCAGTGTCGATCCAAATAATTTCGCTCCGCGCATCGGATTTGCCTTTTCTCCTCTGCGTTCTAACCGATCGGCGGTACGGGGCGGCTATGGAATCTACTACTCGCGCGCAACGTTCGCCTATGCGTCGATGAGCGCTCAGTTGCCTCCCATGTTTACCGTGGGAGTTCAAAACGGCGCGCATTTCGATAATCCCTTTTTCCCGGTGCCCGCACCGAGTCAGTTTCCAACCTTTGTACCTGGTGTTCCTCTAGCAGGCCCTGCATTCGATCGAGGGTTGCGCACGCCTTACGTTCAACAATACAGCCTCGACGTGCAATCTGAATTTCGGAAGGGCCTGCTGCTCGAAGCTGCATACGTTGGGGCGAGAGGACGAAAGCTTTTTCGCCAGGTCGCGATCAACCAGGCCGAATTGGCAAATCCCCAGAAACCGATCACAAATGCGGTAACGGGAGCGGTGATTACAACGAATACATCGGGAAACGCTGTCCTGCGGGCACCCCTTCAGGGTGTTTCGATCAACGGATTCAGCATGAATGAGTCCACTGCGGAATCATACTATGATTCCCTCCAGCTCAGCTTGACGGGCAGGATTTCTGGGCGCACGCAGCTACTCGCCGCTTACACCTTCGCCAAATCCATCGACAACGCTTCGGGGATGGGCGGCGGCGCCGGGATTACGGGCCTGGTCAACACGGGAGCGGTGAACGATAGCGGTTCCATCCTTGGGAATCAGAACAACCCAAATGCTAATCGCGGTGTTTCCGACTTCGACCGCACGCATCGGTTTGTGGTGAGCTATTTGTGGGATTTGCCCAAGCCTCAGTTCGCTGCGCGCTCTGCTTTTGGTCGGTCGGCAACCTGGAACTGGCGTTCGTCGGCCATCCTTACGGCGATGTCCGGCCTTCCCATCGACATCGTGGACACCGGGGCAGGTTCATTCTATGGGCTTTGGAACGGGGCAAGCCCGCTCGCTCGTCCCAGCTTGGTAGCCGGAATGAGTTGCAGCAACGCAAGTCAAAACGTGCCCACAGGTTCTTTCTTCAACGCGACGGTCTTTGCCAGGCCAACCGTGCAGAGCGGCCAGCCAATTCCCAGCTCCGGTGGCACGGCGACAGCCGGTGCAGTGGGCACAGATATCGGCAACGTCGGCCGAAACTGTTTGCGCGGCCCGCGACAAGTGAATGTGGATATTGCACTCGGAAAGCTCTTTCCTTTGGTCGAATCTCGCAATCTCGAATTTCGCGCTGAGTTCTTCAACTTATTTAATCATCCGAACTTCGCGAATCCGATCAGCAACTTGAATGCCCTCATTGCCTCTGGCGGCAGCATTGACCCAACAACCGGGCGGGTCCTCAATCCTGGCAACTTTGGACGCATCATCTCGACAAGCAACAACCCCCGAATCCTCCAATTCGCGCTGAAATTCAATTTTTAGAGACATCGTCTTTTACTATTCCGGTAAACCGATCCGCCGCAGTAGGTCTCCAAACCGCGGGTCGGAGCGGAGCGGCACGAATCGCTCATCTACGTTGATGAACTCCATGTTGGGGTTGCGCAATTCGATGGCCTTATCGAGCCACTCGAAGGCTTTATCCTTCAGTCCAAGCTCGGCATAATCGGCGGCGGTCCAGATCAGTCCCGCGCTGTGCAGAGCATCTCCGTGGAGAAAAACTCTTTTCGCTTCTAGATAATCAGTGGAGGCATACTTTCGCTCGACTCGTGCAGCCAGTTGCTTTGCAGCGCGATCTTCCACTTTCTCCGGAAAAGACGGCGTGCTCTCCAGCCAGTTTTTGGGGGTCCTGAGTGCGGCGAGCAGCTCGGTGAGAGCTTCTCGTTCCATGCCCTTGCGCTCATAAGCCAGGGCCATCCGGCGGTGAGTTGGGTAACTCATCGCGCCACCCAGAGCGGCGACTTCACGGTACTGGGCGAGTGCCTCATCATAACGACCCGCCGCAGACAACGCCCGAGCCGAATAGCGATGCATTAATGGAGAGAGCGGATCGAGCTCTTGCGCACGTCTTGTCTCCGCAATGGCTTCTTCGAGACGACCCTGGGCCATCAGGTAGAGGCCATAGACTCCGTGAGCCCTGGCGTTGTTCGGATCGAGCGCAATTGCTCGCTGATATTCCTTCTCTGCACCGCTCCAGAGCCATTCCCTCTCTAGCACGAGTCCAAGCGACAGATGCCCTTCGGAGAGTGCTCCGTCAAGTTCCAAAGCTTTCAGAGCTGCCGCCTTGGCCTTTGCCGATACCTCCTGCGGTTGGGAATCCCAAGTCCCTTGGGGAACAAGAGGGAAAGAGAGCGCTTCCGACAAACCAGCCCAAGCTCGAGCGTAAGTGGGATCTTTGTCGAGAGCTTGTGCAAAATAGTCGATGCTTTTCTTCGTGCCTTCTAAAGTCATCTTGTACAGCTCGTAACGCCCCTTGAGATAAGCTTCGAGCGCCTTGGGATCAACAGGGTGGGTGCTAGCGAATCGAGTCTGCTCTTCCTGCGACAGCTTGATATTGACTTGCTTCGCGACATCTCGGGCTACTTCGCCCTGCAGTGTCAGCACGTCTCGCAGCTCGCGCTCATAGCTTTCTGCCCACAGGTGCCGGTCGCTGGCGGCTTCCACCAACTGGGTCGTGATGCGCACGTGGTCGCCTGAGCGCAGCACGGCTCCCTCTATCACAGCGTCCACGTTCAACTCCCGAGCAATCTCGGGCAGTGTCTTCCTTGTGCCCTTGTAATGCATGCTCGACGTGCGCGAGATCACCCGCAGCCCTGCAATCTTGCCCAGGTCGGTGATGAGCTCTTCGGTCATGCCATCGACGAAATACTCCTGCGCAGAATCGCCGCTGAGATTCTCGAGCGGCAGTACGGCAAGGGACCGAATCTTTAGTGGAGTGGTTGTTCTCTGCACCCGGTGGTGCAGGCTCGGCAAATTCAGCGCAAGTAGCAGCGCGATGCCCGCGCCTGCTGCGAGGGCAAGACCCCCGAGGTTTCGGGGACGAAGCCCTGCTTTGGCTGCTGCCGGCGCATCTTCTGCGGGCTTAGCGAACGACGCTGCCTCGGCTTGCCCCGTGCCGATGCTTGGCAGAAGTCCGGGAGGGATCGCCGGAATGTCATCCTCCACGGAAGCAATGAAGCGATAGCCTCGGCGGGGAAGCGTCTCAATGTAGCGCGGGCTTTCAGCCGAGTCTCCCAGCGCGTCGCGCAATCTTTTGATCGCAGAATTTAGGCCGACATCGAAATCGACAAATGTGTCAGCAGCCCAAAGCTTCTGGTGAAGCTGTTCCCGGGTCACCAACTCGCCTGGGTGTTCCAGCAGCATGGCCAGGACTTGGAAGGGCTGATCATGAAGCTTGATCTTGATGCCGTGTTTGTGCAGCTCGCCAGAGCGCAAGTCAACTTCGAAAACACCAAAGCGGACCCGAGCGGCTGGAATGGCCATTGCCATGGGTGCCTGCGTTACTCGGGAGTTTAGCACAAGAGTCCGGCTGGCCGGGGGACTAGCCATTGTCCCAGCCGCAAGCCGCATCTTCTCAGTTACCTGCACCGTCAGAATCATTCCAGCGACGCGCCAGCCTTTATCCATTGATCGAAAGCCTCGTTCGCGCTGACAGTGGGGATGCCAAGCGCAATCTGAGAACGCATGTCGCGAGGAGAGCGTCATGCTCAATTCGGTGTCAGTGGAGCAGAAGATCCTTCATGACAAGAATAGCCGGCGGCTTCTTCTCGCTTTGATTTCAGTTGTCACCGTCGTGCTCATGCGGTCGACGCGCGAAGTGCTGACGTGTCGATTCCGGACGCGGGGCATACTTGGCTGAACTTTCGAATGTTGATTTTAAATTGGAACACGGGAACGGGAGGAAAAAATGCATTCCAGAAAATTTCTTGGAAAGGTAAACCGCGTGTGTCTGTTCGGATTTGCCGCGATCCTGTTAGGACAAGTCTTGCCTCAAACAGGAGCCAGCGTTGCCGCTGCACAGACAGCTGATCCTGAAGCTAAAAAGGGTGATGGCGCGCCAATAATCATCGTCGAGCAAGGTAGCTTCTTCGTTGGCGGCACTGAAGTCACTGCGCCAGGAAAGTTTGACCCCACGGTCCGCAACACTTCCGACGAGGGGCAAAGCTTCCCGATCGACCATCTGTATGTCCAATACGAAATCCCCCAGCATGCCCGAAGGTTTGCCCTCGTCATGATTCACGGTGCGAACGCAACGGGGAGCTTCTGGGAGTCTACGCCCGACGGTCGGGAGGGATACCAAACGATCTTCTTGCGCCGAGGCTTCGCGGTGTACGTCGTCGATTTTCCTCGGCGGGGTAAGGCCGGCTTCCCGTCTTTTAATGGAACGCTCGGGGCCCTGCTCGACAAACAAGTCATCCCCAATCGCACAAACCGCAACAGCGACCAAGGGGCATTTATCGGGGTGCGTTTGGGCCCGGAATTTCTGGAGTACTTCCCGAACTCACAGTTTCCTAAGGCCGGCCTCGACCAATTTTTCAAAAAACTTATCCCGGGGGTAATGGACGACGAAAACGTGATCGTCGACGCCCTCGCGGCCCTCCTCGAGAGAATCGGTCCGGCCATCCTGGTCTCCCACTCTCAATCCGGACGATTCGCCTACCTCACGGCCATTAAAAGCCCTAACGTGAAGGGGATCGTGGACTATGAGGGTGCTAATCAACCGTTCCCAGTGGGGCAAGCGCCTGCACCGCTCCCGGCTTTCGACGGGTTTCTTGTCGGACCTGGTGCGCCTGTGCCGCTGGAGGATTTTCTCAAATTGACCAAGATCCCCATTCAGATCGTCGTGGGAGATAACATTCCTTCCAGCCCGCAGCCGATTCCGCAGCTCGAGACTCCACGAATACGACTAATTTTCAAGAAGCTGTTTGTCGAGACCGTAAATCGTTACGGTGGCGACGCATCGGTGCTGCGACTGCCAGACGTAGGAATCTACGGCAATACGCACGCCCCATTCTTAGATCTTAACAACCTCGAAGTCGCGGATCTGATGTCCGCGTTCCTTCATGAGAAGGGTTTTGATAATCGAGATCATTGACGTGCGGCCTAACTCTTCATCCTGAGCCAGTCAGACGCTGATTCAGTCTACGGAAGTCATGAAGAAGATTCTATTCCGGTAACCCGATGCGCCGCACCAAATCCGAGAAACGCTGGTCCGAACGCAGGCCGTCGAAGCGTGGATCTACTTTCAGGTTGATAAGCGAAGCGGAGCGAATCTGATAAGCTTGTTCTAACCACTCGAAAGCAGTTTCTTTTTGTCGCAGAGCTGCGTAGACAGCTGCTATTTCCTCCGGCGGGACATATTTATCTTTTGGCAGCCGCTTCAGTTCCTCGAGTATCCTGAGCGCTTCGGCTCTATTTCCGGAAGCCGCCTGGGCGTGAGCAAGTTGCGCGACGTACACGGGAAAGCCTCCGGATTGCCCGATAGCATCACGAAAGTTCACGATCGCTTCATCGTACATTCCCTTCTGTTCATAAATCGTTCCGAGTATGGAGTGCGGAAGCGGACGAGGACGATTCGGTCCGCTCTTCAGGGCCTGTTCGATAGATGCGATCGCCTGGTCATAGTTGCGTGCGTAGTAGTAATGCCATCCCAAGTGCACCTGAATACTCAATTCGAGAGGGTCGAAGAGGATACCGCGCCTGGTTTCGGCCAGAGATTCATCCATGCGGCCCATCGCTACCAAATAATGCGAATACCAGTGGTGAGCGTTCACATAGCTCGGGTTCAGCTCCAAAGCTCGTTTAAAGTTGTGTTCCGCGTCCGGGAAATCCCATGAAAATAATTCGCAATCGGCCAGAGAGGCGTAGGCTTCGGCCATCGAGCTGTTGAGCGCCAATGCCTTTTGCGCTGCCGCTTTGGCTTTTTCAAGCGCTGGCTTTGGAGCTACCGATCCCCAGAAGGCCTGGACTGTGTACGAATCGGATAAACCTGAGTAAGCCTGGGCGTATTCCGGATCTTTCTCGATTGCGCGCTGAAAATATTCGATGGCTCGCGGCAAGCCAGGCTGGTTGAAATAATACCGGCCGTTCAGGTAGAGCTCAAATGCCTCGGAATCAGGGCGACGTACGGCAGCGAGTCTCTGTTGCTGCTCTGGTGTTAGTTTCAGCCTAATCTCGTCGGCAATGGCGCGGGCCACGTCGCCTTGTATGGCGAGCACGTCTCGTACGTCGCGGTCATACGTTTGAGCCCACAGGTGAGTCTGGTCAACGACCTGAATCAGTTGCGCGGTAATACGCAGCCGATCGCCTGCCTTTCGTACGCTGCCTTCCAGAACGTACTGCACGCCCAGCTCCCGACCTACCTCATTTATGCTCTTGTCAGCATGTTTGTACTGCATGGCGGAGCTACGAGCGATGACCCCTAACTTTGCGGGCTGCAAACCGCCGAGTTGGGTGATCATCTCTTCCGTCATACCGTCGCTGAAGAACTCCTGCCCCGGGTCCCCACTGAGATTTTCGAAAGGGAGCACGGCCAACATGATCTTCCCGCTACCCGGCGTTGCCTGCGGCCTCACATGCGGGCGTACTAGATAGGCCACCAACAACAAAGCGGCTACGCAGGTTGCGAAAAGCAAAACAGTTCGGCTACGGCTCCAAAATCGGGCGCTTCTCAATAGTGTGTGTGGAAGAACCGGGCTCGCTGCGTTTGGAGCTTGAGTTGAGAATTCCGGGGTCGGCTCCGTGTCCATCGTGGTCACTGGCAAGATGAAGCGGTATCCGTGCTTGGGGAGAGTCTCGATAAGCCGGGGTTTCTCAGCGGAGTCGCCCAACGCATCTCGAAGTTTCTTGATCGCGGTGTTCAGACCGTCATCAAAGGCAACGAAGGTGTCCTCAGGCCAGAGTCTCTGACGCAACTCATCCCGGGTGACAACTTCGCCGGCGTGCTCCAGCAGCAGGGCAAGCAGCCGAAAGGGTTGCTCCTGCAGCTTTATCTTGACGCCTTCCTTGTGCAGCTCTCCCGAACGGAGTTCAACAGCAAAGGTGCCGAAGCGGATGAGCCCCCGAGATGAGGTGGGAGCATTCATAAGTCTTCTGAATGGATGGAGTCTATCACCTTGAAGACAAGAAGAATATTAGCTGTGGGCGGGTCGCTTGTCAGCGGAAGTTCTGCGGTTCAGTTCGATTAGCCAGAATTCAGTCACAGACAAGCCGCTGTCTATTGACGCCATAAACGGGCCGAACGAGCATGGGCGTACCCGCGATGCGGCAAGCGTCGCTATCTCAGACGTTCAGCGCTGGAGGCCATATGCAATACAAATTCGATTTTCGGAGTACGTGCTGTTTTTTAGTTCTAGGCTCAATCCTGCTCCTTTGTCCCGGCTTTTGCGCCGAAACCGCTGACACCACCCAAACCTCAATCAACAGCAACGCGGTTACGTGTCAAGCGGCGATCGACAGCGGCATCGTCCAAGGCGTTTTGCGCGGACAGAGCTGCGTATACCTCGGAATTCCCTACGCGGCGTCTCCTGCTGGCGCGCGGCGCTGGCAGCCGTCGGCGTCGGTTACTCCTTGGCCCGGAGTCAAGAGCTTCGTGATGTTCGGAAACATGTGTCCCCAGGTGCAAATAATAGCCGGGGTAACCAAAGCGGTCGGTGATGAGGATTGCCTCAACCTCAACGTCTTTGCTCCGAGTGGAGCCACGTCGCCGTTACCCGTCATCTTCTTCATGCACGGTGGGGGGAACCGCTCCAATTCCAACCGATTTGAGGCGGGAGAATCGCTTGACGGCCAGTACCTCGCTGAGCATGGCCCCGCCGTGGTCGTCGTCATCAACTACCGCCTAGGAGCCCTCGGTTGGCTCGCGCATCCGGCGCTGGACGCCGAGAGTGCCACGGGCACCTCCGGCAACTACGGCATCCTGGACCAGATAGCTGCGCTAAAGTGGGTGCAACGCAATATCGCTGCCTTCGGCGGCGACCCGAGCCGAGTGACGATCACTGGCCACTCCGCGGGGGCGCAAGACAGCGGCGTTTTGTTGGCCTCTCCTCTGGCCCACGGACTCTTCGCGAACGTCCTGATCGATGGCGCAGGCCCGGCGAACTTCCACAACCCGACCCTGGCAGACTACGAGGCCAGCGTCGGGGCGGATGTCGTGACGAAGCTCGGTTGTGCCAACGCCGCGGACATCCCGGCTTGTTTGCGCTCCATCCCGTCGGCGACGATCGTCAAGACGGTCGCGGGTGCCGGCACCCTCAAGTCCGAGGGCAGCACCTACAAGCCGATCGTCGATGGACTAGTCTTGAACGATACTGTGCTGCAGACGGCCAAGGAGGGAGAACACAACCACCTGCCGCTCATCATCGGCGGTGGAGATCAGGAGGCGTCGAATCCGACCTTCATTCCCGCTCCTCCCGGCGGCATTCCGACGGAAGCCGCCTATGAGGCGGCGGTCGTCGATCTTTTTGGGCAGCCGGTCGCGGACCAAGTGCTCGCGCTATACCCCGCCGCCAATTATCCGTCTCCCCGCGCGGCCTTCGTCGCCGTGGGAACCGACTATCGATGGCTGTGCCCGACGCGACAGCTCGCCCGGGCGGTCAATAACTCACAGAAGGAGCCGGTCTATCGCTTCGTCTTCACCCATGCCCAATCCAATCCGCCTGTGGCCACGGCGCTCGGGGCCTGGCACGGCGAAGAGCTCATGTTCATTTTTCACTCCTTCACGTCGGGCGTCTCCGGGCCGTTCACGCCTACTGCTGACGAGCTCACGCTGTCGGATCAGATGATCGGCTACTGGGCGCGGTTCGCCGCCACAGGGGATCCAAACGGAGGAAATGCGCCGCCCTGGTTCGCGTATGGAAAGAATGCCGCCGCCCAGGGGGCGCTCTTCAACCAAGCTCAGGGATACGCGTTCTTCAAAGACACTGCAACAGGCGACGACAAGAAGGGCACCTTCTTTCAATTTGATACCCCGCCCTTTGGTCTCGCCGAGGGCGCTGGATTCCACGCGGAGGTGTGCGAAAACTTCTGGGATGTGCTCGTAGGCGACACCAACAACGGTCACGGCGAGGGCAGCATCGCTGGCGACATCGATGAGGGCGCCGGCAACGAAGCTTTCATCACCGACGCCGATCTCGACAACGATGACCAGCCGCCTCCGCCTAGGAATTGATTGAGCGCTGCAGGGCGGATTGGCCCACCTGCCCACTTGCGGCAGTCGTCCGATACCAACAGTCTTGAGATTGCGAATGGAGGATTGCGAAATGAGAGAACGAATCTGGCTTCGGTTCGTAAGCATTGGTTTCTGCCTGAGCATTGCGCTGGCGCTTGGATACGCACCGGCCACAAGGGCGCAGGACGTCACCAGCGATCCCTCGTGTCAAGTCACGATCGACAGCGGTGCCCTCGAAGGCGTGTTGGTCGGGCAAACCTGTAAGTACTTAGGAATTCCCTACGCGGCGCCCCCTGCGGGGGACCTTCGTTGGCGTCCGCCTGCGCCTGTGGCCCCGTGGCTCGGAGTCCTGGGCGCGGTGAACTTCGGCAACATGTGTCCTCAAATACGCGGCACGACCGCGATCGGCAAAGAGGATTGCCTAACACTCAATGTTTACGCCCCGGCAGCTCCGGGAGTGCCGTTGCCAGTCATGGTTTACCTCCACGGCGGCGGGAACACCACAAACGAGGGCGAAAGGCATGAAGGTGAACACATCGTAGAGTTTGCCCCCGTCTTAGTCGTGAACATCGAATACCGCCTCGGCGCGCTCGGCTGGCTCGCGCACCGGGCGCTGGACGCCGAGAGCAGCACGAACTCCTCCGGCAACTACGGCATACTAGACCAGATCGCCGCGCTCCAGTGGGTACAACGCAACATCGCCGTTTTTGGCGGCGACCCGGGCCGAATCATGATCTTCGGCAACTCAGCCGGGGCCGCGGACGCCAGCGTCCTCGTCGCCTCGCCGCTGGCGAAGGGACTCTTTATGAACGCCATTCTTGAAAGCGCGCTGCTCCCGCCAGACTTCTCTCAACCGACCCTGAAAAAGTACGAGACGGCCGTTGGGGCGGATATCGTGGCGAAGCTGGGATGCGCCACCGCCGCGGACATCCCGGCCTGTTTACGCGCGCTTCCCGCGGACTTCATCGTCAAGACAGCCCCGAGAGCCGGCAGCGCCATCAAGACCGGGGGCAACTATTCTTCGGTCGTCGACGGCTATGTCCTGAACGATACAGTGTTGAATACGATTAAAGAGAGGCGTCACAACCATGTGCCGCTAATCATCGGCACCACCGACAAAGAGAGTTCAAATCCTGCGTTCACGGCCGCCACAGACATCCCCACCGACGCGGCGTACCAGGCGGCGATCTATGACCTCTTCTGCGGCAATGCGGCGATACCGTGCGAAGTGGGCAACGGGGTCCTGGCGCTGTACCCCTCAACCCCCGACTCGACGCCCCGCACCGCCTACGTCGTGGCGACTACCGATTACCGGTGGGTCTGCCCAGCGCGCAGGCTCGCTCGGGCAATGTCCCACTCACAGAAGGAGCCAGTGTACCGCTACCTCTATACCCATACCCTCGCCAGCGGTCCCGGCAAGTTTTACGGGGCGTGGCACGGGGCAGAACTCATGTTCGTCTTCCGCACCTTCTCCTCGAACGTCACGGGAGGACAATACACGCCCACGGCGGTCGAAGTCACGTTGTCAGACGAGATGATCGGCTACTGGTCGCGGTTCGCCGCCACTGGGGATCCAAACGGGGGCAAAGCGCCGCCCTGGTTCGTGTATGGAAAGAATGCTGACCCTGACGGGGCGCTCTTCAACCAGTCTCAGGGATATGTGTTCTTCAACGACACCGCAACGGGGGACGACAAGAAGGACACCTTCCTTCAGTTCGATACCCCGCTCGCTGAGGGAGCTGGGTTCCACGCTGAGGCGTGCGAAAACTTCTGGGACGTGCTCGTGGGTGACACCAACAACGGCCACGGCGAGGGCAGCATCGCGGGCGACATCGACGAGAACGCGGGCAACGAAGCCTTCATTACCGCTGCCGATCTCGACAACGACGACCAGCAGGCTCCACCTGGGAATTGATGAAGCGATGCAGGTCCGTAGGCGGTGATTGTCGGAGCGCTCAGTATGCCTGGCCCCCCGGTGGGCGCAAAATTTTCGG
>WNFT01003933.1_pt1 | contig 12992 bp, 12 predicted proteins | sample 5400191 | NCBI WGS metagenome assembly WNFT01 (sample SAMN13153359, study PRJNA577476) | soil metagenome | isolation source: 80 cm saprolite under Madrone tree | place: USA:California | collected 2016-06-14
GAGCGCGTGATCTCTACTCGATTCTTCCTTTCATTCGTCAACAGAGTCCTGAAAGGCGCGGGGTCAGGTCGTCGATTCCATTGACAGACCACCTTAACCTGGTGCCTATCAGGCCTCTCTGCAAGGAGATCCTGTACGTCTTGGTGCAGATGGGAGCACAGAGCGAGGAACTGCGCAAAGAAGCCCTGCAACTCTTCACCCTCTCTGACATGCCTAACCTGGCGAGCCTGAACGACAAGTATAACCGCAGCAAGAGACGTACTGCCCTTGCCCACAACGAGCCATACACCGACATCGACACCACTCCCTACCTGACCAGCTTTTTCAATGCCCTCATCGCCGAATTGTATGCTGACCCCTACTTCAAGCAGCAGATGAGCGAGACCCTGCAGCTGCGCGCGGCCAGGAGTATGCAGCACTCTTTGCTTGATGTGGTTGCTTTGCTGCAACAGATTGGCGAGACGCTGGAACATGACTACACGGCAGGCCATTCTCAGAGTCTTGAACAACAGTCAAAGCCCACTGGCTCTCAAAGACATAGCAGACCGTACAGGGCAAGACGACGAGCCGATACGCAAGACGGTGTATCGCATGCGACAGGCTGGAGAGGTGGCTTCTCTTACTCGAGGCGAGTTTACGACTCTCGGTCATCCATGGATGACCAAACCCATCCATGACAACTCTGATGTCCCAACGGAGACAACGGAGACAAGTGTCCCCAAGTGAGAGGAACATCATAACACGAAGCACGAATGAACCCATTGAGGCTCTACCATTTGGTTGTGTCTTGCACCAGATGGTACAATCGAACTAAAAGCTTATTTTCAAGGAAGAAGGTCACTCAAGTGAGTAAACCATACAAGAATCCCCCAATTAGTGAGGCTGTATGTGAGTGATGCGCAATATCTCAGTCTGTTGCATGTACTTCAACGGTGGTACGTTTTCAGAGGTGAGCGAGTAGAGGTACTGCGCTTTCTTGAGAGATATCCATTTCTAGTTCCATTACTTGTGGAAACATACTACAATATTGTAGAGTATATTCCGCATTCGCTGGTCTTTCTTGCGGTCGTTACTGATCCAGAAGAATTTGGTACAGACCAGTTGATAGCTTCCATTGCCACTGACTTAGGCCCAGAGGAAGCTGCCGATGCGTTGAGTCATTTTGATAAAAAGTGGTGGCTGAACTCGCTGAAGCGGGCGCAAGGAAAGCTCTGTATCACTTTGGAGTTCCAATGAGTTTTGATTGGTCACCATGTTATGATACAAAATTTACCTTTTACTGCCCAAGTAACTCTTAGGTGGGCTAAAGAGGCGCTTTCTGCTTTGAGCCGCCTACAAAAAAAGTGAGTGCAGATCAGTAGGACTTACAGACTCTGATAGCAGAGAGGGGATCTTAATTGGTTGTGCTAGTATTGGCTATGCGCGTCCTCGTGTGCTATAATATCTGAGTACAGAGGTCGGAATTGATATTTCTGGCTGAGCTCGCTTGAACCGAGAAGAAAAACGCAGCGGATTGCAGGTTGGAACACATACGAGGTTAAAGACATGGCGGAAACGATTACTGCCGATATGATAATCCATGATGTAGTCACCAAACACCCGGAGACGGTGAAGGTATTTCATGGGCATGGGCTCCCTTGCACGGCGTGCGCGGTAGGCTCACGCGAGAGTGTGGCGGGTGGAGCTCGGACGCATCGCTTCCCAGCGGAGAAGCTCGATCAGTTGATGAAGGACTTGAATGCAGCCATCAATGGTCAACCAGTTTCGGTGGCTCCGAAGAAGGCTCCCGTGGGACGTGGTATCCCATTGCAGATGGCACCCGGTGGCGCGGACCGCAAGATCAAACAGGTGATCGCGGTGATGAGCGGCAAGGGCGGCGTGGGTAAGTCGCTGGTGACCGGTTTACTGGCTGTTTCGCTGCGGCGTCAGGGACTGCGTGTAGGTGTGCTGGATGGCGATATCACCGGCCCCAGCATGGCAAAGATGTTTGGCACTCGGGGCGAACCTCGGAAGTCGGCCAGTGGAGGCATTGAGCCGCTAGTGAGCCGAGGGGGCGTCAAGGTTATGTCCATGAACATGTTCCTGGAGAACGAGAGTGATCCGGTGGTGTGGCGCGGCCCGATGATCTCCAGTGCCATCAAGCAGTTCTATAGCGATGTGGAATGGGATCAGCTTGATTACCTGCTGGTGGACTTGCCTCCTGGCACGTCGGATGCGCCGATGACGGTGTTGCAGTCTCTGCCGGTTGATGGCATCATCATTGTGTCTTCCCCACAGATGCTGGCGACGATGGTGGTGAAGAAGTGTATCAATATGGTACGTCAGCTCAAGGGTATTATTGTTGGGGTGGTGGAGAATATGGCCTACTTTGAGACTCCCGATGGGGAGCGTTATGAGCTGTTCGGTCCTAGCAATGGTGCCGATTTGATCAATATGACGGGTGCTCCTTTGCTGGCACAGTTGCCGATTGACCCCAACCTGGCTATGTTGTGCGATGCTGGCCGAGTAGAGGAGTATCGTGCTGAGGCCTATGAAACGCTGGCGAAAAACTTTATTAATACGCTGAAGATTAAGCGGTAACTGCTCAGGACTCCTCACCACACGTGACGTGCTCAATAAATCGGCACTCTAGAGCGTCGGTCAAGAAATCAAGCAGCTTGAAGATCAGCCGAAAGCGTTTGGGAATGAGCCAGGACATGCAGATTGTGGACGACCGCACAGCGGCGCAGATCGAAGAGGTTCTTGCGCACTCCACGATAGCGTGCCCGTCGTCCTTGCCAACGACCAACATGAGCCAGTGTATGCTCAACAGCGACCCGTTCACGCAATTGGCTTCGTCCTTGCGGGGTCTGTTGACGTTGGCGCAACTCAATGAGCAAGGCTTCGTCAGGATGGATACTGACGCTGCGTCCTTTCGCACTGGTCGTGCATTGGGCGAGCACTCGGACATTGGGCGCAGGTATCTTTGGGAAAGTGGACCACCCCGCCAGGCACAAAGGGCATCTCCTGGTCAGCTGGGCAGCGGATGATCTGCTGTTCCCAGTCCAAGACAAACGTCTGCTTGGAAAAGCGTTTGCCCTGGTGAACTGGCCACGCTTTGCAATACACCTCCAGATCATCGCTGCGTTCACGCACCAAATGGCTACTCAAATAGGCCCGATCAATGTGCAGTTCCTTTAAGCAAACGTCTTGCTGCTCCAAATCTTCGCTGATCGCTTCGGTGACACTCGCTTCCGCGACATTGGCTGGCGTGATTCCCACTGCACGGATAAGACCGCTATCCAGGTCGTGGAGCACATGCCGCTTGTATCCATCTACTCGCACACTTCGACTCTTGCGTCCGTGGCGCATCTGTCCATCTTCGACACTGATCCGCCGATTTTTGGCGACCCCTTTGATGAGGCTCACCTTTCCCTCTTCACCGATCTGCACATCCTGCTCCTGGACCTGTTTTGCAATCGCCAGGACCGGATCGGCCACGATTTTGTCCTCGGGATCGGTCAGCCTTTGGACCCAGGTTTCCACTGTGTGCAGCACCTGCAGGACCAGTGCCAGCGCCTCATCTTTCTGTATCTGTTGATCCCAATCGCGATCCAACGTCGCTTTCAAGCTGCTCCCACAGACCAGCTCGGCCCCCGCTTCGGACGCCACTTCCGCCAACTCCCTCTCCTGTTGGTCGGCCACCACGCGCATGACCTTTTTGAGTGCATGTCCTACCAGATTGTAGGTATCTTCGACTCGCCCCGCTCCCCATAACGGACTACTCTCCAGAGCAGCTCGTAATGGCCGTGGGCCAAACGTTTGGCTTTGGCTAGCCAATTCAATAGTTTGCTCGATGAGCCGCCGATCCATCTGCTGATCTATCAGCCGTTTGCGAAACGCCACCAATGTTCCGAGGCTCGAATGGTGGCTCTTCTGCATCCAAGCAATCAAGAACGAGTTGCCAGCGTCGATCCATGAGCGTCGCCTCAATGACTTCATCATCTGAGACTCCTGTGTAAGCTTGAATGATGGTTGCCAGTGCCAGTTGTGCTGGCGAAGGGGGCGGTCGTCCATAGGCACTGGCTGTATAGAGCGTGATCAGCTCTTCTTGAAAGGCTTCATCAAACAATTCATGACGATGATGACGGAGAAAGACAAATAACTTCGCTCGTTTGATGCGTGTCATGATGGTTTGCTCTAAGGACGATGGTTCAACCGGAGGACGCCAGGATGAGGGGCGCATGTGATACTCCTTTGCTCTTTTCGAGGATAGCAAACATGGCTTGGGCCATTGACGAGAGACTCAGCGCGGCCAGGTATTTTCGAGGCCCGACGGAGCACGAACGAGTATCGTTTCCGTCGGGCGATTCATACTGAAGCCTCGGCCTCAGCCCGCATTGGGTCCGAGCCATGTGCCCCCGCTCGCGTCGAGCGTGACACCGGTGACCCATCTTGCATCGTGCGAGGCGAGGAATGCGACCACATCGGCGATATCGGCAGGTTGCCCGAGTCGCCCCATTGCGATCGTCGCTATGATGTTCTCCTCCAACCCTGGAGCGCTCTGCACCCATGCCCCCATATCGGTCTCCGTGACACCAGGTGTCACCGTATTGACGGTGATCCCCCGCGCACCCAACGCCTGGGCCAGCGTACGGCCCAGAGCCTCGATGGCAGCCTTGTTCATCGTGTAGTGGAAGAATGTGGAGGCAATCCGAGTGACAGAAGAGGAGATGTTGATGATGCGTCCGCCATCGGGCAGTAGCGGTAGGGCTCGCTGGATGATGAAGAACGGTGCCCGCACGTTTACCGCGTAGGAGTGATCAAACGCTTCAGGAGTGACCTGTGCGAGCGGGGAGGCATCCAAGATGCCCGCGTTGTTGACGAGAATGTCCAGTGGCGCTCCATCCAGGCTCGCTTCGAGACCGGCGAACAGCGTGTCCACATCTCCAGTGACGCCGAATTCGGCGCGGATCTTGAACGCATGGCCACCGGCCTGCTCAATCTCCGCCAGCACCGCTTTTGCTGCCTCCTCGTTGCTGCCGTAGTGAATGCCAACAAGCGCGCCATCGGAGGCCAATCGCCGGGCGATCGCGCGCCCGATGCCCCGGGAGGCGCCGGTCACCAGCGCCGTCTTGCCAGAGAGATTTGTCATGGAATACTCCTTGTCCGTTTCATTGCGATGATAATGACTCACATTCAATTCGTGTGATTCAAGGACTTCTGACACCTGTTCTGGTGAAGAGTATCAATACGCCTTCAAATGGCGCACTCACTTTCCCTCCTTTCCGGTACAGCCACATGCTTTCGGTGGTTGAGCAGAAAGGAAAGGCCAAAGTTGTGCTCAATCAGCCTGTATAGAGGATTGAGCACAACTCTCTCACCACATTGAAAGAGCGTTTACCTGACGGTATATCAGATTATTTGCTCTCCGGTCACTGTACGCCAGGGACCGCGAAAGCCGGGTTCTCTGTTTGCAGGAAACCGTTGTTGGCCGCGTTTCCCAGCGGATGTTCCTGAAGGAAGATCAAGATGTCGCGCTGGTCGCTGATATGATACACTTCAGTGACAGCCTCGGTGAGATCCTGTATCATCTTGCGCTTGGCATCCAGAGGCAGATCTGGAGGGGCAATAATGGTTAATACGGGCCTGGCAGGCTCAGGATCATGGAGCTGATGCCCGTCTTGTACGTTCAAGCCTGTATGTCCTCCATTTTCAATCGTGTATTCACGAATATACACCCGGTCGTCGGGCATTTGATAGGCTGCAAACATTGCAGCGACCGTCTTTTTCACGAGTGCTCTTTTGGAAGTCGCGTTAAGCCCCGCTGGGCCCTCAATAAAAAGAACTGGCATTGGTGTTGGTATCCTTTCTTCTTTTCCCTGTTCCTTGAGTTAGGGATTTCCTCTCAGCAGGTTGGTATGGCGTTTCATTCGCGCGTCAATGAAATAGCCCTGGAAAAGTCCTCTTCGTGTGGACAATGTCATCCTGCTGCGCTATACTACATAGGCGATCAGAAAGTCGCTTACATGAGAATTATACGACTAAAAAGTCTCAGAAGTCAATAGATATAAGACTTTTTGGTCGTTTTTCTGAAAAATTCACGAAGACAAAACCTATTGCACCTGTCGGGAAGGAAGATTTGGAGGACTCTATGGATCAGCAGAAAGAGGTACGACCTGTCGTGCGACGAGTGCGAGGATTGCAGCGTATCGCTTCTATTCTCGACGCGGCTGAAACCGTCTTTGCGAAAGAGGGCTTTGATTCTGCCACCACGCATCAGATTGCTGCCCAGGCTGAGATTTCGCCCGGCTCGTTGTATCAGTTCTTCTCCAACAAAGAAGAGATTGCCCAGGCCCTGGCGGCCCGCTACGTCGAGGAACTCCAACGCGTATATAGCACCATTTTTTCACTGGAGGCCGCAGCGTTGCCCTTCTCCCACTGGCTAGATCAGGTCGTTGACGACCTGATCGCGTTTCATCTGGCTCATCCCGCTTTCGACACCTTGTTCGATGCGCCACCCTCTTTGGCAGTAGCAGGTCTGACGCATCAACTGCCCAAAGAACTCCAAGCCCGCTTTGAGCTTGGCTTTCAGGTACGCGCGCCCCACCTCCCTGTCACGCAACGCAGACTCAGCGCCACAATGAGCGTCCAGCTCTTCAAAGCGGTCCCGCGGCTGATTCTCCAGGCGGAGGAGGCTGAGCAGAAATTGCTGGTGAGTGAGATGAAAACTATGTTGCAGCGCTACCTTGAGCCTTATCTTGGTTGAGCAACTGATGTTTTGCCAGCGAGATCTTTCAAGTGTACGAAAACATGTTCTGACCCCTCTTTGGGAAGGAGTGAAGGTTCCAGTTTGGGCTCAGCGTTGTTTTCGTTCCATTCGTACTCAAGGGCATTACTTGACCGATGCTCTAGGGTGGTTTGCAAGCAGTTTTTTGTTGCGGGCCTGGTAGCCGTCGGCTACCAGGCCCGCAACAATTTAAGGCTCGTCGGGAGGAACAAACCAATCATCGGCAGGCGGGAAGGGCAACTGCGGGACATTCCCAGTGTTGGTAGGCGGGAAGGGGTCATAGAGAGGCACCTGGTTTGTGGGTGCACTCCAAAGATTCATAGGAGGGAAAGGATCATTATTTGCCAGAGGCGCACCGCCGATGGTTGTATTTCCTTGCAGGCTCTCAAGCCGCCATCGGTTCCAGTGCGGAAGGCCACTGAGGGGGACATTTGCTACAGGATCAGGTAAGAGGCGTCTACGCAGCAGCATGACACCAATAACGAGCAGCACACTCAGGCTGGTCGCCATACCGAGGCCAATGAAGATGGGTACGAGGGGAGGTACTTTACTTGTTTGCGGCGAAGAAGGTGGGCCATGATGGGAGATGACAGGTACCATGGATGGCGTAGGCGTGGGAGCGTCGGTAGGCGTGTCAGTGGGCGTAGGAGTGTCGGTAGGTGCGACGTAAGGTGGTGGTGGTGGTGGTGTAGATGGTATAGACGTGGGTGTAGCTTTGTTCTTATGTTTGTGAGGTGTCGGTGTGACCGTGGGCTTCACGGTAGGGGTAGTATCCGTAGTAGGAATAGTAGCTGGAGTAGCTGGAGTAGGGATGGTCCCCGCAGTATTTGGAGTAGGAATAGTAGCTGGAGTAGCTGGAGTAGGGATGGTCCCCGAAGTAGCTGGAGTAGGGATGGTAGCTGGAGTGGGGGTAGTCCCCGCAGTATCCGTAGGAGGGGTAATATCTGGAGTAGGAATAGTATCTGTGGTATCTGGAGCAGGGGGAGCCCCCCAACGATCTGGAGTAGGAATGGTATCTGGAGTGTCTGGAGTAGGATTAGTCCCCCAGGTATCTGGAGCAGGGGGAGCCCCCCAACGATCTGGAGTAGGAATGGTATCTGGAGTGTCTGGAGTAGGAATGGTATCTGGAGTGTCTGGAGTAGGATTAGTCCCCCAACGATCTGGGGGAATCGTGTCTGGAGTAGTTTCATCAGGAACAATGGGCAGACTCGCGGTGGCACCGATAGCCTGAGTGTTGGAGGGTGCTCCCAGTGACGAGAGCAAGAGTAGTGCGAAGCAGAATGTTGTTGCTATAGCCCTGGGTGCAGTGCTCAATCGATTTAGATCTTTCTTCATGTGTAGACCTCCTCGTCTAGCTCGAACGTGCCCTGAGTCGATATTCGTAAACATTCTCCTGGTGACCATTGTTGTTCCCGCGGCAAGTATAGAAAAACGTGAGTATATTCGTCAAACAAGGGGGGTAAAATGTACTGGGTTGGTCATGCCTCGATCAGCTCGATGGCTACGAAGTAGGACAAGCCAGGGCCCGCCCAGCCTGGGATCACCAAGGGGGAAGCTATCGCCTTGCACAACTTTCACCAGGATAGCTCGTATGTGGTATGATACATACAAAGGAAGCCTTTGCATCCAGGGCGTATCACCTGGAGAGTATTCAGAAGGGCCAAAGATATGAAGAGTGCTCTCGCACGCTTCTGCAACCGATGTGGTGCTCTTGTCGCTGATCAAGCCACGATCTGCTCCAACTGTGGTACGTCTCTTCCCGCCTCGAATCTTGCTCCTTCGATACCAGCTGCCTCACTGTCTCCAGCCCTTTCTGCACCTGCAGCCGTTGGGCCCTTGCGCCCTGGTTCTTTGTTCGCTCAGCGTTACCGAATCCTCAGCAGGATCGGCGAAGGGGGATTCGGCGTGATCTACAAAGCTCAAGACATCGAGCATCATCGCAGACTGGTCGCCATCAAGCAAATCAACCTGCGCACCCTCAGTCCAAGGGAGATGATCGAGGCGACGGATTCGTACAACCGCGAAGTTCGACACCTCTCGCAATTGCGCCATGACTGCATCCCCCGCATCTACGATTACTTGACCGATCCCGACCACTGGTATGTCGTGCTGGATTTTATCGAGGGCCAGACCCTCGAAGACAAGCTGGAGAAAGCCCGTCGTGGACGCCTCTCGACACTGAGGGTCCTGGATATCGGTATAGCGCTCTGCGACGTGTTGGGCTACCTGCATGCCCAACGCCCAGCGATCATCTTCCGCGATGTCAAGCCCGCGAACATCATGCTGACCAAAACGGGGCGCGTGTACCTGATCGACTTCGGCATTGCCCGCCAGTATGCACCAGACCGAACCAGAGATACAGGCCCGCTTGGCTCTCCGGGGTATGCGGCACCTGAGCAGTATGGGAAGGCCCAAACCACTGTGCAAACCGATATCTACGGCCTGGGTGCGACATTACAAACACTCCTGACTGGGCGAGAACCTCTAGAGCTAGCAGTCAGCAGTGAAAAGCAGGTGCGCAAAATCCAAAGGAGGATTCCCAGGAAACTGCGCCCACTCCTCCAGCAAATGCTTGAAAGAGATATCAGCAAAAGACCGCAGAGTACGGACGAGGTGAAACAGTCTCTTCAATGGCTCAAAGAGCATTCAGCAGAGGTGAGGATGAAGCGAATGGGGGATTTTCTCACCCACTCGAGCCTCGAGGTTATGCTGCTCATGGCTCTGCTGTTCTTCTTCTATCTCATCTTTTTCTTCACGGGTTTTTTCAACAGTCCGTTCTGGATACCGTGCCTTCTTCTTATGCCGTGCATCGTCGTTGGGCGGAGCGCCTATTATCTTCACCAGGCGATGAAAGAGGCTACGACCAGGCTGAGCGTGAAAGAAGCGCTCGGTATCGTGTTGAAGCGCCTGGAAGGCTCAATCCTCTCTGCGTTGATATCGGCAATACTCTTCTATTGTTGCTTCATGGCGGTGAGTTAGCAGAAGGTGGCCTGTTCGCCGTGCCTTTGATAACAAACACGAAGTTAACTATTGCTCGCGAACGATCCCAACACTTTGCAGAATATTGTATGGCCTGCCAGGTCGGCGAGTGCAAGGCGGACTGGCGGGTCGTCGCGGTGCCCTGCGAAGTCGAGGTAGAACACGTATTCCCAGATGCGCTGGCGTGACGGGCGCGATTCTAGTTTGAGCAGGTTGATATTATTCGCGGCCAGGACACCGAGGCACTTATGTAGTGTGCCGGGCTGGTGTGCGGTGGCCATGACCAACATGGTTTTTGCCTCACCTTCGCGGCGGGGCGCAGGCTCACGGTCCAGGACGATGAAGCGGGTATAGTTGTCCTTGATGGTCTGGATGCCATGTGCCAGGATGTCCAGTTCATACAGCTTGGCTGCTCCGGCTCCCGCTACTGCCGCTACGCCCTGGAGGTTTTGCTCGCGAATCATTTTGGCGCTGCCGGCGGTATCATACGTGGCGACGGTCTCTACGCCAAGCTCGCGCAGGTAGACGTCGCTTTGCGCCAGCGCTTGTGGATGTGAGATGACTCGTGTGATGTCGGAGAGTTGCTGTCCAGGCAGGCAGAGCAGGCAGTGATTGACGGGATGGCTGGTCTCACCAATGACGAACAGGTCATGCTGGCGCAGCAGGTCGTAGACTTCGTTGATGCTGCCGGCCTGGGAGTTTTCGACGGGTACCAGGCCGTAGTCCGTTTCGCCTGCGGCGACGGCGCGAAACACGTCGGCGAAACTGCGGTAGGGGACGGCCTCCGGTTGGGCTTCACTGTATTTCCCAAAGTATGCTCTTGCCGCTTCGTCGCCGAATGCGCCACGCTCGCCCTGGAAGGCGATGCTGATGGTTTGCTGATTAGGATAGGCAGGTGTTTCTGTCTGTTGATCTAGTGACTGTGCCATGGTTGTTCTTTCTCCCTCTGCAAATAATTATGCCGATTGTGCCAGTTTGCGTGGAGGTTGTCAAGTCTGTTTTGGGGCATGGCACGGCTATTTTAAAAGTCACGTTTCGTTGTCTTTCCTCGCGCCTGCGGCGCTCGCTGAGAAATTGTTGAGGTTGTGGCGGGCTTTCAGCCCGCCACAACCTCAACAATTTCTCTCAATGCCAGCCCGCTTGCGGGCTGGCATGAGCAAAAGGACAACTTTTAAATAGCCCTGGGGGTATGGTACACGAAAAGAGTTCCCAAGGAATTTGGGGACTCTTTTCGTCAAGGCTGTCCGTGGTGGAACAGACCTGAGGTTATTGCATATTGTAATGGGACTTATGGTAGAAGACCATGCCTTTGCCAACCACTTTGACGGGTTGGAGATCCTTGAGCATGATCGCTTCGCCGCATTTGGCACAAATGCGGTCGGTGAGATGGTTGATCTCTTCACGGTTTGCGAGCGAAGCGCGCGCCGTTTTTGAAAGTTCACCCTTTTTAGGCATTAGTTTGAGACCCCTTTCGCCTGTCTTCTGTCTATCTGGATGTGCTCGGTGATGCGAATTGTGTGCTCGCATCCATCCGCATACATTATATCACAACCGGATCAAGGCCGTCGAATCTTTGCACTTGACCACAATCCCAGAGCAAGGTACAATGGGCCCGTACGAAATGACTATGGTTTTTCCAGAGTAGCTCTCAGAGATCGTGTAGCAGAAGGATAGAAATTTGATGCCCGACACTGGCCAACAGCAAACAAACCCTATTGATAGTGACGTTACCCAACTTGGCGAAGTGGGTATTGCCGAGATTACAACGCCTGAGACGGTCGTTGCACCGACATCAGCCGCCAGGCTTATGACGCCCCCTTCGCCTGCGCAACAACGACAAAATCGTGCTGGGAATGCTGAACATCTTGCCGTACGACGGCCTGTGACTCCGCTTGATGTCGATGCACCGGAGGTAAAACAGCGTTTGAGTGAGTTGCGTACCGAGGTGACCACGTTGGTGACGAACCTCCGCTGGGCAGGCGCATCGGTAGAGGAGACGACTGAACATCTCATCCCACTCCTCAATGTCGGCTCGGTCCAGCAGTGGGCTCAGCCGTTGGTTGCGACTATTCTGGAGATAGACCGTGCTGGCAATCTCATCCCTGTGTGGCTAAAAATTATCGAACAAGATGATGCAGTTGATCTGCCACCCAATGCAAATCCCGCGGAGACGATGATAGGATGTGCCAGGCGCTTTGCCCTTCTGATGTTGGGTAACTATAAAGCGCCAGAGCTTTCAGAGGCTCTCGGGAAACTGGCAGTAGACCCCAATTCGTCACTGTATGCGACGCAGTCGCTGGCAAAGCAGGGTACGACCTCCGCAATGCGTGCACTGGTTAGTGCGCTCAAAGATGCAGAGGGCTGGGCAAAGGTCGACATTGTTGAGGCGTGCGTCACACTCAAGCCTGCTCGCTTTGATGAGCTTCTGCTGGCAAGTGGCCTGGACCGCGCTGCTGGTCTAGAAAGCTACATTGCTGTTCCACTATTTCGTAGCATCGAACTGGAACGTTATCTGCGGGGCAAGGATGATGCGGCTCCGCGTCTTTCTCAACAAGCGGCGATGGTCGTCAGCCAGGTGTTGCAGGATAGTTTGAGCAACAAGTCAGGCACACTCCCAATTATCTTTGAGCGTGATCTGCCGCCGTTGGCAACCGCGCTTTTTGAAGGTGTGCGCAGTGCTCCCGACTGGCGTAATGTGATAGCGCTGCACCGCCTCGGTCTACTGCTTGCTCGCTATTGGCCTGATGTAGCGCGTGGCGTTGTGCAGGACTCCCGTATTGTCGAAGCGATCAGTGCCTGTGTGCCAATGATGCCCAATGTTGAACGGTGGATGAGTGGCGCTGGTCGGGATGTGTTGTTGGAAGCGCTGGGCGGTTCGGAAGAAGAAGCCTTTGCACCCTGTGTGAAGGCATTGGGTGACTTGCGTGAGCCTCGTATTGCCTCTGTGCTTATTACGCGCCTTGATGCTATGACACAGATTGCTGATCGTGAGCAGGCCCTGCAACTGGCCGACATGTGCGAAACATTGGGTCGCCTGGGTGACGGTCGTGTGATCGATTCTCTGCGGGAGTTGGTTGGACGAGCTGTCAATATTCCGTTGCGCGGCGCACGCTCTAAACGCCGTGACAATTTACCTGTGGGTGATGCTGATATCCCTGCCAGCATTGTCTATGCAGCGGTCGTGCGTGCATTTGGGCAGTTCGGTGACCACAATGCACTGGACTTCACGCTCCGCGCTGCCAAT
>WNFT01004510.1_pt1 | contig 12992 bp, 13 predicted proteins | sample 5400191 | NCBI WGS metagenome assembly WNFT01 (sample SAMN13153359, study PRJNA577476) | soil metagenome | isolation source: 80 cm saprolite under Madrone tree | place: USA:California | collected 2016-06-14
GCTCAGAGGCTAACCGTTGGCGCGTAAACGAAGCATGAATGGGGGCTCAATAGAGCCCGGGAACCAGGCGGGCCGTACGGGCTCTGTAAGCCTCATATTCGGGAAACAGGTTCGCCAGCACATTTTCTTCGTTTTTTATACGAATGAGCTGGATGCAGATTTGTACCGCGACCAGTGCGAGCGCGAGCGGCGAGATATATTGCAGCATCAGTCCCAGCAGCGACGCTGCCTCGCCCAGATAAAGCGGATGGCGAATGCTGGCGTAAGGTCCATCGGTCACCAAGCGGCGCGCCTCTGCCATCAGGCTGAACGAACGGCCCAAATGAGCGAGCGCGTAAATGGCGAAGCCGATGCCGCCGAGCATCAGCATCAGCGATACGAGCGACAACCCAAAGCCGATCGGCTGGGGCGGCAACCACACCACGGCAATTCCAAGATAGGTGCCGGCGATGGCGGCAAAGCGCGGCAGCAAGCCCTTCGATTTCGCTATGGGCTGCCTGCGGATCAGCAAAAACGTGAGGGCGAGCAAGATAAACGCGATCGAAGCGGTCTGCCGAAGCACGGATATCGCAAACAGAGGATCGATCGAGTCAAGTCTGGCTTGTTGAAGTTCGCTCACCAGCGCAGGGGTGAGGCGCAGCGCGGAGACCCCGTACAAGACCACCAGCGGCGCGGCGGCAATGACGTCGTAGAGCTTTGTGCGTTGCAATTTGCACCAGGCAGAAGCGAATCGCTCGCGCTCGAAGCCGATGAAGAGAAAAATTCTTGTCAGCGCATTTTCGCTCATTCCGGGACCGCTCTTGGGATTTACAAAGCGGTCGAAGGTGGCATGTGCACCCTAAACGAAGATGAAACGCGGAGTCCCCCCGCTGGAATTGCTCGCGAATTGTATGGGTCTATTTTACGCGTAGTTAACGCAGTCGCGTGAAAGTACGGGCGTTGCGGGCGGCTCTGCTCAATATTCTTCCCCTGCGATGTTGCCAGCGCTGCTGCCAGCATAGCAACAGCTGGAGAAGAGGGCCACTCCAATGGATACTTTCGTGCGTTTCTTGTGCAACGAAAACGCCGCTACCGCGATCGAGTACGGACTGATCGTTGCCGGCATCGCTGTTACCATCCTCGCGGGAATTAGCGCGCTTAGCAATGCCATCAGCAAAGGTTTGTTCGATTTAGCGGCGGCGGCAACAGCGCCGTAAGTGCCGGCGCACAGCAGCGCTCCTGTTGTTCTTCTTGCCCGCCGTAGCGCCAGAATCTCGATAAGACGAAGGAGGACTCGTAACGTGTCGACGCAAGTCGGAGCGTTCGAGTGTACTTTCTCTTCGCTTTTTCGAATCGCACGATTCGGTTTGCAACGAAACTTTAACGGCGATTTGCGATCGTCGGGTCAGACAAGCTGCTCACCCCTTCCATTTACCTTCCGTTAAATCCTTTCACCTACGTTCGGTCCGGTTCACGGACAGATGCCGAAAAGGCAAGGCGTGAGCAATCAGGGTGCAACTTCAAGCGGGAGCTTCCAATGAACAAATTCATTTCGCGTTTTCTGAGAAACGAGTCGGGTGCGACGGCCATTGAATACGGCCTGATCGCTGCCGGCATCGCGGTTGTTATCATTGTGGCGGTGAGGCTCGTTGGCACGAACCTGACGACCACGTTTAACACGGTTGCAACCGCCGTCAATCCGTAAGACTCGCAAAAGCGAATTTCCGGATTTTGTCGGCGCAACGCGCGTCGTCAAAACGGAAGCGTCGAAGGAACGGCCGCCCACGTGGCGGCCGTTTTCTTTAGCGCAAGCCGCCCGGCGCGACGCACGCGTTGAAGTCGTCTCGTCGCATTGTTGCAGGAACAAACGGCGTCTTTGTATTTACTCCCAATTAAGTCCTGTCGCTTAAGGTCTCATCGTTCGCAGACCAAAGCCGAAAACGGCCAGGCGCGAGCAGGGTGCAACTTCAAGCGGGAGCTTCCAGTGAACAAATTCCTTTCGCGTTTTCTGAGAAACGAGTCGGGTGCGACGGCCATCGAATACGGCCTGATCGCTGCCGGCATCGCAGTTGTTATCATTGTGGCGGTGAACCTCGTTGGCACGAATTTGACGACGACGTTTAACACGGTTGCAACCGCCGTCAATCCGTAAGACTCGCAAAAGCGAATTTCCGGATTTTGTCGGCGCAACGCGCGTCGTCAAAACGGAAGCGTCGAAGCAACGGCCGCCCACGTGGCGGCCGTTTTCTTAGCGCAAGCCGCCCGGCGCGACGCACGCGTCGAAGTCGTCTCGTCGCATTGTTGCAGAACAAACGGCGCGTCTTTGTATTTACTCCCAATTAAGTCCTGTCGCTTAAGGTCTCATCGTTCGCAGACCAAAGCCGAAAACGGCCAAGCGCGAACTAGCAGGGCGCAATTTCAAGGGGGAGCTTTGAGTGAGCAAGTTCATCTCGCGATTCTTGGGCAACGAGTCGGGCGCGACGGCCGTTGAATATGGCTTGATCGCCGTCGGCATCGCCATCGTGATCATTGCCGCGGTAAAGGCCGTTGGCACCAATTTGACCGCGAACTACAACGCGACAGCGACGGCCGTCAATCCGTAAAGGCGACAACATACTTTCGGTGTCGAAATGCGTCGCAAGTCGCTCTTTGATCCGAAGGACTGAAATACGACGGCCGCCCAAGTGGCGGCCGTCGTATTTATAGGGAACACCAAGCGGCAAGCGCGAACAATGAGCGTAGCAATAGTGCTTGTGGCGATACTGCCCGCCCTGCTCGCGGCGGCGGCCGTTTTCGATCTCACCAGCTACACGATTCCCAATATCGTACCCCTCGCGATGATCGTGCTGTTCGTTGCGTTTATTCTCGCCATCGCTGTCAACGGGCACGCCATGAGCTGGGACAACGCCGGCCTGCATCTGCTTGCGGGAGCAATCGGTTTGATCGCCGGCATGGCAATGTTCGCAGCCGGCTGGGTAGGCGGAGGCGATGCCAAGCTTTTCGCTGTCGCCTCACTCTGGCTCGGTTGGGATTCGCTGTTAGAGTACACGCTGATGGCATCGATCTTGGGCGGCGTGTTGACGGTCGCGCTGCTCGCACTTCGGCGTATTTCCCTGCCGTCGCTACTGACCAAACAGCCTTGGCTGGCGCGCTTGGCAAATCCCCAGGCAGGGGTACCCTACGGCGTCGCTCTTTCACTGGCGGCGCTGCTGATTTTGCCGGACACCCAGGTGTTCCAACTCGCGGCGGTAAGTTGAAGCGCACGCACGAAATTCGTGCAGCCGGATAATACGCTTCTTTCCCTTCCCATTAATCAAATTCTAAGTCGTGTCGTGCTCAAATTCGAGCCGCGAAGGAGCGCAATCCAATGAATGTCACCCGTATCGCAATTTTGAGCGTCGCGGCAATCGCGGCAGGTGCTGCAGCGTTGCTCGTGCGCGGAATGCTTGGAGGCGGCACAACCAGTGTCGAAGCTTCCGCACCGCCGCCCGTCCTCCTCACGGAAGTACTGGTCGCCTCGAAGAGCGTCGCGCCCGGTCGCGTGCTGGATGCGGACTCGGTGCGTTGGGAAGCCTGGCCGAAAGACGCCGTGTTGAACACCTTCATCACCAAGACCGCGCAGCCCGACATCGCGAAAGCGGTGGACGGAGTGGTCGTGCGTTCGCCGCTGGTGATCGGTCAACCCATCACCGACGCCAACATCGTGCACACCGATGCCAAAGGTTTCATGTCGGCGACGATCATGCCCGGCATGCGTGCCATCGCCACGCCGATTACGGTCGATTCCGCGGTTGGCGGATTTTTGCTTCCTAACGATCGCGTGGATGTCATTCTCTCGCACGACGTGTCAAACGGCGAAGGTCCGAAGAACTTTCAAGCGGATACGATTTTGCGCGACGTCAGGCTGCTCGCCATCGATCAGACGTCGCAGTCGAAGGACGATGAACAGACGCAAGTCGGCAAGACCGCGACGCTGGAACTCACCCCGGCGCAGACAGAGCTGCTACAGCAGGCGCACGCGTCGGGCACTTTGTCCCTCAGTTTGCGCTCGCTCGGCGACAGCAGCGACCAAACGCTCGCCAGCATCCCGACTTGGAGGCGCTCTCAAACCGGGAGCACTGTTGCCGTCATCCGTTACGGCGTCGTGAAGGGCGCCAACGCGTCTGGTGGAGAAACGAAATGATGTCAATGAAAGCAAAATCGGGACTCGCGCGGATTGCCGCGGTATGCGTCCTCAGCATGGCGATGCTGGGGATCGGCACCTCAGTGGTGGCGCAGAGCCCGGCCGCCCAGACAGAGTCGAGCATCATCAGGATATCCGGCGCGCCCAATGCGCCGCAAAAGCTATCGCTTCCGCTCAACAAGGCGGCCATCATCGAGCTTGATCGCGACGCGCGCGATGTTTTTGTCGCCAATCCGGCGATCGTCGATGCGGTGGTCCGCACACCCAGGCGCATTTTCATCATGGCGCTGAAGCTCGGTCAGACCAACGCGATTCTTCTCGATGCCCAGGGAGCGCAGATCGCCACGCTCGAAGTCAGCGTGGGTACCGACCTTGCCGACTTGAACAGTCAAATTGCCAAGCAGCTTCCCAACTCCAAAGTCAAGGCGGAAGCGCTCAACGACAATATCGTGCTGGGCGGCACGGTGACCTCGGCGCAGCAGGCAAGCCAGGCCCAGAGCATGGCGGCACGCGTTGCCGGATCGGCCGACAAGGTCGTGAATGGACTGAGAATCGAACAGGCGACGCAGGTCATGATCAAGGTGCGCGTCACCGAAATGTCGCGCACGATCGCCAAGCAATTCGGCGTCAATGTGAGTGGCGCGATCGGCAAAAGCGCCGGGGGCGTCCCGTTCTTTGCCTCCACCGACAATCAATTCAGCCTGCTGGGTAAAGCGCTCGCAAGTCTTTCCGGCGTTCGAGTCGGCGACATCGGATGCCTTGCCACCAGCCTCGTTGTGAATTGCAGTCCACCTTCTCCTAACGCTCAAAGCGTCGTCCGGGCGCTTGAGGAAATTGGACTCGTTCACACCTTGGCTGAGCCCAATTTGACTGCGGTGTCGGGCGAGGCCGCCAAGTTTCTGGTAGGTGGTGAATTCCCGGTGCCTGTCTCGCGCGATCGCGACGGCAACGTCACCGTGCAGTTCAAGCAATTCGGCGTCGGTCTTGCTTTTACGCCTGTCGTTCTCGACAAGGGCCACATTTCGCTGCAGGTCTCGACCGAAGTCAGCGAATTGACCAACACCGGCGCCTTCAAGCTGGCAGGCTCGCTAGGCACCGACGGACTAACGATACCGGCTCTCGCGGTGCGCCGCGCCGAAACCACGGTTGAACTGCCCTCCGGGGGTTCCTTGGTGATCGGCGGTCTCTTGCAGCAACAGACCAAGCAGAATATCGATGGCTTCCCCGGCCTCAAGGATCTTCCGGTGTTGGGTGCGCTGTTCCGCAGCCGCGACTTCCAAAACTCCGAGACCGAGCTCGTGGTGATGGTCACCGCCTATCTGGTCGACCCGGTCTCCGAAGCACAGGTCGCCTCACCTGACGACGGTTTTGTAATTCCGACGGATCCCGAGACCATTCTGCGCGGCCGGTTGAATGCCGTCTATGGCAAGGATGCGGATCGTTCGGCCGGCGCCCCCGACAATGCCGTCGGTTACGTCGTTCAATAATGGAGATGCTGCTATGACCCGGTCTTCCAATATCCTCAAAGCCTGTGTCGCGGTTGCGGCTTTCTCGCTCGCAGCTTGTGCTGCTTCGCCCAACGGTCCGGAGCAGGTCTTCAACGTCAATGCGCGCTATCCGATCACCGTCGAACCGCGAATGATGACGCTGCGCCTGCCCTATAATGGTCAGGCGGCCCTCGATCAGAACGCAACGGGACAGCTCGCGCGGTTCGCTCAGGATTACATACAGCACGGCAGCGGGACCATCGCGGTCTCGGCGTCGCGCCGCTATCCTGATGCGCCCACTCTTGTCGCTGACAGCTTGCTCGAGCTCGGGGTCGCGCGCAATCAAATCATGGTGGGAAACTCGGACGCGCCCGACCTAAACGATGATGTCAAGATCACCTACATTCGCTACCTGGCCACCACACAGCCTTGCGGAGACTGGTCGACCGATCTTTCACATACGGCACGGAACACGCTGCCGCCCAATTTTGGCTGCGCCACACAGCACAATATCGCCGCGATGGTCGCCGATCCGCGCGACCTCCTGACTCCGGAAAACGTCGGCCAGCCCGACGCGCAACGGCGCCTGACTGTTCTCGACAAATATCGCAAAGGCGAGCCGACGCCCTCAGCGAAGACCCAAGAACAGTCCGGCATCGTTTCCCAAGTCGGCGCCGGCGGAAAGTAACGAGGTAACGATCATGTCCAAACCGCCCATGAATGAATTCGATGCCGCCGAGGGAGCCTTCGGCGCCGCGCCGCACGAGCGCCCTGTTCCGCGGATCTCGATCGACGCATTCTGCGAATTTCCCGACACTACAGCGGCGCTCGAACGCGCGGCGACGGACCGCCGTCTTTCCAAGGCGCATGTTGGCGTCCAATCCGGGGGCATTCCGGCGGCGGTGAAATATTACTCCGAGCACCCGACGCCCAACCTGATGCTGGTCGAGACCAGCGGCCAGGGACAAACCGTAGTCGCCGAACTCGAGCAGCTTGCAAGTGTCTGTGACGAGACCACCAAGGTCATCGTCATCGGACGCGTCAACGACGTGCAGCTCTACCGGGAGCTGACGCGCCGTGGTGTTTCCGAGTATCTTGTCGCGCCTTTTAATCCGTTGCATGTCATCGAGACAATTTCGAACCTCTATGCAAGCGCGAAGGCGCCGCCGATCGGGCGCGTCGCGGTATTCGCAGGCTCACGCGGCGGCGCCGGTGCATCAACGATCGCGCACAATGTCGGCTGGTACATTGCCGAAGCGCTCAAGATCGATACCGCAATTATCGATTTTGATCTCGCTTTCGGGACCGCCGGACTGAATTTCAACGAGGACCCGGGCCAGGGCATCGCAGACGCATTGGCTTCTCCGGAGCGCTTGGACGACGTATTGCTCGAGCGTCTTTTGATCAAGTGCGGCGAGCGTCTTTCGCTTTTCGCCGCACCCGCGCTGCTTGATCGCGATTACGACGTCGAAGCGAATGCGTACGAATCGGTCGTCGATCAAGTACGCCGCTCCACGCCGTGCGTGATCGTGGACTTGCCGCATGCCTGGGCGCCGTGGTCCCGCCAAACCCTGCTTGCCGCAGACGAGATCGTCATCGTTTCGACGCCTGATCTGGCCTCGTTGCGCAACACCAAGAACATGTTGGACGTGATTCATGCCCGCCGCCCGAACGATGCGCCCCCAAGGCTGGTGTTGAACCAGACCGGCGTAGCAAAGCGGCCCGAAATTCCCGTCAAGGAATTCGCCGCGGCCGTCGGCATGGAGCCGAATTTGGTGCTGCCCTTCGACCCGGAGCTCTTCGGCACGGCAGCCAACAACGGCCAGATGCTGCCCGAGATTCGCCCGCATGCGGCAGCATCCGAAGGTATGCGCACGCTTGCTGAATTGGTCACCGGACGCACGGCCAATCAAGTGGCCAAGAAGAGCGCGCGGTCCTTTCTGCCATTCCGTTCCAACCGCAAAGCTGGCTAAGGCATGTTCGGCAAGCGCGGCGCCACCGAAGAGATCGTGCGCCCGCGGCCTGCTGCGGCCGCGCCTGCCGCAGCGCCTGAAAAATCCGCTGCGCCTAAGGCTCCAGCGCCACATGCCGCCGCGCCGGCCTCGTCCAAAGCGCAAGCTGCAGCCGCTCCGCTCGCAGCACCGGCCACGCCGCCCGCAAGCCCGCCCGCCCCGCGCGGTGCGGCGGGTCCGCCGGCGCCCGTAGCGCTGGCCGTCGACAATCGCTCGGACCATTATTACCAAGTCAAGACCATGATCTTTTCCGCGCTGATCGATACGATCGATCTGGCGCAGCTGGCCCAACTCGACGTCGATTCCGCGCGCGAAGAAATTCGCGACATCGTCAACGAGATCATCACCATTAAGTCCGTGGTGATGTCGATCGCGGAACAGGAACAGCTTCTCACCGACATCTGCAACGACGTTCTCGGCTATGGCCCGCTCGAGCCTTTGCTCGCGCGCGACGACATCGCAGACATCATGGTCAATGGCGCTTCGCGCGTCTTTATCGAAGTCGCCGGCAAGGTGCAGCTCACCAATGTGCGCTTCCGCGACAATGCGCAGTTGATGAACATTTGCCAGCGCATCGTCAGCCAGGTTGGACGCCGGGTGGACGAGAGCTCGCCGATCTGCGACGCGCGCCTTCCCGACGGCTCTCGCGTCAACGTCATCGCTCCGCCCCTGTCGCTGGACGGACCGACATTGACGATCCGAAAATTTCGCAAGGACAAGCTGAAGCTCGAAGATCTGGTGCGCTACAACTCCATAACGCCGGAAGGTTCGCGCATTCTTGCCGTTATCGGCCGTTCACGCTGCAACGTGATCATCTCCGGCGGTACGGGCTCGGGCAAAACCACGCTTTTGAATTGCCTTACCGCCTACATCGACACCGACGAACGCATCGTCACCTGCGAAGACGCCGCCGAGTTGCAGCTCCAGCAGCCCCACGTCGTGCGCTTGGAAACCCGGCCGCCGAACCTCGAAGGCCAGGGCCAGATCACGATGCGCGATCTGGTACGAAATTGTCTGCGTATGCGTCCTGAACGCATCATCGTGGGTGAAGTCCGCGGCCCCGAGGCGTTCGATCTTTTGCAGGCCATGAACACCGGCCATGACGGCTCGATGGGCACGGTGCACGCCAATAGCCCACGCGAAGCCCTCTCGCGTTTGGAATCGCTTATCACGATGGGAGGGTACAATCTTCCCTCGCGAACCATCCGAGAGATGATCGTCGGTTCGGTGGACGTTATCGTCCAGGCCGAGCGTCTTCGCGATGGCTCGCGCCGCATCACCAACATCACCGAAGTGATCGGCACCGAAGGCGAAGTCATCATCACCCAGGACCTGCTCATCTTCCAGATCGATGGCGAGGACGAATCGGGCCGCATTCGCGGCAAACATCTCGGCACCGGAATCGCCCGTCCGGGCTTCTGGGATCGCGCGCGCTATTTCGGGCTGGAGCACGAACTTTCGGAAGCTCTCGACGCCGCTCAGCCCTGAGGCAAGTGTTATGACCGGTACAATGTTCTACATGGTTTTAGGCGTCCTCGTCTTCTTCGCCTTGGGAGGCGTCGCCTTTGCATTCGCCGGCGCCGGCGGGGACAAGACCAAGAAGCGCATGGCGGCGGTGGCCAGACCCATGGCCTCGGCACGCGTCATCAAGGGTGCCGGCGACTCTAACCAGCAGCGCCGCAAGAACGTTCAGGTGATGCTGAAGGAGCTGGAAAAGCAGACAGCTCAAAAAACCAAGCGGCCCAGCCTGCGCCGTCGCATCGAGCAGGCCGGCCTCACGATGACGCCGCGGACCTTTTGGATCATCAGTGCGCTTTGCGGAATCATGGCCGCGGGGGCCGCATTCTTCGCCGTCAAGATTCTTTACCTCATTCCTCTTGCCGGCTTCGCCTTCGCTATCGGCTTTCCGCGTTGGGTGTTGGCCTTCCTGAAATCGCGGCGCGAGAAGCAGTTCACTCGCGAGTTTGCTTCGGCCATCGATACCATCGTCAGAAGCGTGAAATCGGGTCTGCCGGTGGGCGAGGCGCTCAAGGTCGTCGCCTCAGAAATTTCCGAGCCGGTGTCGGGCGAATTCAAGCTCTTGAACGAAAGTTTGAAAGTCGGCGTCACCATGGAGGACGGGCTCAAGCGCATGTTTGAGCGCATGCCGACGGCCGAAGTGAATTTCTTCGCCATCGTCATGTCGATCCAGCAGAAATCGGGCGGCAATCTGTCGGAGGCTCTGACCAACCTCTCTGGCGTCTTGCGCGACCGCAAGCGGCTGCAGGGAAAAATCCGAGCCATGTCGTCGGAAGCGAAAGCCGGCGCCATGATCATCGGTTCGCTGCCGCCCGGCGTGACGGCAATGATTTACATCACCACGCCCGATTACATTGAGCCGATGTTCAAGGTACCGCTCGGCAATCTGATGCTTATCGGTTGCGTCGTGTGGATGGCGATCGGCATCATGGTGATGAAGAAAATGGTCAGCTTCAAGTACTGACGGAAGCGGGATAATTATGAATCTTGGTTATTGGCATCTGTTGCTCGAACGCGATTTCATGGTGACGGCGTTTTCCGCCATCGCCGCGTTCGCCACGATTCTCACGCTCGGACTTCCTTACATGAAGTCCGACGCGCTCGAGAGCCGTATGAAGGCGGTGGCGGAACGGCGCGAGGAATTACGCCAGAAGCAACGCGACGCCTTCGCCCAGGCGGGTCGCCGTGGGCAGCTCCGTTCCACGCCCGTTGGCTTCATGAAATCGACGTTGGCCAATTTGAAGCTGGAAAAAATCCTGGAATCGCCGGGCATGAAGGAAAAGCTGGCGCGAGCCGGCTATCGCGGTCAGGCACCGTTCGTTGCCTTCATGTTCTTTCGCTTCATAATGCCGCCGGTCGTTTTCATCGGCGCGCTGATCTATGTTTTCGGACTTGCCGGTCTTCAGTGGCCGTTCACGTTCAAAATTTTGGCGGCTGTCGGCGCCGCTGCTTTTGGTTTCTATCTTCCCGATATTTTTGTCACCAACCGTGCCCAGAAACGCCGCGGCTCGATCATGCGCGCGTTTCCCGATTCGCTCGATCTCCTTCTGATCTGCGTTGAATCCGGCATGTCGATCGAATCGGCGTTCAACCGCGTGTCTCAGGAAGTGGGAACGCAATCGGTCGAGTTGGCCGAGGAATTGGGTCTCACCACTGCCGAGCTGTCCTATCTTCCCGACCGCAGGCTGGCGTTCAAGAATTTGGCGGACCGCTGCGGTCATTCCGGCGTCAAGGCGGTGGCGGCGGCGCTCATTCAGTCGGAGAAATACGGCACGCCTGTCGGACAGGCGCTCAGAGTTACGGCCGCGGAAAATCGCGAGATGCGGATGTCGGAAGCAGAACGCAAAGCGGCCGCGCTGCCCGCCAAGTTGACGGTACCGATGATCGTGTTCTTTCTGCCCTGTCTGTTCGTCGTGATCTTGGGCCCGGCTGCGCTCACGATCATGGGATTGAAGTAGACGTTCCCGGACAAACACCTCTTTCGCGTTCGCGACTTCGGCGGCGTCCGACTCGCTATGTCTGCGACATTGCCTTTGGCGGCGCAGCTTTCCGTTCTTGGCGTTGCAGCTGGTTCGATCTCCGGACTTTGTTTCAACTTTCTATTATCCAAAAGATTCGCTTTTGTTTCCGAAGGGCGCGCATGCGATTCGGTTCCACAATAGGGACTAGCGTTGGCGCAGAGGGCGCCACGGGTGTTAACAAATTCCTTACGTTGCCCGCTCATATTCACCGGTGAATAGTCGAGCGAGCAACATCATGGCCCTTGTCGCCGATTCCGTCCGCGCATCAAACGTGGGCTGGCTTCGCAACCGCGATTTCGACGTTGCGCTGATCTTTGGTCTGGCAGCGCTTGCGCTTGCCGCAGGCGGGCTGATTGCGATGGCGCCCGCGGCGCTTGGTTTGATCCTGCTCGCCGATTCCTGGCTGCTTGGTTATCCCCACGTGACGGCAACGTTTGTGCGCTTGGTTCCCGACAGAGCCAGCCTTCATGCACACCGTTTTCTGGTGTTTGGTCTGCCGTTGGTCGTGATCGCAGCCACTACGGCGCTCGTTGTCGGGTTTGGTATCGCGCTCGTTGCCACGATCTACTTCTATTGGCAGTGGTATCACACGCTACGCCAGAGTTGGGGCATCTCTCAGCTTTACCGGCGGCGCTCTGCCGTTCGCGTGCGCGAGCATCCCATGTTCGCGGAAGCGCTGTTTGCGCTGGTCGCCCTGTGGGGCCTGTTGCATCGCCTCACCACCGCGCAGGATTACTTCATCTATCCGAGTCTGCCGCTCTCGCTTCCGCATGTTCCCGTGATGCTTGCCGATTTTGTTGGCGTCTTGGCGATCGCAGGGCTGTGCTGGTGGGCGCTGGCGAGGCTGCGCGAGGCGCTTGCGGGCGAGCTGCCGGTCGCACATACGCTCTTCTCGGCGAGCCATTATCTCATCTTCATCGTCGGCTATGTCGTGATGGACAACGTCTGGGTCGTCACCAATATTTGGCACACGTCCCAATATCTGATGTTGGTTTGGCTGTTCAATGAAAACGCCGTGGCCAAAGCCCGCGAGCCTGCAGGCTGGTTCTTTCAGCTGACGCGCCGCAATCGCGCGCCGTTGTATTTTCTCTTGTGCCTTTTGGTTGCGTTTCCCGTGTATTTTGCCGTCAACAGCGCCTTTCTATGGGGCGCCAACGGAATTTTGATCGCGGTGATCGCAAACCAGACGCTGAACTTCCACCATTTCATCGTCGATGCGGTGATCTGGCGGCAAAAGCGCAAGCCCGCCGGAGCTCCGGCCTAAAATCGGCTGATCGTCGTCGGAAAGGGCAGCTTTGGCTTGGTTCCACAGCGTCCAACGCAAGGTCGCCGGCCACGTGCGTTGCCTCGGCCTTTGCCACGCCGGCATTGAGACCGAGTAAAGCGAGCGACCGAAACGCAACCAATAGAGGTTTAAGCGAACGGGCTGACACGCTAGTTTGGAGCGAAAATGCGACCATCAGCCCCAATTATGGCCGCATTGAACGTGGTATATGGTGGATCATGGGACCGGAGAAACCATCATATTTTTGTGAGCTCACGACGGGGACAGTTCTTGTCCTTGTCCTCCTCCTGACGCTTGTCACAAGAGTTGTCGCGCAAGGGTTCGAACCTCCGCAGCGCATTGCCTTTCAGATTTCGACGGGCTCGACTACGGGTACATATTTCCCCGTTGGTCAGCTTCTCGCCCAGCTCCTCAGTCATCCTCCCGGTGTCGGCCGTTGCGAAACCGTGGCGGTCTGCGGGCCCACCGGACTTATCGTTTCAGCACGCGCCTCGGAAGGTTCTGTTG
>WNFT01008943.1_pt1 | contig 12990 bp, 11 predicted proteins | sample 5400191 | NCBI WGS metagenome assembly WNFT01 (sample SAMN13153359, study PRJNA577476) | soil metagenome | isolation source: 80 cm saprolite under Madrone tree | place: USA:California | collected 2016-06-14
CGTGTGCGATTCCAACCGCCGCGTTGTCGAACGTGGCCCGGAACCGCGCCTCGCTGTTGCGCGTTAATTTTAGTTGGACCTCGCGGTCGGCAAGACGCGCCTCCGCCGAAATTGCCGCCGATTTTTCGGCCAGCGCACTGTCAGCGAGGCGACAAAACGCCTCAACGCTCATAGCTGCGACTATCGCATAAATCTCTATTGCAAGCAGGTCGACCGTATGAGTCACTTTCAGCGAGTAGGCAGGATCGTAGAAGAGCAAGGAGGCGATACTGGTCTCTGCCACAGCAACAAAGCCCGCGGTACGGCCCAATACGCTTGCTGACGCCACGACCGCGACAAAATAAAGTAGGAATGGTTGGCCCGGGAAATTGACCTCGACCGGCAGCTGCAAACCGGTTGTTGCTGCCACAGCGATTGTTGCGATCCCAATTCGTACCAGTGGATGCCAGGATCGCGCGAGTGTGATCCATCCGACCATACGCACCCCATTTCGGATTGATGCTGATGCCCAGATCTAAGCCCAAAAGCGTGCAGTTCAATTAGCGCAAGCCCACGTCGCAAGACGCGGCGGAATAGGGTGCAAACGAGAGAAGGGCTTGCCGCCTAGAATTGATATTATCGGAATCTGTCGCTGACCGGATCTATTCCACATCACGGCCGATCGGCGGCTACGTAATCTCGCATCGCCGAATGGACGGCTTGAACCCGGTGGCCTGGAGGCAGCATCATGATCGCGGCGCGCATGTGGGGTTCGACTGCCTTGTGTACGGGTGACGAGGCCTAACCCTCGGAAATGTCGGCGGTTCTCACACACCCGGAAACAACGGCGCTGAGACCGCACTGGCTGGCTGACGACACAGTCCTGATCGGACCGGTCTCCCACCTCAAATTCCCTGCTAGCAGGGAATTTGCAGGGAATTTTTGAAGATTTTGGGCTCATTCGCCAATTTTCGTCTCCATTCAGCGAGTAAATCCATAGGCTTACAGCCAAATTCCCTACGCAACGGAGCAGGGAATTTTTGAATGCCTAGCAGGGAATTTTCAACAAAGAGCAGGGAATTTGCAGGGAATTTTGCTAATGTCGATGATTGGTGATGGAAAGGACCGGTGACTGGTTCGCAGAGCGCCCGTTGGGTATTGAGGGCGACGCTGGGCAAATCTCTGACCGCGGCGAGCCCGAATGCTTTCGTCCTGCCCGGAAGCCCCCGAGCGCGGAAGACTCTTATTGCGGGGGGGAACCCAATTCTGCTCTCCTGCTCGGCCCACGAATAGGGCAACGCCTTGGCGAGGCCGGTGACCGTGAGATCTGCAGGCGCGGTCCCGGCGCCGCACGGAGCGCCGAACCCCTTCGCCAGTTCGAGCGGATAGGCGATGGGAACCTCCTCGGACGAGACCGTCTCCAAGGATCCCACATGCCCATAATGCGAAGCAGAATCGTGAGACGGCGCCGAATTTCCGGAGCTTGGGGGCTGTCCTTTCGATTAGGGGGTGCTTGCGATTAGGCGAGTAATGAGAAGCTTCTCATTACTCGCCGGGAGCAAAGTGCAGCTTGAGATAGACCGGCCGCTTGGGAGGCCGGATGCGGCGGACGTAATCCCGCAGGATCGTCATGCCGCCGCGATATCCTTCCTCGCGCAGACGCTGGAAGATCTGCTGAGCGCTGTAAGGGTGGGTGTCCAGCAGCCGTGTGACGCGGGGCTTGAAGGGATCAAGGACGCTGCCGCGCGGCCGGCTGCGGCGCGGCTCGAAGCGCGAACGCGCCAACCACGTCGCCACTGTCTGCGGGTGGAGGCCCAGCGCCCGGGCAGTCTGCGCGATTGTCAGGCCCTGGCGTTCATGGCAGTCGTGGATTTTGCAGAACGTCTCGTAATCGATCACGACCGGCTCCGCAGTCAGGCGCGGGCGTTGCCGCCCGCGCCGCGGATGTAGCGAGAATGTCTTGGCCCAGTCGTAGCAAACGGTCCGTGGTGCGGACGATGTCATCTTGCAACGGCGTCCCCACCAAATGGGCGATTAAGCCAATCAGAACAGCAGGTTGCGCCGACAAGACATCTTGTAACGGAGAACGCACCAAATTGGCCGTTTCGATCGTAGAACCAATGGGTTGCGCCATTGAGACATCTTGTAACGCAGGGCCGACACATCGACCCTTGCGCCAATAGCCGGGATGGTGCGCCCGCCACGCCTGGACCCGGGCAACGTTCACGGGGCCGCCGGAAGTAGCTTTGGTTCTCAGGCTTGGCGAGCCAGCGGGCTTGGCTGGCGGCCTTGCTGGCCGCTCTGCAACCAGACGCCGAACAGTAATGTTGGTGACGGCGGTTGCGTGGGTCGGGACGAAATAACTTAAGACAGCACTTGCACTTGCGGCGGTCCCCACGGCCCATCGCGTCCCCCTCCAGCGAGGACGCATCATCCGCCAACCTGATGTCCTGTCCGCTCTCGATATCCGCCGCGTTCCTTCATCATCTTGGAGCGTTCAAACGACTATGCCGGCTGCGGCCGCGACAGCAAATTCAAACCGCTGGTTTTAGGTGAAAGTCACACCGCTGGTGACAGGAGGATCGGATAGACGTTTCGTTTCATGGTAGCGGCAGCGTAGCATGCGAAGATCGCGACGGCGCATGTCCCTCTGGTGGCAGCAATACCCCAGTAACCGGACCCGCCGGCCGGTGGCCGCCATCTCAGCTATGGGCCACAACCGGACTCATGCAGCGCAACAAATCAGCTACTCAATCACCGCATCAGCGCTGGCGAGCAGCGAAAAGGGCACAGTGAGGCCGAGCGCTTTGGCGTCCCGCATTTTCTCGCGACGCAATATCTCCGCACGAAAGGTATCAAACCTCAGTTCCCGAATGGGATCGTCAGTTCCGTCTCGTTCGTGTCCACCACGAACACCGCGAGGAGCTTGGCTGGCTTCGTCTTGCTGGCATTGGCGCTGACGCCATGGCGGTCGCCGGGCAGCTCGGAGAAGCTCTGTCCGGCCTCGTCGGTCGCCACCGGTCCGTCGTTGACCTGACTGCGGATCGCCCCCTCAAGCACGGTCGCGTAGATGAAGGGGGATTTGGGATGCGTGTGACCAGGCGAGTAGCCGCCCGGGCCGTATTCGACGAGCACGGATGTGGGATCAGGCTCCTGCCTGTGAGCGGCGGAGCCATTCGTCGAAACCGATGCGGCCGAGGCGCGCCTCGCCCCACGGCACGAGCGAGTGCTCCTCAACCCGACCGCCGAAGTATCGGGCCTCGGGGTCGCTCACGACCTCACGCGGGTCGCCGACCGCCTTCTGTGTCAAATGGAAAACGTTAGGGTTCAGAATCTACCGGCCCATCATGCCCATGCTGCCCATCATGTCGCCCGACATGTCGCCCATCATGCCGCCACCACCGTCGCCCATCATGTCGCCTCGAGCGAAGCTGTCAATGTCGCCTCGAGCGAAGCTGTAATAAGCCCCATTTGACGTTTTTGGATGGGGTCGGTGGGTGCTCCGGGTTCAGTGCTTCCGACCAGCACTCCGCCAGCCGTAAACGCAGTTACTGCCGTCAGTGCCAGAATTAGTGTGCGCATGGCGCTCCTCCCCCCATGAGGAAATTCCTAACCGCTAAGGAAGCACGAGCAAACTTTTATGTCAATAAAGGCATGCGAAATGCTTCTGGCCGGGAGCCCGTCGCGATGTTGCGACAGACCCCAACGGTTGTCGGAGGCCACGCCTAACTCAATATTACGTGGGATTCCCCAAAGGAGCGGCAGGTAGGAGAGCAGGGGCCCAAGCCGACACGCGGTTGAGATTGCCGATCAAGGCATGTCCGGCAAGGCAATCCCTCGGTGAAGCTATTGTTCGCATTTCTTCCTTGGCCTTTGTCTCGTTTGGCGATCTCCTGAGCGGTGCACCAAGCCCGAATCTGCGTCAAAAGCCTTCGCTGTCTTCCCTGCGTTTCGATAGGCTGCTAGCATTCACTAGCTGTTAGCATTCCCTCCGGGTGCGGTGGTCGTCTGGCCCCTCTCGTCGTAAATTCTTCGCTATAGGCTAAAAGCGCACCAAGGTTGGGACATGACTGCTTCCGAGCTCCCCGCGAACGGAATGACGCAGACCGCCTCCTCGCCCTACAATTTGCTGTTAGCAACCTTTTTCGCGGCCATCCTGATGAGTGCCGCATTGCTGTTTGCGGTCCAGCCGATGTTCACCAAGATGGTGCTGCCACGGCTGGGCGGCGCTGCCGCTGTCTGGTCGGTCGCGATGGTGTTCTTCCAGGCGACGCTCGCGCCAGGACGGGCCTCCGTCCTCATTCATCTCGCGGTGTTGCTGATTGCGTGTTCCGCGCTGCCGCTTCACATCGCCAGCGGATGGGGCCAGCCGCCTTCGCGCGGCGAGGCGTTCTGGCTTCTCGGCCTGTTTGCGGCCTCGATCGGGCTGCCATTCTTTGCTCTCGCCGCCAATGGGCCGCTCATGCAGGCGTGGTTCGTGCGCACCGACCATCCTTCAGCGCGCGACCCGTATTTCCTTTTTGCCGCAAGCAATGTTGGAAGCTTTCTCGCGCTCATCTCCTATCCCATGGTGCTTGAGCCGTTCCTGCGGCTTGGCGAGCAGACATGGCTGTGGACCGTCGGCTTCTATGTCCTGATCCTGCTGATCGCAGCCTGCGGCGTGCTGTTGCTGCGATCGGCCAACTTGTCGCCGGCTGCCGCTACGGCTGGTGGCGAGGAAACCGCGCCGCCCACCTGGCGCGACCGGTTGGCCTTCGTTGGACTTGCGGCGGTGCCCTCCGGCCTTGTGCTCGCGGTCACGCTCCACATCTCGACCAACGCGGCGGCTGTCCCGTTGTTCTGGGTCGTGCCGCTCGCGATCTACCTGTTGACATTCGTTATCGCTTTCCAAGCCCGGCCGGTCGTTCCGCATTGGCTTGTCGTCAAAGCCTTCCCGATCGTCATTGTGGCTTTGGCCGTTCTCATGATCATCAGCCCGTTCTCGACCATCGTCGGAATGGTCTCCGTCCATTTGAGCGCGTTCTTCGTGATTGCGCTCTTATGCCATGGCGAGCTCGCGCGGCGGCGGCCGGCGCCGCAATTCCTCACCGCCTTCTACATGTGGATTTCGGCCGGCGGCATGATCGGCGGCATCGCGGTCGGGCTGATTGCCCCGCAGGCGTTTAGCTGGGTGTCCGAATATCCCCTGTTGATCGCGCTCTCGGTCCTGTGCAGGCAGGGGCTCGCGCTGCCGACGAAGGGAGCCGGGCAATATCTGCTGTTCGGTGCGCTTGCCGTGGCAGCGGCGCTGCTGACAATGCTCATGTCGTCGGGCCTGAAGCTCGACGACAACTTGATAACGCTCTTCATCGGCGCCCTTCTGGGCCTGACCGTGTATTTCTGGCGGGCCCCGCTGGCGTTCGCCGCTATCATCGCGTTCGTGTTGGTCCTGGGACACTATCAATATAACGACGCCATCAATAATTTTGTGGTGCGCAATTTCTTCGGCGTCCTGGCCGCCGCGGAAACGGCCAGCGGCCGGTTTCGCGTGCTTTGGCATGGCGGCATTGGCCAGGGTGCCCAGCGCATCCGCGACCGCGACGGAAATCCCGTAACCGGCCGGCCCGAAATGATCTCCGAGTTCCAGGCTGGCGCCGGCATCGCGCAGACATTCGACGCGGTGCGCGCCCGCGTTGGCGGACCGATCAGCTATGCCGTGGTTGGACTAGGCACCGGAAGTCTGACGTGCCAGGCGCGGCCCGAGGACAGCGCCACCTATTACGAACTCGATCCCGACGTCATCCGGATCGCGCGCGATCCCACACTGTTCAACTTCGTGTCGGAGTGCCGGCCGGACATTTCCATCGTGCAAGGCGACGCGCGGCTGACGATCGCGAACGCGCCCGATGCCAGCTACGATCTAATCTTTGTCGATGCCTTCATCGGCGCTGCGATACCGATACATCTCCTCACCAGGGAGGCGATGGCGGTCTATCTGCGCAAGCTCAAGCCAAACGCCATCGTGGCGATCCACGTGTCGAACTATCACCTTGAGCTTGCGACCGTTGTCGCCGGCGTCGCCCATGCAAACGGCGCGATCACGCGCCTCTATGACGGCGGCGACGTTCCAGAAGATGCGAGCGAGCAGAAGTGGGTCCCTGTTGTCGCCGCGGTGGCGCGGAAGGATGAGGATTTCGGGGCGCTCGCCAAGTCGAGATTTTGGCCGGTCATGCCGGCCGACCCCGCTCAGCGCGTCTGGACCGATGACTATTCCAACGTACTGGGAGCTCTTGTACGCAGGTTGCGACAACGCAGTGAGTCGCTGCAATGAACTGCCTGTCTGCTATTTCGCCACGACGCCCTGCGGCCGCAGCATGGCGCTAGAGGAAATGGCCTCCCGCGGGTGGCGCCGAGTTTTCCGGTCAAGGCACAACCCCGCGGAGGCCCACTAGCGCTGGCGGGGGCATAACGTCAACACTGGCGCCTTTGAGGTCTACAACATCACCAGCAACCAGCTCACCTCGGTCGCGAGCCTTGAGCAGGTCGGCCTCGATTGGGCGCTCGGAGGTTTTGCCGCCATCTCCTCGACCGGGTCCGCGGGTGCTTCGCCGTTCCGACCATCACGCGGCGGCGCGGAGGGGCGGCCGAGATGCGGTTGGGCGGATGGCCAGCGTCCGGCCATTCCCGTCGTAAATCCTTCGCCATAGGCTAAAAGCCGCACAAAGGTTGGGACATGACTGCTTCCGAGCTCCCCGCGAGCGGAATGACGCAAACCTGACCTTGCTCAAAAATGTATTTGGCGTGGGAATTGGGCGGGCGGATGATCGCGGCTGAAACTCATTCATGGGCTGGTCAGTATATCGGGGACGGCTGCGACCGGTGCGAAATGAATGGAAATTCTGGGCACCGTTGCGTGTGAGTACAATAGTTGAAAAATGTGGCGATGCTTATCAAAGGGCTTTTTTTTACGAAGGCCAATGACCGCTTCGGGTCAAATTCGCCCATAGTACCCCATTGGCATGGACGGCAGCTTATCCCCTGATAGCTTCCGTGCCCGACGGATCGCCGTGACGGAAGCGTTGGGCCAATACCGGCCATTCTTGCCACTTTCAAACGCCCGCCTGAACTGGTAGCGTAAGTGCGAAACTGCCAGCGGGAAGGTGCCGCAAGCCCTGTATTCTGAGGCAGTGTCGATGCCGCCGGTTGCCATGATCTCTCCGGAAATCGCGGACTCATGCCACCCATGAGCATCCGACGGTTCGCCCTACAGTTGGCCGGTTTGGACAACCGACCCTTCTCCCAGCCGGGTTCCGGGCGACGAGCGATTGCGCTCGCAACGAAGTATTTTGACCTTGCGCGAATCTGGGGTCGCAAGGCGATGGCTCCCGGGGGTGTCACCGGCGTCATCATGGCGCTCGTTTTCATTGCCACCACTGACGCTTTTCTTCTGCTCATGCAGTATATCCAAGCACTGCCGCCGGTTTCGTTGACGTTCCTCATTCCAGTCTTCGTGGCCGCCATGATCTGGGGCACGCTATCTGCCGCCATAACGGCCGTCGGCGGCGGGACGACGTTCACCTTGTTCTTCTACAGCCCATTCTATGTGGGTAGCCCTGGTTCACGATCGGGCGTCCTTGGTATCATCGTCTTTCTCATCGTTTCTTTGGTGCTCGGCTATCTTGCGTCCGGGACGCGCCGCAATACCGCCCGCGCACTCAAGAAGGAAAACGAGATTCGCGATCTCTATACCTTCTCGCAACGGATTTCCGCTGCCGATTCGCCCGCGGGAATCTTCGAGGCCATGCAACAGCATCTGGAAACGCTGGTGGGCCGCAAGGTTCTGCTGTTCGACTCGATCGGAACCCTGGAGGCAAAATCAGAGCGACTCGGCGACGTCGAGATTCCCCACGCGGTGACGGAGGTTGTGAGCAAGATGCCGGAGGGCGGAACCGATGGCTCGAAGGGCATCGTGGTCGACGATCACCGATGCAGCGCCTGGTTGGTGCGTCCGGTGTCGACCAATACATCCGACTTCGGGGTCATCGCGGTCGATCTCGGTCGTCCATCCGACGCGTTCGATGAACTGCGCGCGCGTGTCGTCGCGCTGATCGCCGACGCCGGATTGTCGCTTGAGCGGCTGGGGCTTGCCCGGACAATTTCGGAGGCGCGCACCCGCGCCGAGACCGAGCAGTTTCGCGAGGCCCTGATCGGTTCGGTATCGCACGAATTGCGCACGCCATTATCTTCAATTCTTGGCGCATCGACAGTGCTGTCATTGGCGCCGGAAATTACCGGCAATGCCCGCCTGAAGAAGCTTGCCGCGCTGATCCATCAGGAATCGGAGCGGCTCAATGTCGAAATCCAGAATATTCTCGACGCTTCTCGCATCAGCAGCAACGGCTTGCAGGCGAAGCTCGAATGGGCCGAACCCGCCGGACTTCATCAATGCGGCGCTTCAGCGCTGCCGCAACCGTCTCGCGAGCCGCGCCGTCGAGGTAACGCTTCCAGACGAACTCATTCTGCTGCGCATAGATTCAGTCCTGATGGAGCGGGCGCTCGGACAAATTCTCGACAACGCAGCAAAATATTCGCCGCCGGAATCACCCATCAACGTCCGCGGCCAGCGTGAAGCGGGACAATTCGCGATTTCGGTCACTGACCAGGGCGCCGGCCTTGACGCCGAAGATCGAACTCTGCTTGGACAGAAGTTCTTTCGTGGGAATCGTCACTCCCAGGTGACTTCGGGGCTCGGATTGGGATTCTGGATCGCCAGTGCTTTTGTGGCCGCCAATAACGGGACCATTGAGGCAACGAGTGACGGCGTGAACGAGGGTATGACAGTCACAGTTCGGTTGCCAATGAATGAGAGCATGGCAACGAGTTCAGGTTAACCTGGGAATTTGGCCAGCATCAGCGCCCGTCGATGATCAGCATCAAAAGTGTTCGCTCCGTACCCTTCTCGAACCGATCCAATCGGTGACAAGCCTGACAAACCACCGGCGCACCAACTCACAAAAAGCGGTGATCGATTAGCCCTGTGCGACGATTGGCTTTGAACGATGACCGCTATGGGTCACGGGCTGCCTTCGCGACTACATTGCCAGCACGACCGGTGTACCCCAGATAGCTGCCGACTTGCTACAACGCCCAAGTCGGCAGAGTCGGGCCAGAAGCTGTCGCACCGAATTGCATCGGTCTCACCTCGACTTCGCGAGTGGCGCCATTGGTTCGATTTCCTTTTCCCCTGAAATTTGCTCACGTTCCTGGGGCTCCAGCGCGTTCGCTGCCGGGCAGGTCAAGCGCCAAGTCAGGCCTGAGGGCGCATAATCAATGTCGACCTTGCCATCCACGCTGCGTTCCGTCATCGCTTCCATGACGATGGTGCCGAACCCGCGCCGCTTCGGCTCGAAAACGGGCGGGCCATCGCGCTCGGTCCAGCTCATGGTGAAGATGTCGCCGTCGGTCCCCCAGCGGACATCGACACGACCCGTATCCGTCGACAGCGCCCCGTATTTCCCCGCGTTGGTGGCGAGCTCGTGGAGGGCGAGCCCAATGGCTTGCGCGGAGGCCGCGTTCAGGCGCAGCTTGGGGCCCTGCACGGCGATACGAGAACCAATGAGGTCGGCGAAGAGCGCGAGCTGGGCACAAACCAGGTCCTCGATCTCGACCCCATTCCATTCATTCCGGATGAGCAGGTCCTGCTTGGCTGAAAGCGCCTGGATGCGCTCGGAGAAGCGCTCGACGAAATCTTGAGGATTTCTGGTGGCGGTCTGGTGAGCGATCGCGTCCACTACGCTGAGCATGTTCTTGGCGCGATGATTGATTTCGCGCATGAGGAGGTGCTCCTTTTCCTCGCGCTCCTTGCGTTCGGTGATGTCCTGAAAGGTGCCGACGAAGGTTACGGCCCGCCGCTCGCGCCCCTCGCCCGCGAAATACGCAAGCCCCAGAGTTTCCACCCAGCGGACCTCGCCGTCTCCCCGCCGAAGCCGGAACTCGGTCGCGGAGCGCCTCGGATCGACGGGATCGAGCGCCGCCTCAAGGTTCGCCTGAACCATTGCCACGTCGTGCGGATGCACCAGCTTCATGATCTCTTCGATAGTCGCTTCATTCTTGGGAAAATCGAAAATCTCCTGAGAGCGCGCATCCCCCGAGAACACGCTGCGGCGCGGATCGTACCGGTACGACCCGAGCTGGGCCACATTGAGGGCAATCTGCAGACGATCTTTGCTCTCGCGCAGCCAATCCTCTGCTGCCTGTCGCCTGGCGGCGGCCCCTCGAAGCTCCGCCATGAGCGTGTCGACCTCAGCGACCGGGGTTTCGTCCGACGGCAGCAGACCGCCCTCTCCCAAAGTGGTCGCAGCGCGCGCCGCGTGACCTACCGAGTGTGCGATAAGCCGTCCTAGCCATGAGGCCAAGGCAATCACCAGCGCAAATGCCGTTAGCGTCGTTAAGCCGATGGTCCACCACAGCGCTTGAACCGGAGCGTCGAGCAGAGCCTTGGGCGCCCACACGGCGGTTTGCCAGCCGGTCAATTCCGACGTCGCAGATGCCTCAAGCGACGGTCGCCCTTCGGAGTCGATAAATTCGAATACGCCGCCGGGTCCTGCGCGATGCCACTGCGCCGGCGGCAGCTCCTTCCCGATGAAAGTATCCTCCTGTTCGGACCGCGCGATGATGTGGTGCGCGGCGTCGGCAATTACCGCGAGCCAGCCTGGCGGCAGCTCATTTGCTGCGACCAGGCGTGCTAGGATGTGCTGATCTTGCGACCTCCCGAGGACGTAGCGGCTCTCGCCGCCGATCTCTACCGGCACGGTGATGCCGAACATAAACTGGTCGACGACGGGAGCCATGAACAGGCCGGTCACTTGCGGTTGATCTGTTGCGAAGGTCCTCTCTATAGGTTTCTGAGCAACCGCCTTTGGCAAAGGCTTGCCGAAGGGCACAAAGGTATTGACGAGTTGCTGCATGTTGCGATCGATGAGCACGATGTTGCCGCGTTGCTGCAACGCCAGGGAGGCTTCGGCCTGGCGCTGGAACTCGGCGAAGTCGCCTTGGCGCAGCGACGGCGAGGCGGCCAACGCCTGCAATCTCTCGATCTCGCCTATGATCTGACGGTCAACTCCCGCCGATAAAATACTGGCCTCGCTCACCAGTTCGTTCCGAACCTCGCGGAGCTGCGCGTCTGTGATGCGAATTCCCGTGTACAGGCCGAACAGCACGAGCGGCGCAATGATCGCACATCCGAGCATAATCAGCAGATGCCACAACGGTCGAGGCTTGCGGAGCGCGGGCATCGCTCCGATCCGCAAGATGATCGCGATGGCGGCGGCGTGGGCGTCCCGAGTGTGCCGTAGAACGTGTGGACGCCGCTCAGGTAGGCCAGCGGCTGGAACACCTGAATGAGGCCGGCAAGCGCGCCGAGCGCGGTGGCGGCGAAGTGATACCTTTCGAAGCGGCTGAGCGCGAGCGAACCGCCCGCGATCGCGAGCGTCACCGGCACCCCGTTTATCATACGAAACAAGGTCTCAGGTCCCGGCACCGCAGCCCGCGGCACAAGCAAGCGGTTCAAGCGGTTGATGCCGGTATCGATGCCGAATCGATCGAGCAGATCGAGCGCAGCGATGGCAGCCACCGCCAGACCTACCGCGAATGCCAAACGCGAGTTCTTGCCGGGATGCACGAGCGCGAGGCCGAGGGCTGCGAGACACAAGGCCGTCGTAGGTTTCACGGTTGCGAAGCCGGAGCCCCAGCTCGACAGGAATGGTAGCGATACCCACCAGCCGATGAACGCCGCCGCAGCAATTGCCACCGCGGCGAAGCCAGCAGCTTGACTCGCGTGTTGTCTTTTCAGACTGCGGACCAGGGCAAAGAGCGTCATGTAGGCTCCGGAGAGACAATGCCGAGCCGGCAGGCGCTCCCGGACCAGTGGTCGAACCTGTCCGGCGATGTTTTCAACATAAGTGCTTGCGTGAACGGGGCTATGTCTTTGCAAAAATTTTTTGTCGCAGGCGGAACAATTGGCCGCTCCGGGTCACGGGCTGCCTTCGCGGCTCGGCTGTCACCACGACCGGTGTACCCCAGATAGCCGCCGATTTGTTGCACGGCCCAAGTCGGCAGGGTCGGGCCAGAAGCGGAAATCAGCAATGCGCGCGAGTCGCCGACTTGGGCTATAGTGCACCGAGTCAGCCGGCCAACGCCCGCCGTCCTGTTTCAGTGATCTTGACGCGACTCACCCCGATCATGCCGCCGACTCGATCTGGCATTCAGCGTACCGGGGACGCCCGCGGCGGCAGCGCCAGCGGCACGGGCTTGCGCGCCGGGACGTCGACGGGTGCCGGCGCTGGCGCAGGCGCTGAGATCTTGTCAAGAATGTCCTGCTGGATCGCCTGCAGCTTTGTGATGTCACTCATCAGTCGCTCTTGGCCGGCAGACAGGTTGGCGGCGAGCTGGTCGATGCTTTGCTGCACCGCGCCGAGCCCGGGCGATATTGCCCTAACCTGCTCCTGATTGGCGAAAGGAGCGGCGGGCACGGTGGGCGTCTGCACAACGGGCGCGGCTTTCGGGGCCAACCAGCCAAGCAGTGGGGACGAACTCGCGATCAATTCTCTGGCCGCGTCGGACTGCCAAGCCAAGGTGGCAGCGACGCCGATGCAAAACGTGATCAGGAAACGAACGATGGCACGCGAGGCTCGCCTACCAATGGACGGCCTCGTGCTCGCGATCAGGTCCAAATCGGTCGGTTGAAGAGGCGCGTCGGCCGATGGTTCGGCGATCCACTGGCCTGCAGAGAACCTGGCTTGTGACTGGCTCAGCGTGGAACTCATCGTACCTTCCCCCGCTTGCGGCTCGATTGGCGCACCAGGGCATCTCCGTGTGACTGGAGCGAGGCGTGAGGAGAGCAGCCGGAGGGCATAAATTTGCACGCTCGACGCGGTTTGCCACCGGCTTGCCCCCATTTGCGCGAAGGGCGGCCCGAAGGCCGCCCAAAGATAGCCGCTGATCGGCCCCTGCTACTCATGCGATGCGGGACAG
>WNFT01003937.1_pt1 | contig 12982 bp, 9 predicted proteins | sample 5400191 | NCBI WGS metagenome assembly WNFT01 (sample SAMN13153359, study PRJNA577476) | soil metagenome | isolation source: 80 cm saprolite under Madrone tree | place: USA:California | collected 2016-06-14
TCATCTCCTCGGTGCTGAAGCGGGTCGCGCCGTACGCGCCGGTGGCGCAGCCGTCGACCACGCTCGCGAGGCCGACCGTGAGATTGGCGACGCGAAAGGAGTGGCCCGAGGTCGTCGGATCGCGTGACTCGATCGCGGTAACGGAGGCCTGGACGAATCCTTCGAAGAGTCGGCGGATGGACTCGAAGAGCTGGCTATTGTGGATCGCGACGGCCGCCTGCGAGGCGAGCGACCCGGCGAGCTGCTGGTGGCGGGGGCCGTAGGACCGGACCGTCCGCTCGATCTCTTCCACCGACGCGAAGCGGTGCCCGAAGTCCGGCTTGCAGTTGATCAGCTGGAGCGCGCCGATCGTCTCGCCCTGCGGCGTGCGCATCGGCACCACCAGCATCGACTTGGTACGGTAGCGGGCCTTGTCGTCGAACGAGCGGTTGATCCGGAACGGCGCCCCTGGCGGCGGCGCGTAGGCGTCCTCGAGGTTGAGGGTGTCCCCGGTCAACGCGACGTGTCCTGCGACGCTGGCGCTCGTCAGCGGCAGCCGCGACGCGCGGTAGGGGATCTTGACCGAGTCGTTCTGGGCCAGAGCGAAGCGCAGCCACCGGGTGCCGTCGGCCTCCTCCTCGACAAGGTAGAGCGAGCCGGCATCGCTCTGCGTGATCTCCCGCGCCTTGGTCAGGATGGTCTCGAGCAGCTCCCGCGGGTTGCGCTCGGCGGAGAGCCGGATGCCGATCGCGTTCAGCTCGGAGAGCTCGCGATCGAGTCGCGTCATGGCGGCCGCGCGGTCGAGATCGTCGAACGCGTTCTCCACGGCGCGCGCGAGGATCGGCCCGCCCACGCCCGCCGGGAGCAGCGCGTACCAGTGTTCGGGCCACGGGCCGGTGGCGTCGGCGTCGACGAGAGCCAGGATGCGCAGCGGCGCGTCGCCCCACCGCCCGTCGGCGACGTCCGTGCCGACCAGCACCACGGCCGGCGCCGCGGCGGCCGGATCCGTCGACGCGGACAGCGGGGCGACGTCGAACGCGTGACGGAGAAGCTCGGCCGCGGCCGCCGCCGCGCGCGAGGTCGCGTCGTACAGAACACGACGGCGCATGGAACGAAAGTAGGGCGGCGGCTGCGGCGAAGTCAAGAATACCCGCCGTGCGAGCTGCAGGCCGGGGGCCGAGGCGAGCCGAGAATCAGTAGAATGAGTTTCGGCATGGTCGAGTTCGGGCGGCTTGCAGACCTCTGCCGGCGGCTCCGCGCGAGCCCGGCGAGGCTCGACAAACGCGAGCTCCTCGCCGAGTACCTTCGCGCGCTCCCGGCCGACGCCATCGGTATCGCGGTCGCGTTCCTCACGGGCCGGGCGTTTCCGGCGGCCGACCCGCGCGCGCTCGGAGTCCGCGGGTTGCCGGACGCCGCCGAAGCCACCGGGCCGTCCCTCTCGCTCGAAGACGTCGCGGCGGCGTTCGCCGCCGTCGCCGATGCGGGCGGCGCCGGCGCGCGACGGGTCCGCGAAGAGCTGCTGCGTGGCCTGGTGGCGCGGGCCTCGACGGACGAGCGGGAGACGTTGCAGCGGATCGTCGCGGGCGAGATGCGGACGGGGGTGTCGGACGGGCTCGTGCTCGAGGCGATTGCCCGCGCCTTCGCGGCTCCGCTCGAGACGGCTCGCCGCGCGGCGCTGATGCTCGGCGACCTCTCCCAGGTCGCGGCGCTGGCGGCACGAGGTGGAGCCGCGGCGCTCGCTTCCGCCACCGCACGTCCGGGCGTCCCGCTCCTGCCCATGCTCGCCCAGATCGCCGACGACTTCGAGGACGTCCTGGCGGCCCACGGTGGGACCTCCGCGCTCGAGTACAAGTACGACGGCGCCCGCATCCAGCTCCATCGCGACGGTGAACACATCGGGATCTGGACGCGGGGCCTCTCCGACGTCACCGCGAGCCTGCCCGACGTCGTCGAGACGGCGAGACGCGAGCTCGCCGCCTCGCCGTTCATCCTCGACGGCGAGGTCCTGGCGCTCGACGCGGCGGGGCGGCCGCTGCCCTTTCAGGAGCTGATGCGACGGTTCCGGCGGGTCCACGAAGTCGAGAGACTCGTGCGCGCGATGCCGCTCACCCTGCACTTTTTCGACTGCCTCATGGCCGACGGGCGCGCGCTCATCGACGAGCCCTACCGGCACCGCTGGGAGGCGCTGGCCGCCGTCACCGGCGGACGCCACCTGGCCGCGCGCACGATCGTCACCTCGCCGGCGGCGGCCCGCGAGTTCCTGGCGCAGGCGCTCGCCGCGGGGCACGAGGGTGTCATGGCGAAGGACCTCCGGAGCGCGTACGAGCCGGGAGGTCGCGGCAAGCGCTGGTTCAAGCTGAAATCGGCGGAGACCGTGGACTGCGTCATCGTCGCCGTCGACCGGGGCTCGGGCCGTCGGAGTGGGTGGCTCTCGAACTACCACCTGGCGGTGCGCGACGGGGGAACGTTCGCGGACGTCGGCAAGACGTTCAAGGGGCTCACCGACCAGCAGTTCGCCGAGATGACCGAGCGGCTGTGGGCGCTCGCTACGAACGACGACGGCTACACGGTGCGCGTGCGGCCCGAGGCCGTCGTCGAGGTCGCCTACAACGAGATCCAGAAGAGCCCGACATATGCGTCGGGACTCGCGCTCCGGTTCGCGCGCATCACGCGAATCCGCGATGACAAGGCGCCAGGCGAGGCCACGACGCTCGCGGAACTGCGTGCGCTCTACGACCGGCAGTTCACGACCAAGGGCCGGGCAGTGTAGACTCGACACCGGTGACTGCGCGCGTCTCGACCGGCCTCGCGAAGCTCGACGCGATGCTGGGCGGCGGCCTGCTGCCCGGCACGCTCGCGGTCGTCTACGGCGCGACCGGGATCGGGAAAACCCACCTCGGGCTCACGTTCGCCGATCAGGGACGCGTCGCCGACGGCGCGCGCGGCGTCGTCCTCGACCTGAACGGGCGCGGCGACTCGCAGCAACACGACGAGTACGCGGCGCGACTCTTCGCGTGGTCGCTCAAGCCCTGGACGCACACGGTGACACCGATGGCCGATCCGTATCCGCCGCCCGATCAGATGGACGCGTTTTATTCCAACGCGTGCCCGTGGGTGGGCCGGGTCCGCGACTTCCAGGTGCCGACGCCGGACGGCGGCCGGGAGTTCGACTGGAGCTGGAAGGCCGCCTACAATCACGCGCTCTACACGGTCCGGCCGTTCCTCTACTTCCACTGCGCGGCGGGCACGCGGCGGGTCGTGGTCGACGGTGTCGAGCCGATGGACTCGCCCGCCGACTCGATCCAGGTCTTCGTGTTCGACGAGCTCTATCGCAAGATCATCCACCGGGACTCCGAGACGCTCGGCATGGAGATCTGCCTGCCGGTGTGGAAGCACCGCGCGTTCATCGACGCGCACCGCTACGACCACACCGCCGTCACGACGCTGCTCCTGGTGACAACGGAGGAGACGCGACTCGAAGACCTGCTCGCGCGCAAGGTCGCCACCGGCGACATCGGCGCCACCGCGAACACCATCCTGGTCCTCGGCAGCGAGCGCGTCGGGAACCGGCTGGCGCGCATGCTGTGCGTCGTCAAGCATCGCGGAAGCGTGATGAGCGACGAGATCGTCGAGTACCGCATCGGGGCGCGCGGCATCGAGCTCGCGTAGGTGCGGCAGCGGCTGACGTCGCGAGATTTTCGAGCCGCTGGCGCGGCGCCGCTCGGCTCCTGCTTCCCTCCGTCGAGCCGTTGAAGTGTCGCCTCGCAGCGCGGCGCCGCTCGGCTCCTACTTCCACCTCGACCAGTTGACGCGGCGGGCGCGGGCGCTCCTGCGCGCCGTACAGTCGGCCGCGGGCCGGTCGCGGGCGCCGGTGCTCGTCGGCGGCGCCGTGCGCGACGCCTGGCTGCGCGGGAGGAGCCCGATGCGGCCCACCGACCTGGACGTCGCCGTGCAGTCCGGCGCGCTCGACATCGCGCGCCGCGTGGCGGCGCGCCTCGGCGGCGTCTTCGTGGCGCTCGATCCGGAGCGCGGGGCGGCAAGGGTCCTCGCGCCCGGTGGGTGTCTCGACGTGACGGACTGGCGGGCCGCGACACTCGAGGGCGATCTGGCGGCGCGGGACTTCACCGTGAACGCGCTGGCGGTCCCGGTGGGCGAGCTCTTGCGTCGCGGCCGGGCCCGCGTCATCGATCCGACCGGTGGGCTCGACGATCTCCGGGCGCGGCGGCTGCGAGTCCACGACCCGCGGGTGCTGGCCGAGGATCCGCTTCGCACGCTCCGCGGCGCCCGGCTCGAGGCGGCGCTCGGGCTTCACTTGACGCCGAGCGCCGTGAAGGCCATCCGCGCCGCCGCCGCCGGGTTGGCCGGCGTCTCCGCCGAGCGGATTCGCGATGAGCTGCTCGCGCTGCTCGCGCTTCCCCGCACGGCGCGCGCGCTCCGGCGCCTCGACGCCCTCGACCTGCTGGGCGTGATCGTGCCGGAGGTCGAGGCGATGCGCGCGACGGCGCAGCCGGCGCCTCACCGATTTCCGGTGCTCGAGCACTCGCTCCGGGCGGTCGCCGGGGCCGATGCGCTCCTCCTGGGTCTGCGCGGGCTCCGGCCGTTCGGCGAGGAGCTCGCCGCCCACATGACCGAGGAGCTCGGCGGTGACGTACGCCGCGGCCAGGTCCTCAAGCTGGCGGCGCTCCTGCACGACGTCGCGAAGCCCGAGACACGCCGGGTGATCGACGGCCGCGTACGCTTCTTCGAGCATGATGTGATCGGCGCCGCGCGCGCGCGCGTCATCGGCGAGCGGCTCAAGCTTCCGGCGCGCGCACGCGGGGTTCTCGAGCGACTCGTCCGCCATCACCTGCGTCCCATGCACATGTCCGCCGCCGGTCGGTTGACGCCGCGGGCGCGCTACCGCTTCTTCCGGGACCTGCGCGAGGACACGCGTGACCTGCTGCTGCTGGCGCTCGTGGACGGCGCCGCTGTGAGAGGGGAATCGCCCCGCTCGGTCTGGCGTCGCGCGTCGCTCATCCGGGATCTCCTGCGCGGATTCGAAGAGACGCAGCACGTCGGCGCCGACGCGCCGCCGCTGCTCCGGGGCGAGGACGTCATGGAACGCTTCGGCCTTCCCCCGAGCCCCGCCGTCGGCCGGCTCCTCGAGCGGGCGCGTGAGGCTCAGGCGCTCGGGCTCGTGGCCACGCGCGAGGAGGCGCTGGCCTACCTTGACTCCCCCACGGGTGGACCCTAGAGTACCTTGAGCGTCCGATCCCCGCGCTCGAGGAGGCTCCCTATGGTCGCATGGCAGGTCGCGATGGCCGCGCTCGTCGCGCTCCTGTCGCCGGTGGCGGCGGGCGCGGCGCCGACCGGCAAGGTCGTGCTCGCGCAGGGCGTCGACCCGACGACGCTCGACATGGCGAACCAATCAGAGACCCCGGCGTCGAACGTCGGCCGCCACATCTTCGACACCCTGTACGAGCGCGACCCGAATCTGAAGATCGTTCCCGTCCTCGCCGCCGAGATGCCGAAGTTCGTTCCGCCGTCGGCGTGGGAGGTCAAGCTGCGCAAGGGCGTGAAGTTCCACAACGGTGAAGACTTCAACGCGGACTCGGTGAAGTTCACGCTCGAGCGTCTGGGCCAGGGGCAGGGCAAGCTGCGCGGCGCGACCTTCTTCGCGCCGATCGACCGGGTGGAGATCGTGGACCCGTACACGATCCGGATCCACACCAAGAAGCCCTGGCCGACGTTCATTCCTGTGATGACGTTCGTCCAGAGCGGGATGCTGCCGCCCAAGGAGTCGGCCGGCAAGGAGACCGCCGATCTCTCCAAGAAGCCGATCGGCACCGGTCCCTACAAGCTCGTCCGCTGGTCGAAGGACGAGGAGATCGTCCTCGAGGCGAACACCGCGTACTGGCGCGGCGCCCCCAACATAAAGACCGTGGTGATCCGGCCGATCCCCGACGATGCCGTACGCGTGGCGGCGCTGCAGAACGGTGAGATCGACCTGGCGGTGAACATCCCGCCGCACCTCGGCACGATCATCGACAAGCACCCAAAGCTGTTCCTCTCGACCGCGCCGTCGATCCGCACGATCCAGCTCATGTTCTACTCGCACCAGATGGACGCGCAGCACAAGCCGACCGGGCCGTACAACGGGCCCACCGCCGACAAGCGCGTCCGCCAGGCCATCGCCTACGCGATCGACGCCGACGAGCTCATCAAGACCGTGCTCGACGGCAAGGGCGTGCGCGTCGCCACGATGCTGCCGTCGATGCACTTCGGCTACGACCCGAAGCTCCAACCGCTCAAGGCGGATCTGGCCCGCGCCAAGAAGCTCCTGGCCGAGGCCGGCTTCGGCGGCGGCGTCGAGATCACGCTGCACGGCCCGCGCGGCCGCTACGTGCGCGACGCGGAGGTCGCCGAGGCGGTGACCGGGCAGCTTTCCAAGGCCGGGATCAAGACCACGCTTCGCACGTACGACTTCGTGACCTATCTGAACAACATGGTCTACGTCCACAAGGCGGGACCGGTCTGGCTGATCGGCTGGGGCAGCCCGACGATGGACGCGGAGACCATCTACGTGCCGCTGTTCAAGACGCCCGGCATCTTCGTGAACTGGCACAACGAGGAGTTCAACCGGATGGCGGACGAGGCGCAGGCGATCATGGACGAGAAGAAGCGTCTCGAGCAGTACCACCGGATCAACAAGCTCTGGGTCGAGGAGATGCCGGCGGTACCGCTGTACCAGCAGATCGACCTCTACGGTGTCTCCAAGCGGCTCAACTGGAAGGCGCGCAGCGACGAGGTGCTCCAGGCCTACACGATGTCGCTCAAGGACGGGAAATAGCGCTGGCGGGTTCGTTGTAGAATGAGGGTCGCCGGGCGGCCGTAATTCAGTGGCAGAATGCCAGCTTCCCAAGCTGGACGTCGCCGGTTCGAATCCGGTCGGCCGCTCCAAAAACTCAAGGGGTTACGGGGAGACCCGTAACCCCTTGGCTGCCTCGAGTGACCATCCAGTGACCACTCGCGGCGATGAAGTGGTGCGACTTCGGCGACAAGCGGGGCTCCGTGTGCATCAGCTGGAGCGCGTCGTCGACTTGTCTGGTCAATCGAACGCTGTGGGTCAGATCACGGAACGCGCTGAGATGCTCCGCGGAAGAACCTTCGTCGCCTCGCTCGAGATAACTGAGCCCGAGGTAGAGCTGGGCATCCGCTCGCTTCGGGTCTCGGCTCACCACCTGGCTGAGATTCTCCACCGCTTCGTCATAGACGCCCTGGCCGTAGCGTGCGATCCCCAGGCCCACGAGCGCTTCCGTTCGTTCCGGGCGTTCCTTGAGGGCCGTCTCGAACTTACTCGCCGCTTCTGCGTAGCGGCCGTCCCGTAGTGCCGTCTCTCCCAGCCCCATGGTCGTGGCGCAGCCGCTGATCGCGAAGGCGAGCACAGTGAGCAGCGGTGCGTAAGACCGTCGCATGCTCAGCGTGAGCCGGTTCTCATCTCTTGCGTCAACCTTATCCATCTGTCCTCCCTCCTAGCGGCCAAAGGCGTGATACGGAGCACTCGACGTTACTCCTCACATTCGTTTGATGACCATCGGCACGTCCGGGTTGCGGATCTACTCCTACGGCCCAGGGTCAAAGCAGGTAGACAACGCCCCGTCGAGGCAGACGCACTCAACCGTTCGACCCGCCGGGCCCCTGACGATTACGATTTGACCGACGCAGTCCGGCCACGACGCCCGACGGGCGACCAGCGCGGCGAGAATAATAGCCGCAACGAGCAGAAGGGCCAGAGTCCCGAAAGCCAGTCTCATCTGTGCGTCTTTGGATGCGCCCTTCCTCCTGCGTGATGCGCCAAACTCACCATCGGTGTCAGGCGTCGCGTCCACCTCGCGATGCAATGCAACGATGGCAGGTCGCGCGCCCTCCTAATGGACAGGAGGCTGTGTGACCTCCCGGTTCATTCTCTCGGCGGTTCTCATCGTCGTCACGATGGTCGTTCTCGACTGGTTCGAGTCGACACGATCCCGAATCTCCCATGCGCGCCGACAGCGCCGCGAACCGCGGGGCACGAGATCTGCGATACGCTTCCCGAGACATCCTCCAGATCACCCAGGGCGGCAAGGCTGCGTGAACTGCGCGGGATTTCGCGGATGACTTCGTCGAGTGGCGGGCCAAGACCGGCCGCCCGTCGGGACCGGCAGCGGCCTCCTGCCCGCCAGGGGCAGGAGGTCGTACTCGCGGATCGCCCGCGCGTTTCAGCGCCGCCTCGAGGACGTCAACGTGTCCTCCAGCGAGCATCACGAGAGCTTGGGCACCACCTCGGCCACCAGGCGCTCCATCTGCTCGGCCTCGTCGAAGACCGGGTTGAGCAGGATCAGCTCCGCGCCCGCCTCTGCCACCTCGCGCAGACCTCGCACGCAGGCGTCGGGTGGCCCGTAGACGGCGACGGCCTCCAGGCCGCTCAACTCGAAGAACGGGTAGAAGCGGTGCAGCGACTCGCCGATTCGGCGGCGCGCACGCTGGGCGTCGTCGTCGACGGCGATGTAGACGCGCTTGCCGATCTTGAAGCTGGCGGCGTCGCGCCCCGCCTCGGCGAGCGCCTGCCGCACGATCGGCACCTGCTCGGCGAACTGTTTCGTCGTGGACGACCCGGCCCCGAAGAAGCCGTTGCCGTGCGTGACCGCGCGCCGCAACGCATCGGGATGGCTGGCGCCGAACCAGATCGGAGGATGCGGCTTCTGGAATGGTTTGGGCTCCATGGCAGCGTCCTTCAACTGCCAGAACCGCCCGTCGAAGTCGACCCGCGGCTCGGTCCAGAGTGTCTTCATCAACCGCAGCCCCTCGTTGAACCGGGCCACCAGACTGGTGGGATCGACCTGGAACGCGGAAAACATTCGGTGCCGCCCGCCCGTGCCGACGCCGATCTCGATCCGACCGCAGCTCAACTGGTCCAGTGTGCTCAGGTCCTTGGCCAGGTGGACCGGGCTATGCAGCGGGGTGACGAACACGACGCAGCCCAGGCGTATCCGCTCGGTGCAGGCGGCCGCGTAGCTCATGGTCTGCAGCGGGCTCATGAACGGCATCGTGCCGAGCGTCTGCTCCAGCGTCCAGGCGCTCTCGAAGCCGAGCGCCTCGGCCCGCGCCATGTACGCCCGGAAGCGAGCAGGATCGAATTCACCGTCAGAAACGAACTGAGGGATGGAGATCGCAAATCGCATGTCCTGGCTCCTGTCTCTTCGGGCGCCGCCGACTCTAGTTAGCTCAGCAGAGGTTCACGGCCACGCCGTCGAGGCGTAACGCGCAAAACGAAAATCCAGCGCTCTTATGGCCGGGACCGCGGCGCCGCCTGAATCGCCGCCCAGATCTTCTCCGGCGTCACCGGCATGTCGAGATGAGCGTCCGAACGGTACGAGGGCGTCGAGCAGGGCGTGCACGATCGTTGGCGGCGTTCCGATCGTGCCGCTCTCGCCGATGCCCTTCACGCCCAGGGGGTTGGTCGGCGACGGCGTCCCCTGGAGGTGCGACCGGATCGGCGGCAGCACGTCGGCGCGCGGGATGGCGTAGTCGAGGAGCGAGCCGGTCAAGAGCTGGCCCGTTTCGCCGTCATAGTGCACACCCTCGTACAGCGCCTGGCCGATGCCTTGGACGCACGGGTGGCAGCGGGTCATCGTTCACGCCTTAGTGGCCCATTTGTTGAGCGCGTCAGCGAGCTCTTCGGCCTCCCGGGGAAGCATCCCGATCCACTCAACCGGTGTGCCGAACGCAAGGATGACCTTGCCGCCGCTGGCCGTGACAGCGAATCGGAGCTGGCCCTCGTCGTCTGGGGTCAGGGCGCCATGGGTGAATCTGCCAGTCTCACCCAGTGGTGTGCCCTGGGCTCGCGTCTCCGCTTTCATCGCGCCGATCGTCTCGACCACCTTTGCTTGTTGCTCAGCTTCTTTGAACCACCGGTCCCCGCGGTGCTCATCCTCTTGCATCATGGTCTCCGTTCGGCCACATCTCCCTGAACGCCTCCTCGGACATAATCGCCAGTGTCGCGGGCGCCACGTCTCGCGGCGCCCGCTGGTTCACCCCCATACGCGTTGCACCGCTTCTCTTGCCCTTGCGACGTAGATCGAAGCCAGTCGGATTCACGGGGCACTAATATGTATGCACATATTTTTATGCTGCGACCGAGCCGCGCCTTGGAGAATTCTCCGGCGCTCATCGTCTGTTCTTTCCGCGAGGGCGACGTCGTGCGCAGCTGGTAGGCCGGAGCACCGACGGGCGAGACGAGTCGCGATCGCTACGACGTCCACGATCACTTCCCTGGCGGTGGGCACCGCGTCGGGCACGCGCTGCGGGGTGATCGGCTTGCCATATTCAACAACCTGAAGGCCTTCATTGCTTCTCTCCCAGTCGTCAGGATTGGTTGTGTTGGGGAGGTCCTCGCCCCGGAGGCGCGGCACGATCGGCCGGGGCTATGGTTTTGGCAGCTCGGCTACGTCCCAGCCGCCTCCGAGCGCCTTCACCAGGAGCACGCTGGCGTCCATGCGACGGCGGAGGATATCGATCTCGTTGCGCTGGTTCGTGAGGGTCACGGTCTGGGCGGTGATGACCTGCAGGTAGTTGTCGACCCCGCCCCGGTAGCGGTTCGTAAAGAGCTGGAGCGACTGCTGCGCAGACTCCACGGCGCGCCGCTGCTGCTGGGCTTCCTGCTCGAGGATGCGGAGAGCCGCCAAGTTGTCTTCGACCTGCTGGAAGGCCGTGAGCGTGGTCTGGCGGTAGGCGGCCACCGTCGCGTCGTAGCTGGCGCGCGCTGCGTCCGAGGTGGCGCGGCGGCGCCCGCCGTCGAAGATCGTCTGTGTGATCGACGCGCCCACCGCCCACAGGAGACTCGACGCGTTCAGGACGTTGCCGAAAGAGCTTCCTTCGAATCCGACCGAGGCGTTCAGCATCACGGTCGGGTAATACGCGGCCTTGGCGATGCCGATCTGCTCGTTGGCCTCGGCGACCCGCCGCTCGGCGGCCGCGATGTCCGGCCGCCGCTCCAGGAGCTGGGAAGGAAGGCCGGCCGGGATGTCCGGCGGCCGCGTGTCGAGTGGCCGCGCGGGGAGGCCGAAGTCCGCCGGCGGCTTTCCCATCAGCGTCGCGATCGCATGCTCGAGCTGCGCCCGTTGCACTGTGACGTCGATGGCCTGCGCCCGCGTGGTGTCGAGCTGCGTCTGGGCCTGAGCGACGTCGGACTTCGGTGCCGCGCCCCCCCGGAAGCGATTCGTCGTAAGCTGCAACGCCGCCTCGAAGGCCTTCACCGTCTCATCCAGGAGCTGCTTCTGGGCATCGGCGGCCCGCAGCTCAACGTAGTCCATGGCCAGCTCGGCCTGGAGACTGAGCCGGGCCGTCTCGAGATCGGCGGCGGTGGCCTGGGCCTCGTGTCGAGCCGCCGCCACCGTCCGGCGCACTCGACCCCACAGGTCGATCTCGTACGACATGTCGAGCGAGAAGAGGAGCTCGCCGCTGCTGCCCGTGTTTGCGCCTGACGGGGAGAACGGGCGATTGGCGGAGTCGCGGATGGAGCTGGCACCGAAACTGGTCGAGATCGTGGGAAAGAGCGCGGCCCGGTTGAACCGAACGAAGGCCCGCGCCTCGCGCAACCGCGCCTCGGCCACCTTCAGATCCTGGTTGGCCGCGGCCACTTGCTCCTCCAGCGCGTCGAGCTCGGGCTCCCCGAGGATCGCCCACCACTGCCCCCGCGGCAGGTGATCGCTCGGCTCCGCGGCCTTCCAGCCCTCCGTCTCCTTGTAGGTCGGCGTCAGGGGCCCCGACGGTCTCGTGTAGTCCGGGCCGACCATGCAGCCGCCGAGCCAGAGCGCGGCGAGCCCGGCCAGGCCGGCGGCTCGTCCCCTCATGGCCGGGCCCTGGCGGGCGCGGCTGCGATCCGCACGCGGGTGCCGCTGGTGAGCGAGTCCGATGGCGCCACGATGACCTGGTCGGTCGGCTGCAGACCGGCGACGATCTCCACGGTGGTGCCATAGTCACGCCCGATCGTGACCGGAACGAGCTGCGCCCGGCCGTCCCGGACCACCGCGACCCGGAGTCCCTCGGCGCGGAAGAGCAGCGTGTTGACGGGAACCGTGGCCGACGCGACCTGCTCGGGAAGCTTGAGGTGTACGAAGACGTAGGCCCCGGGCAGCAGCTCTCCGCGCGGATTGTCGACGTCCACCTCGACCAGCAGCGTGCGGGAGGCGAGGTCGATCGCGTTGGCGGTCCTTACGAGCATGCCCTTGAACGACCGCCCGGGGAACTCATCGAGGGTGAGGGTCGCGGTGCTTCCGGAGCGGGCTGCTCGCGAGTAGACCTCGGGGATGGCCACGAACACGCGGAGCGTGTGGATGGCGGTCATGTGGAAGAGCTCGCGGCCCGAGGTATTCGAGCCCGCATTGATCAAGACCCCGATGTCCACGTTGCGAGCGGTGATGACGCCGTCGAACGGCGCGTAGATCTTCTCGAACGCCTGGAGCTGCTCGAGCCGGCGGACATTCGCGGCATTCGAATCCACGGTGGCCTTCATCGCGCTGAGCGCGCTCACTGCCTGGTCGGTCTCCTGCTGGGAGACCGAGTCGGTCTCGAGGAGTGCCCGCCAGCGGTCGGCGGTGATCTGAGCCTGCCGCAGATTGGCCTGCGCCGTCCCGAGGTCGGCCCGGGCCTGCTCGAGCTGCTGGTCGACCTCGGGGCTCTCGATCTCGGCCAGGAGCTGCCCTTGCTTCACGTGCGCGCCAATGTCGAAGTACCAGGCCTTCACGTAGCCGCTGGTGCGCGCAAAGAGCGGCGCGTCGGTGAAGGCCTGGGTCGTGCCCGGCAGGCGGATCTCCTGCGTCGACGCGCTCGCCGTCGGAGACATCACGTTCACGACCGAGACGGCCGCGTCCGCGGTGGTCGACCCGAGCGTGGCGTCGGCCGCGCTCCGGGCCCGGACGCCAGAGTAGATGCCGAGACCGAGGATGCCGGTCACCACGGCGAGCCCGAACAGCGACGCGGGGCC
>WNFT01003938.1_pt1 | contig 12982 bp, 10 predicted proteins | sample 5400191 | NCBI WGS metagenome assembly WNFT01 (sample SAMN13153359, study PRJNA577476) | soil metagenome | isolation source: 80 cm saprolite under Madrone tree | place: USA:California | collected 2016-06-14
TGTCGGGCGTGCCAGTCGAGCAGGGAGCGGGCCTCGGCGAGGATGGCCGCCTCGCCGGTGGCGATGGTCGGAGCGAGGGCGCGCACGTCGACCAGCTCGGTGTCGACGTCGGGAGCGACGTTCGCCCCGGTCGCATCGATCGCGAAATGCGCGCGCCCGTCGCCGAGGCCGAGAAAGATCAGCTGCGCGCCCGCATCGATCTGGTCGCGCCACTGCGTCACCGGCTGCCAATCGAGCGCCGGCGCCGCCGTGCCGCGAGTGAACGGCTTCAGGTCGCGCAGCGCCAGTATGCGGGTCTCCGGGTCGCCGAGCAGCGCGGCGATCCACTCGCGGTCGTTCCGGCGCTCGCTGGCCCGATCCAGCGGGTTGCCGCCGAAGCAATAGATGTCGTCCATGTCGGCGGCTAGGTCCGACGGCACAGCGAACGATGATGCGACTCGATCCGCGCTGGTTTCCTCACTGGTCCAACCTCACCGACCGGCCCGTGGCGGAGGACCGCTCGATCGCGTCGATCAGCTTGTGGCGCTGGACGGCGAGGTTGAAGTCGACGTCGAAGGAGCGACCGCCGCGCAGGGCGTCGGCTGCGCGCGCGTAGGCCTGGGCGACGTTGTAGGGCGGGCCGCCCGGAGTGCCCTCCGGAGCGAGCTTGTACTTGGACGGCACGGGCATCGAAACCATGGGCTCCTTGCCCTTGCCCGCATGCATCTGGCACGGTCCGAGGCTGAGCGAGCCGTCCGCCCGGATGACCAGGGCACCCTCGCGCCCGTAGATCTCCATTCGGTTGCCGCTGGGATTCGAGGGAACGGCGGCAACGTTGACCGACACCTCGGCGCCGCCCACCATGCGGCCGACAACGTTGATGCTGTCCGGCGCATCAACCGGGACCGGCGTTCCGTCGAGAGTGCGCCACTCCGGGATTCGGGTCGACACACGGGCCGAGACCTCGGCAAACTCGCCGAGCACGGCGCACAGGGCGTCGATGGCGTGGCCGCCCGCGATGGTCAGCGTGTTGGCGCCGTTGGCGCGGACGCCCTGCCAGATGCGGCCGGGGCCCCGCCGCAGCTGCGCCTGGGCAACGGTGTTCAGGTTCGCCGTGAGCACTTCGCCGATGTAGCCCCCCTGGACGAGGTCACGCGCGTACAGAATCGTCGGGTCGCTGCGCGCCTGCAGACCGACGATGGTCTTCACGGAGCGCTGGCTGGCCAGCCCCGCCATTTCTTCCGCCTCGGCCAGATTCGCACCGAGCGGCCACTCGCAGAACACGGGCTTTCCGGCCTGCAGGCCGGCCATGACCAGGTCCCGGTGACCGGGCACCCGCACGCAGACGACGATCAGGTCGACCTCTGGATGCGCCGCCATGTCGCTGAACCGGTGGAACGCCCGCTCGGCGCCAAACGCCGCGGCCGAGGCCTTGGCGGTGTCCTCGTGCGCGGTGCAGATCGCCCTCAGCTCGTAGTCGGGCAGAGCCTTCAGGGCGGGAACGTGGGCATTGGCCCCCCAGCCGCTGCCCCCTTGTGTCACGGTCGCTCCTACGATTCCTACTCGAATCTTGTCCGGCATCTGGCCCTCCCGGTGTTGCCCGTTTGGTGGACACTGCAGTTGGCCTTCCGACGCTGTCGCTGGCGATCTGGCATCGGTCGCCGGAGCGGAACGCCTGTGGAGTCGGCGCAGCCGCAACGGACGATGGCTGACGCCGTCATTCCACCCAGCTCAGGCTCACCACGAGCTTCGCGTGCAGCGCCTCCTGCTCGGCGAGCTTCGCGCGCTCCGGAGGGCGCATTGTAGCATCCGGCTCGCGGCGGTCGTCGCCCGCGGCCGTCAAGGGACCCGGCCCGGCCTCGTCTTTTTGACAGGAGGATCGGTTAGCAGATTTTCGTCGTAATCGATACGCAAGTATTCCTCGACGGCGCTTCATTGGTTCGGTCGCCGGGTACCAAAATGACGTCGGCGGCGCTCGTCATCGCAGCCTGACGAACGGGAGCGTGGCGTGAATGGGCGAACTAAAAGGAGAGTGCCGGCGTGTGATGGGGAAGGCCCACTCGCTCAACGCTGCGAGGCGGCGTCGCTGTCGCAGCGACAGGGCGTCGTCGCGCTCAAGTGCATCGATCGCGTTCCGCAGAGCCCTTCGGCCGACCCTCCTGGCGAGATACCAGGCGACTTCCCCGATGGCCGGGTCCTGTATCCGGGGGCGGAGCCATCCGTCGACCAGTCCCGGTGAGGCTTGGAGGGGCTGCCCCTTACGCTCTGGACGTGCGCGCGGCGGCCGCGTCGGGAGCGTTAGGACGAGGCGACGGGATCCTTGCCCCAGCGGCGGCGCAGCGCCGTGCACTCGCGCTCGCGCACGCCGGTGGTGAGGACGAGGTCGTACCCGACCAGCGAGCAGAACCTCTCGATCGAGTAGCTGCCAAGATCCGTGCGCCGGAGGGTGGCGTGCCGCGTGCCCAGGACGAGGCGCGCGATGCGCGCCAGCTTCATTGCGCCCGTGCACATCGGACAGGGCTCCATCGTGGAGTACACCGTAGCGCCCACGAGCTTGTCGACGCCGTGCTCGCGGGTGGCCCGGCGCATGGCGTCGAACTCGGCGTGCCAGGTGACATCACGCTCGGTGTTCTGGCGATTCTGGCCGCTCGCCAGCACGACGCCGTCGAGCACGACGACGGAGCCTACCGGCCAGTCGCCGCGCGCAAAGGCGTCCTGTGCCTCGTGGAGCGCCAAGTCCATATAGTCGGCGTCGGTCACGACCGTGATTGGACTGATCGACCCGACGGCTCGACCGCGCCGGCATCGAAGCCGTAGAGCCAGCGCAAGGCTTCGGGCGAACGGTCGCCGGCCCTCGCCCATTCGGCATCGCGCGCCTCCTGCGCCGGGCCGTCGGGGAGGTGGAAGCGGACCTTGTTGGCACGCGACATGTCTTGAAGACGGCTGACGCGCGGCAGACGCAATTCCTCGTAGCGCCGCAGCGCCCCGGCCGGATGGTCGGCGTCGCTGGCGACGAGACAGGCGGCCAGGGCGGCGCCATCCTCGATCGCCTGCGCGGCACCCTGGCCCATGAACGGGTACATCGGGTGGCACGCGTCGCCGAGCAGGGTGGTGAGGCCGACCGACCAGCGCGGCAACGGTTCGCGATCGAACAATGCCCAGACGAAGCACGTCTCGGCCGCGGCAATGATTCGCCGGACCTCCGGGTGCCAGCCCTCGAAGGCGGTGAGCGCGCGAGCGATGGTCGCACGATCGGTCCAGTCCTCGCGGTTCCAGGTGTCGTGCTCGGTCCAGCCGACGAAGTTCAGCAAGCGCCCGCGCGCGACGAAGTAGTGCACGAAGTGCCCGCCGGGGCCGAGCCACGACTGCGAGCCAACCTCCAACCCGAGGTCGGCGATGCGCTCGGCCGGCACCAGGCCACGATAGGCGACACAGCCGGCGAAGCGCGGCGCCTCCTCGCCGAGCAGGATGGTGCGCACCGTCGAATGGATGCCGTCGGCGCCGACCACGAGGTCGGCCGTGACGCGCGTGCCGCCCTCGAACCAGGCCTCGACGCGGTCACCTCCGTCGGCGAGGCCGACGAGGCGGTGGCCGAGGTGGACGCGCGCGGTCGGGAAGCCCGAGGCGATGATCGAGAGCAAGTCGGCGCGGAGCACGGTCAGGTGCGGCGCGCCGTAGAGCTCTTCGCAGCGCGGGTTGAGCGGCGCCCGCTGCAGCGTGCGGCCATCCTGCCAGCGCCGCTGATGGGTGCCGGCGGGCCGCACGGCCTCACGGTCGAGCGCTCCGCCGAGGCCGAGCCGATAGAGGATCCGCGCCGCGTTCGGCCCCATGTTAATGCCGCCGCCGACCTCGGTCAGCTCCGGCGCCTGCTCGTAGACATCGACGTCGAAGCCGGCCTGGCGCAGGGCGAGGGCGGCAGTCAGGCCGCCGATACCGGCGCCGACAACGGCGATCTTGAGCGATGGTGACCGGGTGACCGGGCTGGCCATGTTCCCGTTGATCGACTGTGACACAACTCGGGACACTCGCGCTCGGGATGGCCGTGTGGTCCTCAAGGACCGCCCGCCCTCCGGTACAATGCAGCGCAACTCGTGGAGAAAAGCCATGCCTATGCCTGTGTCGGCTGAGTACCGGTCGAAGGTGCACAAGCCCGATGACTTCGACGCGTTCTGGGACGATGTGCTGCGGCAGGCGTCGGCGATTCCGCTGGACGCCGAGGTCGTCCCCGATCCGCTCCGCACATCCGATGACGTCGAAGTCTTCCAGGTGTTCTACACGAGTCTCGAGCGCGTGCGGATCGCCGCCTGGTATTGCCGTCCGGAGCGCCGGGCGGAGCGGACGCCCGCGATCCTGCTCCTGCCGGGCTATCAGATGGATCCGCCGATTCCCAAGGAGTGGGCGCGGAAAGGCTACATCGCGCTGTCGGTCGCGCCGCGGGGCAAGCTCCGCAGCAATCGCCAGTTCAACCCGGGCTACCCCAATCTCCTCACGCACAACATCGTGGACCGGCACACCTACGCCTACCGCGGGTTCTACGTGGACACGTGGCGCGGCATCGACTTTCTGTTGTCGCGCTCGGAGGTCGACCCGACTCGGATCGGCGTCACCGGCAGCAGCCAGGGCGGGGGCCTGACCATCACGACGGCCGCGATGCGATCCCAGGTGCGCGCGGCCGCCGCTGGGGCGCCATACCTCTGCGGTTTCATGGATGCGATCGAGCTGACACACACCTATCCCTACGAAGAGATCAACGACTACCTGCGGCTTCATCCCGATCGCCGTCCCGAGGTGGAGGAAACGCTCGCCTACTTCGACGGGATCAGCTTCGCCGACCGGATCTCCTGCCCGATCATCGTGAACATCGGCCTTCAGGACAATGTCTGCCCGCCGGAGACGGGCTACGCGCTGTTCGATCGCATCGGCGCCAAGGACAAGCAGTTGTATCCCTACGACGGCCATGGCCACGAGGCGGGGCGGTTCCGGCACAGCGCCATCGTCGATCGGTTCTTCGCGCGCCATCTCCTGGGGCGGGAGGTGAGCGAGTGACGCCAGAGGCTTTCCGCGGGTACTGGCAGGACACGCTCGACGCGCTGACGCGCTGGCCGGCCCGCCCCGAGATCGACGTGCTCCCGCTCAGGAGCATCGCGTTTGCCACGCTCTACGGCGTATGGCTCACAAGCCTCGGTCCCTATCGCCTGTTCGGTTATCTGAGCATCCCGACCGGCACCGGGCCGTTTCCCGCCATCTACTACCCACCCAAGTACCAGAGCGTGCTCGAGATCATCCCGCAGGGCACCGCGAACCTGCAGCGCAGCCGGTACATCACCTTCTCGCTCGCCGGACGCGGGCAGCGCAACGCCGACACGCCCTTCGCCGCGATGTTTCCGGGTCTGCTCACCGAGGGCATCGACGATGTGGCGTCGTACATCTTCCGCGGCATCGCGGCGGATGCGGTCAGAGGTCTCGAATTCCTGCTGACACGGCGCGAGCTGGACGCCGCGCGCGTGGTCGTGGTGGGCAATGATCTGGCGCTCATCACCGCGGCGCTGACCTCAGGCGCGACGCGCGTGGTGACCACGCCAGCGCTGTTCTACGAGACGACGGCGCTCGCGCCCAAGACCCAGGCGTACCCGCTGGAAGAGGTCAACGACTACCTCCGGATGTTCCCGGCGCGCGCCGAGGCCGTGCGCCGTACCCTGGCCTACTTCGACCTGCGCGCCTTTGCGCCCCGCGTGACGGCCACCACGCTGGTCATGGCCGGCGCGCGAGGGACCCTGCTCGATGGACCTGCCCTGAGGCCGCTGCTCACCGCGCTCGGAGGCCAGGCGACCGTTCACGACTCCGAGCAATCCAGCTACCGGGACGGCCTCTACGCCGAACGGTGGATGGCCGCGCAGTGCGGGATCTCGGACGTGGAGGCCACTCTTCCGGAGCACTGGCGGACCGGTTGACACGCGCTGGCCCGTCCTCGTGCTATCGTCCTCGCCGACAGCCATCGAGAGGCGAAGGGACATGTCACTGCTGAGCGTGCGTGATCTTCGCGTCGAGTTCGACACGCGGGACGGGCTGGTGCGGGCGCTCAACGGTGTCACGTTCGAAGTCGACAAGGGCGTCGTCCTCGCGCTGCTCGGCGAGTCGGGCTCGGGCAAGAGCGTCACGCTGCGCTCGATCCTCGGCCTGCACCCGTCGTCGCACACGCGGATCTCCGGTGAGGTGCTGCTCAAGGACCGCGACGTGAATCGCCTCGACGAACCGGAGCGCCGAGCGCTCCGCGGGCGCGTCGCCTCGATGGTCTTCCAGGAGCCGATGACCGCCCTCGATCCCGTGTTCACGATCGGCGACCAGATCGTCGAGACGCTCGTCCGCCACCGCGGGCTCGGCCCCGCCGCCGCGCACCGGCGCGCGCGCGAGCTGATCGACCTGGTCCAGGTGCCGGCACCCGAGCGCATGTTGCGGAGCTACCCGCACGAGATCTCGGGCGGCATGCGCCAGCGGGGGATGATCGCCATCGCGCTCGCGTGCGAGCCCGAGCTGCTCCTGGCCGACGAGCCGACGACGGCGCTCGACGTCACCGTGCAGGCGCAGATCCTGTGGCTGCTCCGCGATCTCCAGCGCCGTCTCGGCCTGGCCGTCGTGTTCGTGACCCACGACCTCGGCGTGGCCGCCGAGATCGCGGACGAGGCTGCAGTGATGTACGCCGGGCGCATCGTCGAGCAGGCGCCGATCGCCGAGCTCTTCAGGCGCCCGGCGCACCCGTACACCGAGGGCCTCATGCAGGCGACGGTGCGGCGGGGCCAGCAGGGGATTCCCCTCGTGCCGATCCCGGGCGCGCCCCCGAACCTCGCCGCCCTCCCGCCGGGCTGCGCGTTCGCGCCACGCTGCCCCCTCGCGCGTGACGAGTGCCGGACGACGCTGCCCGCGCTCCACCGCGTGCGCGAGGGCCACGTCGCGCGCTGCCACCTCGTGCCCGAGCGGTTTCCATGAAGGAGGACATCATGAGACGGTTCGTCACGGTCGCGACGTGTCTCGTTTCGCTCCTCGCCCTCGCCGGCGTCGCCGGCGCGCAGGGCACGCTCCGGGTCGGCATGACCGCGAGCGACATCCCCTACAGCGGTGGCCAGCCCGATAACGGCTTCGAGGGCTTCCGCTTCGTCGGCTACCAGCTCTATGAGCCCCTCATCGCATGGGACCTCACGCGCAGCGATCGACCCGCGCCGCTCGTCCCGGGCCTCGCCGAGTCGTGGGAGGTGCGCAAGGACCAGCCGACGAAGTGGGTGTTCAAGCTGCGCCGGAACGTGAAGTTCCACGACGGGAGCGCCTTCACGGCGGATGCGGTTGTCTTCACATGGGAGTCGATCAAGAAGAAGGACGCGCCCCATTTCGACACGTACGGGTCGGCCCAGGTGAGCCCCCGCCTGGCGGGGCTCAAGGCGCTCAGGAAGCTCGACGACCACACGGTCGAGATCGAGACCGACAGGCCGACGAGCTTCGTCCCGTACCAGGTCTGCTACATGCTCATCGTCTCACCGACCCAGTGGCAGAAGGTGCGCGACTGGCGCAAGTTCGCCGACCAGCCGTCGGGCACGGGACCGTTCCGCCTGACCAAGCTCGTGCCGCGCGAGCGCCTCGAGCTGGAGGCCTTCAAGGACTACTGGAATCCCAGGCGCAAGCCGAAGGTCGACAAGGCCGTGTTCCTCCCGATGCCCGAGCCCACCACGCGCCTGGCCGCGCTCCGCAGCGGGCAGGTCGACTGGATCGAGGTGCCGCCGCCCGACGCCATCCCGCAGCTCAAGGGCGCGGGGTTCCAGATCGTGATGAACACCTACCCGCACAACTGGACGCACACGCTCCGGCTCGACAAGGAGCCGTGGAACAACAAGCTCGTGCGGAAGGCGGCGAACTACGCCATCGACCGCGTCGGCATCTGCAAGAGCCTCATGAACGACACGTGCACCCCGGCCACGGGCGTCACCTACAAGGGCCACCCGTGGTTCGGCAATCCGAAGGAGACGTACGAGTACAACCCGGCGAAGGCGAAGGAGCTCCTCCGTCAGGCCGGCTTCGACGGGGTGAGCAAGAAGCCGGCGAAGCCCGTGCACCTCATCTCCACGTCGGGGTCCGGGCAGATGCTGCCGCTGGCCATGAACGAGCTCGTGCAGAAGAACCTGAAGGAAGTCGGCATCGACATCGACCTGCAGCCGGTGGAGTGGAACGCCCTGACCCAGCGCTTCCGGCTCGGCTTCAAGGGTGAGAACGAGGGCACGAACGCCTGGAACATCTCGTTCAATTTCCAGGAGCCGTGGTCGGCCTTCGGCCGCTTCTTCTACTCGAAGTCGGTGGTGCCGGTCTCGTTGAACACGATGCCGTACATCAACCCCGAGGTGGACCGGCTCCTCGACGAGGCGGCGCAGACGTTCGACATCGGCCGGCAGGGCGAGATCCTGGCGAAGCTGCACGAGATCATCGTCGACGACGCGCCGTGGATCTTCATCGTCCACGACCTGAACCCACGGGCGCTCTCGGCGAAGGTCAAGGGCTTCGTGCCGCCGCAGTCCTGGTTCGTGGACCTCACGTCGGTCAGCGTGGTGAGGTAGCGGGGGAGATTCACCGTGTGGGCGTACGTCGGGCGGCGGCTGCTCCTGGCGATCCCCACCCTGCTGGGGGCGAGCATCATCGTCTTCGCGATGGTGCACCTCGCCCCCGGCGACCCCCTTTCGGCGGTGATGCCGGTGGACGCCAGCCAGGCCGACATCGAGGCGGCCAGGCGCACGTACGGGTTCGACCAGCCGCTGCCCCTCCAGTACCTGCGCTGGCTCGGGCGCGTCGTCCAGGGCGACCTGGGGAAGTCCATCGCCACGCGGCGTCCGGTCCTCCAGGACGTGTCCGCGGCGCTCAAGAACAGCCTGGTCCTGGCCCTCTCGGCGTCGTTGCTGTCGTTCGGGATCGGCATCGCGCTCGGGCTCTTCGCCGCGTTCTGCCAGGGGCGCCTCCTCGACAAGCTTCTGAGCGCCGTCGCCATCGTCGGCGTGTCCGTTCCCCACTACTGGGCCGGCATCATTCTCATCATCGTCTTCTCCGTGCAGCTCAACTGGCTGCCCGCGATGGGCGCGTCGGCGGAGGGCGGCGTCGTCGAATATCTCAGGCACATGGCGCTGCCGACGGTCGCGCTCGCGCTGATTCCGCTGGGCGTCCTCACGCGAGTGGTGCGCTCGGCGGCGCTCGACATCCTCGCCCAGGAGTTCGTGCTCGCGCTCCGCGCCAAGGGGCTCGGGCGCGGGATGGTCTTCGCGCACGTCGTGAGGAATGCGGCGCCTCAGATCCTCACCGTCCTCGGCCTCCAGTTCGGGTTCCAGCTCGGCGGCTCGGTGCTGGTGGAGACCGTGTTCTCGTGGCCCGGCACCGGCTACCTGATGAACCTCGCGATCTTCCAGCGGGACCTCCCGGTGCTCCAGGGTGTGATCCTCGTGCTCGCCACGTTCTTCGTCCTCCTCAACCTCGCGGTCGACCTCGCGCAGACGCTCGTCGACCCGCGGATCGCGCGCCACTGATGGCCAGCACGCTCGCTCCACCGATCGCCCCGGCCGACGTAGAGACCGTCGTCGGCGCGCCGATGTCCTACTGGCGCACGGTCGCCTGGCGGCTGCGCGGGGACCCGACCACCATCGTCGCGGGCGTGCTCCTGCTCCTGATCGCGTGCGCGGCGATCCTGGCGCCGCTGCTCGCACCCCACGATCCCAACGCCGGCTCGATCCGCCTGCGCCTGGCGCCGATCGGGGCGCCCAGTCATCCGCTCGGCACCGACGAGCAGGGCCGCGATATGCTGACGCGCCTGTTGTGGGGCGGGCGCCTGACGCTCCTCGCGGGCCTCACACCGGTCCTGGTGGGCTTCGTCTTCGGTACCGTGCTCGGCGTCCTCGCCGGTTACGTCGGCGGCCTCACCAACACGGTGATCATGCGCACCATGGACGTGTTCTACGCGTTCCCGGCCGTGCTCCTCGCCATCGCCATCTCCGGGGCGCTCGGCCCCGGGCTCTGGAACACGTTGATCTCGCTCTCGGTCGTCTTCGTCCCGCGTGTGGTCCGGGTGGCGGAATCCGCGACCGTGCAGGTGAAGTCGCTCGAGTTCGTCGCCGCGGCGCGCGCCAGTGGCAGCGGCCTCTGGCCGATCATGCGGCACCACCTGCTCGCCAACGTGCTCGGGCCCGTGCTGGTATTCTCGTCCACCCAGGTCTCGCTTTCGATCATCCTGGCCGCCGGGCTCAGCTTCCTCGGCCTCGGCGTGACACCGCCGGCTGCGGAGTGGGGCCTGATGCTCAACACGCTGCGGGGCTCGATCTACGTGAACGCCTGGGTGCCCGCGCTCCCCGGCGTCGCCATCTTCCTCACCTCGATGGCGTTCAACCTGCTCTCCGACGGGCTCCGCGACGCGATGGAGATCCGGGTGTGAGCGCCGCGTTGCTCTCGGTGCGCGGGCTCAAGAAGCACTTCCCGATCCGCTCGGGGGTGCTGCTCCGCACGCACGCCTGGGTGCGTGCGGTCGACGACGTCTCGTTCAGCGTCGAGCCGGAGGAGACGCTCGGCGTCGTCGGCGAATCGGGCTGCGGCAAGTCGACGCTCGCGCGGCTGATCCTGCGCCTGCTCGAGCCCGACGCCGGCACCGTAACGTTTCTCGGCGAGAACGTCGGCTCGGCCGGCCGCGCGCGGCTCAAGCGCCTGCGCCGTGATATGCAACTCGTCTTCCAGGACCCGCACGCGTCGCTGAACCCGAGGATGACCATCGAGGACGCGGTGGCGTTCAGCCTCACAGTGCACGGCACGGGGCGCCGTGAGGCGCGGGCGCGGGCGTGGCGCCTGCTCGACCGCGTCGGGCTCGACCCCCGGCTCTACGGCCGCCGCTACCCCCACGAGCTCTCGGGCGGCCAGCGCCAGCGCGTCAACATCGCGCGAGCGCTCGTGCTCGACCCGAAGCTCCTCGTCTTGGACGAGCCCGTGTCAGGGCTCGACAAGTCGGTGCAGGCGCAGGTGCTGAACTTGCTCCAGGACCTCAAGGCCGAGCGCGCGCTGACCTGCGTCTTCATCTCGCACGACCTGAACGTCATCGAGTACGTGTCGGGCCGCGTGCTCGTGATGTATCTCGGCCAGGTCGTGGAGACCGGCACAGTCGACGCGCTCGCCGAGTCGCCGAAACACCCCTACACGCAGGCGCTCTTCGCGTCGGCGCCGACCATGGACCCGTCGAGGCGCCTCGAGCGTCCACCCATCACGGGCGATCCGCCGAACCCGGTCAACCCGCCCTCGGGCTGCCGCTTCCGCACGCGGTGCGCGTACGCGATGCCTCGCTGCGCCGAGGCCGTGCCACCTCCGATCCCGCTTGCGTCCGACCACCACGTCGCCTGCTACCTCTACGCGGAGTCGTCGTAGCGATTGCAGGGAGGCAGGACGACCTTCGAGAACTCCGGGTGCCTGAGAGTCTTCCGTCCCACGCGCGGGTCGTCGTGATCGGCGGCGGCATCGCGGGCAGTATCCCGGGGGGGGCGGAGCCATCCACTCGTAATCTAAAGGGCTCTGGTTCAAATCCCCCGGCTGCGCGCGGCCGACGCGCCGGCGAGGCGGCCGAACACGGCCCCCGAGACGAGCCCGGCGCCGCTCGGGTAGTTGAAGTAGAAGATCCCGCCGACCATCTCGCCGGCGGCGTAGAGCCCCGCGATCTTGGCCGCATCGTGGTCGAGCACCTGGGCATCCCCGTCGACGCGAAGACCGCCGAAGGTGAAGGTGATCCCGCAGGTGGTCGCGTACGCCTCGAAGGGCGGCTGGTCGATCGTGTTGGCCCAGTTCGACTTCGCGGGCTCGAGGCCGACGGTGCCGCGGCCGTCCCTCGTGTACGGGTCGAAGGGCACGTCGCCGCGCACGGCCGCGTTGAAGGCACGCACCGTACGAAGGAAGCCCTCGGCACTCACGTCTTCGAGCTTCGTCGCCAGCTCCTCGAGCGTCTGCGCCCGCACCTTGGTCACGCGCTGGATACCGTACTCGGGGCGCAGCAGGTGGAGCACCTTCGCATCGAAGACCTGCCAGGCGAACTGCCCGGGCTGCTCGAGGACCGCGCGGCCGTACTTCGCGTACGTGAAGCTGTGGAAGTCGGCGCCCTCGTCGACGAAGCGCCGGCCGTCGCCGTTGACGAGGATGCCGAGGGGATAGCTGTGCTTCTCGAACTGGTCGCCGACGGCGAGCTCACCGAACTCCGGCGCGTTCCGGTCCCATCCGCAGGCGTGGCAGCCCGACCAGTTGCCGAAGGGGTTGGCGCCGATCTCGAGGGCCATGCGCAGGCCGTCACCGGTGTTGAAGCGCGTGCCGCGCACCTTGGCCAGCTCCCAGCCCGGACCGAGGTAGCGCGTCCGCCATTCGGCGTTGGCCTCGAAGCCCCCGCAAGCGAGCACGACCGCCCGCGCGGTGAGATCGCGAAGCTTTCCACCGCTGCGTACCCGCACGCCGTTGACCCGCACACCGTCCCACAGGAGCGACAGGGCCCGAGTCTCGTAGAGAAGCTCGACTCCGCGCCGGCGGGCCGCCCCCGTCAGTGACTGGACGAGCCCGGCGCCGCCGCCCGAGGCTTCGATGGGGAGCCCGCCGAAGAATTTCCATCGCCCACCGACCTTGCCGGCCTGGCGCCCGTAGATCGGAACGAAGCGCGCTCCCTGGCCACGGAGCCAGATCATGGTGTCGAGGCTCCGCGTGACGAGCAGCTCGACGAGCGTGGGATCGGTGCGGTACTGGGTCAGGCGGAAGAGGTCGTCGACCCCGTCGAAGGCGAAGCGCATGACGCCGCCGGCGAACCGGCTGTTGCCGCCCGCCTCCGCTTCCGGGGCGCATTCGAGGACGACCACGCTGGCGCCGTGCTCGCGCGCGGACAGGGCGGCACAGAGCGCGGCGTTGCCGGCTCCCACCACGATGACGTCGTGCTCCGGTTCATCCATCGCGTCTGAAGGCGGAGTCTAGCACCCGTCTG
>WNFT01005803.1_pt1 | contig 12980 bp, 10 predicted proteins | sample 5400191 | NCBI WGS metagenome assembly WNFT01 (sample SAMN13153359, study PRJNA577476) | soil metagenome | isolation source: 80 cm saprolite under Madrone tree | place: USA:California | collected 2016-06-14
AACTTTACCGGTCTCTTTGCCTTCGTCTCGGCGGAGAATCCGCGCCCCATCTGGCTATGCAATATCTACAGCGACACTTATGTGCGAACGCCGGGCGGCTGGCGATTTCAATCGGTCCATATCAAAACCACGTTTTCACCACCCGAATTCGAGGCCGCCTACGCCGGTCATTTGGCGGATTGATGCAATGCCGTCAGGTACGCATTTTATTTTTGATCACGATTTGGGGATGCGGACATGATGATAATAAACAAGGCGAATCTCACCGTTTTGCTCTGCATGATATCCGCGCACGCGCTGGCAGACATCCCCGCCGAAACGACCCAAGAGGCCCCGGGGGCGCTTGAAACCATCGTGGTCACCGCGCAGAAGCAGGCGGAAAACCAGCAGAAGGTGCCCATCGCCGTGACGGCGATCACCGGCGCCGGCCTGGCCAATCAGGAAATCACTGATGTGCGCGGTCTGGCCAATATGATGCCGAACGCGCAAATCAACAGCTTCACGAATTCGCCCGACTCGGCAGTGTTTACGATTCGCGGCGTGGGCGTGAACGATGCCGACCCCTATGTGGGTACCACCGTCTCGGTGGTGGTCGACGGCGTACCGGTCGGCGTCAACACCTCGGCCTTGCTGTCGCTATTCGATATCGATCACGTCGAAGTGCTGCGCGGACCACAGGGCACCCTTTTCGGAGCGAATACCACGGGCGGTGTCGTCAACGTACTCACCAAACAACCCACGGGACAGTACGGCGGCCAGGCTCAGGTGGTCGCCGGCAATTATGGACGTCTCGACGTCAACGCGGCGCTCAATTTTCCGATAAGTGACTCGTTGGCCGGCAAGGTCAGCGTCCTGCACTCCGGTTACGACGGCTTTTTCAAGAATGTAGTCAACGGTGAGCCGCTCGGCCGTCAAGATCTCACCGCCTTGCGCGGTTACCTCAAATATACCAGCGGCGGCTACAATGCCACGCTGATCGCGGAATACGACCGAAGCCGCGGCGGCTCGCAGACGTCGAAAAATATCTCAGACTCTACGCAAGCGCTGTTCGTACACGGGCTGACCGATGTGAATCAACTTGGCTTCGTGCGCGGGCAGTCGTTGGATCAGCCCGATCAAAACAACCGCGATACCTACAGCGTTACGTTGACGCAGAATGTTTCCACCGCCGTCGGCGACGTGGTATCGATTTCGAACTACCGCAAATACGAAAGCGACCTATACAGCGATGACGCAGCGTTGCCGTATCCTGCGCTCGAGACTCACCGCATTTCGAACCAGTACCAATACTCCGAAGAGTTACGCAGCACGTGGCAGGCTAACGAGCGCACCCGGATCACCTACGGGTTCTTCGGTCTGGGACAGCAGTACCTGCTCGACCAAAGCACCAAGCTGGACGGATTCTTGAAAGGGCTTGGTCAACCGCAATCGCAATTCCAAAAGAACTGGTCGCTGTCCGGCTTCTCCCAAGCCTATTACAAGCTGACTGATTCATTGCAAGCGCTGGCCGGAATCCGCTTCCAGCACGAGAAGACCACCGCCTTGTCGACCACCGCCAATACCTTTACCGCGACGCCCGGCGCGTATTCCTCGTACAGCGATCCGGTCATTCCCGGCTCGAGTCTTTCGGAAAGCGGCGCCAAAGATTGGAACAATCTCGGCTACAAGGCGGGATTGAGCGACCAGATCACGGACCTCACCATGGTGTATGGCTACTACACGCGCGGCTTCAAATCGGGCGGTTTTACCGGGCGCATCGCCCACCCAAACGCCGATGTGTTCTACAACATTTACAAAGACATGCAGGTCACGCAAAACATCACCTACCCGGACGGAAAGAACAGCGCGAGCATCATCAACGCCGGACAAGCCAGAACCAAGGGACTCGAATTGGAAATCACGGCAGTGCCGGTCGAGAGCCTGACACTGAGTGCCTACGTCGCCGGCCTCGACGCCAGGTACACGCGCTACAACACGCAAGTGCTCGGCGCCGGAGGGCTGCTCGTGCCCATCAGCTACAAGGGCAACCAGTTGATGAACGCGCCGAAGTGGAGCGGCGGCGCGAGCGCCAGCTACACCGTGCCCATGGGGCCGGGCAGGACGACCCTGTTCCTGCAGGACAATTTCACGACGTCCAAGTACACCAATTTCGATGATCTCCCCCAGGAACTCGTGGGATTCATCAACTTGGTCAATGCCAACGTGACGTGGACGCCGCATGATGAGCATTGGTCGGTCGGCTTGTATGGCCGCAATCTCGCCGATCGGCGCTATTTCGGCCAGAAGCTCTACCTGCCGGGTACGTTCGCGATAGCGTCATTGGGTGCGCCGCGCGAGTATGGAGTTGATTTCAAGTACAACTGGTAAGAGGTCTGGGGAATGACAATCGAAGCGCGACTCAAAAAAATCGAGGATCGATTCGCTTTGCAGGATGTCCTCACCGCATTCTGCAACGCCGTGGATTCGCTCGAGGACATGGATGGGCTGCTCGACTGCTTCACGGAGGATGCGGTGTTCGACCTCAGGGGAATCAGTCTTCCCCAATTCGACGGACACGGCGAGATACGTAAGTTCTTCACGCAGGTCTTCCGCGACATGTCCCACCATGCGCATTTGTCGGCTAATTTCACGGTAGACAGGCTTGAGGAAGGCAGCGCGACGTGCCGGTCGGCGGTGCTCGGCACCGGTGCCACTCACGACGGGCGCACCGTGCTGGTCTACGTTCGGTATTTTCTGGACTTCTCGCGCACCCGGGCGGGATGGCGGATCAAGCGATTGGGCGAAGCTGCGTTGATGCCGTTGCCGAGCTCCCTTACCGGCATTCACGCACGCGGATGAGAGCCCTGTGAGTTGCTCGGCGTCCCCTGAATTACCTATGACAACGGATAGGGTGCAATTGACTCACCGGGCGCGCGAATGTACAAGAAAGTAAATGGAGGATCGCGATGGGCAGACTAGATAGCAAAGTCGTCGTCATACTGGGCGCATCCGATGAGACCAGCATGGGCGCAGCCAGCGCACGCCGCTTCGCAAAGGAAGGCGCGAAATTGATCCTTGCGGCACGACGGCTGGACAAGCTCGAGCCGATTGCCAAATCCATCGGCGCCGTTGCCGTGAAATGCGACATCAAGAGCGAAGAGGACATCGCGGCGCTCGCGGAACGCGCGGTCAAGACTTACGGACGCCTCGATGCAGCAATCAATTTTGCCGGCCTCAATTCTTCCGCGCCGATACTTGAAGTGACGCGGCAGGCGCTCATGGAAGCTTGCGAAGTGCATTTCGTCGGTGCGACTCTATTCATCAAGCACATGGCGGCGCGAATGACGGCGGGCGGCTCGCTGATCACGATCTCATCCCTCACCGCGCTCGTGGCGCCCGCTGGACTGGCGGCCTATGCGGGGAGCAAGAGAGGCGCGGATCACATGGTGCGAATCGCAGCCTCGGAGCTGGGCGAGCGTGGAATTCGCGTCAACTCGCTCGCACCCGGCTTCACGCGATCGGCGATGACCGAAGGCTATTTCGCGATTCCCACGTTGGAGGGCGCGTTTCTGCGCGAAATTCCGCTCAAGCGACTCAGCACCGTCGAGGATATCGCCAACGCAGCGCTCTGGCTGGTATCCGACGAGTCGCGTTCGACGACGGGACAAATCATCGACGTTACGGCGGGACAATCGTTGCGCCGTACGCCGACCGGACAGGAGATGATGTCTTAGGCCGTTGGCTGGTTTCTCAGCGGAATTCCCTAGATGAGTGAAGAAGTCTTGATCATGGCGGCTCGCCGCACGCCCATCGGCGCGTTTCTTGGAGCGCTGAGTTCGGTGCACGCCGCGCAGCTGGGCGCGGTGGTGACGCAGGCGGTGCTCGAGGACGCGGACCTTGCCGGCGCTCGTCTCAGCGAAGTGATATTCGGCTGCGTCTTGCAAGCTGGGATCGGCCAGGGGCCGGCCCGTCAGGCCGCGCTCGGCGGCGGCGTCCCCGCCGGCGTGCCGACCGCTACCCTCAATAAACTATGCGGCTCCGGCATGAAAGCCATCATGTTGGGTTGCGACCAGATTCGCGCCGGTTCGGCGAGCGTGGTGTTGGCCGGGGGCTTGGAGTCCATGTCCAATGCGCCTTACCTGTTGCTGAAGGCCAGAGGCGGCTACCGAATGGGGAACGAAGAAGTATTCGATCATATGTACACGGACGCGTTGCTGAGCCCCTACGACGGCAAACTCATGGGCTGCTTTGCCGATGCCACGGCCGACCGATACGGATTCACACGGGAGCAACAAGACGCGTTCGCCGCGGAGTCGGTCAAGCGTGCGGTAGCGGCGGCGCTAGGAAGCGCATTCTGCCGGGAGATCGCACCGGTGACGGTGAAGGACCGCAAAGGGGCGCGTTCCGTGAAACGGGATGAAACTCCCTTCACCTGCGATCTCGCGAAGATTCCCACGTTGCGCCCGGCGTTCAACAAGAGTGGCACCGTCACGGCTGCAACCTCCTCGTCGATCTCGGATGGCGCCGCCGCAGTGATACTCATGGCCGGGCGCGTGGCGCGCGAGCACGTCACAAAGCCGATCGCGCGCATCGTCGCGCATGCGAGCCATGCTCAGGAGCCGGAATGGTTTACGACAGCTCCGGTCGGAGCCATCCAGTCCGTATTGGCCAGTGCCGGGTGGCGGCCCGGCGATGTCGATCTTTACGAAATCAACGAGGCGTTTGCCTGCGTCACTATGGCCGCTATGCACGATCTGGGTCTCGACCACCGGAAAGTTAACGTAAATGGCGGCGCTTGCGCTCTCGGCCATCCGGTCGGCGCGACCGGAGCGCGACTCGTCGCGACATTGATCCATGCACTCGACGCACGCGGCCTGAAACGCGGCATTGCCGCTCTCTGTATCGGTGGTGGTGAAGCAACCGCCATCGCGCTGGAGAGGCTCTGACGCACGCTCGCGGCCGATGCAGGAGGAGCCGCTGTTTGGCGCCCATCTATGCAGCTGCGGACTGACGTTTTCCTGGAAACGCCGCTGCCCGCACTGCGGCGGGTCCCCAAATTCCCGGGGAACCGCTCTCTCAGTGATTATCTTTCGGATGAGTTGTGTCAGTCAATTTACTGCGCATTGCGGCGCTCGAAGACTGCTTCTTCGGCGCGTGCTTGAGATGAGGGGTCTTTCTGTGGCCCACGATGGCCGGCGCAATGGGTGCACCATAGACGTGGTGATTCGTATGAGGGTGCGGGACATAAGAATTCGGCTTTGCGCCAGAGTCGGTCGGTTTATCGCCGGCAACTGACAGCGCTGGTTGCACGAGCGTGATGGCGGAGAGCACGGCGATTACGAATTTCGTCATCTTCCTGATCCTCCTCACCCAATGGTAGGCCAATATCGCGCTGCGGCGTTCTGCGCGCACGCCGCAACGTGATGTACGTCTCAAGTTACGCACTCTGGAGGCGACGCTTTGATCGAAGCAGGTTCCAAGCGCAGAATGCCCCGTCAAAGCGCGCGGAGTTGCAGCTCGCACGAGGACTTCGCTGTATCGATCGAACCGTCGCGCTACGGACCTGAGGCAGAATCCGGATATGAGCAACAAGGAAGACCGTAGTGACATAGTAATCGGCGCGCGGCCTCGCCGCGGCCGAGCGGCTCGTTTCGCCCTGTTGGGGGTCTTGGGTGTTGTTCTTCTGGGCGGCAGCACGGCAGTGTCCTATTACGTCGATGCTCTCTGGTTCGAATCGCTGGGGTTTGCGTCCGTGTTCTGGACGCGGCTCAGCCTTCAGGCGGCGGCTTTCGGAGCCTTTGCCCTCGTTACCTTTCTGGTGGTCTATGGAGTGTTCCGGGCGTTGAAGCCCAATTCGCTCGGCCAACTGGTCGGGGCCACGATTCTCGTCAACCAGCGACCGGTCACGTTGCCGGTCGAACCGGTCCTCAAGCTGATTGGGCTCGGCCTATCCTTAGGCATAGCGGCCGTAACCGGCGCCAGCATGATGGAGCGCTGGATGACCTTGGCCCTGTTCTGGGACGCGCCACGGAACGCAGCATTGCTCGACCCAATTTTTGGGCAATCGCTCGACTTTTACCTGTTTACGCTGCCGGCTTTGCAGCTCATCTCCGGATGGCTGCTGACACTGTCGGTATTCGCCTGCCTGATCGCTGCGGCGTTCGTCGTGGTCACCGGCGGTGCGCGCATCTTGCCGGAGTGGCGATCTTCCGCGGCGCAGACGCGACTCTGGCGCGGCTTGTCAATCAGCCTCGCCGCGTTCTTCTTGATGCTCGCCGTACGCGCATACCTGGGACGCTTCGAGCGGCTGTTCCAGGATGGCACAGTCTTTTCGGGTGTCACGTACACAGACGCCCACGTCACCTTGAGCGGCACGCTGGTGGTCTGCGTGGCGCTGATCGTCGGCGCGGTCATCGCCGGGATTGCCGCGGTCTCGGCACCGCGCCCGCGCTGGCTGCTTGCTACCGCAGTTCCAGCCATCGCCTGCTACTTGATCGTCGCCGGCGTGCGCTGGTATGTCAGCGGCTTCATCGTCGCACCGAACCAGCTGGTGCGAGAACGACCCTTCATCACCCACAATGTAGAAATGACACGCCGGGCTTACGCGCTCGACCGCATCGAGACGCACGCGTTTCCCGCCGACACTGGAATCGAGGCGGTGGAACCGGCCAACAACCAGACGACGCTCGAGAACATACGGCTATGGGACTGGCGGGCGTTGCAGGATACGCTCCGCCAGATTCAGGAAATCCGGACTTACTACGACTTTCCAGGTATCGACATCGATCGATATCAGATCGGTGGTGCGGTCCGCCAGATGATGCTGGCCACACGCGAACTCAATGTGGAAAAGTTACCCCAAAGCAGCCGCAACTGGATCAACGAGAAGCTGATCTATACCCACGGGTACGGCGTCACGATGAACCCAGTGAACGGCTTCACGCCCGAAGGGCTGCCGACACTCGTGCTCAGCAACATGCCGATCCAGAGCACGATTCCAGGCCTCATCGTGACGCGCCCGGAGATTTATTTCGGCGAACTCACCAATACCGACGTCTACGTCAAGACTCGCCAGAAGGAATTCAACTACCCGCAAGGTGATGCCAACAATCTGACCTCGTACCAGGGCAATGGCGGCATTCGGCTGGGCGGCTGGCTCCGCCGTACGCTGATCGCGCTCGATCGCGGCGATCTGTCGAAACTGCCGTTCAGCGATGATGTGAATTCGGAGAGTCGCTTGCTGATGCGCCGCCGCTTGAGCGAACGCGTGCAGGAGCTCGCGCCGTTTCTCACGCTCGACCCGGACCCCTACGTCGTGGTCGGCGAGGATGGCCGACTCTATTGGCTGATGGATGCCTTCACGACGTCCGACAGCTACCCGTACGCGCGCCGCTACACGCTCGGCAATGACCGCATCAACTACATCCGCAACAGCGTGAAGATCCTGATCGATGCGTACACCGGGGAGACGACATTCTATGTGTTCGACACGGACGATCCGGTTATCGCCGCCTATCGGGCGGTGTTTCCCGGCTTGTTCACCGACGCGGCGGCGATGCCGGCCGCCGTGCGCAAGCATGTACGGTACCCGGAATTGCTGCTGAACGTCCAGGCCGCCGTCTATGGTCTCTACCACATGACCAATCCCGATGTGTTCTACAACCGGGAGGATCTGTGGAGTGTGGCCACGGAAGTGGCTTCGCCCGATCAGCGCCAACAGGTCATGGAACCAAACTTCGTTCTGATGACGCTGCCGGGCGAACGGTCGACCGAATTCATCGCGATCCTCCCGTTCACACCGGCCAATCGCAATAACTTGATCGGCTGGATTGCCGGTCGAAGCGACGGCGACCACTATGGCGAGGCAGTCGCCTACGACTTTCCCAAGACCAAGCTGATCGACGGACCCTCGCAGATCGAGGCGCGCATCGATCAGAACGCCCAGTTGTCCGGTCAGTTGTCACTGTGGAATCAGCAAGGTTCGCACGTGCGCCGCGGCAGCCTGATCGTTATTCCGATCGGGCGGGCGCTGCTCTACGCGGAGCCCATCTACCTGCAAGCGGATCGCAGTCCGATGCCCGAGCTACGGCTGGTGGTGCTCGCGGTGCAGGATCGCCTCGCTTACGGGCCGACGTTCGAATCGGCGATGGCCGCCCTGTTTGGGACGGCCCCCTCTTTGCTCAGCGCGCAGGCCTCGCAGGTCGCTCCCGCGGCACGGCCGGCGAGCGCCGCCAACGCGGCGGCTGCAGCTCCGGGCGACGACGTCAACGCCCTGATTGCCGAGGCGGCTCGGGACTTCACCGATTATCAGCAGCTGACTGCTGCCGGAAAGCTCGCAGAGGCCGGTGAGAAATTGGAGGCGCTGAAGCGCACGCTGGAGGAGCTGCAGACTCGCCGCCATTGATCAGCTTGGGCCGAGACCCAGCCGGCTCTGCAGGCGCCTGCGAAAGCGGCGGCTCAATCGCAATCTCGCTCCGGTCTCCAGCACCACTTGGTATTCACCGTCGTCCTTGAGTTCCATGCTCCGGATCCGCTCGAGGTTGACGATCGTCGCACGGTGGATGCGGCAGAACTGCGCCGGGTCGAGCTCGCTCTCGAGCTCGATGAGGCTGCGGCGCAGCACGTGTGTTCTCGCGCCGACGTGAAGGCATGCGTAATAGTTGGCGGCCTCGATCCAGTCGATGTCTGCGGCCTTGACGAACAACACCTCGCCCCGGTCCTTGAGGATAAGACGGCTGGAGATTGGCGGGCGCGTCAGCGTGCCGTGTGCAAGCGTCGCTTTGGCGCGGTCGAGCGCCCGCCTGAATCGCGCGTCATCGAAGGGCTTCAACAGATAATCGAGCGCACCCGCCTCGAATGCGCGCAGCGCATACTGATCGTAGGCGGTGACGAAAACTATTGCCGGGGGCGTGGCACTGCCGAGCAGCTCGAGCACGTCGAAACCATCACATTCCGGCATCTGCACGTCGAGAAATAGCAGATCCGGCTGCATGCAGCGGATCTGTGCCAACGCCTCGATTCCTGAGGAGCATTCGCCGAGGAGGTCCACGTCCGGATCACGCCGCAACAGCACCGTCACATTGCTGCGCGCCAGAGGCTCGTCATCGACGACGAGCGCACGGATCATTGCGGAGTGTCGTTCGTCTAAGGCCACCTCAGGCCACCTTCACGGGAGCCGTCATCCTGAAGGGAATGGTGACGAGCGCTCGCACCTTAAGCGTGTCGTCGTCCCGCAGGGACAGTTCGAATGCAGACCCGTACAGCAGCTGCATGCGGCTGCGCAGATTGGCAAGCCCGACTCCCCGGCTGCTCTTCTCCCAGCCGGGCATGAGGTGCGGGCCATCGTTGCAGATGCTGAGGCTGAGGGTTCCTTTCGCCAGGGATGCGGCGATGTGAATGCAGCCGCCCTGTGCCCGTTTAGCGATGCCGTGATCGATTGCGTTCTCGACCAGCGGCTGCAGCATCAAACTGGGGACCAATGCCGGCAGCAACTCCCCCGGAATGTCCATGTAGACCTGCAGGCGGTCCGAAAATCTCATCTTCTGGATCGCGAGATAGCGCTCCAGATAGTCCAGCTCGCTCGCCAACGTGACCTCCAGGCTGCCGGCGCTGTCGATCGTGCGCCGGAGAAAGTCGCTCAACCCGACAACCATGCTCACCGCCTGGTCGTTTCGGTGCTCCCGAATCAAGCCGGCGATCGCATTCAACGTATTGAACATGAAGTGGGGCTCGATCTGCCGCTGCAGGGCGTGGAGTTGCGCTTTGGATAATTCCTCGTTGAGGCGTGCTCCGTGGGTCTGCTCCTGCACGAGCGCCTCTTTCACGTCGAGGGTGAGAGTGATCGTCACGATCGCGGCGTACAGGATGCACGAGGTGAGCAGCTCATAGTTGAAGTTGGGAAGGAGCGCGCTCACGAATAGAGGCTGCGGGCCGGACTGTGCCCAGGGATTGAGTATCCACTGCAGCCAGGTGCTCCAGGCGGTTGCAAGCAGATTGATTCCGAGCAGTACCGCGAGGTGTGTCAGCCATGCCGACCAGCCGCCGATCTGCAGCGGTGGAAACCTGCGGCTGATGCGGATCACGAGCGGGGTCGCCAACGCCCAGGGCAACCATGACAGCAGCCGGGTCGCGAACAATGCTGTCCAGGCGTGGTGCATGCCCTGCGAGCGCATCGTGATGACGGTTTGCAAGGCATCGAACAGCGCAATGCCCGCCCAGATCGATGCAATACCGAGCGTGCGTGCCCGGACAGAAACCATGCGAATCTCGCTCATGAGCGCCAATCGTACTCTCCCGAGGAACGAGGAGCGCCAATCTGCAGCGAACGGCGGGCACGCTGCAGCAAGCGGTCTAGCTCGGCCCGCACACGCAGACGATACTTCAGACCTGGAGCCATCGATGTCACGGGAGAAAGGCTGTGAAGAGACGAGACCTGCTGGAGATGACAACGATCCTCGGGCTGTCGGCATCGCTCCCGCGGACGGCGTTCTCGGCCGAGCCCACTGACTCGGCGGGTAACACCGCGGCGCCCGCCGTGGTATCCGCCCCCCTGCGCCCTCCCGTGGAAGGCAGCATTCCGGTGGCATTTCTGATCTCCGACGGGGCTGTCGTGATCGACTTTGCCGGACCCTGGGAGGTCTTCGAGCATGCCTATCTGCCCGAGCGCGCGGGACATGCAGATCATGGCCGCACACCCGCCTTTTCGCTCTATACGGTTGCGGAGACGACCCGGCCGGTCCGCGCGAGCGGCGGCATGACGATCGTGCCGGCCTACTCGCTCGCCTCGGCGCCGCGGCCGAAGGTGGTCGTCATTCCAGCACAGAGCGAGCCCGGTGATGCCGTGCTGGCCTGGGTCCGGGATGTCTCACGCACGACGGACGTCACCATGTCGGTTTGCACCGGCGCATTTCTGCTGGCCAGGACCGGATTGCTCGCGGGCAAGCCGGTCACGACCCATCACTCGGCCTACACCGAACTGGCCATGGCCTTTCCTGACATCCAGGTCAAGCGCGGCGCGCGATTCGTCGAGAGCGGCAATCTCGCCAGCGCCGGTGGCCTGTCCTCCGGTATCGACCTTGCCCTGCGCGTGGTCGAACGGTACTTCGGCCGCAGCACCGCAGCGCAAACTGCCGACGTACTGGAGTATCAGGGACTGGGTTGGATGAATCCCGATTCGAACAACGTATATGCCAAGCACCGCATCTCGACCGCGGAGCATCCGCTGTGCGCGGTCTGCGAGATGGACGTCGACGCGAGGGCGGCTCCGACGTCGGTATACCGAGGCAAGACCTACTACTTTTGCATGGACGCACACAAGAAGCTCTTCGATGCAAACCCGACCCACTTCGCGGACCGGTCGCAACGCAGCGAATCTTCCGGCTGATTGCGTGCACTGATTCCCATGCGCATCGCCGTCTCGAGCCGCAGCTCATTCGCTTGGACCGCCTGTGCGTTGGCCTCCTTGCTGGCCGCTGCAGCGCTGAGCGCTGCCCCACGCGACGCCTCACGCACACCGGGCAACCGGTTTCGCGACTGCCCGGACATCTGCCCGGAGATGGTGGTCATCCGCGCCGGAAGCTTTCTCATGGGAGCGCCGCCCGGTGATCCGCACCGCCAAAATGAGGAACAGCCGGAGCACAGGGTCAACATTGCGTACGCTTTCGCCGTCGGCAGATATGAAGTCACGCGCGATGAATACGCCGCGTTCGTGAGTGACACCGGACTCGCCGATCCGGAGGGCTGCAATGTCCACGAACCGCCTCGTTGGCCGACCATCATGGGTCTGAACTGGCACAACACCGGTTTTCCACAGACCGGACGACACCCCGTGGTGTGTGTGAGCTGGAAGGAAGCCCAGGCGTATGCGAGCTGGCTCAGCCATAAGACCGGCCACTCTTATCGGCTTCTCAGCGAAGCAGAGTGGGAGTACGCCGACCGTGCCGGAACCGATTCGCCGGCGTACTGGGGAGATGACCCGAATGAAGCTTGTCGTTACGCCAACGGCGTCGATGCCACGCTCACGGAGCGTTTTCCTAAGGGAAAGTGGGAAGACCGGGTCTCCTGTCACGATGGGTTTGTATTCACGGCCCCGGCCGGGAGTTTCAAGCCGAACGCGTTCGGACTGTACGACATGGAGGGAAACGCCTTCGAGTGGGTGGAAGACTGTTTGTCCGATGACTACCAGGGTGCCCCAACGGAGGGCTCCGCGCGCACTTCAGGTGCCGACTGCAACACGCGTGTGAACCGCGGCGGTTCCTGGACCTCGATCCCCACCGGCTTGCGCGCCGCGCACCGCGGAGCCGATCACTTCAGCAATACTCGCGTCGTCGATCTCGGCTTCCGCGTCGCGCGAACCCTGTAGCCAGTCCATTTTGCAGCGTCGTCTCTGCGCAGACGGGCTGCAGCCGTGCTTGTGATGAGGAGTCTTTCTGTGGGCCCACGATGGGCGGCCCAATGGGAGTCCACATGCGTGCGGCGTCTGTAGCCACAGATGGCCGGGATTCCGACTACAAAGTCAGACCTCTTTAGCAGCAGGGCGACGAGACTTGTCCGGCTCGGCGATTATGACTGCTCAGAAGCAGCTGTGCTGCGCGTGAAGGTATGGCCCCTTATATGGGGGTACTACTGAGGGTATTATTGATATCTGAATGAAAACATTAGCATTATTTTCTGGACCGAAGCTGGTCATACTGCCGACACGTTGCGGTATCTCGGCACTCTTGGCGAATTCCGGGGTCGGTCCCCCACCGAGTAAGATGCCCTGCATGGGTCCACGCGACGTCCAGGTGTCATGAAAGCCAAGAGTAAGGACAGCGGCAAGCTGCGGATCGGCGATGACTGGAACGCAATCCGGATCATCGCGCTCTCGCAGAGCAATCCGCTGAAAGCCATCGCTGAATTCGTCGAGAACAGCATTGATGCGCACGCAAAGACCATCACGATCATCCGGGGCAAGGAGCACAACGCGCATTATTTGGCCATCAAGGATGACGGGGATGGTG
>WNFT01008336.1_pt1 | contig 12980 bp, 10 predicted proteins | sample 5400191 | NCBI WGS metagenome assembly WNFT01 (sample SAMN13153359, study PRJNA577476) | soil metagenome | isolation source: 80 cm saprolite under Madrone tree | place: USA:California | collected 2016-06-14
CGCCGAGCTCGATGGCCCGCGGCCGGGAACATCGACGTACAGATCATGGGGGTCTAGCCCAGGCCCCGAGGTCTCTCTCCTCGCCTCGTCCCCACCGCCGCCGCGGCCGTGGTGTCGCAGCCGGCATGGTAAACTCACGGCATGTCCTGGAAGCTCAAGCGCAAAGCCCAAAGCCTGCTCGCCGGTGAGGAAGGCCAGGTCCACAAGGACTGGGGCGGGCGCATGTCCATCGCCCTCGTGTATCCGAACAGTTACGCGGTGGGCATGTCGAACCTGGGCTTCCAGACGATCTACGAGCACCTGAACGCCATCCCCGACGCGGTCTGCGAGCGCGTCTTCTTCCCGGATCCCGAGGATCTCGAAGAGCAGCGGAGGAGCGGGACGGCCCCCTTCTCACTCGAGTCGCTCCGCCCGCTCAAGGACTTCGACCTCATCGGATTCTCCGTCACCTACGAAGGCGACTACATCAATGCGGTCCGTCTTCTCGACATGGCGGGCATCCCTCTGCGGGCGTCCGAGCGTGGCGACGGCGACCCCATCGTCCTCATGGGCGGCGTGTGCGCGTTCTCCAATCCCGAGCCCCTGGCCCCCTTCATGGATGCCGTCGCCGTGGGGGAGGGCGAGGAGCTGGTGGGCGAGATCGTGGAGGCGTGGCGCGCGAGCGGGGCGGAGGCTGGGCTCGGCCGGAGGCGCGGCTTCCTCGAGCGCCTGGAGTCGCTGGGCGGCATGTACGTCCCGGGCGCCTTCGAGGTCGGCTACGCGGCGGACGGAACCATCGAGGCGGTGACGCCCCGCGCGCCGGGGGCCCCGGCCGTGATCGTCAAGCGGCGGCTCCGCGACGTGGATGATTTCGAGACGCGGTCCATGCTCAAGACGCCCAAGGCCGAGTATGGCCACATGGCCCTGCTCGAAGTCGGCAAGGGATGCGGGAGAGGCTGCCGGTTCTGCCTGGAGGGGCAGATCTACCGGCCCGTGCGGCACCGGAGCCTCGAGGCCTTGCGGGAGTCCGTGGCCCAGATCGCCAAGGAGTCCACGCGCGTGGGGCTGGTGGGCGCCTGCGTGTCGGACTATCCGTGGATCGGCGAGCTCATGAAGATGCTCGAGGAGTACGGCGTCGAGGTCTCGATCTCGTCGCTACGGGCAGACAGCCTGACCGAGGATCTCGTGGCCTCTCTCCACCGCGGCGGACACCGGACGCTGACCATGGCGCCGGAGGCGGGCACGGAAAGGCTACGTCGGGTCATCCGCAAGGTCATCACCGACGAGCAGCTCCTGGCCGCCTGTGATCTCCTCCGGAAGTACGGCATCCCCAATCTCAAGTGCTATTTCATGATCGGCCAGCCCACGGAGACCATGGAAGATGTCCTCGCCATCGTGGACCTCGCGCGCCGCATGCTCGAGCGGCTGCGCGTGCCGGGGCCCGACGGTCACCCCTTCGGCAAGCTGACGCTGTCGGTCTCCTCCTTCGTGCCCAAGCCCTGGACGCCCTTTCAATGGGCGCCTTTCGACGAGCCGCGCGATCTCGAGGCCAAGCTGGAGGCGATCAAGCAGGGCGCGCGGCGGCTCTCCGTGCGCGTCGTGCACGAGAACCCGCGCGAGGCGGGGCTGCAGGCCCTCCTGGCCCGCGGCGATCGCCGCGTGGCGGACTTCATCGAGCTCGCGGCGCGGCTCGAGGGCGACTGGCGCCGGGCCTTGCGCGAGTGGAGCGGCTCGGCCGCCTTCTACACGCAGCGCCGTCGGCCGGAGGCCGAGGTCTTCCCCTGGGACCACTTCGACGTGGGCGTGAAGAAGCCGGGTCTGCTCCGCGAGTGGCAGCGGGCCGGGCTCGGCGAGCCCGCGACGGCCTCCTGAGGGCTCGCGTGGCTCGCGTGCGCGCGGGAAGCACCACGGATGTGCCGCCCGGGGAAGGGCGCGTGGTCGAGGCGGGCGGCCGGACCCTCGCCCTCTTCAACGTGTCCGGCGCCTTCTACGCCCTCGACAATGCGTGTTCCCACCGCGGCGGGCCCCTGGGCGAAGGTGATCTCGACGGCACCGTGGTCGTCTGTCCCTGGCATGCCTGGCGGTGGGATGTCACGAGCGGCGCCAACATGAACAATCCCGCCGTCAAGATGGCGTGCTTTCCCGTCAGCCTCGAAGGCGACCAGGTCTGGGTCGATCTGCCGTGATCAACGACGCGTGGCTGCGTCCGCTCCGCAACCTGCGTCTCTCGGTGACGGACCGCTGCAACCTCCGGTGCGCCTACTGCATGCCGGAGGAGGAGTACGCGTGGCTGCCGCGGGGCGACATCCTGACCTTCGAGGAGATCGCCCGGCTCGTGAACGTGTTCGCCGACCTCGGGGTGGACAAGGTTCGCCTCACAGGCGGTGAGCCGCTGCTGCGCAAGGATCTTCCGCGCCTCGTCGCCATGATCACCGCCGAGCCGCGCATCCGCGATCTCGCCATCACCACCAACGGCATCCTCCTGGCCGCCGAGGCGGAGGCGCTTCGGAAGGCCGGTATCGGCCGCGTCACCGTCAGCCTCGACACCCTCCGGCCCGACCGCTTCCGGGTGCTGACGCGGCGGGACAGCCACGCCCAGGTCCTCGAGGGCATCGAGGCCGTCCACCGCATGGGCTGGAGCGGGCTCAAGCTCGACAGCGTGGTGATCCGTGGCACCAATGACGACGAGCTCGCCGACCTCATCGAGTTCGGCAAGCGCACGGGCGCGGAGGTGCGCTTCATCGAGTACATGGACGTGGGCGGCGCCACCCGCTGGACCATGGATCAGGTGATCTCGCGCACCGAGATGCTCGAGCGCCTCGCCGCGCGTTACGGCGCCGTCGAGCCGGTGGTCGAGGAGTCCTCGGCGCCCGCCGACCGCTTCCGGCTCTCCGACGGGACGATCTTCGGCATTATTTCTTCGACCACGGCGCCTTTCTGCGCCTCCTGCGATCGGAGCCGGCTCACCGCGGACGGGCAGTGGCTGCTGTGCCTCTATGCCACCGCGGGCATCGATCTGAGGAGATCGCTCCGGGACGGGTCGTCGAAGGAGGAGATCGCCGCGCTCATACGCTCCGCCTGGCAGGGCCGGCGCGACCGTGGGGCCGAGGAGCGCCTGGCCGTGAAGGACAGGCAGCCACTCATCCAGATCACCGAGCTGCGGGCCCGGCCCCACCTCGAGATGCACACGCGCGGCGGCTAGCCCGACCGATGCCATGATCGATGCGGTGGGGGGGGCTGGGGGAGGAGCGCCGCCGCCGCTCCCCTCCAGTCCCGATATATCGGAGCGTGGCGCCAACCGACAGGTGAGCGACCGCCGCCTCTTCATGCAGCTTCAGGCCTTCGGCGGCTGCGCCGAGCCCAAGGCGCTCCAGGCCGCGCTCGAGCGAAGCCAGCTCGCGGCCGTGCTCTACGCCGATCTCCACGACCCCCGTGGCGTCGGCGTGCTCACCTTCGCCGAGGATCCCGCCTTCTTCGCCGCGCGCCAGCGCGAGGTCCTGGGCGCCGAGCCCTTCGCGGCCCTCACGCGCAAGCCCGAGCTCGCCATGCTCGGCCGCACGTACGCGAGCGGCTTCGAGCCCGACCTGGAGGACTGGCTCATCATGCGGCCGCGGCGGACCGTGCTCAACCCCGCGTGGCCCTGGGCCATCTGGTACCCCCTCCGCCGCACGGGCGCCTTCGCGAGGCTGTCAGCGCAGGACCAGGGGGCCATCCTCCGCGAGCACGGCACCATCGGCCGCGCGTACGGCGACGCCGACCTCGCGCACGATGTCCGTCTCGTCTGCCATGGCCTCGACGTCCACGACAACGACTTTCTGATCGGCCTCGTGGGCCAGGAGCTGCATCCGCTCTCGCATCTGGTCCAGGCCATGCGGAAGACCGCCCATCGCCGCTCGGGCGGCCCGCGCCGCCGCGCGGATCGCGCTGCTCGCCGTCCTCCTCGCCGGGTGCGCCTCGCTGCCTCCCGAGAAGCCGGTCACGTCCATCAGCGACATCGCGGGCGAGTGGCGCGGGACCATCCGGTTCGGCGCCGGCCCCTTTCAGTTCGTCGACGTCAGCATCAGGCCCGACGCGACCATGGTCATGCAGTGGGGCATCAACACCAGGTGGGGCAGGGTCGCGGTGGTGAACGGACGGGCAACCTTCAACCTGGAAATATGGACCGGGGCCATCTACTACCTCGAGGGTCCCGAGGGACGCTTTCTCCTCATCCAGGCGGCCTTCGGCGTCTTCGACGCGCAGGTGTCGCCCGTCAAGTAGCCCGCCCCGGACCCGCGCGCCAGGCGGCGAGGTTGGCGTCGATCTGGCCCGCGTGGACTTCCAGGTGCTCCGCGTAGATGGCGAGCCAGTCCTCTGCCGCGTAGCGGCCCGACTCCGTGTGCCGTCCGACGCGACCCCAGGCCTCCTCGGGCAGCCGCCGGAGGAGCGCGACGGTGTTGGCGCGGACGGCCTCGACGGTGGCGAGGGCAGGCTCGAGGGGGTGGCGGTGGTAATCGAAGCGGCGTGCCCACTCCGCCTCGTCGTAGCCGAGGACGACGGGGTCGCGCTCGGCGGTGACGTAGCGGATGCGCGCTGCCGCGTTGGTCTCCGAGTCGGCGCAGTGGACCACGACCTCGTGGGCCGACCACTCGCCCGGCTTGGGCCGCCACTGCAACGCCTCGGCGGGCACGCGGGCCAGAGCGGCCTTGAGCCGCGCGGGGCCGTCGGCGTAGCGCTGGATCAGGGCCTCGCGCTCGAAGCTGCTCAGGGCCATCAGAAGGAGCTCCACCGCGCATGCTGCTTCAGCAGCATGCTAGAGGGGTGCCGGAAGGTCGGACTTGCCCATCAGGTAGAGATCGACGCCGCGGGCCGCGCTCCGGCCTTCGGCGATGGCCCACACGATGAGCGACTGTCCCCGCTGCATGTCGCCGGCCGCGAAGACGCCGGGGACACTCGTCATCCAGCTCGCGTCCCTCCACACGTTGCCGCGCTCCGTGAGCTTGACCCCGAGGTCGGTGAGCAGCCCCTCGCGCCGCGGGCCCAGGAAGCCCATGGCGAGGAGCACCAGCTCCGCCTCCATCGCGTGCTCGGTGCCGGGGATGTCCTTGAAGCCGACGCGGCCGCCCTCGCGGACCATCTCGACCCGGGCGGCGTGCAGCGTGGTCACCCGCCCCGCCTCGCCCGAGAAGTGGGTGGTATTGATGGAATACTCGCGGGCGCCGCCCTCCTCGTGCGCCGAGGAGACGCGGAAGATGTTCGGCCACAGCGGCCACGGATTGCTGCCGACGTCGCGCTCGGCGGGCGGGCGGGGAAGGATCTCGAACTGGGTGACGGACCGGGCCCCCTGGCGATGCACGGTGCCGAGACAGTCGGCGCCGGTGTCGCCGCCCCCGATGATGACGACGTGCTTGTCCTCGGCCGTGATGAAGTCGGCGTCGGGGACGGGATCGCCCTCGCAGCGCCGGTTCTGGAGGGTGAGGTAGTCCATCGCGAAGTGGATGCCCCCGAGCTCGCGGCCCGGTATCTGGAGGTCGCGCGGCCACTCCGCGCCGCCCGCGAGGACGATGGCGTCGAACTCGTCGCGCAGGGCGCGCACGGGCACGGTCACCCCCACCTCTGCCCCCGTCTTGAACGTGATCCCCGACGCCTCCATGAGGGTAAGGCGTCGAGTGAGGAAGCGCTTCTCCATCTTGAACTCGGGGATGCCGTAGCGGAGGAGGCCGCCCACCCGGTCCGCCTTCTCGAACACGGTGACGAGATGGCCCGCGCGGTTGAGCTGCTCGGCCGCGGCGAGGCCGGCCGGCCCCGAGCCGACCACCGCCACTTTCTTGCCCGTGCGGATCGCGGGCGACTCCGCGGTCACCCAGCCCTCGTCGAAGGCGTGCTCGATGATGCCGACCTCGACCTGCTTGATGGTCACGGGATCGTCGTTGATGCCGAGCACGCAGGACCCTTCGCAGGGCGCGGGACACAGGCGGCCCGTCCACTCGGGGAAATTGTTGGTGGCGTGGAGGCGGTCGATGGCCTCGCGCCAGCGGTCGCGGTACACGAGGTCGTTCCAGTCGGGAATGAGGTTACCCAGCGGACAGCCCTGGTGGCAGAAGGGGATGCCGCAGTCCATGCAGCGGGCGCCCTGCTTCTGGAGCTTGTCCGCCTCGAAGGGGAGGTAGACCTCCTGCCAATCGTGGACGCGCTCGGCCACGGGGCGCCGCTTGGGCGCCTCGCGCTTGAATTCGATGAAGCCGGTGATCTTCCCCATCAGGCGGCTGAAAAAGGCCCATCTGCTTCGTTGTCGCCCTCGGCTGCACGCTCAACGTACGTGGCATTTCGAGCTGAGAGGCGAAGCCGCGAGGCGAGGGCTGAGTCAGAGTACGCCTCGCGGGCAGCCTTCGGGCGACGCCTCGCATCTGGACCTTTTTGAGCCGCCTGCGAATTCCTGAGCATGCGGCTAGTTGTGGGCGGAGGCCATCACGGCTTCGTCGACGGACAGGCCGCTCTCCTCGGCCTTCTTGATCGCCTGGAGTACGCGCTTGTAGTCGCGCGGCATGATCTTGACGAAGCTCCCCTGGGTCTCTTCCCAGCTCACGAGCAGCCGCGCGGCCACCGGGCTCTGCGTGTAGCGGATGTGCCGGGAGAGGAGATCCTTCACGAGGAGGACGTCTTCGGGGTCGACGAGCGGCTCGAGGTCGACCATGCCGGGATTGCAGCGCCGCTTGAAGTCGCCGGTGGGGTCGAGGACGTAGGCGATGCCGCCCGACATGCCCGCGGCGAAGTTGCGCCCGCTCTGCCCGATGACGACGACGCGTCCCCCCGTCATGTACTCGCAGCCGTGGTCGCCCACGCCCTCGACCACGGTGAGGGCCCCGCTGTTGCGCACGGCAAAGCGCTCCCCGGCCACTCCGCGGAAGTACGCCTCGCCGCCCGTGGCGCCGTAGAGGACGACGTTGCCCACCAGGATGTTCTCCTCGGCCACGAAGGTCGCCTCGCGAGGCGGATAGACGACGAGCTTGCCGCCCGAGAGGCCCTTGCCGACGTAGTCGTTGGCATCGCCCTCGAGGGTCAGCGTGATGCCCCGGGGCACGAAGGCGCCGAAGCTCTGGCCCGCCGAGCCCGTGAAGTGGATGCGAATCGTGTCGTCGGGCAGGCCGTCCGGACCATGGCGCCGCGTCAGCTCCGAGCCCAGGATCGTTCCCACCGTGCGGTTGACGTTGCGGATGGGCAGGCGGATGTCCACGGGCTCGCGCCGCTCCAGGGCCTCCCGGCACAGGGGCAGGAGTGTGGTCATGTCCAGCGACTTGTCGAGACCGTGGTCCTGCTCGACCACCCGCCGGATGGCGACCTCGGGGCCGACCTGGGGCCGGTACAGGATGGCCGAGAAGTCGAGCCCGCGCGCCTTCCAGTGGTCCACGGCCTGCCGCACGTCGAGAAGATCCGAGCGGCCGATCAGCTCGTCCATGGTGCGGACCCCGAGCTGGGCCATGTGCTCGCGCACCTCTTCGGCGACGAAGCGGAAGAAGGCCTCCACGAACTCGGGCTTGCCCGTGAACTTGGCGCGGAGCTTGGGGTCCTGGGTGGCGATGCCCACGGGGCACGTGTTGAGATGGCAGACGCGCATCATGATGCAGCCCAGGACCACGAGGGGAGCGGTGGAGAAGCCGTACTCCTCGGCGCCCAGGAGGGCGGCGATGACCACGTCGCGGCCCGTCTTCATCTGGCCGTCGGTCTGGACGATGATGCGGTCGCGGAGCTTGTTCATGACGAGGATCTGCTGCGTCTCGGCCAGACCGAGCTCCCACGGGACACCACCATGCTTGATGGAGGTGAGGGGAGAGGCACCGGTGCCGCCGTCGTGCCCCGAGATGAGGACCACGTCGGCATGGGCCTTGGCCACCCCGGCCGCCACCGTCCCCACGCCGACCTCGGCCACGAGCTTGACGCTCACGCGCGCCCTGGGATTGCCGTTCTTGAGATCGTGGATGAGCTGGGCCAGGTCCTCGATCGAGTAGATGTCGTGATGCGGGGGCGGCGAGATGAGCCCCACCCCCGGCATGGCATGGCGGACCTTGGCGATCCACGGATAGACCTTGCTGCCGGGGAGCTGGCCGCCCTCGCCGGGCTTGGCGCCCTGGGCCATCTTGATCTGCAGCTCGTCGGCGTTCACGAGGTACTCGCTCGTCACCCCGAAGCGGCCCGAGGCGACCTGCTTGATGGCGCTGCGACGCCAGTCGCCGTTGGCTTCGCGCGGGTAGCGCGCGGGATCCTCGCCGCCCTCGCCCGTGTTGGACTTGCCGCCCATGCGGTTCATGGCCACGGCCAGCGTCTGGTGGGCCTCGAGGCTGATGGAGCCGTACGACATGGCCCCGGTGGCGAAGCGCTTGATGATCGCCTCGACGGGCTCGACCTCCTCGATGGGCACGGGCGGCCGCGTCGTCGGCGTGGTCTTGAACGTGAAAAGGCCTCTCAATGTCGCCAGGTGAGCGTTCTGCGTGTTGACGAGCGTCGTGTACTCCTTGAAGATCGCGTACTGCTTCGCGCGCGTGGCGTGCTGCAGCTTGAACACCGTGTCGGGGTTGAAGAGATGGTACTCCCCGTCCCGCCGCCACTGGTACTCGCCACCCCAGTCCAGCTCGGGCTCGCCGATGGGCCGCTCGGGGAAGGCGCGCTGGTGGCGGAGGAGGGTCTCGCGCGCCACCACGTCCAGGCCGATCCCGCCGATGCGCGAGGCCGTCCAGGTGAAGTAGCGGTCCACGAAGTCCTTGGCGAGACCGATGGCCTCGAAGATCTGGGCGGCGCGATACGACTGGATGGTGGAGATGCCCATCTTCGAGATGACCTTGAGCACGCCCTTGTTCAAGGCCTTGATGTAGTTCTTCACCGCCGTCTTGTGGTCGAGGGCGGGCAGGATGCGCTGGCCGATCATGTCGTCGAGCGTCTCGAAGGCGAGATAGGGGTTGATGGCCCCCGCGCCATAGCCCAGGAGGAGGGCCATGTGGTGGACCTCGCGGGGCTCGCCCGTCTCGATGATGAGGCCGACCTTCACACGCTTGCCCTCGCGGATCAGGTGGTGATGCACGCCCGCGGTGGCGAGGAGGGCGGGGATGGGCGCCCATTCCCGGCTCACCCCGCGGTCCGAGATGATGAGGTAGCTGTAGCCCGCGTCCACGGCCCGGGCCGCGCTCCGGCACAGCTCCTCCATGGCGGCGGCGAGGCCGTCGGGGCCATCGGTGACGCGGAAGAGCATGGGGACGGTGGTCGCCTTGAAGCCAGGCAGGTCGACGTGGCGGATGCGCGCCAGCTCGGCGTTGTCGAGGATGGGCGTCCTCAGCTTGATCTGCCGGCAGGCCTCGGGGGTGGGCTCGAGCAGGTTGCCCTCGGGCCCGATGCTCGTGGCGATCTGGGTCACCAGCTCCTCGCGGATGCCGTCGAGGGGAGGATTGGTCACCTGCGCGAACAGCTGCTTGAAGTAGTCGTAGAGCAGCCGCGGCCGGTCCGAGAGCACGGCGAGCGACGTGTCGGTGCCCATGGAGCCCACGGGCTCCTCGCCCGCGGTGGCCATGGGCGCCAGGAGGATGCGCAGGTCCTCGTGCGTGTAGCCGAAAGCCTGCTGCCGCTCGCGCACCGTGTCGTGGTCCGGCTCGGGCAGGTGCGGCGCCTCGGGCAGGCTCTCCAGCGGCTTGAGATGCGTGGCCAGCCACTCGCCGTACGGGCGCTCGGTGGCGAAGGCGTGCTTGAGCTCGGCGTCGTCGATGATGCGCCCCTGGGCCGTGTCCACGAGGAAGATGCGGCCGGGGTGCAGGCGCTCCTTGATCAGGACGCGCTCGGGCGGGATGTCGAGCACGCCCACTTCCGACGCCATGACCACGAGCCCGTCCTTGGTGACGTAGTAACGCGACGGACGGAGGCCGTTGCGATCCAGGACGGCGCCGATGACCGTGCCGTCCGTGAAGGCGATGGAGGCGGGGCCGTCCCAGGGCTCCATGAGGCAGCCGTGGTACTCGTAGAAATCCTTGCGCTCGGCCGACATGGACTCGTGCCCGCTCCACGCCTCCGGGATCATCATGAGCACGGCCAGGGGCAGGGGCCGCCCGGCCATGACGAGGAGCTCCAGCACGTTGTCGAAGATCGCCGAGTCGCTGCCTCCCTCGACCACGATGGGCAGGATCTTCTTGAGATCCTCCCCGAGGAGGGCGGAGCGGCACAGCGCCTCGCGCGCCTTCATCCAGTTGATGTTGCCCCGCAGGGTGTTGATCTCGCCGTTGTGGGCGATGTAGCGGTACGGATGGGCGAGCGGCCAGGAGGGAAAGGTGTTGGTGGAGAAGCGCTGGTGCACGAGGGCGAGCGCGGACTCCACGAGAGGATCCGTGATGTCGGGGAACATCGTCTCGATCTGGTCCGCGGAGAGCATGCCCTTGTAGATCAGCGTGTTGGCGGAGAGGCTCGGGAGGTAGAAGTATCCGCGCTCCGCCATGTCCGAGGCCCTGACCGCGTGCTCCACCCGCTTGCGGATGACGTAGAGCTTGCGCTCGAAGGCCTGGGCGTCGGGCACGGCGGCGCCGCGGCCGATGAACACGTGCTCGATCGTCGGCTCGACCGCGCGCGCGGACGGTCCCACGGGGCTGTCGTCGGTGGGCACCGGGCGCCACCCGAGGAGCGTCTGCCCTTCCTCGGCCACGATGGTGGCGAGGAGCTCGCGGCACCGCGCGGCCTGGGCGGCATCGCGGGGAAGGAAGACGAGCCCGGCCCCGTAGCGCTTGGGGGCGGGGAGAATGATCCCGAGCCTGGCGCACTCGCGCGTGAGGAAGGCGTGCGGGATCTGGATGAGGATGCCCGCGCCGTCGCCCGTGTTGACTTCACAGCCGCAGGCGCCGCGGTGGAGGAGGTTCTTGAGCACCTCGAGGGCCTGGGCCACGATGGCGTGCGACCGGCGCCCCTTCATGTCCACCACGAAGCCGACGCCGCAGGCATCGTGCTCGTGGCCCGGGCTGTAGAGCCCCTGAGCTTCTGGAAGCCCCGCCGGTGTCGCCTTTGACATCCCGCTCTCCTCCGTGTCCAAGCTGAGCGCAAACGTTACACCAGAGCTGAGCATTAGCCAAGGGTAAAGTTGAAAAAACATAGCATTAGCATGGCTAATGGTGTAGCCTCACAGCGTGAACCTCGACACGCTCAAGCTCTACTGTGACGTGGTCAGGCTCCGCAGCTTCTCGCGCGCGGCCGCCGCCAACGGCATCACGCAATCGGCGGCCAGCCAGTCCATCCAGCAGCTCGAGGGCGAGCTCGACGTGCCGCTCCTGGATCGCTCGCGCCGTCCGCTCGTGGCCACCAGGGCCGGCCGGGTCTTCTTCGACGCGTGTCGCGGCCTCATCCAGGGATTCGACAAGGCCCGCGCCGAGCTCCTGGCCTCCAAGCAGCGGGTCGACGGAACGGTGCGCGTCGCCGCCATCTACTCGGTGGGCCTGCACGACATGAGCCGGCACATGCAGCCCTTCATGTCGGCCCATCCCCAGGCCCGCGTGCTCCTCGAGTGCCTCCACCCTCACAAGGTGGTGGAGGCGGTCCTCAACGACGAGGCGGACCTGGGCGTGCTGTCGTATCCGACGGCGAATCGATCCCTGGCCGTGCTGCCGCTGCGCTCCGAGCCCATGGTGCTGGTGACCCACCCCAGCCATCGTCTGGCCAAGCGAAAGCTGGTCGAGCCCCGCGATCTCTCCGGCGAGAAGTTCGTCGCCTTCGACCGCGACCTCGCCGTCCGCCGCGCCATCGACCGCGCCCTCCGGCAGCATGGGGTGAAGGTCGACGTGGTCATGGAGTTCGACAATGTCGAGACCATCAAGCAGGCCATCGGCATCGCGGCCGGCGTGTCGATCCTGCCTCGGCCCACGGTGGTGATGGAATCGGGCATGCGCACGCTGGCCACCGTGCCGCTGGCCTTGCCCGGCCTCGCCAGACCCATCGGCATCATCTACCGGCGTGGCAAGCAGATGCCTCCCGCCGTCTCGCGATTCATCGAGGTGCTGCGCAAAGCCGACGGCGCGCGCGTTCCCGCGAGCGTGGTACCGTAGGGCCATGAGCGGGCCAAGCGCTTCACTGATCATCGCGGCCAGCGAGGCCGACTCCAACCTGTATTACGCCTGCCGATTCCTGGCCCCTGATCCCTTCGTGTATCTCGAGGTCGGCGGCAGGAAGATCCTCCTGATGTCCGACCTCGAGGTGGATCGCGCGCGCGCCCAGGCGCGGGTGGATGAGGTCCTGTCACTCTCCGAGTGGGAGGGCAAGGCCCGCCAGCGCTGGCCCCAGCCGCGCCTCACGGACACGGTGACCCTGCTGCTCGAGGGCTATGGCGTCTCGGCGGTCGAGGTGCCCGCGGACTTCCCGCTCGAGCTGGCCGATCGCCTCCGCGAGCGTGGCCTGACGGTGACCCCCAGGCCGCACCCCTTCTTCCCCGAGCGGGTGATCAAGACGATCGAGGAGATCGCCGCCATCGAGGAGACGCAGCGGCACACCGAGACGGCCCTCGAGGCGGCCCTCGACGTGCTCCGGGCGAGCACGATCCGCGGCGACCAGGTGATCCACCGGGGCCGCCCCCTGACCTCCGAAGACCTCAAGAAGGTCGTGAACGTCTCGCTCATGGAAAACGACTGCATCGCCGAGCACACCATCATCGCCTGCGGTGAGCAGGGGGTGGATCCGCACAACCAGGGGTCGGGTCCCATCCACCCCAACCAGGGCATCATCTTCGACATATTTCCGCGCTCCTCCCAGACCCGCTATTACGCGGACATGACGCGGACGGTGGTCAAGGGCAGGGCCTCCGACGAGCTGAGACGGCTCTACGGCGCCGTCCTTGCCGCTCAGCTCCGCGGCATCGAGCTGATTCGCGACGGCGCGTCGGGCGGGGCCATCCACACCGAGGTCGCTCGGACCATGGAGGGGCGCGGCCATGCCACGGGCGTGGTGGACGGCCGGCAGCAGGGCTTTTTCCACGGCACCGGCCACGGCGTCGGGCTCGACATCCACGAGCCCCC
>WNFT01005923.1_pt1 | contig 12970 bp, 14 predicted proteins | sample 5400191 | NCBI WGS metagenome assembly WNFT01 (sample SAMN13153359, study PRJNA577476) | soil metagenome | isolation source: 80 cm saprolite under Madrone tree | place: USA:California | collected 2016-06-14
CTCACCCGCCCATACGTCGGCTTCAGCCCGGTCACGCCACAACATGCCGCTGGAATGCGAATCGACCCACCCGTATCGCTCCCAATCGCCCCCAGGCACATACCCGCCGCCAGCGCCGCCGCCGAGCCTCCGCTCGACCCTCCAGGAATGCGAGACAAATCCCAGGGATTGCGCGTGGGGGGCGTATACGTGCCGTACGCAAACTCATGCGTATTGGTCTTACCAATTATAACGGCTCCGGCCTTACGCAGCAACTCAACCACCGCCGCATCCTCACGCGCAACATAGTCGGACAGCACCTTCGACCCCGCCGTCAGCCGCACATCTTGCACCGCAATCAGATCCTTTATGGCGATAGGAATGCCATGCAACTGGCTGCGATAAAGGCCGGTACGCATTTCTCGTTCTGCTCGCTCAGCATCCGCAAGTGCCTGCTCGCGCATGATGGTAATATACGCGTGAATCTCCCCATCCAGCTCGTCGATGCGTTCAAGCGTCTCCAACACTAATTCAGCAGGAGTAATAATACCTGAATGTATCTCTTCAGCGGCTTCACGTATGGAAGTGTAAGGCATACCTGTTCACTCTTTTCTACAGTTTTAAGCAGTAGGAATAGCTCCATTGGAAACAACAATAGGCTTTACTTTTCCGCCTCATTGTATCAGATTTGATTTCTTGTTCCCAGGTGTCTGGCAGAATAAGAGAGCTTTCTGTAATCCCCACTCCAATTGTGCCATAATGAAAAGGGAAGAAAGCCCCATTTTCTGCTGAAAATCGTCTTACGACATAATCGCAATAGGAGATCACCATGCCAAAGCAATTTGACACAAACGCACTGAACCAGCTTGCTCATATTGAAGAAGTTGAAATTGAAACGCATTCGAGCACGGGGCAATCTCATCGTACCATCATCTGGGTAATGGTCGATAACAACGAGGTATATGTACGTTCATTTCGTGGCAGCAAGGGTCGCTGGTACCAGGAGATCATGGTGAACCCCGATGCCGCAATTCACATAGATGGACAACATCTCGAGGTTCACGCGGTACCCATTACCGATGAAGAAACTATTGCCCGCGTCAGCCACGAAATTCTACGCAAATACCATAACTCCCTTTCCGCCAAAAGTATGGTGCGCGAGGAAATCTTGCCGACGACCCTACGACTAGAGCCAGCAACATAAAGAGGATCTTTGCTGTCATAGCCCGCAAAGTAGCTGTTTGGCATTGCCACCACCGTGACTCCACACAATCATCATCGCCCCTCTCGTCGCAATGATGACTCAGCGTGTTGAAAAACTCCAAGTAGGTGGTGTTCTGCGGTTCGTAACGTTTTTCGTAACGATGAGAAGACGTTTCTCCAGTATACTCGGAGAGAAAGGTACATGATTCCCAAGAAGGGAAGTGAAAGCATCTTATGTTTACACGAAAGAGGAGGCAGCTATGACGATCCCATCAACACCTTCTGAGGAGAGACAGCCGCGAGATGCTGCCTCTGCGTCGTCTCGGGACAAGAGAGGCAAGAGACCGCCCCAACACCATACCCTCTCTTTGCTTGGCAGTGCAAGCGAGATGCAGCGCGATCCCCTGGGGTTTTTGATCAGGACGCAACAGTCAGGGGAGGTGGTGCGCCTGCGCTTCGTCTTCTCGCCCGCTTACCTGATCTCTCGCCCAGAGAGCATCAAGTACGTGCTGCAGGAGCATGCTCGCAACTATAACAAAGTCCTCTTCACGTACCAGATGTTCCAGCCGATGCTCGGACAGGGACTCTTGATCAACGACGGGCCATCCTGGCTGCATCAGCGTCGCCTCATCCAACCGGCCTTCCATCGCAAGCGTCTGACGACCTATGGCACGCTGATGACTGATGCGACCGTCGCGATGCTCGAACGGTGGCAGGCTTGCTCCGAAAGAGGGATGCCGTTGAATATGGCAGAGGAGATGATGCGACTGACCCTGCGGATCGTGGGCCAGGCACTCTTCAGCCTCGATCTGAGTCAGGAGACCAGCACCATTGGTTCGGCAGTGACGACGTTACTGAAACTGCTCGGCGATTACGTCTTTCGGCCCTTCCCGCCGCTATCTGTCCCTACCCCACGCAACCGCCGGATCCAGCGGACGATCCACGTGCTGGATCAGCTGGTCTATCGCATGATTGCTGAGCGCCGAACACTTCAGACAGAGGGGCGTGATCTGCTCTCGATGCTCTTGTTGGCGCAGGATGAGGAGACAGGCCAGGGGATGAATGACCGGCAAGTGCGCGACGAAGTCATGACGCTCCTGCTTGCCGGTCACGAAACCACGGCGAATACCCTGACGTGGACCTGGTACCTGCTCTCGCAGTCTCCCGAGATTGAGCGCCGTCTGCATGCGGAGGTGAACGAGGTCCTTGGTGGCCGCGTGCCAACCGTTGCGGACCTTCCTGAGCTGAGCCATCGCTGCTGACGAACTGCAGGGGTATCCTATCGCGGCCAACAGTATGATCATGATCAGCCCCTATGCGGTCCATCGCCATCCTGCCTTGTGGGAGGAGCCTGAGCGGTTCGATCCGGAGCGTTTTACGCCAGAACGCGCTGCTACTCGTCCTGCCTATGCCTACTTCCCTTTTGGAGGGGGACCACGCGTGTGCATTGGCAACCACTTTGCCATGATGGAAGCTCAGTTGATCCTCTCGACCGTGGCTCAACGCTATCAGTTGCGCCTGATCCCTGGTCACCCGGTCGAGCCCCAGATGTTGGTGACCTTGCGTCCCCGCTATGGCTTAACTATGACCATCCATGCGACAGAACGGGCGGGAAACCAGCAGTGATGCAGTTGTCGCCAGGTGAAACCCTCGATGCGTCGACCCTCGAGAAAGGGATCTGCACCGAACGTCACTGGGGTCTGGGAAGGCGTAACGCTTGTGAGACGTAGGTATGGTAAAATGCTCTCATGGGAGACGAAAACGTCTCCTCACCGTAGTTTATGCTTCTTTGCGTTTGAGAGCCTCATTGGTTGCTTCAAGAGGAAGGCGGAACAGCTTTGAACCTGCACCATGCCGCTATTCTTCGCCAGCAACGCCATCTATCCTGTATCGATCATGCCCGGTTGGCTGCAAGTCATCGCCCACATCAATCCGCTGACTTATGTCGTTGATGGCGTACGTGCCCTGATGCTGGCAGGAGGCACCAGCTTGACAGGACTGGGAACTGACATTGTTGTCCTGCTGGTTATCACATTGATCCTGGCTGTGATCTGCGCGAGGCTTTATCCACGCATCGTGCAGTGAGCCGAATATAAAGTGGTTCTTGTTGTCAGGTTCATTCACGTTTTGAGATTCTCCTGACAACAAGAATCGTATTTATCAGCTATGTTCGCTCTGTATATTACAACTCGTATATAATTGGGATAATGTTAAGGGTTTGCAACGATGCGATCAAATCATCCACAAACTGCCGGTAAGCGGGTACTCCGTCCAGCCGTTCTAACCGAATATTTTCTCCCATCGGTTGATAGAGGAAATCTATGTTTATCTCACGTCGACGCCTGGTTCGCGTCGCATAAGCTCTACGTACAACTTCTTCAAGTCTACGCTTAGGCTTAGCAATTGTTTCGACCTGACCTACCTTCATAGGTAGGTTGGGTTCATTAGCCCTCAATCCAGTACCAATTTCTGCCAGCAACAGTTCATAATCTGCTAACATCCATGCTTCAATTGCCTGCACAGGGATAATTGGAAGTAAATTTCTGCATACACCCCCTGGTGCCTGTTGGACTAGCTTAAACCCTGGCTCGAAGCGTTCATACCAGGCTTTATCAGCCCTTGGGTCATCTGCATCAGCATGTACAATTAATATATGGTTTCCCCAGGCCTTATGGGCTGCCTCCAGGATAGATTCCCCTCGCTTTTTTCTCTCGACTTCGATTAATCGTACCAGCACTTGCATATTGTTTCGTTTATACTCGTCCAGTATACGCTTTGTCGTTTTTTCGAGTACAGGAGGCAAGAAGCGCTCATCGGTATTCCCCTCGCAATACAGTGCCAACGATAACAGACTCATTACGTTTTGCCTCTTCCATCAGGGATTATTTTGCATAAGCGCTATGCGGGCTTTATTCAGTTGATTACGTGCATCCTCCAGATCGTCGCTACTGAGGTATTTTCTTAACATATCAATCGTGTAAATTTCTAATGCCGTATCTTTCTCAGCAGCAACTTCAGACTGGAATGGGATATTGGGTGTAAAGACTGGCACCATTCTTGTGGCTCTTATAAGAGTGGTGCCAGGCACTCCTGCCTGCATTGGCATGATAGTCAAAAGCAAAGAATCTATTATATCCAATTGGCTGATAAATACAGGAGAATGTGTAGTAATCAAAACCTGTCTCAAGGGTTCATCTACTTGCTGGGGATCACTGAAATCGGTTGCCATCTCACATAGGACACGCGCCATAGTTTTGAGATGCAAGGGATGTACACCGTTTTCTGGCTCTTCCAGGCAGAGAACACCGTGAAACTGGGGGTCGTTTCTCACAGCAGCGAACGCAAGTAAGCGCAATGTCCCATCAGAAAGTGTCTGTGCTGAAAAAGCATTTTGATCTGAGGAGGTTTCGACCCAGACATCATACTCGTTGCTTGCCAGATTTTTTTCCACTCGAATCCTGTAGATGCCGGGTACTAAATTCGCCATGTCACGGGAAACATCGGTCAGCGCAAACTCATCCTCTGCCTGCATCCGAGCGAGGGTCGCAGGTAAATTTCCTCCATCTTTTGAGAGAGAGAAAGGGCCTCTTATAGAGCTAGATTGACGGAGAGCTCCCGGGTTCAGATGAAGAAATCTCCAGGAACGCATTTCTTCACGGGCGGCAAAAGTATGTACATAGCCAGTATCAGTTACACTGCTCAGCACTGTACGCTTCATTCTTTCTGCCTTAAATGCTTCAGTGGGTATCTGTCCATCCTGGTACAGATTAATCGTTGGTCTTCCCGGTAGTAACGAGTGTTTATCCAGCTCGTAAGGAATTGCGGCTTCTCCTACTGTAGGAGATTTCTGAGCTACTGTAGCGATAGAAACGATCTGATTTTCTGAGAATAAGGGCAACCAGTTATTTTGTGCTGAGAGTCTATATCTTTCACTCCACCTATCTTCATCTCTCAGAATAGTCTTCAAGGACTCATGCGTCACATAGAGCTGATCCAAACCATATTCATCGGTGCTCTTCACTATCTCGAGTTCGTATCTTAGTCGTGTGTATTTTAGCTCCGCTTCCTTTCCCAGATCATCTTTCACCTTCCGATCAACCAGCATCTCCACCGCTATTCTCATCCGATCAACCGACTTCCCATTGGGCAGCTTCGTAAACAACTCATCAGCATCACCTCGCAGCCCTTGAAAAGCCGTCCGCAAATCCATCTCGGCCAGTCGCGACAACAACTGCAACGCATCAAACAGATTACTCTTCCCCGACCCATTTGGTCCCACAATTACCTGAAAAGGAGCTAATTCTACTTTGAATTCTTTGAACGTCTTGAAGCCATCTATCTCAATCTGTGTCAGCATTTTCTTCTCTCTGCCCCCTTTCATCCATGTCTCTGCTCTTTTTAGAAGTATATCACACTCCTACTATCACCTCACTCTGCCCCACTTGCATCTCCACGCCTCCTTGTGAAAAGTTCTTCAGATGCCATCTATCCCATAGCGATAAGGTCGCCGCTACTTGCCAGCTTTTCCCCATGCTGACAGGTACAGCATCGTAGCAACAAAATCGGGGCTATTCATCTCAACCAGGGCTTGTTCGTACAATGCTTCAAATTGCTCTGGCGAGAGGCTATCTGTCTGGATTAGGAATGGTTTCAACAATTGAAGCACCACCCTGACATTTGCGCTCATGGGGTAGAAAGCTTGCGTATCCGAAGACCAATCGATAATATAGGCAGGCTGATGGATCTCCTGGAAGCCAGCACTACGCAGCAGACGACCTAACATTGCCATCGTGCCAGCAAATCGGCCCTCTGCGAAGAACGCGCGTCTAAGCCTGCGACCGGCATTGATACTCAACTGTATAAATCGCTCAATTGCAGGGCTATTGGTAATACCAAAATCCTCTGCTTCCATCAGCCGCAGAATACCACCTGGACGCAAAATGCGCCTGCATTCTTGCAGCAATTCAGTCCAGTCTCTCGGAGACATGAAGCCGGTCAGAAAACGCGCATTGATGAAATCAAATGTATCATCATCAAAATCAAGTGGCGCGAGGACATTCATCTGCTGAAACGTGACTTTGCCCAAACCATGCACCCGGGCGAACGCTCCTGCATATTGAACCATCACCTGACTGATATCGACGCCAACAAGTTCCATCTGCGGATAGGCGAAAGCCGCGTCCATTACCCAGCCGCCAGGACCGCAGGCAAGATCAAGAACCAGGTCGAAAGTAGAGGGGTCCACCTCGGGAGGGAATAAGCTCCCTACATGCTGAGTGACCAGGCGATCCTGGTCGATCAGGCGCGCCATCTCTGCTCCACTCTCTGGGTCAATGACATAGGTGTCCTCTCGGGGGGGAGGCTCAGTTGGCATATCACAGCTCCTTCTGCTTCTGGCGTACTTCGTCATAGACTTGGAACAACCGCTCATGCTACTACACGTCATATCCAATACATCAGACAACATGCGAGCGTTCCTGATGATAGTATAGTAGCGCTATTATATTCCACTCCTCCTGATCTCACAAGGAAAAACGAGCAATCTTTTCAAAAGTCCCATCTTTTCTGGAAGTATATCACACCCCTACTATCGCCTCACTCGGCCCACTTGCATCTCCACGCCCCCTTGTGATAAGCTCTTCTACGGAAATATAGGATGCTTCACCCCGGTGTCTCTGCATCTGACTCCAAATTGTCTCTCTGTTTATCTTTTAGTCTCGTTTCTCTATCAAACTCACGAGGTAACTACCTATGCCTTACAATATGGGGGAATACTACGAGCATGCCGGCGACTATGACCTGGAATATCTGAGCCAATCAGAACAGGATATCCCGTTCTGGTGCGAACTCGTTATGCGCTACACCCCCCAGCGCATCCTCGAACTCGCCTGTGGCAGCGGGCGCATCGGACTCGAACTGCTGCACAGCCCCGGCAGCTTCCAACTGGAAGGTCTCGACATCTCACTCGAAATGCTCAATGCCTACCGCCGTAAACTAGCACGCGAGTCGGAAGCCATCCAGGAGCGTGTTACACTACACGAAGCCGATATGGTCGATTATCAACTCGAACACAAAGGCCAGTTTGACCTGATCTTTTTGCCTTTTAACTCCATTGCTCATCTTTATGAAATCGAACAACAGTTCGACACCTTCAAAAACACCTATGACCATCTCGCGCCTTCGGGCCGCTTCGTCGTCGACACCTTCCTCCCCGACATCGACTACCTCAGCGACGCCCTCAATCGCCCCTCGAATGTCTACCTGGAGGACGAGATCGAATCAGGGGGTAACGAATTTACCATGCTGCTCTACACCAGCCGCAAATATGACCCTTTTGAGCAATTGCAGCACATCATCTGGACGCACGAAAAATTCTTTGAAACCGGCGAAAACGAACGCTACCTGACTAAACTCGATATGCACGTCTTCTTCCCACGCGAACTCCAGTTACTCTTCCTGGCCACCGGCTTCAGCATAGAAGCCATCTATGGGGGATATGACTGGAAACCTTTCGGGAAGGGAACAAGACAAATTGTGGTGGGACGGAAAACACAACAGTCTTCTATCTTTGCTACAGAACTGGAAAGGAGTTGAACCAGTTTCAAAAACGGAAGATCAACTCCTGATACAGGAAGGATGCCTGGGATGCTCAAACTAAAGATTCAGGCCGCGGAGTTTGGATGAGCTTGCTGTACAGGTAAACTTTCATGCCTATCAAGTCGCGTACTTAAACCCTGTACTGTTGTGCTGAGTTTCTGAATATCACGCCTTATCAAGGTAAACTGGTCTTCTACTCTTGCCTGGAATCGACGCTGATTAGCCTCCAGCTCATGTTGACCAACCTGCAGTTCATTGATACGAACGGTGACGCCATCGAGAATGGACAGGGACTGCGTCAAATCGTTTTGTATGGTTGCTATATCACTTTGCATCTGTCTCTGCGCGGATCTAAGCAAGATAAGATGCTCGGCCATCGGCCTCACCATGTCTTCAAGTCGGCTCATCCGGTGTTCTGATCCATCGAACCGCTGCTCCACACCATCCAGGCGCTGCTCCACACCATCCAGGCGCTGCTCCACACCATCCAAACGCCGCTCTAAGCCATCTATACGACCCTCCAGGTGATCGATTTTCTGGCTTAAGCGTGACTCACTAGCATAGACCGCGGAGTTGACTTCTTCACGAAGTAAGACACGTAGAGCTGTTAACTCCTCGTTTGTCATGTTCTGCTCCTCATGAGGTGATGAACGGAGTATAGCATGGACATGATTGATTTTCAATACTATAGCATTCTCGTATTTTTCCTGGTTGACGCCTGTTCTGTCAAAGTGTTAAAATATATCCTAGTGAACAAGTCGGATTAATTTAGCTTCTGGTCATGCATTTTCTATGCCGGCTTATGAGCGAGCAGAAGCCCAGGTGCGATGCGAAGGGAGAAGACCATGTGGTTACAAGTATCAACAAAAGGCGAATATGGTGTGCGGATCATGGCTCATCTCGCTCGTCACTACGGCGAACGCCCCCGCTCGCTCACCGATATCGCACAGGCGGAAATGCTGCCCTTGGCATATCTGGAGCAACTGGTAAAACTATTGCGTGAAGCGGACCCGCCACTGGTTACCAGCACACGTGGTGCTCATGGTGGCTACCGGCTGAGTCGAAATCCGGCAGACATTACCATGGGCGAAATACTGCGTATCCTGGAGGGGCCGATAGCACCCATGATCTGCGCGACCGAAGGCGAAATGACCGAAATCTGCGGTTTTCTTGCTTCGTGTCGTATCAAATATTTGTGGGCCAAGGTACGTGATGCTGTAGCTCATACCATCGATACCATGACACTGGCTGAAATGGTTGGCTCGCCCAACCAGGAGCAGGAGGGAGCAAACCAGGCTCCTATACCATCTCAATTCATTGCCATCTCTGATATTCGTGTGGCTCATTCGTCCACAAACTAACTAACCATGTGCACGTTTTTACGAAGCGGGGTGCAGGGGCGGCAGCCCCTGACGGGGTGTGGGGTGTCCCCACATACTCCCCCCTCGCCACCGTAGGCGGCGCTTAAAGAAAAAGCTTGCATACGGGATTAACTAAGGAGGATACCTTTCCTATAATGGCATCAGAACTTATTATTAAAAACCTTCATGCTAATATCGAAGGCAAACCAATTCTACGTGGCGTTGACCTGACCGTTAATCAGGGCGAGGTTCACGCCTTAATGGGACCCAATGGTTCCGGCAAAAGTACTCTCGCCAACGTTATCATGGGTAACCCTAAATACGAAGTGACCGATGGCGAAATCTGGTTCAAAGGCGAAAATATTCTCGAATACTCACCTGACCGCCGCGCCCGCATGCGCCTCTTCCTGGCATTCCAGTATCCCATGTCCATTCCCGGCGTCAGCGTCGCCAATTTCCTGCGCCGCTCTCTCGAAGCCGTACGCGAAGGCAACAAGCCCCTGGAAGAAGGCGAAAATCCTACCGGTAAGACCGCCAAGCGTAAGAGCATTCCCCCCGGTGAGTTTCGCAAAATGCTGCAAGAAAAAATGCGGCTGCTCCGCGTAGACAACAGCTTTATCAATCGTTCCATCAACGATGGCTTCTCGGGCGGTGAAAAGAAACGCGCCGAGATTCTCCAGATGGCGCTGCTCGAGCCGGAAATTGCGCTGATGGACGAGACCGACTCAGGCCTGGACATCGACGCACTGAAGATCGTCTCCGAGAGTGTCAATGCCTTGCGTGGTCCAAACCTGGGAATCCTGCTCATCACGCACTACCAGCGTATATTGGACTACATCGTGCCTGACCATGTACACGTCATGTTTGATGGTCGCATCGTCCGCTCGGGTGGCAAAGAGTTGGCCCTCGAACTCGAAAAGAAAGGCTACGAATGGCTGCGCCCCCTGGACGAAGAGAATGGGGTGACGGTCAATGGCTAACGCTTTATCCAACGGATTCTCTCGCAGCGCGGTAGAGGAACTTTCGCGCCAGAAGGGAGAACCTGAGTGGATGCTACAGAAACGCCTGCAGGCCTGGGATCTTTACGAGAACATGGAAACGCCGCTTGGCCGCCGTGGAGACCTGGGCATCCTGCGCATGTTCTCAAATTTCAAGTTCCAATCGCTCAGCCCTTATGTCCCTGCCAATGGTAACGGCACTCTGCCCGCTCCCATTGAACGATCCTTAAAAGAGGCGCTGGTCGATCAACGTTCCGGCCTTGTCGTGCAGCGCAACGCCTCTGTCGTGCGTACCGAACTCGACGAAGAACTCAAACGCCAGGGCGTCATCCTGACCGACCTCGACAGCGCCGTGCGGGACTACCCTGAACTGGTACAGCAGTACTTTATGACCAGCTGTGTGCCTGTAAATAGCACCAAATACACGGCCCTGCACGCTGCATTCTGGAGTGGCGGCGTCTTCCTCTATATCCCGAAAGGGGTAGAGATCGAAGACCCCATCCTGGCGCAAATCTGGATCGACGCTCCCGCGTCAGCCACTTTTGCTCATACGCTCATCATCGCGGAAGAGATGAGCAACGTGCGTTACGTCGAGGAACACAGCTCCGCTTTCGAGGGCGATGAGCCGTCCTTACTCGATGGCGTCGTCGAGGTTTATGTCAAGAACGCGGCACATGTCGAGTTCAGCAATATGCAGGACCTCGGTCAAAACGTCTGGAGCATCACTAATAAGAACGCCGTCCACGAAAAGGATGGCAGCACTACCTGGGTTCTGGCCGACCTTGGCAGCAAGGTCATGCTTTCCAATACCGGCATAGGTCTGACAGGAAGCGGCAGTGTTGGCGAACTGGTAGGCGTCTTCTTCACCGACCACGACCAGCGCTACTCGATCAACACGCTCTCCAACCATGCTTCGACCGCGACCAACGCGGAGACGCTGGTCAAAGGCGTGCTTACCGACGAGTCTCGTGTAGAATTTATCGGCATGATACGTGTGCAGCCCAAGGCGCAGCAGACGGCTTCCTTCCTCTCAGACCACACACTGCTCCTCAGTGACAAATGTCGAGCAGAATCGATACCCAGCCTGGAGATCGGGGCCAACGAAGTGAGCGCCAGCCATGGTGCCACCACCGGCAAGATCGACGAAGAGCAACTCTTTTACCTGATGGTGCGCGGCATTTCTCGTGAAGAGGCCGAGCGTATCATCGTGCAGGGCTTCTTCGAGCCGGTGTTGCAGCGTATCCCATTAGAGAACCTGCGCAACCGCCTGCGCCGCAGCATCGTCCGCCGCATGCGGGGCACCTACGAAACCGAGGCCGACACCTGGGTCGACGTCCAGGAACGCTGGGAAGTCGAAGGCGTTGACGAATATGCCATCTCCCTCGACGGCAAACCCCAGGAGGAAGAGATACAACTCGCCGAATATTGATAGGTGAATTCGTAGGGGTGACAGGACGAATACGTTCGCGATGGCTGGCTAAGCGGGTTCCCTCCCTCCCCCAGGGCAACCACAAGGGTCCCCGCTTCCCAGCATCACCACCCCTGCCCTTACTATGATGCGAAGCAGTCACGAAGCCAGTTCGTATCATAGTAAGGGCGGGAGGGGATGCGGATGTGGGGTAGGGACCCTTGTGGTCGCCCTGGGGGAGGGGAGAGTGGGGACAGGGCTGGAACAATCCAGCTTCTATCTCACAAACTTGTGATAAATTTTTCTGGCAAATGGCGCCTTTACCCTCTATGATTGATCTTAATGAAAGGATGTCTTTATTGACACCCTGGGAGAACAACAATGTTAAGCTCCGATAACATACCGGTGACGACAAAGCAACAGACGATAGGACAGAAGAACCCCGCTGCACGCACAGCGGCGGATGTTCGCAGAGACTTCCCAATACTCTCGCGCCAGGTACACGGCAAACCGCTGGTTTACCTCGACAGCACAGCGAGTTCGCAGAAGCCCTTTAGCGTCATCGAGGCTATGAGCGCCTATTACGAGACCACTCATGCCAACGTCCATCGCGGTGTCTACGAGATCAGCGAGGAAGCTACCGCCCAGATGGAAAGGGCGCGTGTGAAAGTAGCCCGCTTCATCAACGCTCGCCAGAGCAAACAGGTCATCTTCACACGCAACACCACTGAAGGCATCAATCTTGTGGCCTATAGCTGGGGTAATACCAATATCTCTGCCGGAGACCTGGTTATCCTCACCGAAATGGAGCACCACAGCAACCTCGTCCCCTGGCAATTGCTCGCGCACCGCACCGGAGCTCGCCTGGAATTCGTGCCCGTCACCGGCGAGGGATTATTACGTCTTGATATTTACGAGCAACTCTTGCAACAGAAGCCAAAGCTCGTGGCTTTTACCCACATGTCCAACGTCCTGGGCACCATCAATCCTGTTCAGCAGATGATCGCCCAGGCGCATGCAGTCGATGCAACCGTTCTGATTGACGCAGCCCAGAGCGTTCCTCATATGCCTGTCGATGTACAGGCACTTGATGCCGACTTCTTGTGCTTCAGTTCGCACAAAATGCTCGGCCCCACCGGCATTGGTATCTTATACGGCAAACGCGACCTGCTGGCAGCGATGCCACCTTTCATGGGCGGCGGCGAGATGATTCGTACGGTCGGACTGCGTGAATCCACGTGGAATGACCTGCCGTGGAAATTTGAGGCAGGCACGCCCTCCATCGCCGAAGCCATCGGCCTGGGAGCCGCCATCGATTACCTCAACAACCTGGGTATGGAGAATGTCTTGCGGCACGAGCAAGAGATCACGGCCTATGCCATGGCGCAGTTGCAAAGCGTTCCAGGACTGACCATCTACGGACC
>WNFT01003953.1_pt1 | contig 12967 bp, 11 predicted proteins | sample 5400191 | NCBI WGS metagenome assembly WNFT01 (sample SAMN13153359, study PRJNA577476) | soil metagenome | isolation source: 80 cm saprolite under Madrone tree | place: USA:California | collected 2016-06-14
TGATGACGGCGATCGTCATCGGGGTCGGCTTGACGAGGACATCGGGCTCGGCAAAGCCGACGGCGTGGCCCTGTTCGAGGAACTGCGACACGAAGGGCGGAATCACGATGCCGGCGTCGATCGCCTTGTTGGCGAAGGCGACCGGCATCTGGGTGAACGGAAAAATCTTCACGTCGACGTCTGAAATGGCGACGCCCGCAGTCTCCAGCATCTTGCCGACCTCATAGGTCGACACCGAGCCGGTGCCGTTCGAGGCAATCACCTTGCCTTTGAGCTGCGCGAGGGTCGTGATCTTGTCCTTGAGATCGGGCCGCAACATGAGGTTATGGCCGATCGGCGTCGAGACCCGGTCGGCAATGATGCTGATCGGGAGGTCCTTCTCGATGGCGTTGAAATACCCGGCCGAGATGCCGCCGGCGATGATCTGCAGCCGGTTGGTGGCGAGCAACGCCATCGTATTTGCCGAGGTATCGATGTCGTCGATCTCGACCTTGATGCCGGCTTCCCGGAAATAACCCTTCTCGATTGCGATCAGCTCGGCGCCGTTCGAGACCGAGCGCGCGATCCCGATGCGGACGGTCTCTTCCGCCGTTGCCGGCGCCAGGAGACAAGGGACGAGGCCGAACATGGCCAGCCGGGTCAAGCGCAACACCGTCATGTTTCCTCTCCCTCCTCAGCCACACCAGGTGTTCACCCACTGCCGGCCGGCTTGATGAGATAACGTCCATTCTCGTCACGATCCAATCCGGGACCAATTCGCAGGGCTTCAAGCTCCCGCACGATCTCGCGGCCGTCGCGGCTTCCAATCGCGGTCATGAGTTCTTCGAAGTATTTCGGCCCGTCGGCGAGCGCGGCCTTGACCGAGGCGAAACGCCTGCCTTCGAAGCGCGGCGGCTCGGGCACGCGGGTTTCCAGGCGGTTACCAGTGCCGAACGGCCAGGTCAGGTCGAAGCCCGCTTTGCTGCCGACCCGGCCGCTCGTGATGGAGGGATCGAGCGGTAAGGTGCGCATGCCGGACAGCACGATGAGATCGCGATCGGGCTGGAACCGCGTCGCCATCGCCCAGTCCATCTGCTCGTCCGAGGTGACATCGATATCGGGGTCGACCACGAACACGTTCTTGACGTTGACGAGCGCGCTCAGGCAGGCCGCAATCGCGTTGCGCGCCTCCCCAGGTACGCGCTGGCGCAGCGCCACCCGGACATTGAAGTTGCCGCCGCTCGCCGCTGTCGCATAGACCGCGACCGGCTCGCGCACCGCGATCTCGAGGGCCTTCCAGATCACCACCTCGGTGCGCACGGAGGTGAGCACCGCGGTGTCGGTGCGGCTCATGGCGCGCCCCCCGATCGTCGCAGTCTGAAACAGGGCATCGCGCCGGCGCGTGATGGCGGTGAGGTGGAAGACGGGGTTGCGCTTGACGGCGCCGTAGTAGCCGAGGAACTCCCCATAGGGGCCTTCGGCCTCCACATGGCCGCGCGCATCGAAATAGCCTTCGAGCACCATCTCGGCATCGGCCGGGACGCGGATATCGTTGGTGACGCATTTGACGACGGGGAGGGGCGCATCGCGCAGCGATGCCACGATACCGAGCTCGTCGACCGGCATGCGCATCACGGCGGCAATGTGATCGGCCGGGTGAGCCCCGACCACGAAGCTCACCGGCAGCGGTTTGCCGGCGGCGGCGCTCGCCTCGTAGAGCGCGCGCAGGTCGCTCGGCGACACCAGGTCGACGCCGGTCTCGCGGCGCCCGCGCAGCATCAGGCGCCGGACGCCCACGTTGGTCCAGCCGGTCCTGGCATCGACCGTATAATCGATCGAGGCCGAGATGTAGGGAGCGCCATCAAGGCCATGCTGGAGATGCACCGGCAGCGCCGTGAGGTCCGCCGCCTCGCCGGCAAGCACCACTTGTTGGACGGGCGCCTCGGTGCGGCCCACTTCCACGATCTGCGGCGTGTTGGCGAGCCGCCGCCCGATCTCCGCCGCGAGTCGCTCCGGCGCAACCCCGAACGCGCGGGCGATGCGGGACCGGCTCGACACCACATTGCCGACCAGCTCCTGCTGCTCCGGCCCGGCGGCGAGAAAATGCACCGCGCGTGGATTGCCATCGAGAACCTTGGCGATGTCGGCGAGATCCACCGGCGCGTCGCGGCGCTCCAGCTCATCGGTGCCGGCAAGACTTTCGATGAAGCGGCGCAGGCGGAAGCGATCGAGGTCGTCGGTTGCAATTTGCGCGCCCCGCGTGGGCTTCTCGATCACGTTCATGCCTGGACCCTGGGGTTCGTCGTTTGGCACGAATGTACTGTAATCGGATGCCCGCGCAAATATTGGTTTCCCGATCTCTTGAGATCGTCGATTATCACCAGGAGGGCACCATGGCACGCACCCCCATTCACGCAGGCGAACACCTCGCCTTAGAATTGAACGAACTCCGCATATCTGCCGCCGAACTGGTCCGACAGATCGACGTTCCGGTGAATCGCATTAGGCAATCATTGACGGAGAGCGTGGTGTGACGGCCGATACCGCGTTGCGGCTTGGTCACTGGTTCGGCACCACTCCGGAGTTCTGGCTCAACCTGCAAACGCCGTACGAGCTTCGCATCGCCCGTCAGGAAGTCGGCGACCGCGTCAAAAAATTGTCGACACTGACCGGCAGCAGACACCGGCGCGAATCCGCGGCCAGCCGGCTATCAGGAGAGGCCGGAGGCTAGCTGCGTGCTCCTCTCCGACCTATGCCTGCGGCTTCTTACGAAAGCGAAAGTCGCAGCAGGGCTTGCCTTCCATGATCGTCCCAGTCCGCACCAATTCGACGTTGGGATCGAACCCGGCCGCCATCGCGTGATCGCGGCTGCAATGGACAAGCGCGCCGATGTCCGCCCGCCCTAGCTGCCGATAGAACGCAGCATAGCCGCATCGTGTCACGTTGAAGTCGAGGCGATCCTCTGTCCGCTGGATCATATCGATGTCCATACCGCCGCCGGCGGCCCATACGTCTTCGGCGACCTGCTGCAGCGCAGCGAGGCCGTCGCCAAAACGCTCCGCCCATTGCTCTCCCTCCTTCCCGGCAAGACGCTGGATTGTGGTTAAGACGAGATCACGGGTGGCCGCTTCGCCGAACCGCTCCCGACACGCTTCGATGAAGGGGATAAGGACTCCGCCCTCGATCTTGCGCCGTTGTAAGTGGGTGATCAGCGCTTCGTGCTCGTGGGTCATTTCACTGGTCATGATGTTCGATTCCGATCTTCAATAGTTGAGGCCGCGGTTCTCGCACGCATCGACGAACGCGACAAACGACTTTCCCTGCGCACTTGACGCAGAAAATCTATTTCATGAGCATGGCTCAATCGGCTTCCCGACCGGCTGGCCATCGATGAGCTATCGCCTTCCTCCGCTGAACGGCTTGCGCGCCTTCGAGGCCGCGGCCCGCCATCTGAGCTTTAAGCACGCGGCCAACGAGCTGGGCGTCACGCCGGGCGCGGTGAGCCAGCAGGTGCGGGCGCTTGAGCGGGCCCTTGGCGTCGCGCTCTTCCGTCGCCTGCCCCGTAGTCTTCTGCTGACGGCGGAGGGCGAGGCTTTTCTGCCATCCATCACTGCGGCCTTCCGCATGATCGCCAACGCTGCCGAAGCGGCTGCTCCTGCGCTCGCTGGGCGCCGCCTCCGATTGGCGGTCGCGCCGTCGCTTCTTACCTGTCCCGCCGTGGTCCAGTTGCGCCACCGCAAAGGTCCGCTGCGAGCGGCCGATCCAACGCCCGGCGATGATTTGGCGTTGCTGATCGAAGGCCGCGTCGACGCGCTGCTCCGACCGGCCGGCGGCACCTATCCGGGATTCCATGCTGAGCGTATTGAACTACGCCGTGAGCGCGGCACGACCGCGCCCGCGGACATCATCACCGTTCCAGGATTGGCCGGATGCGCGGAACATCGGGCACTGCTGAAGATGCTGAAAGGATAAGCTGCCGCGACACAGCCCAGCGGTTGAATCGCATCGCCACCGCGCTTCGTTGTCAACGGCGACGCGGTGCAATAACAATGCCGGCCCGATCCCCACGGAGGAAGCCCATGCTTTCGGACGCCGACCGCAACAAGGCCGCCGATATTCTGATGACGGCCGCGAAAGAGCGCAAACAGGCCGTTCAGCTCTCCACGACCTGGCCGGATATCACGCTGGAGGATTCCTATGCCATCTCGACCGAGGTGGCGAAGCGCAAGATCGCGGCCGGCGCCAGGCTGATCGGCCACAAGGTGGGTCTCACCTCCAAGGCGATGCAGCGGTCCTCCCAGATCGACGAGCCGGACTACGGCTACCTCCTCGACACCATGATGATCGCCGACGGCGCCAAGGTGCCGCACGAGAATTTCTGCCTGCCGCGGGTCGAGGTCGAATTGGCCTTCGTGCTCGGCAAGCGCCTGCTTGGCCCCGGCGTTGGCCTTACCGACGTGCTGCGGGCGACCGAATACGTCATCCCGTCGCTCGAAATCGTCGATGCGCGGATCCAGGACCCGCGCAAGATCGTCGATACGGTGGCGGACAATGGCGCTGCCGCCGGCATCGTGGCGGGCGGGCGGCCGGTCGGGCCGATGGAGGTCGACCTGCGCTGGGTCGGCGGCATCATGTACCGCAATTCCGAGATCGAGGAGACCGGCGTCGCCGCCGGCGTACTGGGCCATCCGGCATTGGGCGTCGCCTGGCTCGCCAACAAGCTCGGCGCCCACGGGGTGGCGCTGGAGCCCGGCCATATGGTGCTGGCGGGATCGTTTACCCGCGTGGTGTTCGCCCGCAAAGGCGACACGCTGCACGGCGATTTCGGTGCGCTCGGCGGCATCGCGGTTCAGTTTGTCTAGATGCAGCTTCCCACGAATACGCCGCGTCGTAGGGTGGGCAAAGCGAAGCGTGCCCACCGCGTCCTGGTGGGCACGGCGCGCAAGTGCGCGCCTTTGCCCGCCCTACAACTTTCCTCGAAATCCGCCTCTAACCGGAGAAAATGATGGACCTCCCCCGTAACCGCTTCAAGCATGCCATCGCGGCCGGCCACCTTCAGATCGGCTTGTGGTGCAGCCTGTGCAGCCACATCGCGGCCGATATCGTGCGCGACTCGGGATTCGACTGGCTGCTGCTCGACACCGAGCATTCGCCTAACGAAATCCCCGACGTCCTGTCGCAATTGCAGGCCTGCGAGGGAGGTGCCGCAACCCCGATCGTGCGGCCCGCTTGGAACGACACCGTCATCATCAAGCGCTGCCTCGACATCGGGGCGCAGACGCTGCTCGTGCCTTACGTACAAAATCCCGACGAAGCGAAACGCGCCGTCGAAGCGGTGCGCTATCCGTCCGCAGGCGTCCGCGGCGTCGCGGTTGCGAGCCGCGCCAGCCGCTACGGCCGCGTCACCGACTACCTGAAAAACGCCAACGGCGAGATTTGTCTCCTGGTCCAGGTCGAGACCCGCAGCGCGATGGATCAGCTCGAGGCGATCGCCACCGTCGAAGGCGTCGACGGCGTCTTCATCGGGCCGTCCGACCTTTCCGCCTCGCTCGGCCACATCGGCAATCCGGCCCATCCGGATGTGCAGAAAGCCCTGGAGACCTGCGTTCGCCGCCTCAAAGCGGTCGGCAAGCCGGCCGGCATCCTCACCGGCAACGAGGAAGAAGTGCGCCGCTACATCAGCTGGGGCTACACATTCGTAGCGGTCGGCTCCGACGTGGGGCTGTTGAGCCGCGGCGCCGACGCGCTGGCGAAGAAATTCAGGAGCTGACTTAGAGCAATGGGTGAATTCGGCATCGGGCAGCCCGTACCGCGGGAGGAAGACCCCTATCTGGTGCGCGGCGCGGGCCGCTACGTCGACGACATGCAGGCGGTCGGGCAGGCGCGGGCCTGCGTCCTGCGCTCGCCGCACGCCCATGCCGAGGTCGTACGGATCGATGTAACGGCAGCGAGGGCCATGCCGGGCGTCCTCCTGGTGCTGACCGGGAACGATGCGGAGCTGCTCCGGCTCGGCACGCTGCGGCCGCACACCCCGCGCAAGCGCCGCGACGGCACCGCAGCCTTCACGTCGTCCCAGCCGTTTCTCGCCCGCGAGCGCGTGCGCTACCTGGGCGACCCGGTGGCGTTCGTGGTGGCCGAGACGCTGGAACAAGCCAAGGATGCCGCCGAGGCCATCGCGGTCGATTACGACGTGTTGCCGGCGGTGCCGACCACCGCCGACGCCATCGCGCCGAATGCCGGCGCCGTGTGGGAAGGGTGCCCGGATAACCAGGCCTTCACCCATGCGGCAGGCGACAACGCCGCGGTTGCCAAATCCATGGCCGCGGCCGCCCATGTGATCCGCCATCGGATGGTCATCAACCGCCTCACGACCAATTCCATGGAGCCGCGCGGCTGCATCGCCGAATACGCTGCCCGCGAGGCGCGCTACACCCTGCGCTGCACCGTGCAGGGTCCGCATATGATTCGCCGCATCATCGCAACCGAGGTGTTCGGGGTTGCGGAGACGCAGTTCCGTGTCGTCGCGGAAAATGTCGGCGGCGGTTTCGGCATGAAAGGCGGGCTTTACCCCGAATACGTGCTGGCGGCGCTCGCGGCGCGCCTCGTCGGCCGTCCGGTAAAGTGGATTGCCGAGCGCAGCGAAGGGCTGCAGTCGGACGAACACTGTCGCGACAATATCACGGAGGCCGAACTCGGGCTCGACCGCGACGGCCGGTTCCTGGCGTTTTCGGTGCGCAGCTTCTGCAATATCGGCGCCTACCATACGTCGGACCGCAATGCCGGCCCGCCCACCAACAACATCGGCGTCCTGGCCGGCACCTATGTGATCCCGGCGATCCATGTGGAAACCACCGCCGTGATGACCAACACCATGATGACCGGTCCCTATCGGGGCGCCGGCCGTCCTGAGGCCGCCTACGTGATCGAGACCATGGCGGACCTCGCGGCGCGCCGGCTCGGCATCGACCCAACCGAGCTTCGCCGGCGCAACATGATCCCCGCCGGCGCCATGCCGTACCGTACGGCGCTGATCTACACCTATGACTGCGGGGACTTCGGCAAGAACCTCGAAGACTGCTTGAAGCTCGCGGACTATGCAGGGTTTGCGGCCCGCCGCCGCGAATCGCAAAAGCGCGGCAAGCTGCGCGGCGTCGGCGTCTCCTCGACGGTCGAGGCTTCCAACGCCGGCCTGATCGAGCACGCCGAAATCCGCTTCGATCCGACCGGCACCGTCACGGTCTCGGTCGGAACCCACGATCACGGCCAAGGCCACGCCACCACATTCCGGCAGATCATCTCGGACCGGCTCGGCATTCCGCCAGACCGCATCCGCTTCAACTATGGCGACACCGACCAGATCGCGATCGGCACCGGCACGTTCGGCTCGCGCTCCACCGTATCGGCCGGCACCGCGATGTTGATCGCGGCGGAAAAGATCGTTTCCAAAGGCCGCCGCATCGCCGCCCATCTGATGGAAGCGCCCGAGCACGATATCGAATTCGAGCGCGGCCGGTTCGTGGTTGCCGGCACCGACAAGGCCATCGATCTCACGCAGGTGGCCCGCGCCGCCTTCGTGCCGGCAAGGCTGCCGCCGAAGACCGAGCCCGGCCTGTTCGAGACCGGCACCTTCTCGGGCGGCGAGCGCACCTATCCGAACGGCTGCCACATCAGCGAGGTCGAGGTCGACGCTGAAACCGGCGCCGTCACGCTTGTGCGCTACACCGCCGTCGATGACGTCGGCTACATCATCAATCCGCTGCTGGTCGAGGGCCAGCTTCACGGCGGCATCGCCCAAGGCGTCGGCCAGGCGCTGATGGAAAACATCGCCTATGACGCCTCAGGCCAGCTGGTGTCCGGCTCGTTCATGGACTATGCCATGCCGCGGGCGGATCATTTCTGCACGTTTACGTTGGGCGAGAACGAAGTGCCCACCAAGACCAACCCCCTCGGGGTCAAGGGTGCCGGCGAATCCGGCACCGTGGGGGCGTTGTCGTCGGTGATGAATGCCGTCAACGATGCGCTGGCCCAGATCGGCGCCCCGTACGTGCAGATGCCGGCGACGGCGGAGAAGGTATGGCGGGCGATGCGGGCGGCTCGGGAATAGGAAGGGGCCGGGTGCCTGCGCCAACGACCGCGTGGGTGCAAGGCATGCCAGGATCGTGCATCTCACGACAATACTGACACAAAAGTCAGTGGCGAAATGCGCTGGATTCTGATCTACGTTGGTTGCCGCCGTGCGGCATAAACGAGACGGGGGCTGAGCCGGCGTTTTGCGGAGGCCCGATCATGGATTGGCTGACCCACAACCCGATCGCTGATATTCATGGACCACCGTTTCTCCTGATCTATGGCGCGATCGCTCTCGCCATCATCACCGCGGCATATGGCATCGTCCGCTCGCGCGACAAGACCGGCTCGCGCGAGCCGCCGCCGGTGCCGAGCACGTTCGACCCGTATGAACTCGCCTATCTCCGAGGCGGCAAAAACGAGGTCATCCGTACAGCCCTTTATGCCCTCCACCAGCTCGGTTTGATCGAAGTCATCCCTTCAAAATCGGTAACAGCGCTCCGGCCTGTCGCCGGCGCCGGTGTCCACGGCGCGCGGGAGCTCACCGTGCTGGAACAATGCGTCCTCAGGTCGATCAATTCTCCGGTTGCGGCATCGCATCTGTTCCAAAGCAAACGGCTGGGAGGCGCGGTAGAGAGGCTCTGCGAGCCGTTTCGAACCAAACTGGAATCGGAAGAACTGCTCCGCTCCGACAACGTCAGACAATCGGCGTTGCTGGTCCCGTTCCTGGCGAGCGCCGTTCTTGTCGCTCTCTCCCTGTACCGGATCCTGCTTGCGGTGAATGACGGGTTGCCTTTCGGATTCCTAGTTATTTTGACGATCGTCTCGCTCATCCTGGTGTGGATAGTGGTCGCGCCTGTTGCCAGAGCGCGCATTAGCGACCGCGGGCGGGCCTATCTCAATCGGCTCCGGGTTGCGTACGCCGAGATGCGGCCTGCTGCACCTCGGACCGAGCACTCGCCGCAACCTGATCTGGCGTCGGTGGGGCTGGTCGGTCTGTTCGGTCTCGGGATTCTGAGCGAGACGCCTGACGCAGCATTTGCCAGCACCTTTGCTAAAAGAGCATACGGGAGCGGTAGCGGGTGCGGTAGCGCAACAGGAGGCTGCGGCGGCGGCCACGGCCACGGCGGCGGCCACGGCTGCGGCGGTGGCCATGGTGGCGGCCACGGCTGCGGCGGCGGAAGCGGGGGCTCATGCGGGGGCGGTGGTGGCGGCTGCGGCGGCTCCAGTGGGTGAGACGCGCATGGCGAGCTTCGCCACCGAGATGACCGTTCTTGGGGTCGGGCTCGCATTCCGTCCGTCATTTCGGGCCGATCTGTTCCGCCAGCGCGCTCAAGTCGATTTCCTTGAGATAACGGCCGACCACTATTTCAACGCGCCGCCGGAGAAGCTCGACGAACTCGACCTGCTGGCCGCCCATTTCCCGTTGATCCCACACGGGCTTGATCTATCCCTCGGCAGCGCCGAGGGCATCGATCCGGCGTATCTCGACCAGTTTGCGACTCTGATTAAGCGGATTTCGCCGCCCTGGTGGAGCGAGCATCTCGCCTTCACCCGGGCCGGCGGCGTATCGATCGGACATCTCGCCGCCCTTCCATGCAGCCATGAAGCCCTCGATGCCGTCGTGCGCAACGTCGAGGCGGTCCGCCGCGCGATCGACATCCCGTTGATTCTCGAGAACGTCACTGCGACCGTGCGGGTACCCGGCGGCGAGATGGACGAGGCGGCGTTCCTGACCGAGGTCCTGCGGCGAACCTGCTGCGGCTGGCTCTGCGATGTGACCAACCTTTATACGAATGCGGTCAACCGCGGAGCTGACCTTGACCGCGAACTGGACCGCTGGCCGTGGGACAGGGTCGTGCAAATGCACTTCGCCGGGGGACACTGGCGCGACGGCATCTTGATCGACAGCCATGCTTATTCAACATCCCCTGAGGTTTGGCGCCTGCTTGATGAGGCGGTGGCGCGGTCGTCCGTGAAGGGCATCATCCTCGAACGGGACGAAAACCTGCCTCCGTTCGGCGACCTCGTGGATGAACTCGCCCGAGCCCGCGCGATCGGGAGCCGGTACGGACGATGGCACTAGCCGACGTCCAGGCGATTTTGGCGCGCCTGTTCACCGACGCCGCGTTTCGCGCCTCCTTCTTCTGCGATCCAGTTGCCCTTGGCCGCGCCCTCGGGCTCGAAGCCGCCGAAGCGAGCGCGCTTGCGGCGCTGTCCCGCGATGAGGTCGAGCAGTTCGCTGCGATCATCCGGCGCAAACGGGCCGATGATGTGCGCAAGGTGCTGCCGTTGACCGCGCGCGGACTTGGCGGCGCGTTTGACCGCCACGTCCTTGCGACGATTGTTGGCGCAGTCCGCCCCGGACGCCATCGCGACGACGCCGGCGCCCTCGTCGACCGCCTTAGCCGGCTCGCGCGATCAAATCAATTGGAGCCGCCCTGGACGGCCGATCTCGCACGCTACGAGGTGACCTTCGGCGAAGCCCTGCACCGCTCCGCCTGCCTCCTGGTTCGTCGTTTCCGCTTCCCGGTCGCCCGGCTGGCGGCAGCAATCCACTGTGACGCGCCAACAGGTGTCATCAAGCCGCGCATGACGATCGGCATCTGGCTGAGAGTGCCGGGCCGGCGTGGAATCTTCCATCGCATCTGGGAGTGTTCCGTTTTCCAGGCCTGATTCACAATCAACGTTTGATTCGAACTGTTGTCATTGGTTGATCCCACCGCTGAAGACCAATAAGACTGCCGAAGCTCCCAGGTACGCTTTACGACCCGGTCAAACCGATGAAGCCTTTCGATCTGCCGCCCCGCCCGCGCATCCTGGTGGTGGCCCTGCGCCGGCTCGGGGACGTGCTGTTTGCGACGTCCCTGATCGCAAGCTTGCGATGCGCTTTCCGGCAGGCCGTGATCGACGTGCTGGTGTTTGAAGACACCGCCGGGATTCTCGCCGGCAATCCCGACATCGACCGGATCGTGACGATGCCGTCGCGCCCAGGCGTTTGGCAGGGCCTGGTGCTCGCGCTGAGGCTCGCCAAGCGCTATCATCTGGCTGTGTCGACCCAGAGCGGTGATCGGCCGACCATGTTCGCGCTCATTGCCGGGCGACGCCATGTCGGGCCGATCGATGGCGGCGGCCGGGGCGTTCTGCGACGCCTGGCACTGTCTCGCAGCATCGCGCCGCAACCTGGATTGCACCGCCTGGAAGACATGCTGCGCCTCGCGGATGCGCTCGGCATCCCCCGGGTTGAGCGTCTCGTCTGCCCGGGCGGCGTTTCGCTTGTGGATTCTGCCTCGACCGCCGCGCGGGAGCCGGACGTCGGCCAACAACCCTACGCCGTGATCCATGCGGCGCCGATGTTTCAATACAAGCGCTGGACTAAGGAAGGATGGCGGGAGTTGGCCGCGCACCTTCGCGCCCGTGGCCTCAAGGTGGTGGCGACGGGGGGACCCGCCGCAGCGGAACGGGCCTATCTCGACGCGGTATGGGGTGCTCTCCCGGACGTGGAGCGCCGCGACGGGCAGCTGTCGTGGCCGCAGCTTGCCGCAGTGCTGGCCCGCGCCCGGCTCTTCGTCGGCCCGGATACCTCGGTCACTCACCTTGCCGCGGCAACCGGATGCCCCACCGTCGCGCTGTTCGGACCGACCGATCCGCGGCTCTGGGGGCCGGTACCGGCCGGGGGGCTCGCTCCCATGTGGGAAGCAGCCGAGACGATCCAGCGCCGCAAAAATGTCTGGCTGGTGCAGCATCCATTGCCCTGTCTTCCATGCCAGAAAGAGGGGTGCGAACGGCATGTCGGGAGCTTCAGCAGGTGCCTCGACGAATTGCAGCCCGCGCAGGTGCTACACGCCGTCGAGGCGGCGCTGGCGTCTATGTCCGCCACCGCACGTACCGGGCTGACGACCGGAGGTAGCGCCGCCAGTTGAATACCGCTATTGACGATGAATACCCGCCATTGCTGATTCGTAGAGTCGAGGGCCATTGTCGCTCATGTTCCGCAGCTTCACGCCACGCATGACCCTGATTCTCGTCCACGATCTCGTGGCGGCGGTCGTGGCGGTCGTGGCGGCGTTCTATCTGCGTTTTGAAGCACAGGGCCTCGCGGAACGCTGGAACCTGCTTTTGCTGCTGTTGCCGGGCTTCGTTCTCTACGCGGCCGTCGTTTATGCGATTTTCGGGCTGTTCAAGAACAAATGGCGCTTTACGTCCCTTCCCGACGTGATGGGCATCGTCAAGGTTGCGACCGTCCTGGCGCTCACTTTACTCGCCGTCGACTACGTTCTGCTGGCGCCAAACGTCTACGGCAGGTTTTTCTTCGGCAAGCTGACGATCATACTGTACTGGTTTCTCCAGATTTTCTTTCTGGCCGGGTTGCGGGTCGTCTACCGCTACTTCCGCTATACGCGCACCCTTCAGCACGGCCGGCAGGACGGCTTTGCGCCGACACTCGTGCTGGGCCCGGCGGCTGACGCCGAAGTGCTGCTACGCGGCATCGAAAGCGGGGCTGTCAAGAAGGTTCAAGTCGTCGGCATACTGTCGCCGTCGCGCGCGGATCGCAGTCAATCGATCCGCGGCATCCCGGTCCTGGGCGATTTCGGCGACCTGGAGCGGGTCGTGCAGGGGCTCGCCAGTCGCGGCACCGTGGTGGCCCGCCTGGTGATGACCCCGTCGGCGCTGGCGCCGGAGATGAAGCCCGAATCCATCCTCACCCGGGCGCGCCGCCTCGGCCTGACGCCGAGCCGGATGCCCGGGCTGGAGGGAGGCGGCGAGGCGCTGCGGCTCGCCCCGATCCAGGTCGAAGACCTGCTGCTGCGGCCGAGCGCCAAGATCGATTATCGCCGCCTCGAAGGCTTCGTGCGCGGCAAAGCCGCCGTGGTGACCGGCGGCGGCGGCTCCATCGGGGCCGAAATCTGCGACCGGCTCG
>WNFT01006147.1_pt1 | contig 12966 bp, 13 predicted proteins | sample 5400191 | NCBI WGS metagenome assembly WNFT01 (sample SAMN13153359, study PRJNA577476) | soil metagenome | isolation source: 80 cm saprolite under Madrone tree | place: USA:California | collected 2016-06-14
GGATCACCGTTCTCTCGCCATGCAAAAAAAGGGACTGCTCCGGCGACAGGTGCCATTGTTCGCCAAAGCGCTCGTCGCAGTAGCGTGCGCAGAATTCCCAAAACGACGCATGCCATGGGGTGCTCTCGCCGGCCTCTGTGTCGGGGCTTGAAGAGATCAGCCAACCCTTCATGACTTCTTGCAGGAAGCCGTTCTCCATCAGGCGTTCGCGGTGAACCCGGCTCAGGTCGTCGGAACGGAACACACGTTGGTTGCCTTGCTGGAGTGCCTCGAGCACGTCGAGGGATTCAGCCAGTTTCTCGTTTGGCGAGGGCATGAGGCCTCCCATCCTTAACGGGTCATTACAAGTTTATTGTGGCACGTAAATACAAGTATATGGTGCTGCATGATTACAAGTCAATTGCGCCGTGTAAATACAAGTATATTACGCTGTGTAACTACAAGTTCATTGTGCCGTACAGGTGCAAGTCTATAATGCTTCATACGTATCTAAGTCTATTGTTTTTAGTTAGTTGTTGGCGCTTTATCTCTTCGCTTCCTTTAAGTCGATTGTTCAAAACCGACGGGGCACAACTAACTCATCTTCCGCAGCTTTGCAGCGTGTAAAGATTTTTTGAACACATTCCTTCCGTAGTTTGGGCCTCGGGATTCCGTAACATTCTTGTTTGCAGCGTAACCTGATTGTTGTGTGCGAAGTGATGCGTTTGAACGCGCGTGTAGTGAAGACCAACCCTATTGCAAACACTGTGGCGATTCGTAGGATCGAGTCATGTACCTGCGTCGCTGCTATCGGCAAAAGGATGGCAAGCGCCATGGTTATTGGGCTCTGGTCGAGAGTTATCGTACCTCGCGCGGTCCACGTCAACGCGTAGTGGCCTATCTCGGTGAGATGGATGCGGCGGGACGACTCGGGCTTCACCAACAAGCCGCGGGACCGGCAGCCGTCGCTCAGCGCCGTCTGTTCGGAGATGTCGAGCCACAGTGGGTGGAAGTCGATCTGAAGCGCATCGCCGTGGAACGGAAGCGGGCGTTCGGGGGTCCCTGGTTGGGTCTGCAGTTGTGCCGGCGCGTGGGGCTCGTGGATTTTATCGAACGCACGCTCGCAACCGGCAAGGAAGAAATTCCCTGGCCGCTGATGGCCCAGATTTTGATTCTGGCGCGGCTCTGTAATCCCTCCAGCGAGCTGCATATCGCCGAGCACTTCTATGAATCGAGTGCTTTAAGCGATCTCCTCGGTGTAGCTGCCGAAAAAGTGAACGAGGACCGTCTCTATCGAGCCTTGGACCAACTCTTGCCGCACAAGGAAGCACTCGAAAAACATCTGAAGAATCGACTGGGGGAACTGTTCGAACTCGATTACGACCTCTTGTTGTATGACGTCACCAGCACATACTTCGAAGGAGAAGCGAAGCAGATCCCCTTGGCCCAGCGGGGTTATTCGCGCGATCACCGCCCGGACTGTAAGCAGGTGAACATTGCGCTGGTGGTGAGCCGCGAAGGAATACCGCTCGGCTACCAACTGTTTGCCGGGAACCGCAACGACGTGACCACACTGGAAGAGATCGTGGACCGCATCGAACGGCTGTATGGGAAAGCGAACCGCATCTGGGTGATGGATCGCGGCATGATCAGCGAGGAGAACGTGCGGTATTTGAAGGAAGCCGGGCGGCGTTACATCGTGGGGACGCCCAAGGGCATGCTGAAACGATTCGAGCGTGAGTTGCTAGCCCAGGACTGGCATCAGGTGCACATCGGTCTCGAGGTACGGTTCTGCCCAGCCCCTGGCGGCGAAGAACTCTTTGTTCTCTGCCGGAGTGCCCAGAGGAAAGAGAAAGAACAGGCCATACATGAGCGCTTCGAGAAACGCATCGAGGTGGGACTGGAGAAAATCGCCGTCAGTTGCCGGAAGCGGAAGCAAGAGCCGGTCGTGGTCGCCCAACGTGTTGGGCGGCTGCTGGGTCAGAACTCCCGGGCGGCCGGAGCCTTCCAGGTCCAGCTCGTACCCGATGCCAACGGACTGGCGAAGTTCAGCTGGAAGAAAGTCGACCGCTGGCGACAGTGGGCACGGTTGAGCGAGGGCTGCTACCTGCTGCGCAGCAATGTGATGGAGTGGAGTCCGGAGGAACTCTGGCGCGTATACATTCAGCTGACCGAGGCCGAGGCCGCATTTCACATTCAGAAATCCGATCTACAACTTCGACCGATCTGGCACAAAAAACTGATGCGGGTCGAGGCGCACATCCTGGTGTGTTTCCTAGCCTACGTGTTGTGGAAGACCCTGGCGCAACTCTGTCAGCGCGCCGGGTTGGGGAATGAACCGCGAAAGGTGTTTCAGGAACTGGCGGAGGTGACGTTGGTCGACGTTCTCCTGCCGACACGAAGCGGAGTGACGATTCGCAAGCGCTGCGTCAGTCGCCCTACTGAGCACCAGGCGATCCTGCTCCAGCGCCTCGGTCTGCAACTGCCGAGCTCGCTGGAAGCGGCCCGGATGTAGTGAAGACTAACGCATGTCCGTCATGAAAATAAACGACTTATTCACGCAACTGCGGAAGATGAGTTCTTTTCCGAACGAACTTTCCAAACTCTTCCCGCCAGCGGTCACAGACTCCGCGGAATTCGACCTTCATCAAGTTTCTGCTACTCTGTGGAACCATGCCGCCGAAACTAACGTGCGCCATTAAGGGAGTTCTCTTCGACTGGGACGGCACGCTCGTCAATTCCTACCACGCCGATGCCTCCGCGTACTTGGCTATGTTCAAGGAGATGGGCATCGCCTGGGGACTCGAGGAGCTTGAGGACAATTACTCGCCGAATTGGTATCAGGTTTACCGCGCCGCGGGATTGCCGCGGAAGCGCTGGGACGATGCGGACCGCGCATGGCGCGCGCACTATGCAAAGCATCGGCCTAAGCTGATGGCCGGCGCGCGCCGGGTCCTCGCAAGACTGCGCAACGCTCATCATCTTGGCCTGGTCACCAGCGGCGATCGCGATCGTGTTACGCGTCAATTGCGCGAGTTTCGTTTGACAACGCTATTCGCGGCGCGCGTTTGTAGTGGGGACACCCTGCGCAAGAAGCCGCATCCGGAGCCGCTGCGCCTGGCGCTGCGACAGATGCAGCTGCACCCTTCTGCGTGCGTCTACGTCGGCGACGCGCCGCAGGACGTGGAGATGGCTCGGCGCGCCGGCGTCCGCGCGATTGGCGTGCTCGGCCCCTTCCCAACGGAGAAGCGTCTGCGCGCGTCGCGTCCGGAGTTTCTGATTGGTTCGATCGAGGAATTGCCGGATTTTCTGAAGAGATCTTTCCAATGATGGACGAGCTCTCTTAGAGGACGTGCTTATGGTTTCGCAGCCGTCGTGGGAGCCGTCGATGCAGGTGCTTGCGGCGCGCTGGCCAGGGGCTTGAAGTCCGTCCATTTAATGACCAGCCGAACGGGGATTTCCAGCCCCCCCTTCAAGTTCAGCGTGCCATCCGAACGCGAGTAGTTCGGGAACCAGTATTTTCCGTCGACATTCTCGCGATAGGTCTCGAAGAGGCTGAAGGGCAGATCCGCGACCGCGTGCATGTCGCCCTGATCGGTAACCCATTTCCCGTAGGTTTTCACGACTTCCAAATATTTCGTATCCACCCACACGATGCCGTCGAAGTAGGCTTTGATCCGTTCAACCACTCTTGGCTTGGCTTGAAAAATGTAACAATCGATTTCATCCACCTGTTCTTTGCCCAGGTATTTCAGGTCGTATTTCGCAAGCTGGCTGGAAGTCAGCGGAAACGCGGGAATGCGCTGCAGCCCTTCGAGATCTTCCGACCGGAGAAAGAGATGCTGGAGCGTCGAGCGCGGCCTCTCGACCACCTTCTCGAATAGCTTACCGTCCGCATCGCGGCCCGGTTGCGTCACCAGCACAAATTCGCCCGAAGGTTGCCCGTCCGGCCCGAACTCCTGGATTCGTATCGTTTTCCGGTACGTATAACGTGTGCGCGAGACGATGTATTCGTCCTCTTTTGCGGAAAAGTGTTTGATGATTTCCGATTCGGGGAGTGACGGCGGCGCTTCCGGCTCGGATACATTTCCGACACGATTAACGTGATGCTCCGGCGGCGGCGCGATCGGTCCCTGCGGAGCGTCCTGCGCGTGCAGCGATGCCCCATGCATCGCGGCCAAAGCGAGAAGAACAATGGCACGCAAAAGGAATGACAGGTGCTTGTAGCACGGCAGAAATCTGGCCTGGCTCATATAAGACTTGGATGCGGTCAATTCGCCTCGCGGCAGCCTCATGCTCAGCGTCGAAGCAAGAGTTTAGCGCACTCCGCCGACGCAACCCTAGCAGCCGGAGCGGTCAGCGCACCCCAGGGAAGAATTTCTGGCTCTCTGCTACAATTTCGACGATTCGTGAGCGACGCGAAACTAGCCAAACGGTATTTCGTCTCGGGGATGGTCCAGGGCGTGGGCTATCGTTACTTCACCCAAGACGTTGCGGAAAAGCTGCATGTGAGCGGCTTTGTCAGAAATCTGCGGGATGGCCGCGTTGAAGTGCTCGTCATAGGCACTCCGCAGCAGCATGCCGAATTCCGGGCGATGTTGGAGCGCGGGCCCCGCTTCTCGAGTGTCAGCGAAGTCCATGAAGAGTCGGCAACTCCGGATCCGCAGTACGAAGGCGGATTCGTCATCAATCCAAGCGCTTGAACGGAACGAACCAGAGACCCAGGGAAAAGGGGAGACGTTCGAATGAACGATTTGAAGAAGCTGATCCGCGAAGTGCCGGATTACCCGAAACCGGGCATTCTTTTTTACGACCTGACCACGCTGCTGAAGGACAAGCAGGGTTTTCACACCTTGATTGACCGGCTCTGCGGGCACTATAACGGTCACGCGATTGACATCGTGGCGGGAATCGAAGCGCGCGGCTTCATTTTTGCTCCTGCTTTGGCGTACCGGCTTGGCGCAGGTTTTGTTCCGGTTCGAAAGCCGAAAAAGCTCCCTGCCAAGACCGTCAGCGTCTCCTATGCCCTCGAATACGCCACGGACACGCTCGAAATCCACGAAGACGCCGTCAGGCCCGGCCAGCGCGTAATCATTTGTGACGACCTGCTCGCCACCGGTGGCACCGCCGCGGCCACTGCCAAACTCATTCAGCAACTGGGCGGTACGGTGGAAGGTGCCGCCTTCGCCGTCGAACTCACTTTCCTCAACGGCCGCCGCAAACTCAACGGCGTCGATGTCTTCTCCCTGATCCAGTATGACAAATAGGTTTGTGTCGGCGGGGAAGGTTCCTATTTCGTTCGTGTTCGCGAATTTCTTTGGCGAAGAGCTTCGAAGAGCACCACACCGGCCGCGACGGAAACGTTTAGGGATTTCACTGGGCCGGTGGTCGGCAGCGAAACAACGAAATCGCACCGCTTGCGCGTTAGCTCGTGCAAGCCTTGCCCCTCGCTGCCAAGCACAATCCCGACCGGCGAAGTGTAGTCCACTTCCGTGTAATTCTTTTCCCCCTGCTCATCCAGCCCCACCAGCCAATAGCCCGCTTCCTTCAACTCTTCCATCGTTCGCACAAGATTCGTTACTTTCGCGACCGGCAGATGCGCCAGCGCTCCCGCCGAAGCTCGCGCAACCGTATCCGTGAGTCCCGCCGCGCGCCGTTCAGGAATCACCACGCCATGCGCCCCCGCAGCCAGCGCCGTTCGAATGATCGCCCCCAGATTGTGCGGATCTTCGACTCCGTCCAGCAGCACGATCAACCCCAACTGTCCGTGGCCAGCATTGGCATGCGCCAGAATGTCTTCCAGAGTCGCCGCCGCGCGCGCCGCCGCTAACGCCACCACTCCCTGGTGATCTTTCGAATTGGCAAGCCGGTCCAGTTGCCCGCGGTCCTCAAACCGTACCGGAACCCCCTGCTTGCGCGCCAGTTGCACGATTTCTTCGACCCGCGTATCTTGCCGCCCCTTCGCAATCGCAATGCGATCGATGGGCCGCCGCGCCTCCAGCGCCTCCTTAACCGCATGTATGCCAGTCAGCCTGTCCATGAAGCAGAGAGTCTACCGTTGCTCCCTCGCAGTTGAAAGCAGTTGTAGTAGGTAGGACAGGCATTCCTGCCTGTCTCTTCACAAACTTCAGCTCATCCAAAGGAATTCTTGCCTGTCCTCCGTGCACTAAGGCATCCCAGCGCGCTCCTTCTTTTTTCTTGGTAGTGGCGCAGCTTGCTGCGCCCTTTTCGACAACAGTCTTAATCCAGCGCCGAACAAAATTCCACAATTCTCTCGCGAGCAGATTTTACCGGCACCGCAAACGAAAGCGCAGCCGCCTCATCGAGCAGCAGAATCACGCGGTCGAGTTCGCCTTCCCCGGCGCGCCCCGCCAGCGCCAGGCGAATCGGATGAAACAGCTCTCGCCCGCGCAATTCCATCTCGTCCTTCAATGCGGCGACAATCTCCTTGAATCTTTCCGACGTCAACTCCCCTCCCTCAAGTAGCAGCAGCGCCACCCGACGCAGCACGCCCCGCGCCGCGTACCGCGAAAGCACCACATGGCTTTCGACTCTGGCAATAATCGCGCGCGCATCGTACTGAAAAATCAGTCCAAGCAGATCCGCCAGTGCAGCGCGATCGGCGGCATGCCCTCCAAGCATCGAAGCGGCGCGTTCGCACCAAGCCTGTTGCCCTGGCGAAGGCTCCGCAGTCACCCACCTGCGCTCACGCAGAACGGCGAGAACATCGTTTGCTGTGAATGGATTTACCGTAGCAATCGGCCCTCATAATTGATCACTAGGGAGCATCACAGGATTGTAGCGGACCGTCGTCCGCCGGTGTTATCGTGGCGGGTCTTCAGACCCGTTCTTTCATTCTCTTTTTCGAAGCGCACCGTGCTTACCGTAGGCTTCGAAATGTTTTGGCCCAAGCAAGCACACTCCTGGAATTCAGCGCGAAGTGATCGTAGCAACCACATGCGCCGCGATGGCTTCCCCTCGCCCAATTGCATCGACGCCCTCGTTGGTCTTCGCCTTGAGATGAATCTTCTCCGCACCGACGCCCAACGCCTTCGCCAGCGCCTCGCGCATCTTCGGAAAATGCGGCCCCAGCTTCGGCTTTTCCGTAATGACTACGGCATCGACGTGCTCGATCACAAACTGCTTCTCATCCAACAATTTCTTCGCGTGTTCCAGGAAGAGCATGCTGTTCGCACCCTTCCACTTCGGATCGGTGTCCGGAAAATGCGTCCCGATGTCGCCCAGCCCCGCCGCACCCAGCAACGCATCGCAAAGCGCATGCGCCAGCACATCCCCGTCCGAATGCCCTACCGGGCCTTTATCAAACGGCAGCTCAATCCCGCCTACGATGAGCGGCCGCCCTTGCTCTAGACGATGCAGATCGTAGCCGATGCCAGTTCGCGCAGTTGCCGCAGGCAATACCAGGGCTCGCTTCGCGTTACCTTTCATCTGCCACATCAAGAAAAGACAGAACCCCACGAGAAGAATTAATGGAGCAGCATTCAACAGAATCAAAGTCCAGTCCGCGCTGCGGGCCTCTTTTACTTTGATTGAAACGCCTTTCTCGCGAAGTTGCCCCATGAGGGCAGGAACCACTTCCTTAGGAACCGTCAAGTGAAAGCTTCGGTCCGCAGGGCGTATGTATTCTCCCGTCAGCTCGTAGCTGTTGGGTGAGGGATACAGCGTTACTTCTTTTATGTCGCCGGCATCCACCCTGGCCATGAACTCGCTGTAGCTGGGCTCGTCTCCCCGTGCCGCATTTCCATTGGCGGAAACCAGCTTCCACAGCATGATCCCCAGAAATACGATGGAAATCCAAAACAGGATCGTCTTTGCAGTGGAACTTGAGTTCATGCTCAAGCTTTCTGCCGCTGGCGTTCCAAATAGAAGCGCGCCAATTCCATGTCCGCCGGCTTGGTGATTTTCATGTTCCGCTCCGAGCCCAGCACGACATGTACATCATGTCCCATGCGTTCGACGAGTCCCGCTTCATCCGACGCATTTACTCCATCAGTCTCGGCACGCGCAAACGCTTCTTTCAAAAGCTTTGTCGAAAACGCTTGCGGCGTCTGCGCCAGCACCACGCGCTCGCGCGGCACTGTGCCCGTAATTAGCGCCACATCCTCCGGCAAGCTTGCCCGCTTCACTTCTTTGACCGTGTCCATCGCCGGAATTCCCAATATCGCAGCCTCGCACCGCCGCGCTTCTTCAATCACTCGCGCAACCTGTTCCGGCGTCACGAACGGCCGCACCGCGTCATGCACCAGCACGATTTCCGTCCCGTTCGCCACCTCGCGCAGCGCCGCTGCCACCGAGTCCTGCCGCGAATCGCCGCCCTTCACGACGCGCACGGTCTGCTTGAATTTTTCCTGCTTGATCCGTGTCTCCAGGCGCGCCACTTCATCCGCCCGCGTCGCCACAATGATGTCCGTAACCTGCGGACACGCCGCGATCCGCCGCAAGCTCAGGATCACGATCGGTGTTCCGTCCAGCTCCAGGAACTGCTTGGGCGTTTCCGCGCCCATGCGTGTTCCCATCCCGGCCGCGGGAAGAATGGCAGCAATTCGGCTCATGTTTGGAGCGATTCCGCCCGGACGCTTCAGGGCGTGGACTCGCAAACTTCAGAGTGTACCTCAAGCAAGGCGTGGGGTGAAATCAGTGGCTCTTAGCTCTTTGGCGCGGTATCGGCTAACCGGCGTCGGGTTCAGGTAAGACGGCGCGAGCCTGGCGCTCCAGCGTGCCTTGCTCCTGCAGACGAGTCGGCGGCGGCGCTCGGTTCCCCGTCTCGGAACGCACCACGCCAGGGCTCTCTCCCCGGCCTGCGCCGGCAGCATGTCGCAACGCAGGAGCCGCCTGCTCCGCGCGCTCTTCCAATCGGCCAAAAATCATCTTCCCGGCGGTCGTCTGGTGCACCGACGTGACAATGATGTCGACGCACTTGTTGATCAACCGCCGCGCGCCATCCACCACCACCATCGTGCCGTCATCCAGGTAAGCCACGCCCTGATTCGCTTCCTTGCCTTCACGCAGAATCAAAACTCGCATCGGCTCACCCGGCAGCACCGCAGGCTTCAATGCCTGCGCCAGTTGGTTGACGTTAAGCACTGAAAATCCTTGCACCGTGGCCACTTTGTTCAGGTTGAAGTCGTTAGTAACAATTTTTGCGCCGGTGCGGTGCGCCAGTTCGACCAGTTTGTGATCCACGTCCCCGCCCTGAAGCGTATCCTCTTCCAGAATCCGCACTTCCACCTGCGGCATCTTCTGAATCCTTTGTAACACTTCCAGCCCGCGCCGTCCGCGCTGCCTCTTCAGCGAGTCCGACGAATCCGCCACCATTTGCAATTCGCGCAGCACAAATTGCGGCACTCCGAGCACGCCTTCCATAAACTGCGCATCGCAGATATCGGCAATCCTTCCGTCAATCAACACGCTGGTATCCAGAAGTTTCATGGATTCCCCCGGAACAGCCTTCTTTCCAAAGAACCCATCCAGCGCATCCACTCGCAGTTCTCCGCCACGCCCCGAACCCAGCACCAGTCCCAGATAGCCAAAAGCGAAGAGTGCTGCAAATTCGAGAAAGGACTTGGTCGCCTCGGGCTCATCCGTGCGCGAAATCACCAGGCTTACAAGAAGCGCTGCGAATACCCCGAGAACCGCGCCAAACGCGCCGCCCAGCAGCCCGCCCAACGCCGCCCAGCGCAATCGCAATTCCGCGAACAGAACCGCCAGCCCAATCAGAATCCCCACGCTGGCAGCCTGCCATCCTCGCAGTTCGAACGGCTTCAGGGTGTAACTCACAGCCCCTGTACACGCCAGGAGGAACGCCCGTACCGCCCAGAAATCCCAGCCCCGGCGTGACCCCCATGCAGGACGTACGCGCACGCCAATTTCCTCGCCTTGAGGTGAGATTTTCAATTCCGGAGAATGCGTACGCCGCTGCGCTTCTGAACCTATCCGGCTCATACGACCTCACAGTTTGGATCTTTCACTGCAAAATCAGTACAGCCAGCCCGCAGGAGCGGAGCAAGTAGGAGTAGGCCGATGCGGGATGTGCAACACTTTTTTTGCGTTGCCGTGGTTTATATACTCTCTCAATACTGTGGCGTCAAGCGAGTTTCCATTCAGCGTCGTGGATATTCAGGTGAAACCAGTAACACTTTCCCATTATGGGAAATACAGCCGTGGGACACGCTGGCTTACCGCGCATAGCAGGTCTGAAGTCACTGTCCCAATGCTGCGCGCCACCAGATTTGCTGGCAGCGACCGGGTGCCGTCCGTCCCATGGATGGTCGCCACGTCGCCGATTTCCGCGCCCTCGATCTCCGTCACATCGATCATGGTCACGTCCATAGAGATAATGCCTACAATCGGCGCGAGTTTCCCGCGGAGCAGCACGTCCCCGCGATTTCCTAGCGAGCGGTGGATTCCGTCTCCGTACCCCGCTGCCAGAACACCGATGCGAGACGGCCGTTTGGCCACAAACGTTGCGTTGTAACCGACTCCGGCGCCCGCGGGCACCGTGCGAATGCTGATGATCCGCGCGCGAAGGCTCATCACCGGCTTCAGCGGCAAACGCGCCTCGGCTTCTTCGCGTTTCTCCGGGGGATCGTAACCTGGATGGTAGCCATACAGAATCGCTCCCGGCCGCACCATGTCCGCCCACGTTTCCGGCCGCGTCACGATCGCCGCGCTGTTCGCCAGATGCACAAGCCCCGGATCAATCCCCAGCGCGCGCAGTCGCTCAAGCGCCGCGTAGAATCGCTCTTCTTGTTCGCGCGTCTGCTGTCCAACTGCGGTATTCGTAAACACTTCCGACGAGGCAAAGTGTGAAAAAATGCCGGTTAGCTGCAGGTGCTTGCACTTCCCCAATTGCCGCGCAAAGCAATCCATGTCCGTGGAAGAAACGCCCAGGCGGTTCATTCCCGTATCAATCTTCAGGTGGAATGGCACGCGCTTCTTGCCGCCGCGGCGCGCCGCTGCCCGGTTCAGTAATTCCAGTTGTTCGCACCGATGAATCACCGCCGTCAAGTCGTGCTCCACCAGCCGCGATTCTTCTCCCGGGACGAAGCTCGTCAGCACCAGGATCGGCTTTCGGACACCGCCCTTCCGGACCGCGATGCCCTCGTCCGTGCACGTAACGCCAAACCAGTCCGACCCGGCTTTCTCCAGCGCTTTGGCCACTTCCGGGCCGCCGTGCCCGTACCCATTTCCCTTGACGATGGAGAGAATCTTGCGTGGCGATTTGCGCTTTTCGTGCCGCGGATTGACGTACTTGCGAATCGCTTCCAGATTATCTGCCAGCGCGCCAAGCGAAACTTCCGCCCATACCGGGCGTCGCACTTCTTTGCGGGGACTTTTCCGTGTGCCTGCCATGTGCCTTCCGAAAAATTTAGTTTACGACATCCGCGCGGCTTAGGCCCGCCGCCAGCCACTTTGGCTGCCGCGTGAATGACAACCCCCTTGCTCAGCAAACGGGTGGCCTTTCGCGCTCGCCTCTCACGAGCTCGGCTCGGAGGTTTTTCCCGGGAGATTTTCCTGCTCTTTCCGTATGGGCTCTACTTCCGCTATTTCTCTCGCACTTTTTCTTGCCGCTTTTCACTCTCTTGCAGTAAACTAATTGCGTAGAGAACTACATATCAACTGCGGGAGCTTGCTCCCGCTTTTTCTTTTTGCCCGCCGCTTCATCCCGTGCTCGTCCAAAACAACCAAAATCGCGTCCTTTAAAATCAATACCTTAACTTACGAATTGCAAATTTTGTAAGTCCTTTGTTTTGACATTCATGCAAAATGGCGGGGGGGGTAGTGCCTTTCGCCAACGCACTGCGTCACTGCCAGAATTCTAAGCGCCCTGGCACAAACTGTGGGCAAACCGCCGCACTGCGGAATCCATTACATGTCGTCGGGGGCAAACTGCGAGAACGCGTCTGGCGCCGCTTCTTCAAACCGCGTGAACCGGCTCCGAAACACGAACTTCACCATGTCGGTCGGGCCATTTCGCTGTTTCGCGATTCGCAGCTCCGTTTCTTCCCTTTCTTCGGGCGTCGCTCCTGCCTTGAAGAAATGCGGCCGGTAGATGAACATCACCACGTCGGCGTCCTGTTCGATGGCGCCGGACTCGCGCAAATCCGAGAGCTGCGGCCCCCGTTCGTCGCGCTCCGGCGCGCGCGTAAGCTGGCTGAGCACCAGCACCGGAACCTGCAGCTCCTTCGCCAGTCCCTTCAGCGCTCGCGAGATGCTGGACACTTCTTCCTGCCGATTTCCAAAGCGTCCCCGCGCGGTGATGAGCTGGAGGTAGTCCACCACGAGCATGGACAGCCCTTTGTCGCGCTTCAGCCGCCGCGCCTTGGCCCCGATTTCCAGCACGCTGATCGACCCCGCGTCATCGATCCACAGCGGTGCGGACGAAATCGTTCCCAGCGATTCCGTCATCCGGCGCCAGTCTTCCTTGCTCAAGTGCCCGGTGCGGAATTTGTGCGCGTCGATCTGCGCTACGGACGCCACCAGCCGTTGCAGCAGCGATTCCTTGGACATTTCCAGGCTGAACATGGCCACCGGGTGCCCGCCGCGAATCGCGATGTTTTCCATCAGGTTCAGCGCCAGCGCCGTTTTCCCCTGCGAAGGCCGCGCCGCCAGAATCAATAGTTCCGAAGGCTGCAGGCCGGACGTGAGCTTGTCCAGCTCGACGTAGCCCGTGGGGATTCCCGTGATGCTCTTGCCTTCACGGAAGATTCTTTCCAGCCGCTCGAAATTGTCGCGGACGATGTCCTTGATCGGAAGCAGCCCCGCGCGCACGCGCTCTTCCGCTAGCGCAAAAATCGAAGACTCCGCGTTATCCAGAATCGCGTCCGCGCCGTCCTCGCCCTCGAATGCGCGCTGCTGGATATTGTGTGTGGCGTGAATCAGGTTCCGCAGGATTGCCTTTTCCTTGACGATGCGCGCGTAGTGCTCGATGTTAGTGACCTTCGGCATGCCGTCGGCCAGCGACGC
>WNFT01005006.1_pt1 | contig 12963 bp, 8 predicted proteins | sample 5400191 | NCBI WGS metagenome assembly WNFT01 (sample SAMN13153359, study PRJNA577476) | soil metagenome | isolation source: 80 cm saprolite under Madrone tree | place: USA:California | collected 2016-06-14
TGACCCGCTACCAAGGGACGCATGATTCGGCCCATCGTCCCGAATGATCTGCACTCCCGACTGATCTGCACGCGGCTGCGCCGTTCAGATCACGACGCTTACGCTCGGGGTTACCACGAGCGAATAGCGGCCGCGTTTGTGCCGCAGCCGAATCGGTGCCTGGAAGGCGCGCGACAACGTTCCCGACGTCAGCACCTTGCCCTTGAGACCGGCCACTAGAACTTCTCCTGCCTTGAGCACCAGCACATGTGAAAACGCCGGCATGATCTCTTCGACGTGATGCGTCACGAGAACGAGCGTCGGCGCGCCACGCTTGTGCGCCAACCGTTCGAGAAATTGCAAAAAATGCTCGCGTGCGACCGGATCGAGCCCGGCGCACGGCTCGTCAAGAATCAGCAGTTGCGGACGCGCCATCAGCGCCCGCCCGATCAGCACGCGCTGACGCTCGCCCTGTGACAGAAAACGCCACGGCCTATCGCGCAGCGGCGCGGCCTCGACCTGGCGCAGTATCGTGAGCGCCTGCGCACCTTCCCCGGGCGGTATTTCGCCCCACATTCCGATCATCGCATGGCGTCCGCTGATTACCGTGTCGAGCGCCGTCTCATGCCCAGCCATCATCTGCCGGATGCTCGAACTCACAATCCCGATCCGCTTGCGCAGCTCGCGCCAGTCGGTCCGTCCATAGGTCTCGCCCAACACCGCAATCTGGCCGGCCGTGGGCGCCATGTAGCCCGTCAGCGTGCTCAAAAGCGACGTCTTGCCCGAGCCGTTGGCGCCGAGGATCGCCCAATGCTGCCCACGCTCGACCATCCAGTCGATCGAACGAAGTATCAGCGCGTCGCGCTCGACTCGCAGACTCGAAATTTCGATAACTGGCGAAAGTCGTTTCGACTGTCGCGCCCGGTTAGAGCGCGGAGTGCGATGGTTGTCAGTGGCGCGCGGAGCGCGATGGTTATCAGTGGTTCGACGTCTCATTCGGATGCGCTCAAGCGCGGATACCATGCCTGGCAAGAAACGGCTCCATCGCGCGAATACATTCGCGAGGCTTTTCGACCTGAAGGAAATGCGTGGTTCCTGCAATCGGTTCGTATTCGACCGGCGCTTCGGCTGCAATCGCCTTGCCGATCAGCGCCGGCGGCGTCATCCCCTCGCCCTCGGGATCGCCGCAGATGAGCTTCACCCCGACCGGCATGTGGGCGAGCCCGGTGGCCGGTCGAAGGATCGTGGCGCAGCGTCGCCCGCGCCATCAACTCGTACGCGTCGGGCGCCCATTTCGTGAAACGTCTTTGAAATTGCCGCGCCAAGTCCATCGGATCCTTGTAGCTCGGCGTCCGCCGCGCCGCGCGCGCCGCGATATCGTCCTCGTTGGTCCGCTGGTGTTCGCGCAGCGGATGGCCGTCACGTGGGAAAAAAGGCGGGTCGAACAGCACCAGCGGATCCCACCGCTTGCCCATCCGCTGGGTATGCATCGCCGAGGTGACTGCGGAGAGCGAATGGAATATGCCGGCCGTCTGCTTGGCGCCGAACACCTCCTGTGTAAGGTGGAAAACGCGCTCGAGGTCACTGATGAACTGCCGCCAGTTATGATGTTCCAAATGATGGAGCGGGTTCTGCCCGTGGTTGCGAAAGTCGAACAGGCTCAGCTCATCGAGCGTCTTGAGCGGCGCAGGAACTTCGATACTCAATTACCTCTCCTGGCTTATGTCTCGAATGAAGCGTCAATAATTGAAGCCGCAGTAATTCACAGCATGTTAATGGGATCAATATCGATTCCCAAGCGTACGTCGTCGCGCTCTGCCAGTGGTTCAATCTCGCCGCGCATTGCGGCGAGCGCCGCGCGCAGGTCGGCAAGCGCTTGCGCTTTCACTACGACCTGCCATCGGTAACGATTCTTGATCCGCTCGATCGGCGCGGGCGCGGGCCCCAGCACTCGCATCGCCTCCGGCTTCGCAAAACGCCCCAAAAAGGCGGCCACCTTCGCCGCGAGTGCGCTCACGGATGACGTTTCCTGGCCCTCGATCCGCACCAGCGCCATCCGTGCGAACGGCGGATACATCAGCTCGCGCCGGAGATCGAGTTCGCGACGCATGAAACGCGCATAGTCCTGGTCACGCGCCGCGCGGATACTGTAGTGATGCGGCGCGTAGGTCTGGATCAACACGCGCCCCGGCCGCTCGCCGCGTCCCGCGCGGCCCGCCACTTGTGTGAGCAATTGGAAGGTGCGCTCCGCGGAGCGAAAATCAGGCATGTTGAGCGCGAGATCCGCTAAAACCACGCCGACCAGCGTCACTCCCGGCAGGTCGAAGCCCTTCGTCACCATCTGGGTTCCGACCAGCACGTCGATTTCGCCGCGTCTCAGCGCGTCGACGAGCGCACCACGGGCGCCCTTGCGCCCGCTGGTATCGCTGTCCATCCGCTCGATTCGCGCCGCCGGCATAAGTTCGGCGAGCGCATGCACGAGCCGTTCGGTGCCGAAGCCCTGGCCCGCCAGCCCTAATCCACCGCATTCGGGGCATTTTTCGGGCGCAGCGGAGTTGGCCCCGCAATAATGGCATCGTAGCGTACGGTCGCGCAGATGGAACGTCATACTGACGCTGCAATTCGCGCAGGCGATAACGTTGCCGCACAGATGGCACTGCAAAAAATTGTGATAACCGCGCCGGTTGAGGAACACGACGCTCTGCCCGCCCGCCACCAGGTTTTCTCGCAACGCGTCGACCAGTGGCGGTGACAGCGGCACCGCGCCCGCGCTCGTATCACCGTCCGCGCCTTCCTCGACGCCGGATTTAGTCGAGGCGCGCGCGCGGGCGAAATGCTCGCGCAGATCGATTATCTCGACTTGCGCGAGTTCGCGCTCATTCACTCGCCGCGAAAGACGCAATTGCCGATAGCGCCCGCGCCGCGCATTGGTGAAAGACTCCGCCGACGGCGTCGCGGATCCGAGCACGACCGCACATTCGCTGAATTGCCCGAGCGCAACTGCGAGGTCGCGCGCGTTGTAGCGAATCCCCTCCTCCTGTTTGTAGGCGGGGTCATGTTCCTCGTCGACGACGATCAGTCCGAGGCCGTGAATCGGAGCAAAGACGACCGAGCGGGGACCAATCATAATGCGCGCCTGCCCACTCAACGCACCGATCCAGCCGCCCCATCGCTCGGCCACATTTTGCGCGCTATGCACGATGCCAACGAGTGGTCCAAAGCGGGCCCGAAACTCCCTGACGACCTGGTCGGCGAGCGCGATTTCCGGCACCAGCACAAGCACCTGGCGTCCCGCCTTGAGAACTTCGCCGGCGAGTTGCAGATATACCTCCGTCTTGCCGCTCGCGGTCACGCCCCAGAGCAGAAAGGTCTGGAAGCGCCGCTCGCGTATCGCGGGTATCGCAGCTTCGATCGCCGCGGATTGCTCCCACGAAAGCTCGAACGGTTGCGCCGCCGCGATCCCGTTTTGCTGATCGATGTCTGAGTTTGCGTGCTTACCGTTCGCCGTCTCATCGCCGACACTTCGCGGATATGGTGCGAGCGCGGCCGCGTGTTCATCCGCTGCCGCCGGTACAATCTCGACGATTCCGCGCTGCGCCATTGCGCGCAGCGCGGCCCTCGCGCCGGGAAGTTCCGCCTCGATTTCATCGAGGCGGAACTTCCCGGCCCCCTGCGCCAGCCGCTGCATAATCGCGCGCTGCTTGGGCCCGCGCAGCTTGTGCGACTCGGCGCGGGCGCCGAGCCGCACAAGCTGCAATGTGCTATCGCGATGGCGCCCGTGCGTACCGTCGTGCCGCTCGACGAGACCGTCCACCGCGAGCCGCGCGAGCGCCGCCGCTACCGGGTTGCGCCCGCCGAGCCGCGCGAGCTGGCGAAGCGTCATCGCGCGCTTGCCAAGCACGGCGATGACGCTTCGCTCGAGCGGTGTCATCGCCGCGAGCGCGAGCGCCCCCGGCGCATCGCCGAGCTTGTACGTCTGCTGCGATTCGACTCGAGCCACGCCCGGTATGACGCTCCGATAGGCCTCCGCCAGCGGCGCCATGTAGTACGACGAAAGAAACTCCATCAGCGCGAGGTGGGCACGATCAAAGAGCGGCCGCGCCTCGAGCACTTCGAGTAGTGGGCGCGGTTGCGCCCCACCGCTCTCAAGATTCTCGCCGGTTTCGACGACGATGCCCGTTACCCGCCGCGATCGGATTGGCACGAGCACGCGATGGCCGGGTTCGACGCACCCTTCCAGCGCCGCCGGGATGGCATACGTCAATTCGGCGGCGCCACCCGCGGCCGCGACGATTGCCACTCTCGCAAGCATATGATCTGCCGATTCGCCTCCGATTCTTTGCCCCATCCCAGACAGGCGCGATGCACACCCGCCCCAGCCTATGCGCATCCGCCCCAGTCTACATGGTAATTGCGAGTCAGGCGCACGGACCACGCCCGTCGACGACTCCTACATCAACTGAGCGTGCGGCGCCGGCGCTTGTCCCCGTGAAACCGAGTGCGGTACAAGGCCTTAACTCAAGTCGGAGGAGCACGCCGTGAAACTAGAAAACAAAATCGCAGTCGTAACCGGCGCCGGACGAGGTATGGGGCGCGCGATGTCGATAAGGTTCGCAAAAGAAGGGGCAAAGGTCGTCGTGGCCGAAGTCGACGAGACCAGCGGCAAGGAGACCTTCGACGAGATCAAGCGCCAGGGCCTTTTGGTCGGAGCCGACATCTCCAAGGTCTCCGAAATCGACGCGCTCATCTCAAAGACCATCTCGAACTTCGGCCGTATCGATATCATGGTGAACAACGCCGGCGTCACCAAAAGCCTCGGCTTTTTCGACGTGACCGAGGCCGATTGGGACGCATTCTATGCGGTCAATTCACGGGGACTCTTCTTCTGCATGCAGCGCGCCGCACGCGAGATGGTGAAGCAGAAGTCGGGCAAGATCATCAACATCGCGTCGATCGCGGGCAAGGGCTTCCGCGGCACGTCGAATATTGCGTATGCGGGCACCAAGGGCTCGGTGATCGCGATGACGCGGATCGCAGCTTCGCAGCTTGCCCGCTACAACATCAACGTTAATGCGATCTGCCCGGGCGCTACGCGCACGAGCATGTATGAAGCGATCATGAAGCAGGTGGTCGATCGGCAGGGCATCACGGAGGCGGAGGCGGTCCGGCGGATGGATGCATCGATCCCGCTCGGCCGCTCGAACTCGCCCGACGATATCGCCAACATGGCGGCTTTTCTGGCCTCATCCGAGGCCGACAATATCACCGGGCAGTCGTACAACGTCGACGGCGGCCTAGTTTGGGATTGATCGCCGCGCGAGCAGCTCCAGGAGAACAACCCTCATGGACCCACGTTACTTCGAAGACTGGAAGGTCGGCGACCGTATCGAAACGCTTGGGCGCACGGTTGGCGACAGCGAAATCTCGCAATTCGTCGCGCTGGGCGGCTTTTTCGAAGAGCTTTTCATCAGTGAGGAGTACGTCAAGAAAGGTTCGCTCTATCCCAAGCGCTTCGCGCCCGGCGCGCTCATCTTCTCGTTCACCGAGGGCCTGATAATCCTCAGTGGCTGTATTCACGGCGTTGGCCTCGCGCTCGTATCAGTCGACAATATGACGTTCAAACGGCCGCTGTTCGCCGGCGACACGATGAAGGTCCAGGTTGAAGTGACCGAGTCGCGTCCGACGAGTCGGGGCGATCGCGGTATCGTGACCTTCCGTCACCGCGTGATGAACCAGCACGGCGAGGAGGTCATGGAATGCACGGTGAAGCGGATGCTTCGCTGCCGCAATTTCAAAAACTAGCTTTCTGAATGCTTGGTCGCATAACGTGGACAACCATAAAGATTAAGCGGGCGCGGTCTAAGCGTCCACTTGCTGGCAAGCCCCGTCACTCCTCATCGATATGCCCGAGCTCGTAGCCGCTTATTACACGGCGGCCAGATTCATCTGTGCCCATGCAGCGAGTGGTTCGGAACCTCCGGGCCGGCTGCTCGCTCGACAGCTCCTTCAACGAGGCGCGAATCCTCGCGACAACGCGCGGGCGATTGGTCCTCAACGCGAACAGCACTTGGCTGGCGCGACGGTGCGCATCTCGCCGGGCATGAGGGGCTTGGCATCGGGCGCCATGAAATGCGGCCGCCATCAGCCGATCATCGTGCCGCAACAGAAGGGTGAAGGTCTCTTCACAGAAGAGTGAACGTTCCTTCAAAGTGATGCGCTAATTCTCCCTGCGTATGTGAACCCTTACGTATCTCGTTCAACGCAGAACAATCAGGAGATTCCCCCATGAGAGCGAAGCGCATCATAAACGCAAAATCTCGTCTTGTCGCCTTGGCGCTCACGGCACTGTTGCCGTTGGGCGGTTTCGCGAGCCAGGCCGGCGCCAGCGGAGAATTTCTTCCTACTGGCAAGCAAATTACTCCGACAGCCGCAGCGGGCTCGACCTTTCAGCCGCTGAATCCCGATTTGCCGGGACATCCGGATTTTACCGCCGGTCAAGCGGTAACAACCGCTACCAGCCCCGACGGCAAGACACTCTTGATCTTGACCAGCGGCTACAACAGTCAGAATGACGCGGCGGGAAACACCGATCCCGCTCAATCCAACGAGTACGTTTTCGTCTACGACATCTCCGGCGGCACCCCGGTGAAGAAACAGGTCTTGCAAGTGCCCAACACGTTCGACGGTCTCGCTTGGAACCCTAACGGAACGGAATTTTACGTTTCCGGTGGACCCGACGACGATGTCCATATCTTCGATCACCCAGCGACGACATGGGTCGAACTTGCAGGCAGCCCGGTCACGCTCGGCCACTCCGGCGGGATCGGGTTGGGAAGTTTTTCTTCGACCGCGGCTGGCCTGGCGGTGACCGCTGACGGGAAAAAGCTGGTCGTAGCGAATTTTGAAAATGACTCGGTCAGTGTGGTCGATATCGTAGGCCGCACAAAGATAGGCGAGCTTGATCTACGGCCCGGCAAGATCAATCTGGCAGACTCCGGCGTCCCGGGAGGGGAGTATCCCTTCTGGGTGTCCATCAAAGGCAGCAGCAAGGCCTACGTCTCGAGCATTCGCGACCGCGAGATAGTGGTCCTGAATATAAGCGGGGCAACACCCACGCTAATAAAGCGGATCCCCCTCAACGGTAAGCCCAATAAGATGATTCTCAACAAGGCACAGAGTCTGCTCTTCGCGGCTACTGACGTTACCGACACCATAACCATCGTCAATACGATTACGGACACGGTGGCTAACGAAATTCCGACAACCGCACCGAGCAGCGTCTTCTCCAACCCGAAGGGCTTCAAAGGGAGCAGTCCAAACAGCCTGGTTCTGTCGCCCGACGAGAAAACCCTCTATGTGACCAATGGCGGCACGAATTCGGTTGCGGTGATTCGACTCGCCGGAGGCGGTGGTCCCGCCGTGGCCGGCCTGATTCCCACCGGATGGTATCCGAATTCCGTGAGCCTCAACACCGACGGTTCGATAATTTACGTGGTCAATGGAAAGAGTAATGCCGGGCCGAATCCGCAAAACTGCAAGGACAAGAATGGGGTTGCGACCGGAAATTTCGGCCCCTGCAACGCCGCCAATCCGTACGTATGGCAGCTTACCAAGGCTGGATTTTCTGTCATTCCTAAGCCGAGCAACACTGACCTGAGCAACCTCACTTTCCAGGTGGCACAAAACAACGGCTTTCAAACGACCGCCACGGTCAACAAGGTCATGCAACTACTGGGTAGCCAAATCAAGCACGTGATCTACGTGGTCAAAGAAAACCGTACCTATGATCAGGTGCTCGGCGATCTGGAAATAGGCAACGGCGATCCGTCGATAGTTGTATTCCCCGAACCGACTACGCCGAACCACCATATGTTGGCCAGACAGTTCGTAACGCTGGACAACTTCTATGACAGCGGAGAGGTGAGCGGCGACGGATGGAACTGGACCACCCAGGCGCGCACTACCGACTCGATCGAAAAGACTGAGCCAGTAAATTATGCAGGCCGCGCGTTTACGTATGATTGGGAGGGCGTCAACCGCAACATCAACGTGGGATATGCGACCGTCGCCGAACGCCAGGCCGCGAATCCGGTCACTCCGAGCGATCCCGATCTGCTTCCGGGAAAGGCCGATATCGCGGCGGCGGACGGTCTCGAGGGAGAGGCTGGCGCCGGTTACCTATGGGATGCCGCGCTGCACGCCGGACTCACGGTACGAAACTACGGATTCTTCTGCGACCTGACCCGCTACTCCCTGCCGTCGTTCCTTCCGGCGTTTCTGTCCCCAAAAGCCAACAATCCCGACTTCGGCAACGCGCTGGGCAGCACGGTTGTTGCGTTCCCTTCTAAACCAGCGCTGCAAAGCGTCACGGATAGCTTCTACCGCGGTTATGACAACAAGTTCCCCGACTTCTGGCGCATTAAAGAGTGGCAGCGGGAGTTCGCTTCTTTTGTCACGAACGGGAATCTCCCCAACCTGGAGTTCGTGCGCATCATGCACGATCACTTCGGCAGCTTCGGCTCAGCCGTCGACGGGGTCAACACGATCGAAAAGCAGATGGCCGACAATGACTACGCGCTGGGTACGCTCGTTGATACGGTGGCGCACAGCCCCTACGCCGACAGCACTTTGATTTTCGTGATCGAGGACGATTCACAGGATGGTCCCGACCACGTGGACGCGCATCGCAGCATCGCCTACGTGATTGGACCACATGTGAAGCAGAGCAAATTAGTGTCCACGCGCTACACCACCGTCAACATGGTGCGCACCATCGAAGACGTCCTGGGTATCACGCCGCTGAATCTCAACGACGGGTTCGAAGGGCCGATGACCGATGTTTTCGAGAACGGACACAACATTTGGTCCTACGACGCCATTGTCCCCGACGTATTGCGCACTACCGCGCTCCCGCTGCCGGCTGCGACCGCAAACGCACATCGGCAATCGGGCATTCAATTGGCTCACGCGAACCCCCGGTACGATGCCGCTTATCTGGAAGCTCTGACCCGTGGCATGGATTTCAGCGTCGAGGACCACGTCGATGCTGCTCGCTTTAATCGCATCGTGTGGGCCGCGATGAAAGGAGATAGCGTTCCCTATCCGACCAAGCGCGACGGACGCGATCTCCGGCACGATCGCGCGCGTCTGCTCAACCGCGCAGCGCTCCCGGGAAAGCAGGCGCGGTCGATTGACGGCAGCGCTGGCTAATTGTTGCGCTGAACCTTGAGACAGGGGACCGCCGCTCTCTGGCGGTCTCCTGTCATCGCTTTCACCGTTCCACGATCGGGAGGCCGTCGCGTCTTGCGTCGGCTTGGCCCGCTCAGTTTCTGGCAGAAAACCATGAAGCTCAAAGCTATCCTATGTCTGCTGTTTGCTTTGCTGACGCTGGCGCATCAGGCATGGGCGCAGAGCGATCCCTTCGAATTGGAAGTCGATCCTTACCCAACCATAGGCCGGAATGCGCTGGAACTTGAATCGCTCAACAGCGTGATTCCCCTTGGGCACCACGTAGGTGGCCTAGGAACCTCGGCCGGTGACCTCCCGAGCAACTTGATGTACAGGACGGCGTTCGAGTTTAATTACGGCTTGACGGATCAGATTGAGGCAGGCGCCCAACTCAATCTTGCCCGGGCGAATGGCGGTTCACTTCAATACGCGGGCTCTGATTATCGTTTGCGGGGCAGTACTTTCAAGCCCGGCGAACTACCGCTGGATCTTGGATGGCGAGTGGAACTGGAGTGGCGCCGCAAACCGGAGTTCGACGAGAGTCAGCTCGATCTTGAGCTCATTCCAATAATCGCGAAGAATATCGGCCGCTTCGAAATCGATCTCAACCCGGTGTTCGAGAAGGCCATTTTCCTTGGCCCAAACAAGAATAAGGGCTTCAGTTTCTTATACGCGGCTGGTCTCTACTATCACTTCGAGGAGTGGTTATCGCCGGGACTGGAGTTCTATGGGAACATTGGTCCGCTCCATGACCTCGATCCGCGTCGGGTCCAACAGCACTACATCTTTCCGGTGGTCAGAGGCGAATTACCCGGAGATCTCGAGTACAACCTGGGTCCCGGGATCGGTTTGACGCGCGGCTCGGATCGCTTAATCACGAAGTTCAGCATCGAGTTCAAAGGTCTCGTGAGTGAGCTCTGGCAAGCGTTTCAGTCGTGATCAGGGACACAGTGGTTTTTTCGGAGAGCTGTTCATGAGCCGCGTCAAAACGTGGACGGGCGCACGGCCAATTGGCCGCGCGCCCATTTGACTTCGAGGCCCTCTACTCAGTCGCTTCCTCCGCCGGCCCCGGTGTTAGGATCGAGAATCAGTACGCGGTCGTCGGCTTCGTGCTCGTCGCTGAAGTCGAACATGTTCCAGAGCGATCCCGCGAGTGCGTCGAACGAACCGCCCCCGATCCGAGGAGTACTCCAGTTGTCCTCGATAAAACGGAGGATTGAGGTAGTGTCAGTAGTGCTGTGATCGACGAAGTTCTTCTTCGCGAACGGCGAGATCACGATCAGCGGCTGCCGCGGACCGTAGCCGCAACGTCCCTGGATTCCTCCCAACGTGCTCCCTTTGCCACAGTGGCCCGGCGTGGTCAGTGCGTCCTCCGTAGTCACTGACGAATTAACGATCGGGCTCATCTGATGATCGTACCAGCCGTCGGAGTCGTCATATGCAATGATGATCGCGGTGCTCGTCCAGAACTTCGACGTCATGATCGTATTGACTGCGTTGACCACGAATTGCTGTTCCAGCAGCGGATCCGAGTAACCAGCGTGGCCGTCCTTATACCCGGGTGCTTTCAGAAAACTCACGGCGGGTAGATTTCCCGCGCCCAGCGCGGCAAAGAAATCGTCGCTGTCGTACTGATGATGCGTTACCGTGTCCGCGCTCGTGCCGTATTGGCTCGGTGGCACGATCGGCCGCAAATGCATCAGGTTCTTCGTACTGTCGTAGTACTGGAACGGCTCGTGATGCGGGATGTAGTCGACCTTGGTCCCCACGCCGCCCGACTGCGTATGACTGCGTTTGCAATCGGTGGTACCGTTCGGGTTGACCTTGGTGAGATCGAAGCCGCCCTCGAAGAATCCCCACGACACGCCTTTGTCGTTCAGCCGGTCGCCGATATTCTTTCCCGACAAATGCGCCTGGTCTCTGGTTGAGCACTTATCGCCCAGCGGTTGGGGATCACCGATCACGGTGCCGCCTGGGGCGGGGGGATTCACTTCGCCAAGGTCGGGGCTGTTAGCGGTCGCGTCAACGCCGCCCGTTTGCCCCGAGATCAGGTTAAGCGCGCCCGGGGTTGACGGTCCGAAGGTTGTGTCGAATGAATTGTCGCTCATCGCGAAATGCTGAGCGTAATTCCACAAGGCTGTGGTGGTGTTACCATCGAAATAGCCCATCACCAGCCCCTTGCCCTTGCCGTAGTCGAGGCAACCGGGGGCGCCGGTGCCGACCGTCTTCGGGAACAGGTCCATCAGGCCCAGATCGAACGCCATCTGCTCCGGACCGTAGTCGTGGTTCTGGTCGCAGGTCGTGACCTGGCTGTGGCTCAGGCGAAACGGATTGATGTTATTCGGCGCATTGGCCAGATTGCCCTTGTTCGGGTTATTGGTGAGCAGGATCCCCGTTGGCACTCCGCCGACCAGCGTGCCGAGTCCAGTGATGCTCGGCGTGCCGTCGGCCGGGTTGAAGGTGGTGCCGTCGGTGTTCGCGGCAAACGGGTAGGTCGCAAAATAATGGTCAAACGATACATTCTCCTGGAAAATCACCACCAGGTGCTCGATCGGGGTGGCCGTTGGCGGATCAGCGAAGGCATACCCTGTCGGGCTCAGCCCAGTGATGAGACTTAGGCCCGCCGCCACAGCCGTGGCTTTCATTCTGGCTCTGAATTTCCTTAGCGCTCTCATAATTTTTCCTTCCTTTGAGGCAAGATGAGGATCATGCCAAGGAAGCACGAGAGTGTTATGGCGTCCGTGAAGGGAACTTGAAGCCTGGATTAAGATTAGCCGCGAATTTTGTTTCGCCGTGCAGGAGAGGCAGCCGCAAGCTGCGCGACAACAGGGTGCCGAGTCAAACCTGCAAGGCGTTCGCACGATGCGCGACAACGGAGCGCATCGCTTGAAAAAAGCGCGTCGCTTGAATCGGATGCGCGGCGCGTGCCCGTGAGTATAGGATATAGGGATGCTTCGTTTTCTTACCGCTGGCGAATCGCACGGCCCCGAACTGGTCGCGACAGTCGAGGGCGCTCCGGCCGGCTTCGAAATCGACCTTGCGCGCATCAATTACGACCTCGCGCGGCGCCAGAAGGGTTACGGGCGCGGCGGCCGGATGGCGATCGAACGCGACGAGGTGCGCGTCGTCGCGGGAATCCGCTTCGGCCGCACGATGGGTAGCCCGGTCACCTTCATCGTCGAGAACCGCGATTTCAAGAACTGGGAGAAGCGGATGTCGGTCGACCCGGGTGACCGCGGCGAAACGAAACCGGTTACGCGCCCGCGCCCCGGCCACGCCGACCTGGCCGGCGTGCTCAAGTACAATCTCGACGATATCCGCGACGTGCTCGAGCGCGCCTCGGCGCGCGAGACCACCGCACGCGTCGCGATCGGCTCCTTCGCCAAGCAATTTATCGACCCGTTCGGCATTTCCGTGCTCGGCTACGTCGTCAGCATCGGCGGCACCGAGGCGAAAGTGCCGCCCGAAATGAGTATCGAGGATCTGCGGCGCGTCACGGAGGAGTCGCAGGTGCGGGTTGCCGACCCTGCCGCCGAGCGCGGGATTATCGCCGCAATCGACGAATGCAAAAAGGCCGGCGACACTCTCGGCGGCGTCGTGGAAGTGATTGCGAGCGGACTCCCCGTCGGCCTCGGCAGCCACGTGCAATGGGACCGCAAGCTCGACGGCCGCATCGCGCACGCGCTGATGAGCCTGCAGGCGGTCAAGGGCGTCGAGTTCGGGATGGGCTTCGGTGCGGCGCGCGTCCTCGGCTCG